>MDTB01025767.1_pt1 | contig 21247 bp, 18 predicted proteins | sample 811161 | NCBI WGS metagenome assembly MDTB01 (sample SAMN05326650, study PRJNA326480) | marine metagenome | isolation source: seawater | place: Mediterranean Sea | collected 2009
ATAGCAGAGTTAAATAAAGGAAAAATTCACTCAACAACTAGTGAACTCGTAGCAGCGGCAGGAATGATAGGTGGATCATGTACAGTTGTTGTACCATGCTCCGATTCATCGATTGCTGATTCCATTTCTTCAACAAGTGGAATAGATAAAATTATTGTGGCAAAATCAGATATGTTCGCTTCTTATGATGCTTCTGGATGGTGTTCTGCAATTGATTCTATTTCCCCCAGTGGAATTATAATCACATCAGCAAGCCCACAGTCTAAGGATCTAGCTGCTAGATTGGCTGCTAGAAGAAAGATTTCAGTTGTTCAAGATGTTATAGCAATCGAAAATGGAAATTTAACATCTCCAATTTACTCTGGCAAAGCAATGCAAACCGTTTCTCTAAATGGCGACGTAGTTATCAGCATTAGACAGAATGTATTTGATGCAGCACCTGAAGGTGGGTCTGCTGAAATTTCTGTCATGGACGCATCTGGGAATGTTACTACCGCTGTGAAGGAATTAATTTCTAGAGCATCTGCTAGATTAGATGTTTCAGAAGCAAATATCATCATTTCTGGTGGAAGAGGTATGGGGTCTCCTGAAAATTTCTCACACTTAGAAAAAATTGCTGACACCTTGGGTGCTGCAGTTGGAGCATCTAGAGCTGCAGTAGATACTTGGGACGATATTCCTCACTCAATGCAAGTTGGACAAACTGGAAAAACAGTAAATCCAAATCTGTACATTGCAGTTGGAATCTCTGGAGCAATTCAGCACTTAGCTGGAATGAGATCTTCAAAATATATCGTTGCGATAAATAAAGATCCTGATGCCCCTATATTCCAACACGCAGATTATGGAATTGTTGCAACATGGGAAGAAGCCCTTCCTGTTCTACAATCTAGTCTTTCTGCAATGATGTAATCATAGATATTTACCAATGAATCTATTATTTTCTTCACTGGAATCTCCAACAAAAGGATTTGTTAGTTTTTCTATGCCGATAGTTGTCATTGGGCCATGCCCTGGATGAACTATAGTTTTAGGATCTAGCGGCCAAAGTTTAGTTTTTATTGAGTTGGATAAAACTGTAAAATCACCACCCGTATTTGGTAAATCTGTTCTTCCAACAGAACCAGCAAATAAGGTATCTCCAACAAAAACGTGGTCGGGACCATCTGAAATCGATAAGAGTAAACTACAACCACCAAGAGTATGTCCAGGGGTATGAAAATTTTTCAGAGAGATACTACCGAAATTGTAAACCTCTTCATCCTCTAATAACTTATCAGCAACTGCTGGTTCAGGTACAATTATTCCTCTAGAAAGTGCTGAGGTTTTAGCCAAGGTTTGTAAAAAGAAATCATCTTTATGTAAGTACCATTCGACACCATATTTTTCAATAAAATATGGTATGTGTCCACTATGATCATAATGAGCATGGGTATTTACTAAAGCGACAACATTCCTTTTTTTGACCCCTCTTTTTTCCATCTCGTCGGCGCTTTTGGGACCAATCGACCAATCTGGTCCAGTTCCTTCAAAATTTTCAATCCAAGAAATTATTCTATCAGATTCTTCTCCACCATCGATAATTATTGTATCCCCTGTATTACAATCAGTAACAACTGAGCACCTCATTTGAAGACTTCCGACAATAAACGATTCTATCCAAGGAGATTTTAATTTCATAATTATACCTCTTTTACTATTTTTATCAATAAAGAATCACTGCTCCAGTTGCCATCTGAATCACAAATCCTCAATTCGAATCTAAAACTTCCAATATTTAATCTAACATTAAGTTTAGCAAGATCAGAAATTTCCTTACCTGATTCATCAATCCATGCCCATTGTTTTATTCGACCCTGGGGGTCGAAGGAGGAAGTTGCATCAAGTGTCACTACTGCAGTATTACCATCATCTGAAACAACCTTCTGGTCGTCACCTGCATTTGCGATTGGTACTTGGATTTCCTCGATGGTTGAATTTAATTCATCTAATATCGATTGTTCAGGTAGCATTGCTATTTTTTCCATAGCATCATCTAATTGAGAAAGTAGTTCATCAGAATCAATATCCAAAGTGCCAGAAATAGTAGAACGTGATTCATCAATATCCGAGGTATCAAGAGCTCCAATTAAATCATCTATTGATTCTTTGAGATTATTATATTCAGTATTTGATAAGTCATCCATTTCTTTTGAAGACAAATGTAAGGAGACTTCTTCCTCAGCATAAAAATCATCAGAATATTGATTATTAAAATTTGGTTCTTGACTAAACCAAATAGGTAATTCAGACTCTTCTATCTCGATTAAATCTTCATTTAACGATATCATACCAATCGGTTCAGCTGAAGTCCAATCATTCTGATCTTCTCCTGCGAATAAACAAAAATCACCTTTTTCTGAAATCGCAATAAGTTCTGGAATCCCTTTGTGCTCCACTTTCCAAATATCTCCATTATCCAAAATTCCAAAAATAAAGAACCATGCAGAAAAAATGATTTGTTTAGAATTATAGTTCAGAGTCTTAATTGGATACCCACATTCAATTATGGTATCTAACTCATGTTCTAAATTAACACTTGGACCCAATTTTAATTGTGAAACTTTACCACTACTGAAACCTAAGACCGGCCCTACATCTGAATTTGTTGAGGTAATTAATCTAGAATCTATATCTTTTCTAAGAACCAAATTATCATTAAGATAATCCCATATTTCTATCTCTAAGGCTTCTTCTTCCCCGGGAACTAAAGCGTATCCTTCTCTTCCAATCAATAACTTATTTTCTGAAATACCACCAATATGAGTTATTGACTCACCTATTTCTCCTCTTTTTGGCCGTCTCCAAATGGTCTCACTGCCATTGAAAACTCTAACTTCACCATTCTCATGGGCTGTAATTATTTTGTCTGAAAAAACTTCGATTTTAGATATTGAAGAATACTCCTCATTGAAAGAAATAATTTTACCAGTTTTAGAAACCATCAGAAGTCTACCAAGGGAATCTACAACAGCAAATCGTTCATTAAATTCTTTGAATTCAAAACCACCGCCTTCTATTTCTAATTTCCAAATTTGATCAAGTTGTTGGTTTAAACAATTAATTCCATAAATCTCATCTAAAATGAATATTAAATCATCTGAGATAATAGTTCCTGTAACTTTACCATCCGCTTTCCAAAAAATCAAATCTCCATCAGATTTACTAGCAGAATTTTTTGACAAACAAACTATACCATCTCCTTCCGACCATACTGAAAAAAGACCATCTCTCGATATAGCCAGAGTTGAAACTCGAGATTCAGGGTTAAATGCAACAGTAGCATCTCGAGTAAGCATAAATTATCGTAATGGACTTATACCATTAAACTGACTATTTTTTGCTTTATGTAATCCATTCACTAATAATTGGATGAATTCTATTTTTTGATGGGTAAAGGAAATGTTGCATTAGACAATCTATTTCTTTATCCGACCATCCTACCAAGGGTTCTAAAGTTGAAATCGGTGTTGTCTTAACCGCTTCTTCCCTTCTCCCAATGAAAGGCTCAGCCTCCTCTATAGAAAGACCTATTAAACCCCATGCTGGTCTGTCATGTGCATGACCTTGCATTTCATGTTCTGGTGTACGTGTCCCAATAAATGGATCAAAATTAGAAAGTAAATCAATAAATTCTTTTTTGGAATCTAAAACTGGAATCAGCCTAACTCCTCTCCTCATAATTAGAAAACCTTCCAGCATTTTTCGTTCCGAATTTATCTGAATCAAAACATCACCCTGAGCACCTGGCGGCAATCCTGAACAAGTCTCAATCCTGTTCTTTATCTGTAGAATATGGTTTTGTTCAACTACTAATTTGATCCATTCATCTGGATTACTGAGATTTACCGATAATGATGAATCTAACCGTATCATTTCACTACCTATTCCGATTTCATATTGTTTAGAAGTTATATTTCCAGTTTTAGCAATACGTTTGACTCTAACTCCAAAAGTTCTTTTTTTTCCAAAATTTGGAGAATTAACTAACACGGCATTAGCCACTTCTTCGGGAAGAAGTCCACAATCTAATTTTTCTACTCTATCAATTGCAACTACACCTAAGATACTTGATAGTATCCTTTCAACATCCTCAACTGAATTAGGCGACGATACATGGTCTTGATTTCTAATCACTTCATGAAATAGCGTTATTCCATTATTTTTAGCCAGTTCAAACATATTTTTCCGGAGTAATCTTTGAAAAGATCCTCTAACTGATTTAGATTTTAGTCCAAGTTCACCAAATCTAAGTATCCAAGAGTTTTGTGACATTAAATCACTCACGTAGAATCATTATGCATATCTAATACTTGGTCTTCATCACTGCTACTTTGCTTTGCAGAATCATTTCTCTTATCATGTAAAGCTTGTAAATACTCATCTGTTATATTACCAGTAACATACTTACCATTGAAGCAACTAGAATCAAAATCAAGTTCTAAATCTGAACCCATCAGGGTTGATTTTACTAAATCATCTAGAGATTGATAAAATAATCTATCACTACCAATCTTTTCATTAATTTCCTCTATAGAACGGCCGTTTGCAATAAACTCATTTACTGCAGGCATATCTATACCATATACATTAGGATATCTAACAGGTGGTGCTGCAGATGCAAAATAGACTTTCTTAGCACCTACATCTCTAGCCATCTCAATTATCTGTTGACTAGTTGTACCTCTAACTATTGAATCATCAACTAATAGAATATTTTTACCAGAAAATTCATGTTCAATGGCATTTAGTTTACGTTTAACTGATTTCTCTCTGAGAGCTTGACCTGGCATAATAAAAGTTCTACCTACGTACCTATTCTTGACAAAACCTTCCCTGTAAGGTACGCCCAAAGTATTGGCCATTTGCAAAGCAGCTATACGACCAGAATCTGGAATTGGAATTACAGCATCAATATCATGTTCTGGCCATTGCTCAATGATTCTTTCAGCTAGAATTTTACCTTGGTTAAGTCTAGCATTGTAAACCGAAATACCATCAATAACTGAATCTGGTCTTGCAAAGTAAACATATTCAAAGATACATGGTGAATGAACTGTGTTTTCTGCACACTTTCTATTAAATAAATGACCTGAAGATGAAATAAATATTGCCTCTCCAGGCTCAACATCCCTAACTATTTCAAAACCTAATGCGGTTATTGCAACTGATTCACTGGCTACAATCCATTCTGATTCGCCATCAACTTCACGTTTTCCGAACACTAGTGGCCTGATTCCATTTGGATCTCTAAAGGCTAATAATCCATAGCCAGAAATTAAAGAAACGCATGAGTAACCGCCCTCAACCTTTTCATTCAAGGCTTTTATTGCCCCAAAAACTGATTCTACATCCAAATGAGGATCTCCTTCGATTGAAAGGTCATTTGAGCGTTCGAATAACTCAACAGCTAGGACATTTAGAAGTATTTCCGAGTCACTAGAAGTATTCATATGTCTAAAATGAGAATCCAATAAATTCTTTCTAAGACTTTTAGCATTCGTCAAATTTCCATTATGAGCAATAGATAAACCATATGGTGAATTAACATAGAAAGGTTGTGCTTCTGCCTTAGAAGAAGAACCTGCTGTAGGATACCTTACGTGACCTATTCCCAAATGACCCTCGAGTCTCTGCATATGCCTAGTGTAAAATATATCAGATACTAAGCCGTTTGATTTTCTAAGTCTAAATTGGCCATTCAAATCAGTCATTATTCCTGCAGCATCTTGGCCTCTGTGCTGTAATACAGTTAATCCATCATAAATCAACTGATTTACATGGACACCATTACGCCCAACGACACCAATTATACCACACATGCCACTGCCTCATTACAATCTAACAATAGGTTGTAGGTATAAATTGCCCTTGAGAGTTATGAATTTATCATGCTCTAGGTCTGTGTGACTTTTTAGCCCAACTATTCTTCCGCATGCGACTTGAAGCACCATATCCACAAGATGCGCAGACACCTTTTTGCTTGTGGTAAGCATTCCTTCCACACCTACGGCATCGGATGTGAGTAGTCTTTTGACGACGTCCCATTGACGGTGTTCCCTTTGACATATCTTCACCACAGTAAACGCCCCACCTACCTCCCCCTTATGAAATAAGCGGAAAGAAAATTATTCTTCTTCGTCGAAAATCTTTCTCTTTTTTCCACTAGTTAGAGTAGCAAACATTGCCCCAATACATATCGAAGAGGCTAGAGCAATTGCGAAGAATGAAACAATTGTATGTCCAATGTTGTAAACTGTTTGAGCCCTAACCGAACCATTGGATTCAAGTAACATTGGCCCTAGTCCTATTAGGGTAGTAGTTGCTAATAATCCTAATACAACTGCTAAAGACATTCCAAATAAAGGAGCTAAAGGCCTATTTCTAGAATCAGCATAAAAGAATAGATTTCCTAAAAGAATAACTGAACCTAGAGTGTATGAAGTTAAGATAGCATTGGCAAATCTGGTGAAAGAATCGCTAGTATCAAAACCAGAATATCCACCTGATAAACTAGAGTCTATAACCCAAATCAGTATTATCGGTAGCAAAAAAGAAATCAATAGAATCTTCAAACTTAGAGTTTGTTTAATTTCACTCAGATTCATCACCTCCGATATTTTGTGCGATCTTCTCAGATGCTAAAATCAATTCATTTTTAGATGGTTTTGGTACTGACTCAGGTTCACCAATAGAAGATTCATAAATATAAATTACAAATCCAAATACCAATATTGACATAGAAATTCCAATCAAAATACCAAATAAATCTGCCACTGAAAGCCAAAAATACTCTCTGAAAGTTTCAGCAGAAATATTCTGTCCATCAAAATTCATTCCACATATAATCATTAACATCGAAAGTAAAGAAATGAAAATCATAATCCTAGATTCTCTTTGTCTTTGATCACCAATAGCCAACATCGATACCGAAAGTAATGCAGACATGCTACATAGCATTACTAAAAATGTTGGAAAGAAAATTAACCAAAATTTGTTTACTTCGGACCCTTCATACATTGGAGTGAAATCTGCCCATTGCATTAGAATAAACCAAATAAAAGATATAAAAACGCTTAGTAAACCCATTTTCCTATCGCTACTAGGAAGTCTACCTACTGGAACATTACCAGAAAAAATAATCAGATAAATTCCGAGGATTAGAAGGGCTGACGGCCCAATTATGAATCCTAATAAATGCCCAATTGCAGATGAGGGTGACGATGGTACTGTCCAAGGACTTACACATACTAATATGAAACCTAATAACGATAATAATTTACCAGAATTTTTTCTTAATCGATCTTTAGATGAAAGAGAAATCCATGCACCAAGTGCTATTACTGACAGAGGAAGCCAAAAGAATACGACTGCATTCAACATCTCTTCCATGTATTAGCCTAAGCAAAGCAATTAATTACTTCATCCCTAATTCTACACCGCAGTAGGTCGTTTTCAATACCTGCTGACATGCGGAGTTTCTAAATACCCGACTATGGTGGGTCGAATGCTCAAGGTGATACCATGGTCAAGATGCCACGTCAAATAAAGCGCTACAGCCCATCTGCTGGTAAGCATACAATGCATACTGTTGAGCGAGTTAAGAAGAGACGTGCTTCTGAATTAAAATGGGGTCAGCGAAGATTCCGTCGAGTTATGGCTGGATATCGTGGTTTCCCGCGTCCTAAACCAGATGGTAGAGAAAAGCCTACCAAGAGAGTAAATATTCTATTTAGATGTACTGAGACTGGAAAGGCTCATTATGCTCCTTGTAAAAGAGCAAAGAAATTTGAATTAGTCGATAAGTGAAGTGATTTTATGGCAAGCAGTTTTTTGAAAGTATCATGCCGAGATTGCGGCGCTGAAGTAGTAGTTTTTTCTAAAGCAACTAGTGTTATTCCTTGTTCTGTATGTGGAGCAACTCTTACTGCACCATCCGGAGGAAAGGCTGACCTCGTTGGATGTACCGTTATTGAAGCCCTAGAATAAGGAGGCTGAGCCTCCATGAGTAAGCAAGAAATACATAATGCTCCTGAAGAGGGAGAATTAGTAGTTGTAACTGTTAAATCGGTTAAACAAAACGGAGTTTATGTTGACTTTGATGAATTCCCAGGCATTGAAGGATTCATTTTCATAGGTGAAGTAGCTAGTGGATGGGTAAAAAATATCAGAGCATTTGTTAGAGATGGGCAACGTCTTATCTGTAAAGTAATGCGAACGAGAAAAGATGGCTCTTCATTGGAACTATCACTAAAATCAGTTTCAGAAGAAAGAAGGAGAGATAGACTTCAAGAGTGGAAAAATGAGCAAAGATCAAACCAACTTCTAAAGGTCCTATCTGAAAAAGTAGGATGGAATGAAGAAACCCGCGAAGAATATTATGAAGAATTAGTTGAATCTTTTGGCACTCTTTATAGTTCATTCGAAGAAGCAGCAACTAATGAAAATGCCTTACTAGATGCTGGTTTTGAAGGGCCTTGGATTAAAGAATTTATTGACATAGCAGTAGAGAACATTATCCCTCCTTTCGTTGAGATTAGAGGTAATTTTACAATTAGTATTAATGTCCCAAATGGAATAAATGTAATCAAGGATGCTCTTAATTCTGTAGAAGAATTTTCTTCTGAAGAAGAAGAAATTTCTGTTTCATGCTTCTACAATGGCGCTCCCGAATATAGGATTGAACTAAAGGCTCCAGACTTCAAGACCGCAGAAGATTTGTGGGTAAATGTTTCAAATACAGTTGTCAACCATATTACAGAAAATGGCGGAGAAGCGTCATCATACCGTGAGTGATTACCAACTCAATGATAAATAAAGACTGTTAGGCCACATCATGGCACGTCAAATGTTGCAACAATGTTTGGAGTGTTCAGCGTGGTCATTATCAACAACATGCCAAGTTTGTGGTGGCAAAGCCCAAGCAGCAGCTCCAATAAAATGGTCGCCCGAAGATCATAGAGCTTCTGTAAGAAGAAAAATGTATGATGTTAATTCAAAAAAGTGGACCGATGATTTACCTGAACTCGATTCATTAGAAGAAATGAAAATAAATGCAATCAATTCTCAAGAAGAGGAATGACGGTTGAGATTTTTATAGTTGCAAATCAATGTTTTATTTTGCTTTCAATGTCAAACATTATACTTCGTAAAGTATCGTTAGTAATTTAATGAGTTTGATGATTGAGTGGAGAGGTAAAAATACCAGTCTAGGTGAAAATAGATTAGTTTTAATTGCTCTTCCAGGAGTAGGCAATGTCGGAAAAGCATCTCTTGAAGCATTAAATGAGATAAATAACGGTAAAGAAATCGCTAGACTTCACCATACTGCTCTACCACCATTGGCGACTTTAGATGAAGATGGATTATTATCTCCTCCTCATTTATCTGTTAAATCTATAGAATCTTCCACAGGAGTAAATATTTTGACTATATTAGGTAATTCCCAACCGCTAGACCCCCAGTTTCAAGGAATGATGGCTAGAGAAGTAATGGAATTCTTAAAAACCCAGGGTGTTGAAAGGTTAGTTGTACTAGCTGGAATGGTTGACGAAGCAACTCGTAAAGAAACCTTTATTGTACCAAGTAGTTCAATTTTTAGAATAGAATTAGAAGAATTAGGAGCCGATGTTAGGAGAGATGAGCCAAGTTCCGGAGCAATAGGAATGGCTGCTCTATTGTCTTCATATGGCCCACTTTTTGGAATTAATTCCGCTTGTGCAATAGCAACTACTGTTGGTTCTAGCGGCGATATTCATGCATCTCAAAGAATTCTTGAGACTCTTGATAAATGGTTCGATTTGGGTGTAGCTTTACCAAAAGATGCAAAAGAAAAGTTATCGGCAAAACTTGCTTCAATGGTTCCAGAAAAGGTTAGTGATCATTATTCTGAAATGACTGAATCACCTGATGCTTTCTACATGTGAAATGGCGCCGAGAGAGAGATTTGAACTCCCGTGTCCAAGGACAGTGGATTTCGAATCCACCGCAATACCGGGCTATGCGATCTCGGCAATGGCATTCGCTCTTGCGCCACCATCATAAGCATGGTGCTATAACGCCTAAACATGGAGATTCGATTTTCTGGTAGAGACCATGAAGAAACCGTTGAATTTGAAGGTAATATTACAGTAAGAGAAGCATTATTGAAGGCTAAGATTCAACCTTCTACTGTTATTGTTAGTTTAGATGAAAATATTATTCCTCATTCAGCAATAATCAAGTCTAATGTAGAACTTAAAGTCACCACTGTTTCATCAGGTGGATGAGATAATTTGTATCTTTGAATTCCTATTTATGTCTCCCCTTACTTGTGAAGCCCAAGCATCCAAACCAATATTTGCTATCAAAACTAAATCACCGACTTCGGCCATATCGTATTGATTACCCCAATCATTAGTCCAACCAGAAATTTTCATTGAACTTGATGAATCAATTATCATAAGTCCTCTTCTGTGCCAAGTTTTACCATTCCTACCGACCCCTTTCTTGTCGAATTTATACGCCAACTTTCCTACAACATTCCATCTAGCTCTAAATTCTAGCAAATCTGATTCTTCAGAAATATCCCTCTCAGTAATACTGATAGATCCAAGTGGATCTATCTTTAGTACAATTTCACCTTTCCAGTTAACCGTTACAACTGCATTTTCTACAATTATCTTATCACCTTTTGATATTTTTTCAGGCCAAGGCCTTAATCCATCTTCATTTTTATCAACTAAAATGTCCACCTTTGCCATTTTATGACCTTGAGAAACATTCAACATTGGCCTGTTGTACTTAGATTCAAAAACAGAAAATACCTCACAAATAATTGTTAATCTAGGATTCAAGTATTCAATATCAGTAGTTTCAATCGAAGTAAGGTTCCCTGGTACCACAAATGATTTTTCGATAGGGAAATCATCGTTTCCTTCACCACCCGGGCATATTTGCCTCCATTCGCAATTATCACATCTAATTACGTCCGGGGCATCTGTAGGAACTCCACCTTCAAGAAAACCTCTAACCGGACTCGGTTTTGGTGGACAATCCTCTATAGAAACTTCTACTGACTTTAATTTATTCCACATCGAATTTAATTTACTTTCTAGTTCTTGTAAATCTTTAATACTTGGCGATTCTATCTGCTTAATTTTATTAGCACCTAAATACCAAATCTCTAATTCCTCAACAAGTTCTTGTTTACCATGAGTAATCCACCACAACATTGCATACATTTTCAATTGCTCAACATAATCACCTGATCTGTCACCTTTACCAATGCTAGCCTTTAAGTCAACAATTTTTATCGAATTATTCCACCTATAAACAAGGTCATATTCACCTTGAAACCAAAATTCAGGATGAATGGAATTAAGACTAAATTTTGCAGCATCCGGCTCAACAAACCATGGTCTAGTAATTTCCCATGCTTCAACCAAAGATAAATCACCATCATTCGACAGAGGGTGTTTTCCAATAATTTCAAACCCAAAACCATCTGGAGAAGGCCAATTATCTCTATCGCCTCGCCTCCACTTTTGTAAATTTGGACCACCGTTTAGATCTATACAATTTTTTAATTCCTGCAGATGCATTTCCAAGCCATTAATGCACATTTGACGACAGTAATTTGGATCTACATCCCTCCAATCCCCAGATTTTCTTTCATCCTTTTCCCATTCTAATTTCATCTCATTAAGAGATATTGGAAGATGAACATCTAATCTAGATATAGCCCATTGGCGAATCTCATCAATTGAATTTGGCCAAGATTTTTTTGGTAATGGTAGTAATCTCTGTGAAGGCCATATTTTTGTCCTATCTCTATCCGGTTGTCCATATTCGTCTAAGGGTATTTTCGATAAAGTATCATTGGATGCATTACTAGATATTAGAGCAGGAGATTCTTTTAGCATTCTACAAAATGCGTCTTCAACAGCTCTCCCTACGAATAAAACTGGTATTTGTCCGATTTTAAAATGTAATTTTTTTTCATAAAACCAAAGTCTAGGACATGAATTGAAACTATTAACTTGACTGGCTGATAATCGGTTGTAAGGTCCAACCGTATCATTGTCTCTATCTAGAATAGTTGCTGGCATACTAATGATGCTAATACTCGACCCTATTCAAACCTATTATCAATTAATCTTTAATTGTGATTCTAGTATTTCTAGAATCAATTCTTAGCTGAGGCAAACCTGCTCGCCAACCTATTTCAGCACCTATCAATCCAATCTTTTGACCTTTCTTGATCGACTCTAATTGAGAATTTATACTAGAACCAAAAGCAACAACTTCAACAACATTATCTCCATCCCAAACATATAGATTCAGCATAGTCCATGGTTTACCATCTAATCTAACACCATTCCTTTTCCTAACACTAAGGACAAAACCTTCAGCATTGGCTCTAGTTCTAAGAAGTCCTAAGCGAGTAATTGAATTTGATAAATCAATATCTTTAGATTTTAGATATTTCTCTGCTTCCGAATATTCCAGTACTTTTGTTTTGGAATCAACGTATAATCGTGAGTTACCTCTCCACACACCAGGTAAAGCATCTATGATTACAACCTCTCCATTATGACAATTGTGAAGATTAGGAAAAGCTCCAGGTTCACTCTCTTCGATAGTAATTTGCTTTCCTCCCGAAGATAGCATTGCACCTAATACAGGTTCAGAAAAGTGATTGGGAAGTGGACCCCATGAACCAGTAAATTGACCTTTGACAGTAACTCTGGAAGGAATTTTATTTAATTTCTCAAATGGTGGAGAAATTTCAATTTCCACGCTACCTGTTATCGATTCGATAATTTCTTTGTTATCCCATATGCCCTCAGAGTCTCTAGTGACTGCGCACCAAAAACAGCCTGGACTTTCTCCATTGCATTCACTTTGAACTAGGCTAGGAAATTTAACTGGCCCTTCACCAAACTTTTGCATCTGTGAGTGAATATCTTGGAATTCTAAGGTCATAGAATCGTATTCATCATTTGAAGGAGCTTCATAGGACACTCTTTCTCCGCCATCTAAATACCAACCTTCCATTCCATCAACTTTCTCACCATCATGGGTTTCTCGCCAAAGCCATGAATAAAATCGAAGTTGATGGACTAGAGAAGGAGCGAATTTTGAATCCTTATTACCAGATTTGATATCTATAATTCTTACATTACCATCCCATCTAAGAACTAAATCTAGTTCACCAGCAGCCCAGCCATCTGGATGAAATAATCTCTGAGGCTGATGAACTCTAGGATCTTTTACCCAAGGTCTTGCGATTTCCCATGCTTCACACCAAGTGACTTTTTCATCGCCTTTCTGCCATTCTATTTCTTCGTCCAATGACCATTTTCTCAATGTGAAATTATTCACTTTATCGGGTATTGGGAAAACTGGCTCATCACCCCATGCAGGAGATGGAATCTGAAACACAGATTCTCGGTTTCTAAATTTCTGTAAATAAGGTCCGCCACCTGATTCATAACATGCTTCTACTTCTTCTAAAAATAAATCAAGTCCACAATTCAACCTATGGATTACAGATTCTTTCTCAACCTGTTCCCAGGTATTTCCTTCTTTATGCCATATACCTTGGTCCCATAGTTCTTTACCGTTTAATAACGCTTTAGACGCATATTCTTCAACAAAGCTATAGCTCCAATTCTTTAGTTCAGAAAAAGATTCTATAGATTTTGGTCTCTTCATTAAAATTTCACATAAAGCATCTTCAATCACTATACCAAAAACTTGTGATGTATTCAGTGGACCTGATAAACCAAGTTTTGAACTCAAAAACCATTGGCTTTTACATCTCAAAAACGCCGTCAAACCACTTGCAGAAAGCCTAGAACGTGATTTACCTAATGGTCCGCCTAAAGGTGGTTTTCCAAATGGCATGATTTCACCTATCTTGATTCAAAGGAATAATAATCTCCAGAACTTTGTTGTTCTCTATCTTTCCTACTGTTATTCTTATTTATCCTAGGCCTTTTAGAGTCATGATCTCTTCTAAAAGTGATATTTACTCCTTTCAGAAATCTATTCATTCCTTCTCTAAGCCTAAATGGCCCTTCCGCTTTACCATGTGAACCACCTTCGCCATCAAAAACTAATAATGTATCACTTAAGATATCAATAAAATATACATCGTGATCTATAACAAATGCCGACTTTTCATTTGCTTCCATAGTTCTCCTAATTGCCTTTGCTGCTTCCATTCTAGCATTTGCATCCAAGTGTGCTGATGGCTCATCTAACAGATATAAATCTGCATCACGACCTAGACAAATTGCGATTGAAACCGCTTGTCTCTCTCCACCGGATAGTTTCTTTACTCTTTTAGAAATTAATTGATCTACACCTAGTGCTTTTATCACATTGACATTAAATTCTCCACTTCTCCATTTACCACCAATTTCACTATCCAACCACATTTGAACGCTACAATCCATATCCACATCTATGTGTTGAGGCTTATATGATACTGAAGATTCATTGGTGACCCATCCATCGTCATATTCATATTCTCCTGCGAGAATTTTTATCATGGTTGACTTCCCTGTTCCATTAGGGCCTACAACTCCAACAACTTCACCTCTATGAACCGAACCTTCTCCAGAGGAAAATTCGAAATCACCCAACTTTTTCTTTATCCCTGACCAAGAAACAATCTTCGAACCAGAAAAAGGATTACGGTCTCTGTGAGTTAAGAATTTTATTGGCTTGCTCCTAATACGTACATTTTGCTCGACCAAAAAACCATCCAAATACGAATTAATTGCTTGTCTAGTATTTCTTGCTGGGGTGAAAATTCCGAAAGCTCCTTTATCGCCATAAACAATATGCACTAAATCCGCTAAAACATCTAGTACAGCCAAATCATGCTCTACAACAATTACTCTCTTTGTCTCAGATAACCTTTGAATGATTTTAACTATCTTCATTCTCTGAAAAATATCAAGATAAGAAGACGGTTCATCAAAAAAGTATACGTCTACATCTCTCATTAGAGTAGCACAGATTGCCATTCTTTGTAATTCTCCACCGGATAATTGAGTTATTTTCCTATCAAGTAAGTGGTTAAGGTCTAATTCTTTGGTAATATCCTCAAATACTCCTCTCTCGTCTACTTTAGAAAGTAATTCACCAACAGTTCCTTCGACTCGTTTAGGAATTTTATCTACATTTTGAGGTTTTACTGCAATCTTTATTTTACCATCTTTTACAGAAACCAAAAAATCTCTTAATTCCCCCCTTGGAAGAGTTTCAATTATATCATCCCAATCTGGTTCTTTATTTTTCCAATCTCCAAGATTAGGAATCATTCTTCCAGAAAGAGAATTTATGGCAGTAGATTTTCCCATTCCATTCGGACCTAATATCCCCACTACTGATTCTTTAGAAGGAGTTGGTAGGCGAAAAAGTCTGAATCCATTTAATGAATATCTATGAACCATATCAGTTTCTAGTTCTGATGGAAGATTAATTATTTTTACAGCATCATCAGGGCAATGTTTGGCTCTAACAACACATGGAGGACATGCAGATTCCAATATCCTACATTTAGTACCCTCAACCTGAATACATTCTCCTCCACATGAACCGGCCCATCTTTGAAGATACTCAAATGCATTACTATTTGGTTTACATCGATCTTCAATAAGAACGGCTATCCTCAAATTAACTCCCCCTTTTTAATCGTATATATTTCTACTAATCAAACAAACTGTCCATAAGGACAGATTTGCCTAAATTCTAATCAAATTAGGCCCTTAAGGTGCTCGTGACCCTTGACCAATCTTATTGTACAAGGAGTAGGGAATTTCATACTAGCCTTACGAAGAGCATCTCTAGCAGTAAGATAGTGATCAGGTTGAACTTGGATTGAAATTACTCTTTGTCCTCTCTTGACGCGAGCAGCGGTTCCGACATTCTTTCCAAATGCACATCTCATTCCTTGAGATACACGGTCAGCACCTGCACCAGTTGCCTGTTTATTCTCTCTTAGAACATGATGTGGGAAGGTGTGGACTCTTAATGCATACCCTTGTGGACCAGCATCATTACGGATAGTAGAGTTGGAAATAACACGCGCAGCTTCTAGAGCAGTATGACGAATTTGACAGTTATTGTCTGATCTAAGTTCAACTATAACAGGAAACTCTCCTGTCTCAGCAGCTCTTCTATTTCCTACATGGAATTGCATAATACGGTTATTAGGAACACCGCCTATATACTTGCGTCGAGTATACGCAGGACCTTTCAAACGTCTGTACATTGATGCGGGTTTACGTGCCATATTAGACCTCCAAGCAACACTGCGAATAATGCTCCCTTTATCACTTCTCCGCATGATTTACATTTTTGTTATTGACGAAATTAGACATTAATTACCTTTATTCAATAAAAGCCTTCATGGAGTATACTGTACACCGGTAATTCATGGCGAAGGGTTGGAGGAGATTTCTTGAAGAAGAATCCGAGCACCAATGGCTAGCAATTTCTGTTTTCTTTATTTTCATTATTATTGGTGCGTTTGCAATTCATGGAACAAGTAAACTAACTGGTATGGACATAAATAATAATTCTGAAATGCCCGATTCAAGAATCATGCATATCGAGCATGCTTCAAATAATGACTATACCGCTATTGCCCATACCCCTGAAGGAATGTATTTGTATCAATTCACTAATGGTAAAGATACGATAATTCTGGATTCAAATTCTGAAAGTGGAACTTCTAATATTGACTTTTTATCATTAATGAATAACGGTTCTGTTGCAACTTCAATTTCTGAAAACTCGATTATGCTGATTGATGATGGTATTGTTTCTTATATTGATTTAAGTGAGGAAAGGGGCTCATTTGGAATTAACAAAATTTCACAAAATTATAATGAAAATCTAGATTCGATGATCCTAATTACTGATGAAGGTGATTTCACAAGTTTTAGAGGTGCTGGAGTTGATGGAATACCAAGTTCAGCGACACCAGAAACTAGTAATATTGAATGGAGAGATATTTCACCAATCTCCGAAAATGAATGGATTGCTACTGGTTTACTAATTTCATCTAATGGAGGAGAAAACAATCCTGCATCTCCTAAAATCACACCAGTAGTTGGTCATGTTATTTGGACAGGAGGGTTCACTGCTCCAATGATACAAGATATTGAGTTTGGTGATAGTGGAGAATTCCATTCAATGGTCAAAATTGGAGAAAAGATGGTTATTGCAGGTACATCACAAACCTTAGTTTTTGATTCTAATGACCTTAGCTTCGAATATATTGACATCACAAGTAAAGCTGCAATTAAAAGTGATTGTGAGACTATTTGGTTTTTCGGAACAATACACTCTGAGACTGTCATTAAGTGGAATGAACATGAGTCAAGAGTTATTGAATTGCAACATAAAATGCCAATAGAAATAGAAACATTCGGATCTTCTGATGAAATGATTTTCATGTATGGAACCGATGCTAGCGGCAATAATAAAATTTTAACTTTCGATTCTTCATCATATGGTTCTATAGAAAGTGGAAGAGGATTTTTGAACTTCTCATTCCTTCTGATTTTTTCTATCACTTTTGTGGTAATGGGATGGAATGTATATGACAGAATGAATTCATGATTATTTATATTGATAATCATTGTATTTTTTATTTTCCTTCAACAACCTTCATGTGCCGTATTCTATGACATCTAACTCCAGCGTAAGCCATGGATGTGATGAGATGTCAAAAAGGGGTATGATGGACCAGTTCATGGAAATCAAATCCGAACATTCTGATACAATTCTATTTTTTAGAATGGGAGATTTCTATGAATTATTCCACGAAGACGCTGAGATTGCTTCTGAAGTGTTGGGATTAGCGTTAACATCTAGAGATAAAAATGCAGAGGTACCTATTCCAATGGCAGGGTTTCCATGGCATGCATTGGAAGATAATTTACGTAAGATGATTAAATCTGGATTCAAAGTAACTGTAGCTGAACAGGAAGACAAATTAAGAGACGGTGCTAAACTTCTCGAGAGAGTTGTAACTAGAGTCTACACTCCGGGAAGTTTGTATGAAGAATCATTGCTTTCAAGTGAAGATAGATCATTACTATCTGCAATAATACTTGAGAAAGAACAACTTGGAATGGGTGTAATTGATGCATCTACAGGAGAATCATGGGCTAGTACATGGTCAGGAAGTGATAGATTTAACCGCGCAATGGATGAAATTCTAAGATGGAATCCCGCTGAAATAGTTATATCTTCAAAAGATTCTGAGAATCCTACTCTATGTAATATGTTTACTCATCTTAATGGAACAGTAGTAACTCAACATAATGCCTCCGAAAATAAAAGAAGGAATAGGCTAAAAGAACTTTTGAAAGTAGGAGATTTAGGCCATATTGATTTGGATAATGCTCCACTTTCACTTGCTGCCGCTGGATTAGCAGCTGACTATTTGGCAACTGTTCATATTGCAGATTCTGTTCCTCTTAGAGATATATCAATAATAGAAGAAAAGGGAAATATGCTTCTAGATCAAACTACACTGAAAAATCTAGAACTAACCTCAACACTTGCTGGGGAATATGAAGGTAGTTTATTGTCAAGTATCAACTTTTGTCGAACTGCCATGGGTCGAAGATTACTCAAAACATGGATACTTCGGCCTCTTTCAAATATTGATGCAATAACTTCAAGACAAAATTCAGTCAATACTTTGTTCCGTTCTTCTAAAAGAATTGACTCTCTGAGGGAATCATTAAAAGGACTTAGAGATGTTGAAAGACTTGCTACTCAGTTAGCTTATAATCGCTCTAATGCAAGAGATTTGCTAGCCACATCAATCGCTCTTGAGAGAATGCCATCTATTGTTGGAATTTGTCAACAAACAGATGATCTTCTTCTCAATCATTTGATTTCAAATTTAGATAGTCTTAATGGAATGGGTGAAGAAATCAGAAGGACATTGGTTGATAATCCTCCGCTCAGCCTAAGAGATGGAGGGCTCATCAGGGAAGGATTTAATGATGAAATTGATAAACTTAGAAAGACAACTCAAGAAGGTCACTCCTGGTTCAATGAATTAGAGAAAAAACTGAAAAATGATTTAGATATACCTTCTCTTAAAGTTAGAATGAATAGACAGATTGGATGGTTTATTGAAGTAACAAAAACACATGAAAATAAAGTCCCTGAAGAATGGAAAAGAAAACAACAGATGACTAATGGATCAAGGTATATTACTGATGAACTTATAGAAAGAGATGATTTATTGCTCACTGCAGACACTAAAGTAAAAGAATTAGAATATCGAATTTTCCGCCAATTAAGAGAAAAATGTAGAGGAAGTGCTCAGGAACTTGCAGAAATCGCTGGAAAAATTGCTTCAATCGATGTATTGCAATGCTTTGCAATGGTAGCAAAGAGAAGATCTTGGGTACGGCCAGAAATCATCGATTCCCCGATTTTAAAAATTGAACAGGCTAGACATCCTGTTCTTGAACAGCAAGGAGGATTCGTGCCGAATGACATCACTCTAGACAATAAGAAGAATTTCTTGCTTATCACTGGACCTAATATGGGAGGAAAATCACCTTACTTGAGAACTACTGCTCTAATATCTATACTTGCTCAAGCAGGCTCATTTGTTCCTGCTGAAAAAGCAAAAGTTGGACTCGTAGATCGTGTTTTTACTAGAGTTGGAGCGAGTGATGATTTACGAAGAGGAAGATCTACATTCATGATGGAAATGATAGAAGTTGCTCACATTTTGAAAAGAGCAACAAAAAATTCACTTGTACTTCTAGATGAAGTTGGTCGAGGAACTTCTACATTTGATGGGCTCTCAATTGCTTGGTCTGTAACTGAAGATATCTGTAATAGAATTGATGCTAGAAGTTTGTTTGCAACTCACTACCATCAATTGATAGGTTTGGAAGAAGACATAAAGAAAATAAAAAACGTTCATGTTCAAGTCGCTCAAAGCAATGGTGAATTGAAGTTTCTCCATACGGTAGGTGATGGCCCTTGTGATGATTCCTATGGAGTTCAAGTTGCTGCATTAGCCGGACTTCCAAGAAGAGTTGTTGAAAGGGCCTCAGAATTATTACTATTCTTAGAAAAACAAGCAAGAGGGGCTAGAGCTGGTGAATCAGGTGCACCTATGGCACGTGATTTAGGACAAGCCAGTTTACTTGGATATCTCGCAGCAACTAACTCTCAAAAGGAATCTAGCAATGAGTATGATCAAATTATTGAAGAATTAGATAATATTTTTACTAAAATAGACGAATTATCACCAAAAGAGGCTCATGATTATCTATACACATTAAAAAATTTGAGAAATGAAACAGGAGGAAAAACCGATGTCTGAGCCTAGAAAAATCGTTCAATTAGATGACAACACCATAGGCCATATCGCTGCAGGAGAGGTGGTAGAGAGGCCTGCTCAAGTAGTCAAGGAATTAATAGAAAATAGTCTTGATGCAGAAGCATCACAAATTACAATTACAATTGAAAGAGGAGGTTTTGATTTAATCAAAATCGAAGATAACGGTAGCGGAATTAAAGAAACTGATTTACCATTATCTTTAGATCGACATGCAACTTCTAAATTAAAAAATGTAGATGATTTACAGCGCATAAATACCCTTGGTTTTAGAGGCGAAGCATTAGCAAGTATTGGTATAGTTTCTAAATTATTAGTAGCTAGTAGGCCAAATGGAAAAGAAGGCCGATGTATAAATATGAAATTCGGAGAAAAACTTGTTATTGAACCATATGGTATGGCTGAAGGAACAATTATAGAAGTACGTTCTTTATTCGAGAATACCCCTGCAAGGTTGTCTTTTCAAAGAAGACCTGCAACAGAAAATGCAAAGATTGTCGATGTTGTTGTTTCTCATGCAATGGCTAACAAACAGACTAGTTTCAAATTGATAAATGATGAAAGAACTGTTCTTGATGTCCCAAGAAGTGATTCTTTGAGTGATCGTTTATATGACATTCTTGGTAAACAAGCAAATCAACTCATAGAGTTAAAAATACCTGAAATTGATAATTCAGCACCTGGTGAAGAATTGTGGAAGGGTTGGATAAGTACTCCAGATATCACTAGAGGGAAAGGCGATGACATCTATATTTTAATCAATGATAGACCTGTTGCTTCAGGCCCCTTTCATCAAGCGATAAGAAGAGGTTACAGAACAAG
>MDTB01208633.1_pt1 | contig 21242 bp, 21 predicted proteins | sample 811161 | NCBI WGS metagenome assembly MDTB01 (sample SAMN05326650, study PRJNA326480) | marine metagenome | isolation source: seawater | place: Mediterranean Sea | collected 2009
CAATTGATGAACTTCCTTCTCTAAAGCCCCCAATAAAGAAATTTGTTGATGAAGAGGAGGTAATGCTAAAAAAGATAAGAGAATTAGAGAAAAATGCTGTTGAAGAGTTAAAGATTATAGCTAGTGAAATTGAAAAAATAGCTAAGAAAATAAAGAAAAGTAAGGATATTAAAGACGCCCTTGTGCAGTTAAAAGAATATGATGAAGGTAAAATAGAGCCTACTTATTATCACTCAACTCGCATATCTTATGGCATAAAAGGTTTAATAAAAGCCATTAATGAAAATGGTGGTAGTGATTCTTTGAAGAAGGTTTTACCACCTGTAAAAGAAGGAGAGACAGTGGATTTTTCTTTATATGAAGTTTCTCCTTCTTATAAACTACGGTCTACTCTTAGTTATGGTTTTCACAAAAGAAAGGAGGATGAGCTTTGGGGTCATTATGAAAAGCTTAGATTAGCTGGGGCTGTCTTTCAAAAAGGGACTAATTTAGAGAAGGCACAAAAACTAACACGAGATGAGAATGAGCTTACAGAGTTAATAAAAGAATACGGCATTATTAAAAATGAAGGGTCCGAATCTTCTCTATTAAGTTTTTCAGCTTTTGATACCACTTACGGGTCTGAGAAAAGAAAGTATTCATCTTCTTCAGATCGAAGAATAAGAGAATTCAAAAGAGATAAGTATCAGAACTATATTACACGAATTCATAATTATTTTATTAAAGAATTAACAAAAGCTAATTTACAGGAAGAAAGACCCAAAAAGGATACCGTTGCCTTTGATCCAGACAGATCAGTATTGGTAGTTTCAGGTAAGGAAATTAAATTTAGGAAATATACAGAGCAATACCATACTTTAAGAATCATCTTCAAAACCCCAGAAGAAGTCGGTAAAGAATGGTTCTTCTCAGAGATAGCTGAAAAAATTGATCCTCGTAAAGGCTATAGTGATAAGGATTTTCACAACTATATGTCTGCAATAAAAAGACGAGTATCGGCAGAAACTAGTGTCCTAGATTTGTTTATAACAACAAACCAAAGTCTAAAGATAAACTCAAAATTTCTCAGATAATCTGAAGTAGTCTGAAGTCGGACTTTTAATATCCTAAAGGCAATCCTTTGGGATTTTTTATGTCTGACAAAGAAATAAATATAAATAGCGAAGTAGATCAAAACGGCAATCTTGTTGGTTTTTTCGCAATTCTTTTACAGATAGATAGGAGGCTTAACCCTCAAAATTATAAAGAAAATAAAGATAACCAAGATGATTGACACTATTATCCTAACAATTCCAAGAGAACAGATCAGGATGCTTAGTCCAGACAATCGGTATATTCCAGTTTGGGATCTACATAGTAAAACAAGCAATTACACAAAATATGTTAAGAACCCGACTCCGTATGATCGCAAGAATGAAATATATAGACCACGACTGACAGGAGTGAAAAGAAGAGTTCGTGGAAACTTCTACAGCTCATTTCTTAAAATTGAGTTTTCAGTACCTAAGCTAATATTCGGCAATAACTTAAACGAGCTTAGTGAATCAGACTTCTCGAAGGTACTCAACACTCTTAAGGAACGGCTAATTGAAGTAGGGGTCTTAATCTCTGATAAGGACTTACGACAAGCTACTGTCTCGACTGTTCACTTTGGAAAAAACATTGAGCTTCGTGATGGCTATACGGCTTCTTTTGTTACAAAAGAGCTATCTAAGATCAATATCAACAAAAAGTTTGATCTAAGCAAAACAAGTTTCAGAAATGACGGCCAGTCCTTGCAGGGGTATACGATGGCACATTCAGTTGTCTTTTATGACAAGGTATCTGATTTAGGAAAGAGTAAAAAGAGAGCTATCGATAAAGACCAAGTTCCAAATCAGTTGAGTCTCTTTTCTGACATTAAAGCAAGCACGCCAAGTCTTGAGATTCTAAGATTTGAGGTCCGCTTGTGTCAGAAACAAAAGCTTAATGGTGTCTTACGAAAAATTGGTTTCGAAAAAGATTCAACTTTTGAAGACATTTTTAAAGCTGAGCTATGGAAGAAGGCACTCCATTTTTATTGGGATCAAATGATCAAGAACGAAAACTTGTTTCTTTTCAGTAACAAAACTGAGCCTAAAGAACTATTACAGGATCTACTTAAAAAGTACCCGAACTCAAAAGCAAAAGAATACATATTTCTCGTTGGGCTTGATGCTTTATGCAAAATTGTTTTGAAGGAAATACTAAGGAAAAAAGACCCCATAAAGACGAGTTCACGGGCCAAGCAGAATTACTTCAACTATGCGACCTTCTAACTAGCACCACCAGAGCAGTGTATGAGGCAGTTAATGAGGAAGGTAAAAATAAGTGCTGGGTTAAAAAAATGCTTAATTTAAATTTGCTTTACCATATTCCTTTAGCCAAGGGTAATATTAAAAAGAATAAAAGCACTTACTTTCCACGCTATAAACCCTTCGACCAGCAAAGATTTTCTATATATCACTGGCGACCAAGAGAGTAAAAACGCCAAAACACCTCTATCCCTTGTGGGCAGGCAAGGAAATCTCCTTGCTTTTCGAGGTGTTCTGGTCTTACATAATTAATATTATCAGATTTTCTATTACTTAAAAGCAAAACTGTTAACATCTAAATTTAAGCCTGAGTACTTCAAATCTTGCTTTATCTGATTCCAATTAAGAGTTCTAAATGTATCCACCCAGCGGAGCCAGAAACAATAAGTCTTAATGCGTAACATTGGGCTTTTTTGTTTCTCTTTGAGAAAAGATTCGAAAAAAATATTATAAGTGCAGCTATTTATCTTGTGGCCAAAAAATAAATGGTATCAGAATAGCGAGTATAATTAACATGAGACGAAATGTTATACTGCGCGCATGACAAGACAAATTATACTTATTTTGGCGAGTGCTGTTGTAATCGCAGCTCTTATTTTTATTTTAGGCAGTGATAAGAAGTCGACACCAAACGAATCCGTTCAAAATACTATAGACGATAAAACATTCTTACTAAACATGATCCCTCATCATCAAGAAGCTGTTGATACAGCAACTGAGGTGATAGAACGTGGTGGTGTGATACCAGAAGTAAAAACACTCGCAAAAGATATCATCGAAGCCCAGAAAAGGGAGATTGCTGATATGAAGAAATGGTACGAAGAGTGGTATGGTAAGCCGTATGTATACACAGGAGAGTACGCGCCAATGATGCGAGAACTTGAAGGGTTATCTGGTAAAGATATAGATATCGCATTCACTACCGACATGTGGATGCACCACATGGGAGCAATCCATCTCGCTCAAGCAGTGCTGCAGAACACACAAAAACCCGAACTTGAGGAAATGGGAAACAATATCTTGGTAGTACAACAACAAGAAATGTTGCTCATGGAGGAAATTCTACGAAACAACATTACTAACTAGAAGCAACAGCGAAAATGTTTAAAACGTGTAATATACTTTATATATTAACCCACTAACAATAATCTATGAAAACTCTTTCTTGTGATTTATGTGAAATAACCGCAGATGGCGAAACATTTGAAGATTGGATGAATGCTCTTAAGCCACACTACGGCGAAGCACACGCTGATGTCATAAATGATCCAAATAACGGTAAAGAAGAGATGGATAAATGGATGGCATCAAACAAAGCGCGCTTTGATACAGCCTAGAGAAACTCAATTCAAAAAATAAAAACACGTGGCATATGCCACGTGTTTTTATTTCACTCTTTCCATCGAGGAGCGAAACGAATCGTAAATGCAAAAAAGTGAGCTTTGATCGGATTCATGCCGCTTTCATGCATACCTTCGTAGCTCAGGCATTGGAATTCTCTCAAGTCAGTACCTTGGTATAAGAAACTGCCGTCCTTATAACAATATAACAATAACTACAATAGTTATCCGAACCAGATACTCCAGTATCGGCTTTTAGAGGCATTAGACAACTTTCGCATGCGTTTTTCATATCACTATTGCAACACAAACTCATACCAGAAGACCCATTGAATAAGTTAGAAAATCAGCTATGATACAAGTATCATTAACCAATCAAATGTGTATGGCAAAACGAAGCACTGGAGTAGAAAAGGGAAAGAAATCACATTCACGTAAGACTGCAAAACGTCTTCAAATAAAACGTGTGCTGTTGAAACAGAAAGCAGAAAAAAGAAACCGTACAAAGAATAAATAGGATTCTATACCCTACATTAAAAACATCTTCTTCTGTGAAAGTGAACACACATACTCCTTAGAAAAAAAATATGACGTAAAAGATAAATATTCTACCTGTTTATCACTCTCACTGATCTTTAAAAAATTAACTACACTTTTTACACACCCCAAAAAATTCAAGCACGTGGTTATCAATTGCATTAAATTTCTTTGACCGGCTCGCAATGGAAGCCTGTACAGCATCCATACACATTGGTACGTCTTCTTGGACACCACAGATACTACACACAATGTGATGGTGGTGCTTTTTTTGAAGTTCATAGTGAACTTTCCCTTTCCGTAGATCTGTTTGATACACAATTCCACTTTTAGCAAATTGATGAAGCATTCTATAGAGAGTCACGAAGTGAATATCAGTACCTACCAGACATTCAATTTCTTCAATCGATAAAGGGTTATGCGCATTAACGAGCAATCGAAGAACTTGCATCCGTCCTTTCGTCTTTTTAAGACCACTGTTTTGAAGAATCTTTTCAACTATCATTTGATTATCCCCTGCTTGCATATTCATACAGACTAGTATAACATAATGCTAATTATTTGCATTTAATATATTTAGGATGATTTTACAATTACTTGGTGTGTGTCTGCTTATTATCGCAGCAGTGCTCATTGGGAAAATAGCTGCATGGAAAATAGTCGGAACGATCATGGAACGCAACATCGATTACCTCGTTAGTTTTGCTGCAGGTGTATTTCTAGTGTTGGTCATATTTCTTTCACAAGAGGTAATTACTGAATCAACAACCCCATTATTTGGCTTCGGTTGGATTATTATGGGATTCCTGTTGGTATGGTTTACTACCTCGTTGATTCCTGAAGGACACTACCATTACCATGCAGATGAAAAACCATTTCCAAAAAAAATAGATATTCGAAAGATGCTAGCTGCTGTTTCAATACATAATGCCGGTGACGGTGTGTTACTTGCTATCGCACTTGCTGCAAGTCCTATTCTCGGGTTTGTGACGGCAGTAAGTATTTTTATTCATAAACTTGCACAAGAAATTTCAGAGTTTTTTATTCTCCGAAATGTAGGCTACAGTACACAAAAGGCATTCGCTATTAATCTGGTAACATCATCAACAATTCTTATTGGAGCATTTGTTGGATATTTTCTTTTTGATCAATTCGCGATGATAGAAATTCCAATTCTCGGCTTTGCGACTGGTGCGTTATTGTCACTCTTGATGCAAGATCTTATCCCCCACTCGTTTCGTCACGCACGCGAAAAAAAATGTGTGCCAAAACATATAATTATTGCACTGCTTGGTGTCAGTCTTATGCTTACCGTTTTTCAATCAACCGATGCACTCTTTAAAACATACGCTCCAGAAGATAGTAGTTCACCTAAGGAAGAAGTCTCTTTTTTATCTCAATAAAAGTATACCGAACATAAATATGTTCAACGAATATCGACAATTAGAAATGCCTGTGTTATAGTTCCGTCAATCAAATGGTAGCTGTAGGAGAGTCTAGTTAGTCGAACACTTGTCGTACAGAGTTCAAATTTGGTGTTTTACAAACATAGCTTCTTTATAGATGCAAAAAGGAACAATTGCCCGTCTTACAGACCGTGGTTTTGGATTCATTGCTCAAGAGGGTGAGGAGAAAGACCTTTTCTTTCACGCAAACGAGCTGCAAAATGCAGAATACAACGATCTACGTGAAGGCGACGAAGTAACTTTTGAAGTTGCAGAAGGTCAAAAAGGGCCAAACGCTGTCAACGTCAACAAGGCGTAAGCCTTAAACAAAAAACACCCCGCTTACGCGGGGTGTTTTTTGTTTAAGGCTTCTTGACTTTACGGGAGTCAAAACGTAGTATCAAAAAGCTCAACAAAAGGAGGATCTCATGAGATCAAGAGCAATTTTGGGGATTACTGGTGCTTTGGCGCTTTCTCTCTCCGTTTCCACTGCAGGCGCAAGCTTGCAGGAATCTATCATCGTTGAAACAGAACCAGCAGCGACTCCAATTCCTTCGCAAGAAGAAATTCAGGTCGCTGCAGTGTGTTATGTCGAGAATGATCTCGGCGGTCGATGGTGGTGGAACCATCCGAACGTGTACATTGCACAGAACAATGCTATGCGGCTGTGTCGCCAAAACACACCACCGTATGGAACGTGCTACCACGTCGGATGTGGATGAGACATCTTATCTTGTCCACAAATAAGAGCGGATGACGATTTTTATTATCGTCATCCGTTTTCTATTTCTTCTTTTTCCGTTCTGTTTCTGTAAGATACTGTTTTCGTAAACGAATAGCGTCTGGCGTAACTTCTAGATATTCATCATCGCGCATAAATCCCATTGCCTTCTCAAGAGTAAGGTCAAGTGGTGGAGTAATTTTAATATTTTCATCTGAACCTGAAGCACGCATGTTAGTAAGCTGTTTTCCTTTAGTTGGGTTTACCATCATATCTTCACCCTTTGAAGTATTCCCCACAACCATACCTTCATATACTTCAGTTGTTGCACCAATGTACAACGCCCCGCGCTCTTGAAGATTGGCGAGCGAAAAACCAAGTGCCTTTCCTGTAGCCATAGAGACCATAGAACCAAGTTCTGTTTTTTGAATTTCACCTGCATATGGACCAAATTGACTAAAAATTGAAGTCATAATCCCCTCTCCTTTTGTATCAATAACTAATTCATTACGGTAGCCAAGAAGACCTCGAGTTGGCACTTCAAACGTAAGGCGCACTTCCCCATGCTCTTGCCCCATGCTTGTCATTACGCCTCGTCGTTTACCAAGCTTTTCGATAACAGAACCAGAAAACTGCTCTGGGACTAAAATACTGACATCTTCGTATGGTTCGTGCTTTTTCCCTTCGACTTCTTTGAAAATTACTTCTGGTTGCGACACAGCTAGCTCGTACCCTTCACGACGCATATTTTCAATAAGAACTGCAAGGTGGAGTTCTCCACGTCCGTATACTTTCATGCGTCCTCCTTCAGTAAACTCAACACGAAGTCCTACGTTGATTTCAAGTTCTTTCTCAAGTCGCTCCCGAATCTGTCGTCCGGTTACATATTTACCTGAACGACCAGCAAAGGGCGAGTCGTTTACAAACATAAACAAAGAAATAGTTGGTTCATCTACAGTAATTGCAGGGAGTGCAGTTCCCCCTTCTTCGTTAAGTAATGTTTGCCCAATGAAAATCTCAGGAATCCCCGCAATCATTACAATATCTCCGGCGCTTGCTTCAGATACTTCTTTCTTCTCAATACCTTCAAAGGTGAAGAGCTTCACAATCTTCCCCTTAAATTGCTTTCCTTCTGCATCCTTAATAAAGAGTTCTTGTGTGTCTTTAATGGTACCGTCGTAAATGCGTGCAATACCCATTCGTCCAAGAAAGTTATCGTATGCAAGATTAAATACCTGTGCAGAGAGCGGCTTATCTTTTAGGTTTTCTCCTGAAGCTGCAGGTACTTTTTCGAGAATAACATCAAGAATTGGATTCAGGTCTACTGCACTATCATCCATAGTTCGCTTTGCCACACCGTCACGCCCAATAGCGTAGAGCGTTGTAAAATCAAGCTGCTCATCGGTTGCTCCAAGGTCTAAGAAAAGCTCGTATACCAACTCTTCTGCTTTATCAACGTCCGCAGCTGGTTTGTCAATTTTATTTAAAATAAGGATTGGTTTAAGCCCAAGCTCAAGCGATTTCTTTAACACAAACTTCGTTTGCGGCATAGGACCCTCTGCTGCATCCACCACAAGAAGCACTGAATCGATTGAGCGCAGTACACGCTCTACTTCTGAGCCGAAATCGGCGTGACCTGGAGTATCGAGGATATTTATCTTTGTATCCTTGTAGTACACACTGGTGTTTTTGGCATAAATAGTAATTCCTCGTTCTTTTTCAAGATCGTTAGAGTCCATAGAAACACCCTCTTTTACTGTTCCTGTTTGTGCAAGAATAGCATCAGTAAGAGTTGTCTTACCGTGGTCAACATGGGCAATAATTGCAATGTTTCGTATTTCCATAAAAAAACTCCGCCTCAGCGAATTTGTGGCACAACTATAGCGTATGTGAGCACTTTTATCAACGCAAAATTGTATAGAAAAAGCCGCGTCCCGAAGGGCGCGGCTACTTTTGTTTTGCTACTCTTTTGTGAAGAGTAGCCATTTGATAGAAACGATAGTGGGGCCAAGTAGAAAGAAGAGAGTAATTGCTAAAAGCAACGGCTCTTCAAACCACACTACACGATAGTATGATCCCAGCAAAGAGAAGAGTACTAAAAATGCAACAGCTGCACTAATAGACTCAAACATACCTCCTTTGTACATCTCAGAACGAAGGAGGATGCCCCACCCCAAGAATATTGAAGTGAGCAAAATTACCACGAGCCACACCCCTACCTCATCGAGCCCCCGAGGGAGCAGAAAAGTCCAAGCGTAAACCAGCAACAATACCGCTGCTGAACCAATTTTAGCGTATCTCATTTCTCCTCTCCTTACCTATTTAGGGAGTTTATCTTCTATATAGAAGCATCTCACTTAAATGCCCATCTGTCAATATAGACAGGTATTGAAACAACTAGACGCCGTAAAAGCTACTGTCCTTGGTCGGTAGTGTTCTGCTGCGTAGTTGTTGGCGTTTCTTCGGGTGTCTCCTGTTGCTCCTCTGGAGTTTCTACTTTACTTCCACGAGCGGCCTCTTTTTGTGATCTTTTGTTAATCTTCTCTCTTTGCTTCGCGATAAACTCTCGTAGAAATTCATCCATCTGTTGTGGGCTAAGCGTCTTTCTTCCAATAAACGTACCTTTCAGCCATCTCGCGACGTTAACTTGGAATCTTTGGGTTCTGAAGTCGAAAGAAGCACTAATTCCTGGAGTGCCTTTCGAACTTTCGTACAGCTTATGCAGCCGACTTGCATACTTACGGACTTCACTCTGCCGCACTGCTGCCGTTGGCACTATGCGCTCACTACTTGGCTTGAAGAGCTCATTTATCTGTTTCAATCCATCATGTGTATCAGCTCTCGAACTCTTCAACTCTTCTTCAACTTCAACAGCACGCAAATGAGCAAGATACTGATTCCAACCTTCCTTTATCTTACTTTCAATCTCCGCTTCACTTGAGCCTGCCTCGATTAGCTGTACAGATATGCTTTTGCGCTGATCGGCTTTTGCTCGTTTAAGCAGCTCTGCTTTCTTAGCAGGTATTTCAACCTTTTCGCTTGCCTCATAAAGCTTATCCCATACGGCATTATATGCAGCAAGAAGTTTCTTATCATTATTATGAGCACCAGGTTTAAAATTGTACGACCCTTTAGAAACAGCCTTCCATAAGTGTGTACCAACAAGGTTCTTTCCAATATTTTCTGCAATGTTTTTATTCTTATCAACAGCTCCAACAAGAATGTCACTGATTTGAACTGACTCCCTAACAATTACAGGTGCATTTCTATCCTTTCCTGAACGCACAACAATTTCTACAGAAGCACCTTCACCATCACCATACGTTGTAACTGGAGTTGTTTCTACATGATACGATCCAAAGAATTCTTTATTAATAGCATTCTGGAAACTTCCCTTAGTACTCTCCACGACGCTGGTTACAGCTGAAACTCGCTTATCTAAACGATCCTTAGTTTGTTGATCAAGAGGAGTGTCAGACTGCGGTCTCTCGTTGAGATATTTATTAGCTTCTTTAAAAATTTCCTCAAAATATCCCTCATTCGCCTCAAATGCACGTTCCCGATCGTCACTACCTCTATATACCCGTAATAAATCTTGTACCGTTTTCTTCATCATCGAAGCTGTCACAATGTCTCCTTTCTGGCGAATAGAAAGATTCTTCGGTTTTAAATACTTTGACTTAAATGCGCCTTCAAACCTCTTGTCAATGTAAGAACTATGCAGCGGATTTCGCGTTATACCTTGATAAATTGTATTTATCCGAGCATTGTTCCTGTTCAACTTTGCCTGATTCTCTTTGATACTCTTTTTAATATTTTCTACAACACTACCCTCCTCAGCTGCGGTCATAAGCTGAATCCACTTGTGCTCTGGTAACTCAACATTATTGTTCTTACTTCGCCCTATTTTTATCAGCTCTAGCATCTTTTCCTTTCTTTCGTTTCCTTTCTTCCCTTTCAATTTAGGGAGCTCAGTCTTAAGAACCTTCAGAAACGCTTCATGAATTTTTATGGTGTATTCAATGTCTTCATTTTGTGCAGTTCGTACCGCTATTTCAGATGCAAACATGTTCGCTCGCGGATTTAAATTAGTTTTCTTCCACGCTCTTGCAGTCCCCAGATCTCCTGAATCACCACTTCCCTCTTTTAAGTTACGCATATGTTGGATAGACACTGACCACCCAGGCAAAAGAACGTCGAGGACAATTCCAAGCTGCTTCGGGTGTTGAAGATCAAACATAAAGTTCGAATAATCTTTCGCCTCATCCATGTTCGCTGTGTATGCACTGCGTGCAAAAAGTTTCTGGATGAAGTTTTTCTTCATATAATCTTTGTCGGCGATCGCTCGAAATGCCCGCTTTATTTCTGGGACGGATACCTCGTCGTATGGGAATTCCACTGCGAGCCCTTCATTCTTATGTATATTTGCTATCCTGCGATTCTCGTGGATAAGCTTATTTATCAATTTCTTGAGTGACTCTGCTATCTTATCTTCAGCACGTGCAATATTCTCACGATTGATTTTTCCAGATTTTTTATAAATTTTTCGCTGACGAATCATCATAGGTACGGTAGCAGCAAAGAAAACCGCGAGAACGATACCAAACGATGCAGACCAAGTCTTCAATCTCTCAAAAGCTATTCTTGACTCATTCTCCTCTGCTGGAGCGTCACCATGGCGGAATTTCATTATTTGATCCCATTCATCACGTTTTGTTATAAAGTTAAGTACAGTACCAGCGCGACTCTCAACCTCCGCAAGTCCTTCCTCAAACTTTTCCCAGCTAACACCTTCTTCATCAGGCAAGGAACTTTCATCGAGTGCCGGGTTCATAACCGCACTCATAGCCGATTCGATATCTTGTACAAGACCATTTACATAGGTGAAGTCGAGCTTAATTGTAGGTGGAGTTATGGCAATTTTGCTTATATCGATGGATTGAGCTCTACTGTCATTCGCGACATAAATGCTTTTTATACCACCACCCATAATTCGACTGAATTGGTTCATTTTTTGCCCATACCTATTATATCGATCTGTAATCTCGCCGGCTTGCTGCTGCATCGCGTCTCCATACTGCCGCAAATGTTCAGGCTTTACGCCTTCAGAGAAAGCAAACAATGTTCCGCCCATGGTACTTAAAGTAGTTGCCGTATTTATTTCGTCTACCGATGTTAAGAAGCCTTCAGCAGCTGAAGAAAAATCCTTAATAAATGCACCTGATTCATATTCGAATTGTTCAGCCAACGCATCGATAACAATCTGAGGGTTCTCCATAGAATCTTCATCAAGATATTCGTCAAGACCATTCTCTAATGCAAACGCTCGGACATTAGCTCGTAGCTCTTGTATTTCCGATGTTACCTGCTGTATTTCAATATCAGCAGTCATCCCAGTAAGCGCCTCTACTTCGGCAACGGAGTAACCCAACAACTGTCCGAGTGCTATGGCTAGTGGTCCAATTCCCTCCTTTCCAGAAAGTGGCATCCCCCATGAACGTGCAAGTGCAACAGCTTCTGGTACACCCGCTTCAGCTTTAATAGTCGTTTCAAGTCGGTATCGCAACTCGTCGGGCATAGATTCAACAACCTCGACTACAGACATGCTTTCGTCTTCGCTTATTGCATTACTATCCTCTCCGACACCAAAAGTCATGCTTTCGAATAACTGCATATAAAACGGCCGGCGATCACGTGCTCCTGCGACCTGTCCAATTTCTCCCTCTATGTGCCCAATCACATCTTCAATTTGAGCAGTTTGCTGTACCATTTTTGATTGTTCTACAGTAAGAAAAGAATCGGTCATAATCGAATTAACCGACATAGTTGAAATTCCCACTGCGAGCAGTTTTGCCTTGTGCTTCTTGGCAATATTTGCAAGAGCAGCCCTGATAGTCTTAGATACTATGAACTCCTTTTCAACAGCACCCTTTGCCCTTAACGATTGTAATGTTATTGCCCCAAACGCAGCAACCATAGAAGTCGCCCAGATAGCAAGCTGGGCAGGTGAGTTTCCTACAACCGACATACCCAAAGACCCTGATACAAGAGCCGAGAGGAACGTTACGTTCGCACTTGTTTCCATGTAGCTCGTTGCAAGCTCAGCTCCGCGTGATATACCCCATTTACTTGGGCTCCAAAACCGAAATTCGTCCCATTTCTCGACATGCTTAAGTGACCCTTCAAACCTATTAAGGCTGTCAATAAGCGGTTTTAGCTCTGACACCATCTGTTTTGCAGCCGCCTTACTCGTACGTGGTTTTACGGGTCCCTTATCGTGATATTTCTTAAATCTTCCAACAAACGCGTCAAGCATTTTTTTGGGATTATATCTAAATTTCTTAACGTCAGGATGATTAAGCCTGTCGATGTTATCTGCAGCATCATCCTTATCAACCTGAGGGTACTCTTTATTTATTTCAACCCCTGCAATATTTGAAACTGATTGCTCAATTGGAATAGATCCACTTTTAAGAGCACTTCCAAACTCACTGAGTTTATTCGACTCTTCCCCCATGGCAGCAATTGCTTTCTCTATTTCTTCTTTGTTCGCATCCACTTTCTCCCTGATATCCCTCTTGGCTTTTTTTATTTGCGCTTTAAGTATCCCTTGGACATTTTTCTGGAGCGTAGGCCACTTCCCAAGTAGATACGCCCTATCAATCACTTGCCCAATCAGTATCTCGTGCTCAGCGAGACTCTCTTCTAGATGGCTGTTTTTTGTTTTAAACTGAGCTAATAGCTGCCCCTTTATACTCGGGTCCAAAACGAGCGCAGCTACGGTATCAGGTATGCCAGACTGAACATCTTTTTGAGTTTGTTTTTCGACTAACTCTCCAAGAAGCCTCAGTGGCCCTTCTTTTTTAAGCGCTCGGAGAATTTCTTCTCGTGTGAGCTTTTTGATTTCAAGATTTTCATCCTGATTATCAGATGAAATGTCTTCATTACTACCTATCTGTGTTTCGATCATATGTAAGGTATTTACATAGTATCAAACGGCATTGAGTCGCATCACAGAAACTGTGTATAAACACGCGCTTTCCTATACACCCATTCGCTTGTGGTAGCATACGTTACATGTTTCCTACTTCGTACATGCCAACACAATTTAAGTCGTATCTACCTTTTATTCCAACTGTTGCCCTAGTATTTGGGTTCTTTTTCGACCTCCTGACACTCAACCAGCCAGACGCACTCTTTGAGAACGTAGTAATCGTTGGATATTTACTTATCAGTGCCGCCGCAATGCTACTACTGCAAATGCAAAAAGATACAGAACGTACCAATAAGCGCTTGCTTCTGCTGAGTATTGTGCAATTCAGCTTTGGAAATCTCGCAAGCGCTCTTATGATTCTCTACGCGTATAGTGGTACGTTTACCGGAAGTGCAATTTTTGTTGGAATGCTGGCTTCTTTGCTTCTGGGTAACGAACTCTTTCGTAAACGGTACGCTCGCACACATCTCCGTGTAACTATTTGGTTTGTTCTCTTACTTACTTACAGTGGTCTTGTCGTACCAATACTCTTAAACAAAATAGGTGCATTCGTTTTTCTAGTTAGTGCCTTACTTGCCCTGATCATAGCGTATGCGTATGTGCAGATTCTGTCCTTTGTCACCAAAGAATCATTCGAGAGAGCGCAGCGAAATATCATAATCACTCTATTTGCTATTACACTTGTTTTTTCTGGTTTGTATTTTTCAAATCTCATTCCACCAGTTCCATTATCACTTAAACACATTGGAATATACCATTCCGTTGTGCGCATTGGAGAGAACTACACTGCAACATTCGAGGCTCCACGCTGGTTTGAGTTTTGGAGAGATACCAAATCATCATTTGAATATACTGCTATCGGTTCACCTGTCTTCTGCTTCTCATCAGTATATGCACCAACAAGACTCGCAACAGATATTCGTCATCGCTGGGAGAAATATAATGAGGTAACAGAAGAATGGATTACGGTTGCACGTATTCCTTTCTCTATCACCGGCGGTCGCAAAGATGGATTCCGTGGATACACACAAACTTCGCAAATTGATGCTGGCTTGTGGCGATGCAGTGTAGAAACAGCACGTGGCACATTAATTGGGCGGAGCACATTCGAAGTGATACAAACCGACATACCAGCTATTACCAGAACGATTGGATTGTAGTAATATAAAATGATATGGGAGAAATACCAGAAAAAATTCGAAAGGCGCAGAACAGGAATGATAAGGAAGCACTGAGTGCTATGGGGCGAGCAGGTGCGTTCGCTGCATCAGTCAAGAGAACAAAGAAAGAAGCATTGTTGAAGGCTAAAAAAGAAAATGAAGATACAACACTACGCGAAGTGAAAGAAGAGGCATTTTTGGACGGAATGATGCAGCGTGCTAAAGAGGCAAACGAAGACACTCACCCTATCGACTAGACTCGCTCGCTACCATCTAATTTGTTCTTTCCCTAAAGATTTTAGATACTCATTGGTCTTGCTAAAATGCTTACTCCCAAAGAATCCAGAATGTGCCGAGAACGGCGAAGGATGCGGCGCAGTTAATACAAGATGCTTCTGTGCATCAATATTCTTGTGCTTCTCTTTTGCGTACTTACCCCACAATATAAATACAAGCCCTTCACGTTCGTCAGAAAGTTTCTGTATAACCTTATCTGTAAATTCTTCCCATCCTTTCTTTTGGTGGCTCCTTGGTTCAGATGCACGAACGGTAAGTGTTGCGTTTAACAGCAGCACTCCCTGTTTCGCCCAGTGTTCTAAATCTCCCTTGTCTGAATTCAGACATCCGATATCTGAATGTATTTCTTTAAAAATATTCCGTAATGATGGTGGTAACGTCATGCCATCATTCACGGCAAAACAAAACCCGTTAGCTTGCCCCTTACCGTGGTAAGGATCTTGCCCAAGTATCACTACGTTCACTTTCTCAAAGGGACAAAGATCAAGTGCACGAAATATATTTTCTTCCTCTGGATATACTGATGCATCATTATATTCAGAACTTACAAATTCAATAAGGTTTTTAAAATATGGTTTCTTAAATTCTTCTGCAAGATGCTTTGTCCATTCCTTGCTTAATACAGGCATGTTCATATAAAAAGAGTATAGTCTGCATGTGCTACGTACACAATTTAAAACGCCTCATTTTAGTGAGGCGTTTTAAATTATTTACGGAAACAGTCGCGACACTTGAGGTTACCAGTTTCACGTGGTTCAAATGGCAAGCTTGTGATGGCTCCCCCACAATCGGCACACGTCCAATTACCTTCAAACATCTGACGGTCACTTGCCCCAGCTAGGTGGTCACCTTGGCGCTTTTTGTGACAATCACGACACATAAGTGAACCTTCTCGTGCTGGATCTGGCTGGAAAGGAAGCTCTGTAATTGCAGCTCCACATCCACCACATTTCCAATCACCAGTGAACATTTTTCTTTCGTCGTTCATTTTGAAATGAGTTGTTGCTAGTAGTATGTCTCCAGTTCGACTCGATTGCTGCATACTAAAACTCTGCAAACAAACCACACATGAAAACCATGTAAACAATACCATGTATGTTATACTGCCGCATCATGGAAACTCTCGCACTGGAGATAACTAACTTAAATAAATCGTACGGAAAAACTGTCGCAGTACACGATCTTTCCCTTACTGTTCCCAAAGGTGCTTTTTTGGGACTTCTCGGGCCAAATGGTGCGGGTAAATCGACAACTATAAACTGTATTGTTGGGGTGAACAAAATAACCAGCGGCACCATTAAAACGTTTGGCTTAGATGTTGAAAAAGACTACCGTGAATCACGAAAAACACTTGGCATAGCTCCACAAGAATTTAACATCGATATTTTTGGCAAAGTAGATAAACTTTTAGATTACGCAGCTGGCTACTATGGAATGAAAGCTCCCCAACGAAAGGAACGTATTGAGCAACTCCTTACACAATTCGATTTGCAGAAACATCGCAATAAACCTTTTATGGATCTTTCTGGTGGTTTGAAACGCCGAGTTATTCTTGCCCGTGCACTGGTACATGACCCTGAGCTGCTTATTCTTGATGAACCAACCGCAGGAGTCGATGTTGAACTGCGAAGAGAGCTGTGGAGTTACTTGCAACGGCTCTCAAGTGAAGGAAAAACGATAGTACTTACTTCGCACTACCTTGAAGAGGTTGAACTGCTAGCCGACCGATTCGCATTTATATCTGATGGAAAAATAATTGCTCAAGGTTCGAAAGAAAAAATGCTTGCAGGAGGTAAAAAACTTGAGGATGTATATCTTGCATTAACAGGTAAAAAAGATGTTGTATGAACTGGGTAGGACTCTACACATTGATGCGACGGGAAATTGAACGGACATTTCGTGTTGTTGTACAGACTATCTTTAGTCCTCTCATTTCTGCAACACTCTTTATATTCGTATTCGGAACGATTGTCGGTGCGCGCATAGATGAAATCGGTGGTGTGTCATACATCATATTCGTCTTTCCAGGTATTTTGATTATGAACGTACTGACTTCGTCATTCTCTCAAGCGTCTAGTAACGTATACTTCGCAAAATGGGCGCGCACCATTGAGGAGCTCCTCGTTTCTCCGCTTTCATACTTTGAAATTATGGTGGGTACAGTACTTAGTGCCGTTGCGCGTGCTCTTACTGTGGGTGTGGTCATTCTGCTCGTTGGCATGCTGTTTGGTGCAGTTAGTATGTACAGTCTCCCACTCTTTATTTTTTACGTGATTGGAATATCAGTTATATTCGGGCTTTTGGGAATCATCACTGGACTAGTAGCAAAAAGCTTTGAACAGCTGAATATTTTGAGCACCTTTATAATTATGCCGTTCTCGTTTTTAGGAGGAATGTTTTACACGCTTGATATGCTGCCTCCTATTGCACAAAACATGACTCTCCTCAACCCGTTCTTCTATTTTGTAGATGGTGTACGCTATGCAATGACTGGTATTAATGATGCTAATTTATTAGCCGGTGCAACCCTTATACTTTCGCTTGTAATTGTTTTTGGATTTATCGTGTGGAAGATATTCCAAACTGGTTGGCGCATTAGAGAATAGCTGCTATTCACAGTATACTGTTCCCATGGCCTGGAGAATAATAACTGCATTCCTACTTTCACTGATTGCGTTTGCCTTATGGGCTGCGACAACACAGACAATTACAGAACCAAATGCGCTCGGTAGTGAGTATACGACTGTCACAGAAGTTATCGATGGAGACACTATTGTTGTTTCAAGTGGCGAAACAGTGCGTCTGATTGGTATTGATACGCCAGAGTTATACGAAGGAGCGAATGCAGAATGTTTTGCCACTGAGGCAAAATCGCGAACAGTACAACTCCTTGCTAGTAAGAAAATACGTTTGGTGCGCGATGTGTCTGATCTAGATAAATACGAGCGTCTATTGCGATATGTATATATAGATGATCCGCTTTCTTCAATTACCGAAGAAACATCAATTAACGAAATTTTAGTACAGGAAGGCTATGCAGTAGCGAAATCCTATCCACCCAACACTACACTCAGTGAGACACTCGAGCAACTTGAAGAACAATCCAAAGAACAAGGATTGGGACTCTGGAGTTCATGTAGATGAGAGAGCGGTCACACAGTGACCGCTCTCTCATCTACACACTTTATATAGGTATGTAAACGGATAACTAAACTAACTGCATTGCAGACACTTGCATCCATGCGGTTTGATGAATGCATCTACATATTCTTTACCGTAATCGTATCCTAACTCTTCACCTGCTTGTATATCACGCAATGCGTAAAATCTAATCTCCCCTGCTTCTATCTCTGCTTCTACATTAGGTTCGCACAAATGATTCATGTAGCGTGCAATATTGTCGCGTGTCGATCCATCAATGGTATAGTCATCATCAATTTCAAAAAGATACCGTGTGGAGCGCGTTTCTGCCTCAACTGCACTAATAAGTTCACCCTGATATTCGACAATAAACTCACCCTTCTTTATTGTACGCATTGCGAAAAGACCTAACCCCATTCCAGCTGCTGCCCGCTTCACTTTAAAACTTCTTTGTTCTTTACCCATATTGACTGTACTATAATAAGCACAATGGATATTTTCACAAGTACAGCTACCACAAGTACCGGCTCGTCGCTCTGGGAGATCCTTTTCTACGGGATTATAGTTATTTTTTTGCTCTATAGTGCAGTGCTAATATTTCACTGGTTTTCATTTAGCATGCGCCCACGAACTGCAATTGGCGTAACTGTGCTCTATGTAACAGTAAGCATGGTATTTCTCATCTTTATGACAACGAGTTTCTTTACTCTCATTTCACTCTAAATATGGAACGCATCGTCTTACAAAAAAATATTCACATACAGCCAGATGAAAAAATGTTATTGGTAGTGCGGAAGCATTGGTTTGTACAGTTAGTTGAGGCACTTCCTATCATTCTTGTTGGGATTGTTCCCTTTATCTTCGTCATCTTCTTTGCACCATACATATCAGTACATCCAGCACTCGCTACTTTCCTAACTACCGTATGGCTTCTGGTTATCTGGATGATGGTGTTTACCGTCTGGACTAACTATTACCTCGATATTTGGATAGTAACTGACAAACGAATTATCAACATCAATCAAATCAATTTGTTCCGTCGAGAGGTTTCCACTCTTCGCATCGAGCGTGTTCAGGATATAAAGGTAGAAACGCACGGTTTCTTTGCAACCCTCTTTAGTTTTGGCAACCTCCAGGTACAAACTGCTGGCCCTGAAGCAGCATTTTATTTAATTGAAGGTATCCCATACGCAAGCAATGTGCGAAACTCTATCCTAGAGCGTGTTGATATGGTCACTGAGCATAAGAATGAAATTGAGTACAATAAAGAAGAACGTCCGCCAGAAGGAGTCTAAGCAGGGCTCATCCGCAACATACAAGACACGTGTAGTGTTTTTTGCTACTATTGCGCTTAATGAAACTCTCAACTGATAGTTATAAAGGAGTCCGCGATTTTTATCCACGCGACAAGTTTGTGCATGACTATATCCTTAATACATGGGCACATACATGTGAGAGTGTAGGGTACGAACCCTACGCCGCATCAATCCTCGAACCGGCTGAACTCTACAAAAGCAAAACAAGCGATGAAATAGTAAATGAACAAACGTACACATTTGAAGATCGCGGTGGACGAGAAGTAACACTACGACCTGAAATGACTCCTACTGTTGCGCGCATGGTGGCACGTCAACAACGTGAACTTGGATTTCCGCTACGTTGGTATTCAACACCAAACTGTTTTCGCTATGAACGTATGCAACGCGGTCGCTTGCGTGAATTTTGGCAACTAAATGCCGATTTATTTGGACTCTCAGGCATTGAAGCTGATACCGAAATAATTATGCTTGCTCATTCATTGATGAAAACATTTGGTGCAACTGATGCTGATTTTGAAATACGTCTCAATGATCGTCGTGTATTCGACCACATTTTCGATGAAGCAGATATTGATGCAGGAACGCGAAAAAGCGTTATTTCGCTACTCGACCGTCGTACAAAAATAGATAACTTCGAAAGCGAACTTGCTGCACTTACTGGTGACAAAGCGACCATTCTTTTGAATCTTTTCAACAGCGCAGCAAGTAATGTACTTTTAGAGGATGTGCGAGAGTCACTTATAAAACGTGGTGTCGAGAACGTTGTCATTGATACTTCGATTACCCGTGGGTTTGATTATTATACTGGCATGATCTTTGAAGTATTCGATACGGCACCAGAAAATAACCGATCACTCTTTGGTGGTGGGCGGTACGATAACCTTCTAGAAGTATTCGGAGTCGAAAAAGTATCCGCTGTAGGTTTTGGCATGGGTGACGTTACCATCAAGGATTTCCTTGAGACACACGACCTTCTCCCAGAATACGTTTCCCCTACAGACATAATGCTCTGTGTTCTCGATGAAAGTGCATCATCTTTTGCTGATTCTGTCGCTCAAACATTGCGTGAACAAGACATGAATGTCGCGGTGAACTATTCATACAAAAAAGCTGGTAACCAGATAAAGATGGCAGATAAGAAAAGCATCCCGTTTGTAGCATGTATTGGAAAACAAGAAATGGAAAGTAACTTGCTCACAGTAAAACATCTTTCAAGCGGCGAACAAAAAGAGCTCCCCGTTGAAGCTGTTGCTGACCACATATTTACTCAGGAAATATAGCTTCCTGATTCACTATTCCTTCCTATAATTAAAAACGACCAATTAATTGGATGTATTTTAATTCTCACTTCTTACAACCTCTCATCCTATATATCAGTTAACTGATATATTTTCGATAGGAACCTATACCACTGCGTATGGTATACTCTCGTGCATGCGTAAAATCGTATTCGATATCGAAACGAGTAACCAATTTTCTGATGTTGGTTCAGGTGACCCAACAGCTCTCGATATTTCTGTTGTGTGTATTCACGATTCAAAAACAAATAAATATCTCTCGTTCTTTCAAGAAGATTTTTCCGATCTTTGGAAATACATCGAAAAAGCCGATATGCTCATCGGCTATAACTCCGATCACTTTGATATTCCACTTCTTAACAAATACTACCCTGGAGACCTCACACACATTAAGAGCCTCGATTTGCTCAAAGAAATTCACGACTCCCTTGGGCGACGCTTAAAACTTGATGCGGTGGCAGAAGCAACCCTCGGAAAAAATAAGAGCGGCAATGGACTGCAAGCAATAAAGTGGTGGAGAGATGGGGAGCGTCAAAAAGTTATCGACTATTGCATTCAAGATGTAAAAGTCACTAAAGATATATATGACTATGCACTCAAAAACGGCAAAGTGCAATACAAAGATCTAGGAAAAATGAAAGATATTCCACTTAATAC
>MDTB01140035.1_pt1 | contig 21238 bp, 15 predicted proteins | sample 811161 | NCBI WGS metagenome assembly MDTB01 (sample SAMN05326650, study PRJNA326480) | marine metagenome | isolation source: seawater | place: Mediterranean Sea | collected 2009
GTTTTCAGTTTTTTCATCAATCTCTAGTTCATTTATGGATCCACTTGCAATGTCATAGACCCAACCATGAAGGCAAGTTCTCCTTCGTTTTCCCGATATTGAATAAACTCGAGCATACGAAGGACGCTAATCTGGTGAAGCACGTTCATCTCGATGGCCTTATCCAAGCTACTGGCACCTCCTATATGATCCATCAAACCTTTCATGCCGTTTTCATGGACTACCCAAACCTGCAATCTGCTGTCGATTCTGCTGACAGTTTGAAAAACCCAAGTTCCTCTTTCGGTTTCACAAGCGGCCTGAATCCAGATGAGTTGCTTTATGGGGGCGAACTAACTGTAGTGACGAAAAGGATGGATATTAATCCTCCGTTTTTCTTTCAATGAATCCCGTATCGGTTAACCAGGCCACGAAACTTTTTTTCCACAATGGAGCGGAAGCTCCCTTGCCCTCGCCCATATCGAATCCGTGGCCCCCTTTGGAATAGATGTGTAGTTCGGAAGGGGCGCCTTTGGAATGTATCCGAGTAAAAAAATCGATGCATCGATTCGCCGGAGTCAACCGGTCATTCAACGCATTCATAAAAAACATTGGAGGAAGATGATCGTGTTTTTCCACCACCCCTTCGGATGTTAAATCATCCCTGAGCCATGGATAAAACAGGCCGGCAAAGTTTGGCGCGGACAATTCCGTATTGGATCCGGAATCCGCATACAGCCCAAGTGCAACACTCAATGCCAAATGTCCTCCGGCTGAAAAACCTCCGATGCCGATTTTCTCCGGATCCAGATTCAGAGAAGTCGCCTCGTTTCTAAGGATTTGAATTCCCTGTCGGGCATCTGCCACGACTGCCGTTAAATACTCAGGCCAGGGATACTTCGGTTTGGATTGTTCCGCCCCATAGTTCGTTCGGTATTTTAAAACCAGAGAAGTAATTCCCTGCTTCTGAAGCCAGATTCCGAGATCATGCCCTTCACGGTCCAGCCAGACATCCCGATATGCTCCGCCGGGGCAGATCACTATTCCAACTCCAGTGGCAATGGTTTCCGGCGCCTGATGAATCGTGTAGCTTGATTCGAATACCTGACTGAACACCCGATTGGAACCGGACAACGAATGAACAGAGACTTTGTGGCTTCGAACGGATTCTTTATCAAATTGAATGGCATTTCCTCCCGGAACGCCTTTCCACAACGATCTTTCAGCTGGGAGATCTGCTGCCGTTAAATGCAAAACGCCACAATAGGCCAAGGCTCCGCAAATGAATGGCTTTGAAAAGTTCCTGATAAATGAAAACAATAAGGATTGGTTCATACAAATTAGCCTAGGATGGTTGGGATGTGATTCGCCACGAAAATCCAAACTAGATTCTATTTCCAAACAAGACGAATAGAGTGGCTCAGCTGAAATTTGAGTATCCTGAAGACAAAAACCTTACCGTCATTCATCCGTGATGATGCCTTGCCCCAGTATCCATTCTTTCTTTATTTCGAGCTGTTGCAATTGGTTCATTGTGATAAGCAACTATCAGATTCCTATCAGGTTGCACAACTTCGTTTTTAATCCAATCAGGGATGAATCGGCTCTAAGCGATGATGCACAATTGTTCGCACTGGTTCTGCCGGTCGGTTGTTCTTGGGGGAAACCGTTACTACTGACCCACGCGTTTTGTTTCCGTCGCTTCCCCCGGTTTGAGGTGTGTATCCATCCAGGCGTAGATCAGCTCGCGTGACTCGTGCTTGATGGAATGACCTTGGCCGTGGGCGAAGAAAGCGAAGTTCTGCGGCGCTTTCTCCAGCTCCCAGACATCCATGAGCTTCAAGTTCATGAGCATGCGTTGGCGCTGTGTGAGTTTCTGTCCGTCGTTGAGTCCCGAGATATCAAGGAACGCGCGCGGAGCGATGAGCGCCATGATTTCGTGGAAATCAATGTCTGGAAGTTCTCCACGAAGCAGACCGGGGCGAAGCGGTTTCAAGTAGATGTACCAGTGATCGCGGCTCCACGCTTCAACGAGAGGATTGTGTCGCAGGAACGTTCCGCCACAGTTACTGGCAGAGGCCTTGATGCGATCGTCATAGGCCGCGAGAAAGAAGGTTCCGTGGCCTCCAAGTGAATGTCCCATTGCGCCGATGTTGGCCGCGTCGACTTCCCGCAGGGATTCTAGTGTATCGATCGCGATGGAATGCTCGTAGGTAAATTTGCCCACAGCCGTCCACTCCGGATGTTTTTCGTAGAAGCGCTTGGTTTCGTAAGGGCCTTCGGGTGGAATGCGATGCCCGGAAACGAAATGCTCGGGCGCGATGACGATATACCCTCGTCTGCATAGATGATTGAGATAGGCCTTGTCAGGATTATCCACGAGACCGGCGGCGCGGGACTTGCCTTCGGGATAGGTGCCATGCAAGGCGACGATAGCTGGAAGTTTGCCGTCCCGCTTCAACGGTATGCCGAGGTATGCGTATGCGCGTTCGTCTGCCTCGACGTTGTAGCTGATGAGCTTTCGGGTGTAAACGTCGTCGACCAAGATTTCCTCGTGGATCATCAGATCCAGTTTCGGCTTTGCCGGTTTGAACTCGTCGCGAATGAGGTTGAGGTAGCGTTGGCGCAGGATCTTCTTTCTTGCTTGCCAGTCGCCGTTGTTGCGGACGCCTTCAAGAAGGTCGTCCCAGGAAGAAAGAATGACCGGCGCGTTCGATCGCTTGCGGGAAAGTCCGTTCGGTACGGCAGCGCTTAAGGCTAGTGATGCGGAGATGAATATGAGTGCACCGGAATGAAGTATTCTCATGAGATATGATTCTTGACCGATGACTGTCCAATGCAAGCCTGAATCGCTCGGTCGAGGCATAAGAGCGTCTTAAAGTAGAAACAAATTTCAATAATGGATACCGCTTGAATCCTTGCAATACACCACTTAACTCTGGTCGCTGAGGTCGCAAAACTGAGTAGCAGCTTTCTGGCAACAAAAAGAAGGGCTGGTTCACCTTTGTCAAAATTTCCAGGGATGCGGTTGCGTATGAATTTTCTTTCCCGCGAGGCTTCCTGTTGAGTTTCTAAAGTGGCTCCGTTACGGGAACCGTGAATCCCAGGCCTGTATCAATGTTCTTTAGAGAAAGCCTTTCATGGTGGTTTTGTTCATCGACTTCGTTGCTAGCATGGCCGATATTGGAAGCAGGGAATCGTCTTTCCATTCGGCTTTGCTATCAGGAAAGATGTCTCTCTACTGTCTTCATACAGCAGTAACGGAACGGGAGAAAGGATTCATGATCAAAACTAAATATGACATCGCCGTTCTGGGCGGTGGCCACAATGGACTGGTGGCTGCCTGCTACCTCGCCCTGGCGGGAAAATCAGTGCTGGTTCTTGAGCGCAATGCAGCAATGGGAGGTGCCACGCAGTCGAGGCAGCTATTTGATGGAGTCGATGCGAAACTTTCCGTTTATTCCTATCTCATGAGCCTTTTTCCCCGGAAGATCATCAGTGACCTTCATTTGGACCTTTTGCTGCGTTCCCGCCAGACGGCTTCATGGACACCGTCCATCCAGGATGGAAAATTTCGAGAACTGCTGATTCGTAACGATGACCCCATCGGTAACCGCCGGGCATTTCTTGAACTTACGGGAGATCAGAATGATTACCGCGGGTATCTTAAACTCCAGGAGTTGCAGCAGCAGTTGGCCTCGGTCGCCTGGCCCGGTTTGACCGCACCTCTTGTGACTCGAAAAGAAATGCAGGAGCAAATGGGAAAAGATGGAACCAGAGCCTGGGAGGCCTTGATAGAGGAACCGCTTGGAAATGTTTTGGAATCCCTGATTTCTGATGATTTGATCCGAGGCCTTGTATTTACTGACGGGAGGATCGGTGTTTCTACCTGTCCTCACGATCCAAGCCTTCTTCAAAACCGATCTTTTCTTTATCACGTGATCGGACAGGGGACGGGAGAGTGGCAAGTTCCGGTGGGTGGCATGGGAGCTCTGGTCAATGAGTTGATTCGAGTTGCCAAATCCACTGGTCGCGTCGACTTTTTGACTCAAACTGAGGTCGTTCGTTTAGGTGTGGGTCGAACGCAATGTTGCGTGGAGTTTGAGATGGACGGAAAGCCTCATGCAATCGACGCCCTCATTGCGCTCTGCAACGCCTCGGCGCAAGAACTCGCGAGAATGACAGGTGATCCGTGGCAACCAGAGGAATCAGACATTGAAGGCGCAGCGTTCAAGATGAACATGCTGCTCGAAAGGCTTCCCAAACTGCGCTCAAACTGTCGCGAAGCCAGTGAAGCTTTTGCGGGTACGGTTCATATTGATGAGGGCTATGAAGGAATGCTGGCCAGCTATCATGAGAGCCAATCCGGTAAAATTCCGACAAAGCCGCCAGGAGAGATTTACTGTCATACACTGACGGATAACAGCATTCTGTCGGAGGATCTGAATCGCCGCGGTTTTCACACCCTTACCCTGTTCGGTCTGGATCTGCCATATCGTTTGTTTGAAAATGACAACGAGCGGTTACGAAACGAAGTGGCTGAAAAATATCTCATGGGCATCAATCGGTATCTCGAGGAGCCCATCGAAAAATGCCTCGCCAGAGACGTCAATGGAATTCCCTGTATCGAGGCAATGAGTGCTGTTGATCTGGAGAACAAGATTCATCTTCCCAAGGGGAATATTTTCCATGGTGGCCTCACTTGGCCTTTTGTGGAAACAAGGGATGAGGCCGGGCTTTGGGGCGGCGAAACGAACCATCCCAATGTTCTTTTGTGTGGATCTGCCGCCAGAAGGGGAGGTGCTGTCAGTGGTATCCCGGGCCACAATGCAGCCATGAAAGCAATGGAATTATTGCAAATGCAAATCGTGTGAAGCAGTGTTAGCTGGCCTGTATTTATTTGTGATTCATTGTAACCCTCCAGTGAACGACAGATGAACGGGTCTTCACCTGAAATTTGATTTCAGTCAAGGATGGTGCACCGGAAAACACCGGGAAGCACAAGTTAACTTATAGCTTAATAAAACATTCCCCAGTGGTTTACAAAGCTTTACATGTGGGCGAAATCCCCGGGGGGCATTTCAAAAACTGCCCATGATGAGGCATTCTACCTTCCTTCGTGTCGATTTTGATGAGCAATTGATCTTTCGTGATTCTCCTGCCTCTCAGGCCTTTATTTCGGTGATCTGCTTGGTCGCGATGCCAATTGGGCGGTCCAGTGGTATGCCGGCACAGGACAGTAACGTGGTGAGCAGGTCGCCCTGATTGCCTTTGACGTCGGACAGGAAGCGTCCGGTGTTGATGGATCCGCCGCCTTTTCCGGCGATAACGAAGGGAAGGTTGTCGCGCTTGTGCTTGTTCCCGTTCTCCAGACCCGAGCCCCACATCATGATGCAGTTGTCCAGCAGGGTACCGTCTCCCTCCTTGAGTGCGTGCATCTTCTTTACCATGTACGCGTATTGATCGACATTGAATTTGTTGATGGCTGCCACCTTTCGGATCTTTTCCTGATCACTGCCGTAATGTGTCTGTGAATGGTGCTGGTTGGAGAATCCCAGTTCGGGGTAGGAAGCGCCGTTGGGACGAGAGCCCACGTAGGTGCTGACGCGCGTGGTATCTGTCTGGAAGGCGAGGATGGTGAGGTCGCACATGACTTTCATGTACTCACTGCGCTTGTCGCCCTCGGGAATCCTTACCTCAATGGGCGCCGAATCGGTGGCGTGGCGCTTGGATGGGCGGACACCGTTTTTCTCCAGAGCCGCCTCTTGTTGGCGGGTTTCGATGGCGGCGATGTGGCGTTCCACCGAGCGCACGCTGTCGAGGTATTCGTCAAGTTTCAGTTGATCCCCCTTGGCCAAGGTACGGCGCAGGTCGCGAGCGCCGCCTAGTACTCGGTCGAGCATCTTGCGGTCTAGCGGGTTGGTCTGCGAAGCCCTGCCTTCCTTGCCGCGTTTACCGAAGAGGCGGTTCAACACATTGCGGGGATCCGTCTCGGCGGGCACGGGTTGTGTAGGTGAGCGGTAGCTGCAGTGATTGTAATAGCCCTCATGGAGTCCTTCCTGATTCTCCTTCCATGTCTGAGGCATGGTGGCCAGTTCAAGCGAAGGGAGCAGGGTTTGGGCGCCAACATAATTGGCCATGATCTGGTCGGCGGAAATGGAAATGTTAATGCGATCGCGCGAATCGGCTTCGGGCAGGCGCCCGGTAAGCCAAGTCGACAACTCCAGCGCGTGCGGGGCACCGTTGAAGGGCGCGATCGGAACACCTGAGATGCCTTTCATCATGAGGCATTGATCCATGATCGGTTTCAGCGACTGGATGATGGGAGGCGGCGAGTTGAGGAATGCATCCTGACTCATGGGCCAGAACTGATCCATGATGACCCCGTGCGGCATGTACATGAACGCCAGTCGAATTGGCGGTTTGGTGCTTACGGAGGCTGAGGCCGAGGCCAGCGAATCCATGAACGGCAGCGCGAGGGAAACTCCCACTCCTTTCAGGAAGCTGCGGCGATCAACAATAGACGAATGGTGATTGGTATTCATATTTCTGCTTTGCTTGGTTTGATGGGGGTTCATTCTTCGACTGCACGGTGAGTAAATAGGTAACTGGCGATGACTTCGGTGATGATCGTCCGCATACGGTAATCGTCCTTGGCAATTCGGGTCATCAACCGATCGATGACGACCTCATCGTAGCCTTCCAAATGCCGCCCGAGTGCGTAAGCCATGAGTCGCTCGGTCATGTTTCGGGCAAGGTCGGCCTCTCGCCCCACTAGCAGGCGCTTCAATTCAGCTGGGGTGGAGAAGGTTTCTCCCGTTGCAAGTTTTCCAGCCGAGTCGATCGGAGCCCCTGCGTTATTCTTCTCGCGCCAGCGGCCGATGGCGTCAAAGTTCTCCAGGCCGAAACCAATCGGGTCCAATACCCGGTGGCAGTTGGCGCAAACGGGATCCGTTGTGTGGAGTTCGGTCCTTTGTCGCATGGTCAATCCCTCCACGCTTTGCAGTTCCTGCTCGTCGAGTTCAGGAATATCTGGGGGAGGTGGGGGGACGCGTTCTCCAAGGATCTGCTCGAGTACCCACACTCCTCGACGAACGGGGCTGGTCCGGTTGGGGAACGATGTGGCTGCAAGCGTCGCCGACATACCAAGAATACCGCCACGATTGGGGTTCTCCAGTTTGACTCGGCGCATTTCAGGGCCTTTCACGAATGAACCCAGGCCATACAACTCGGAAAGCGACTCATTCAGAAAAGTATAATCACTGTCCACGAACCGTATGATCCGTTGGTTTTTGTGGACGATACTTTCGAATAAAAGACGAGCTTCATCTATCATCGCCTTCCGCAAGGCAGGCGTTATCTGTGGAAACAGGTCCGGATCGAAAACCTGGCGGTCCAGGTCGTTCACTTTCAGCCATTGGGCGCCGAATCCGTCGAAGAGAGCTCGCGCGCGCGAGTGCATCAGGAGTCGTTCCGTCTGGGCTCGCAGCGTCTCGGGCTTGTGTAGTTCGCCCTTGTCGGCAAGGATTGATAATTCGGCATCGGGCGGCGCTGCCCAAAGCAGATACGACAGGCGCGAGGCCAGTTGGTGATCATCCAAAGGGACGATGTCTTGGTTCGATTGAACCGCTCCCGAGGGTGTGATAAAAAGGAACTGCGGAGAGACGAGGACCGCTTTGAGCATCATGGCCAGTGATGCGGTGTAATCCAGCCCGTTCTCGCGGGCGAGATCGAAGATGTCCACAAGGACATCCAGTTCCGCCTCGGTGGATGGGCGGCGATAGGCATCTCTGGTCAAAGAAACCGCAACCTTACGAGCCGATTCGCGAAGATGACCTCCATCGGGGGGAACTTCGCCAAAGAGTCGCTTCTGGACCGCAGTCGGCGCTTCGCCTTTGGGCGCAACAATCTGCTCGACAACCTTGTTGGCCAGGTCGAGATACAGTTCCGATTGCATTCGAGAGATGGAGTTGAGATAGCCCTCACCGATAACCTCCTCGGGCAACGAGTCGGCGATCGATGGAGCCACACCGTACAATGCATGCAAGGTGTTGCCATACTCCATGGGAGTCAGCCGGCGAATCACGAAGGGTCCAGGGTTTCTCGGGCTCAGGTATTTGAGAAAGCTGAGCCAGTCAATGAATTGGAGACGCTCTTCGCCGGTGGGTTGCTTGGCTGCGTCCTCAGGTGGCATGTCATGGACCTTGACGTTTGCAGCGGCTTTTTTCCAATGCATGAATGCAACGCCTCTACCTGGTGCTTTCAGGTCTACCGCAAGATTGACATTTGCCTTGGCGCGGCCACCGCCGTGGCACCTCGTGCAGTATTCCTTGACGAAGGGTTCCACCTTCTCTTTGAAGATTTTTCTGGTTCCCTCCCGGAGCGCCTCCTCAATGGTCCTCTCACCGTCGGTCTCAGCCTGAATCGGTGAGAGCAGCGACCAGACCAGGGCACAGCCTAAAGCCACGGTCTTGAAGCGACCAATTCCTATTGTGAATAATGACTGCATGCTTTCCATGTTATCAAAAATGTTACAGGAACGAAAAGAGAAGATTGTCAGACACCGCGCTATCCAATGCCTGAAATTTGCTGACATTTTTGGTGACAGATTGGCCTGATTAAAAAATGACCAACCATATGCCTTTTTATTCTTGCGAAGATCTAGAAGAGAAAGAAAAGGAACCCCTAAATCGTCAACTTTATGTATGATCCGGTTCTGAAAACACTGATTGAATGCGACTCCAGAAATTCCGGTAAGAATTTCTATACGGGTAGGCTCCACTCCCATTCTTATCACTTGGCTTTCCTGAACCAACAGCTCTTTCGTCAGCTTGGAATCGATCATGCCAAAGGCATTCAACGCAGCTAAAAGCCGGTCTGCATTTGTTGGCGTCGCCTCAACCCAGATATCAATGTCGCCTGTGTAACGGGAATACCCGTGATAAGCGACGGCATACCCACCGACAATCAGAAAGCACACATCATGCTTGAGAAGCAACTTCAAGAACTCGGCGAAGTCTTGGGGCAATTTTTCCATCTGGGTATTTTAGGGATCTAAGGCGTTCAAGTATTTCCAGTCGTTCGTCAGGAGACATGTTCCAGCGTTCAAGGCGCTCCGAATCATCCGCAGCATCTAATGAATTGAAAACTTGAATACTATTCATTTTTAATGCCATCGAAATCAGTTTACAACAGACACCTTGATCATCAAGTGCGAACCAAGCTGGATAAAATGTTAGTAACGGCAGGTGATAAGCAAACCTGTATCGGCTAAATGAGTTCTTGATTGAAAAATGGCGCAGCCTCACAAGATTCAGGTGATTAAGTGGTAGCGGAGTTCGGGGTTGGTCGTTTTTCACTCCAATTCCGAGTTACATTTCCCCTTTTTCGCAGATTGCTCAAGCCCGCTCTTAATCTATTAGATCCTACTCCGGACCTACAATCTGCTGCCGGTTTTGCTGAAAGTGAGACTCTGAAATACCTGAATCTGCTCTATCTCCTTTATGAGTGAGCAACTTTTACGGACTGGTCCTTGGCGATCTTGTTTTTGACTTTTAAAAAAAGTGTGTCCAATTGTTCCGTCGTGTGCGGATACTGGGTGATGGGACACGTTACGTCACATGAAGCGTTTGCTCGTCTGCTGGTTGAGCACGAGCAGATATTCCTTCGTTATGTTATGATCAAGGTTCCCAACCGTGCGGATGCCCATGACATTGTGCAGGAGTGTTCGGTAGCGCTCTGGGGAAAGTTTGAGACGTATGACCAGAGCCGGCCTTTCGTGGGCTGGGCACTGGGATTTCTTCGGCTCGAGGTATTGAAGTTTCTCCGGAAATCCCAACGGCGAGCTCAGTTGTCGGAGCGAGCGGTTGAGGTCTTAATGGAGCAAGAGCCTCAAAATGAACAAGTTGAGGAATCCGTCAATAGATATCTGTCGTTTTGTCTGGAGCAGCTTCCCGATCAGCAGCGAGCGATTATTGACGGCTATTATCACCAGGAGTACAGCGTCGAGGAATTGGCGATACAGTATGATCGCACGGAGCAAGCAATCTATAAAGCCTTGCAACGGATTCGGGCGAGTCTTCAGCTCTGTATTGAAGGGCAAATTCGGATGTCGAGATCATGAAACCTGAGCATTGGGAATCCATCATCGCCAAGCATCTCGATGGTGTTGCTACCATCGATGAGGTAGCAGAGTTGTCGGCAGCGATTGAGGCCGATGAATCGGTAAGGTCGCATTACGTGCAAATGGCTCGAGTGCACGCCGCTCTTGCCACTTCACCTGCCGGGACGGGGCGTGTTGTTTCTCTCCCTGAAGAACGGCCTTTCTGGCGTAAGGGATGGATGAAGGCCGCAGCCCTTTTTGTCGTTGGGTTTGCGGTTTTCGCGATGATCTGGTTTAGGGGGGATTCCCTGGCGGTGATCAAGGATGTGAATGGCGCCGTCAGGTGGACGCGCATTGACGGAAAGACTCGTTACTTTGATTCCGCGGGAGCTTCCGTTTCAGCGGGAACAATTGAATCAATGACGCCGGATTCGTCGGCGACTTTGACGTTTGCCGATGGTTCCACCGTCACCGTTTCCGGCCAGTCCAACCTGATGATTTCGAATGACGACGGAAAACTCCTTTCCTTGCGGAAGGGTGTGCTCTTTGCCAGCGTTGTGCCGCAAGCTTCCAGTCAGCCGGTGAGGTTGACTACCACCGCCGCAGAACTGACTGTCCTGGGGACACGGTTCGAGGTTTTTGCCGACCAAACTCAAACCAAGCTCAGCGTTAACCAGGGTCGTGTGGCACTCCAGCGTGTATCCGATGATACTTCTGTGGAAGTTCAAGCTGGATACCAGACCGAGGCCTTGTTCACGACAGAGGCGCCTCTTCAAGTGACGGCCATACCAAACCCTGCTGGGACATGGACAGCGGACCTGGAGCATGATGTTGATCATGGAAGATGGGTACCGGTGGAGAGTCTCCTGCGAATCGAACTAAGGCGTGATATCGGAGCCGGACTCGTTCAAGAAAAGAATGCCCGGGAAGTATACGCCGAACGTCTGTCAAATATCTCCGACGGTTCCGGGGCGATTTTCGCAGCACCGGTTCGAAACCAGAGAGAAACGCTCTACTTTTCCTCCCTCTCGGCAAAACGGAATGCGTTGTCTCCCATTGTGCTTGGAGCGGAGGCCCGGTTCCGAATTCAGGGGAAGGTGAGTTTACCGTCGGAAATCGTGATCGGTGTGACAGCAACCAACCCGGAACGATTGACTTCTGGTCGCTTCTCAGCTGAGAGGCAAGTGGAGGGTGATTTTGACATTGAGGTTCCCGTTCACGAGCTGCACACGGCTACTCAACGTGCGGTGGGATTGGAGCTTTTAAGTTGGTTTTGTTTTACCAGCCAGCGGGAGGCTAAATTGGCTATCACAGGAGTCGATCTCATTGTAGATTGATCCATTAATTTTGTCCAATTCTCCGACTAGACACGGATACAGAGTGAAGACACGCAACATGTATTCGCCAACAACTTTTTAAATAGTCCAGTTAAATCAAAAATAGAAAAATGATGAAGATTCTAACGCTCATTCTTGCAATAACCATCGCTTTCGGCTCGTCCGCCATGGCGCAAAACAACGACGAGGGTCGGGCCCGCGCCGAACGCGCCGAACGTGGCGAACGTGGCGAACGTGGCGAACGTGGCGAACGTGGCGAACGTGGCGAACGCGCCGAACGTGGTGAACGTGGTGAACGTGGTGAACGTGACGAACGTGACGCTCGAGCTGCTTTTAGGGAGAAAGTGGGTGCGCTGGTCGAAGCGGGGAAGATCTCACGAGAAGAAGCCGGGGACTTGTATAGAACGGCTTTTCAGGAGCGCTCCAGAACTCGTCGGCAATACGAAAACAAGCGTGTGAAGGAAGTGAAAGCTCCGGAATTGTTCAATAAGGGTGTGCAGAATCCTATTTTCTCAGGGCCGCAACCGGGGGAGAAACTTGTATCGTTCCAAGCCGTTGGATTCGTCGGTGAACTCGAGGAACAGATGCTGGATCCGATCGCAATGGCCAACAATCTACCCCAGTTAATCGTATTCCAGGATGACGGTGGAGCATCGATCCGAGGTCTCTACGATCTAAGTGGCAGCCTATCAAGCATTGACCTGCAATCCGACGTTGATCTGCACGTTTCCTTGATCCTCTTGAGTGACGACCCCGTTGCCTTTGAACCTTACTCGCGGATTTTCCCTACGCTGCTTAAAAACGGAATCGATGTTATTGCTTTCTCGAAAGAGGGTCGCGAGGGCCCCGGCGCGTATGGGCTGGACAGGACTGTGTCCCAGACCTTCGTTCTAGCGAAGGATGGAAAGGTTGTTCACAATTTCGTTCTTCCTCAAGGTGGAGTGTATGCCGATCCCCATGTGTTGGGAGGGATTGCAGACATTATTGGTGAGAAGCGTGAAACGGTTCAGGCCTGGCTGAATCAGGGAACAACCGGCGGTAGGGAAATGCGTCGTCGATAGAACGTCGAAAAGCGGCGCCTGCTTGAGGCTGACACTGGTGAAGAAACGGTATCCATGAAACAAATTGTTACTCTATTGAATGCCCTGGCGTGCGGGGTGGTGCAATCGTCGGCCTCTGATCGTGTTGACTTCGTTAACGATGTGATGCCGGTGTTGACCAAGGTTGGATGCAATACCGGCGCGTGTCACGGCTCGGCGGCGGGTCGTGGCAACTTCAAACTCTCTCTTTATGGGGGGAATCCTCAGGCTGATTACGAGGCTATCGTGAGAGAGATTTCGGGGCGTCGCATCAATCTTCAGAAGCCTGAGGAGAGTTTGATCATTCTCAAGCCGACGTTCGCTATCGATCACGGCGGCAAGTTCCTGCTGGACGATGATGACGATGGAACACAATTGTTGCTGCGATGGATCCAGGAAGGCGCGGAAAAGGTGACACACCGCGAATTGGAACGTGTGGAGTTCACGCCCAGGACTTACTTCATCGAGAAGACCGATGCAGATGTTCAACTGCGTGCGGAGGCTTTCTATGCTGATGGCAGTTCGCAGGATGTGACACCTTGGACCGTGTTCTCCGCTGAGGATTCGTCAGCGGTCCGCATCGACAAAGACTCGGCCGTGGCCACACCGCTGCGTGGCGGCCGTCATATCATTACAGCACGGTATCTCGATAGTGTAGCGCCCATAGAGATCGTCATTCCTCTCTCGGATAAGCCGGTCGATTTGGCGTCGCAACCGAGGGGAAATTTCATCGACGATGAGGTGTTGAGTCGATTGGCGACTCTGCGACTGCCGGTGTCGCCACAGGCGGATGATTCGACGTTCATCCGCCGGGTAAGTTTGGATCTTACCGGTCGACTGCCAGAGCCAGACAAGGTGATGGCCTATTTGGAGAACCGGGATCAAAACAAGAATGAGGAGTTGATTGATGAGTTGGTGCAGACCGATGCCTTCAATGAATACTGGAGTTACAAATTTGCGAAGTGGCTGAGAATGGGTAAAGACCCGAACGATGAGAATGGTATCGCCACCTACCGGCTTTGGCTGTCGAACCAGATAGAGAAAGGCGTTGGCTACAACGAAATCGCACGCACTCTGATTCTGGCAACGGGTGACACCCATAACGTCGGGCCAGCCAATTTCTATCGAACGGTGGATGGGCCTCGCAAACAGGCAGAGTTTGTAAGTGAATTGTTTATGGGAAGTCGCCTGCGGTGTGCGAATTGCCATAATCATCCATTGGACAAGTGGACCCAGGACGACTACCACGGATTGGCCTCTATATTTTCGAAGATCGAGAACGCGCAGATCGTTCGGGTCAGGGCATCCGGAGATGTGATTCACCCCCTTACACGGGAACCCGCCGTGGCTCGGATCCCCGGTGAATATTATCTGAAAGACAAGACGCAGGATGGTCGAGAGGATCTGGCTGAATGGTTGACTGCTGAAGACAATCCCTATTTTGCAAAGGCTATTGTGAATCGACTGTGGAGCTCGCTTATGGGGCGTGGGTTGGTGGAACCGGTCGATGACATGCGTGACACGAACCCTGCGACACATCCGAAACTGCTGAACAGGCTCGCAGAAGATTTCGCAGCAAGTGGCTATCGCTTACGTCCGATGCTGAAACGAATAGCCACTAGTGCCACTTACGCACGCAGTTCAAATACGGTGCCGGGAAACGCCGAGGACGATCGATATTACTCCCACGCGTTGAGAAGACCCCTTGAGGCAGAGGTCCTTGCTGACGGGATTTCATACGTCTTGAACGTGCCTGCGCAGCACGGAGGTAAGGCACCTGGACAACGTGCCGTAACTTTGGTGGATCTATACACTCCCTCACGTACTCTCGATATACTTGGGCGTTGCGGTCGGGAAGAGTCATGCGAAAGTGAGACCAGTATTTCAGGCGGGCTCACTCGAAACTTGCATCTATTGAACGGCGAGCTGATCAATGCGCGCATCAGCCGCGAGGAAGGACGGTTGGCAAGATTTTTCGATGCGGATACGGCGCCCATGGACATTATCGACGAGCTTTATCTCGTTGCCCTAAGCAGAAAACCAGCTGGCGCCACGCGCCGTTTTTGGCGGGAGCAACTGGCCAATGTAGAATCTGTGGAGCAGCAAAAAGGCTTATTGGAGGACTTCCTGTGGAGCCTTTTAGCTTCCAGTAAATTCAACAGCAAATAGAAATGATGAAAACGACACGACGATGCGATGGTGTGACACGACGAGACTTTGTGCGTGTAGGTGGGTTGACGGCGCTGGGTTTGGGCTTGGGCAATTTCCTTGGCCTGCAACGGTTGCTTGCCGAGTCAAAGGCTCAACTCATTCCCAGGGCAAAATCCTGCATACTCATCTGGCTGGATGGCGGGCCCAGCCATCTGGAGTCCTTTGACCCCAAACCGGATGCACCCAGGGAAGTTCGGGGACCCATGGCATCGATCCCCACAAAACTGAGCGGGGTCCGGTTGGGGGAGTGCCTCGAGAACACTGCAGCCATCATGGACAAGGTGGCCATTGTCCGCTCCATGACGTCGCCCCTCGGCGAGCATAACTTTGGAACCCAGTATATGATGACGGGTTACAAACCATCACCAGCGTTGGCCTACCCCACCATGGGGGCCACGCTTGCCCATCTGCGTTCGCAAATGGGTGTCCTTCCATCAAACGTTGCCGTGCCGGCATTTCCCAATCAAGTGAGTGGCGCCGGATATTTGCCAGGATCGGTGAGCCCATTTTCAGTCGGTGGAAATCCAGGACGACGCAGTTTCAGTGTGCGTGATTTGGATTTCTATGCAGGACTCGATCTTGCCCGCCTGGACCGACGACTGGAGTTTGTGAATGCGATCAATGCATTCGGCGATGCGAAAGATGCATCGAAATCAACTCCGACCGACCCAGACCTGGAGCGGGCTTACAATCTTATCGCGAATCCTGAGGCGAAAAGGGCATTCACCCTTTCCGACGAACCGGAAGCATTGCGGCAGCGATATGGCGGGTTGGATTCGGGGAACAATATCGGGCAGAGCTGCTTGCTTGCACGCCGACTGGTCGAGCGCGGTGTGCCGTTTGTGACGGTCAATAGCAATGGATGGGATACGCACCAGGACATCATCCATCTCAAGGCCCGACATGCGAAGGATAAGAACGCATTGTTGCCATCGCTGGATCGAGCGTTTGCGACGCTCGTTCAGGACCTGTCGGATCGTGGGATGCTCGAGGAGACCCTTGTCGTGGTCATGGGAGAGTTTGGTCGGACACCCAAGATTAATTCCAACGCGGGACGGGATCACTGGCCGAACTGCTTCAGCGTGGCGCTCGCGGGTGGAGGAATTCAGGGAGGACAGGTTGTTGGAAGCAGCGACGCATTGGGTGAGTTCCCGAAAGAGCGCCCGATCACGCCCAGTGATCTCTCGGCGACGATCTACACGCTGCTTGGAATAGATCCCGCCACTGAACTGCAGACACCTGACGGACGCCCGGTTCGAGTCACACCTAATGGCTCGAAGATCGTTTCGGAATTGGTGTAAATCGCAAACGTTTTGATGGTTTGAAAACACGATTCCTTAGCAAGGATTTGACAGACGAAGAGTATCTCGAACAGCGTCAACCCATTCAGTCTCAGGGTTCGTTTAAATTAACCTTATTTCTGAACTGCACGCATAAGAGGCGTTGGAGAGAAAACTGAAGAACATCAATGTTGGTCTGAACACTCTCCTTCAATAGAGTCGAGCCAGCGCTCCTCTCTTATTTAAAAGAGCGGACTAAAATTCATGAATAGCCTGAAAAGAATTCTTTGTTCCTGTGTCATTGCCTTACTCCCCTTTGTCGTGGCGCAATCCGCGGAGCCACCCATAACGTCTGTTGTTTTCACGCCGGATCATCATTCTCTCCTGGCTGGTTCCCAAGCCGGCGTCGCACTCTACTCATGGCCTGAATTGGAACTAAAAAAGCAATTTGAGGTTGAAATGCTCAACGTGCATTTGCTCTCGTTCTCACCGGACGCAAAACACCTGGCAATTGCTGGGGGCAATCCTGCGGAAATTGGATACGTTGAGGTGTTCGAGTGGCCCTCCATGAAGTCTCTCAAACGGATTGGAAATCACGAGGACTCTGTTTCGGATGTGTGTTGGTTGGACCCATCCGTTTTTATGACTGCCAGTTTAGATAAAAGTATCAAGACCTGGTCCCTTACGGATAAATCATCGAGTCGTGAGTTCCTGGGGCATTCGAAGAGCGTGACAGCCATTTGTTTGCTGAAAGATGGTGAGACGTTGGTCAGTGCTGGAATCGACCAGTCTGTTCGGGTCTGGAAAGCGAGAACGGGAGAATTGGTTCGGACATTGAATCAGCACACGGGACGGATTAATGCACTCGCGTTGCGTCCGCCTGTAGGCGGCCTGCCCATGGTGGCTTCAGCTGCCAGCGATCGAAGTATCCGTTTTTGGCAGCCAACCATCGGTCGAATGGTTCGCTATATACGATTGGAAAGTGAAGCCTTAAGTCTCGGCTGGTTGAGCGATGGCGAGCACATTGTGGCTGCTTGTTCCGACGGTAAACTACGGATCATAGATACAGTCGAAGTCCAGGTTTTGAAGGAGCTGGGAGGCATTGAAGGATGGGCGTATTCCATCGATGTGAATCCTTTTGATGGGGCATTTGTAATCGGTGGAACAAATGGGCAACTGAAGCGTTTCACGAGTGAAGGATTACCCGAATCCGACTGAATACCGAATCATCGGAAACGTTCTGCAGTAAACCCAAAAAATCAATGGGGGCTTACTATTTTCCTGCGCTTTTTCGTTTAATAAATGTTCAACCTCCTCTAATGGAGCACTCACCCGGACCAACGGTCCAGCGGGATCCATGCTACCCGCAACAGGAGCTCGTTCATAGCGTCACCAACTAAACGATCTCCCAGTTTGGACATACTCGAAGCGAGGATAGCTGTCAGAAATAATGCAAAAGTTCAAATTCATAGCCAGGATTACGAACGATCGGGAGTGAATAAGTATATCTACATGGCAAACGAGCAGCGAATCCATCACGAATCTCAAGATGAGTTCATCCGACTACTGGCGAAGCATGAACAGCGCAATGCATCATCCTTGAGTTTAACTTCTTCTCGGATGATTTCTTTTCCAGTGAAGGATGGTTCATCCATGATGTCTCCCTCTTGGCAGTGTAGGCGGTAAAAAGTTTGCCAAGAGTTTACCACAGATGCGATACTTTGCGGCTTGATACACATGATACGCCAATTTCTGATCCTGATTGCCCTGTCGCTGGTCATCGGCCTTCAAATAGAGGTCGCCGGCAAAACTCCCCTTGCGGTCCACGTCCCCGCCAGCACTTATGACGTGGTTGTCATCGGTGGAACACCGGCGGGAGTCGCTGCAGCGATCGCAGCGGGTCGTGCGGGGAAGTCAGTGATCCTGATTGAGCAGTCGCCTGTTCTTGGGGGCGTTCATTCCTCAGGGGTGATTCGATTGGATGATCTCTATGTGGAATCGAATAGTGGCGTGATGGAAGAATTCCGGCAACGGGTGAAAGCGTATCATCGCTCGGAGTTGGCGGACGATCCGCTCGTGAAAGCCCATCTAACGCGAGATCCTCGTTCCCCTTGGAATGTGGCGGAAGGCAGAGCCTGGGAACCGCACACAGCAGCCAGAATTTATGCCGAGATGGTTACTGAGATAGGCACCATCACGACGCGTTTCAACGAAGTGGCGGTCGATGTGGAAATGAAGGGGAATCGGGTGACAGGTGTGATCACGCAGGATCGTGATCATCAAGGGAGTTTGGGGGAAAGGCAGGCTTACACTGGCAAAGTGATCATTGACGCGACCTACGAGGCCGACCTGGCGGCTTTCGCCAATGTACCATTTCGCATTGGGCGAGAAGCTCGGTCCGAGGAGGAACCGCACGCAGGCCGCATCTACACGAATTTCTTTCGCGGAGTCTCGGGAACGTTGAAGGCGACCATTCTTCCGGAAAGCACAGGAGAGGCGGACGATCGGTCGCAAGCGTTCACTTACCGTCTCACTGGAAAGGATTATGGCCGGGCCGATCATCCTTACCGCATCAAGGAACCGCCGCCGAACTATGACCCGGCCAAGTATCGATGGAGTTCAAACACCAAGCCGATCATTCCCAATAGAAAGTTCGACATGCTGGGAATCAATTGGGGTGGTGATCTGACTGGTTATGGAACGCGCTGGGTGCTGGCCGACTGGGAAGAACGTGTGGCGATCGAAAAAATTTTTCGCAACTACGACCTTGGTTGGCTCTACTATATTCAAACGGAAGGAGGCTCGCCCAATATTGGGCTTCCGGACGATGAATTCACGGACAACAACAATGTCCCTTATCGACTTTACGTGCGTCAGGGGCGCAGGATTCATGGACGCTACACGCTCAATGAAAGCGATATTCACAAAGACCTTCGTGGTAATGGGCTCCGAGGACCTCTCCTTCCGGAATCCGTGGCCATTGGGGTCTATGGGATGGACGCCCATAATGTTCAAGCGCCGACATCTCGAAAGGAACCGCGATCGGGAGAAGGAGCAGCTGAGGGAACCCTTCACCTGTTTGATGTGACCGGCCCCTATCAGATTCCTTATGGCGTCATGGTTCCCGAACAACATCGAGGGATCCTTTTCCCTGTGGGCATTTCGAGCACGCACGTCGCGATGTGCACGGTCCGAATGGAACCCGTCTGGTGTTCGCTTGGGCAGGCGGCTGGAGTCGCCGCCGCGCTGGCGATCGACCATGATCTCGAGCTTGCCGACCTGCCGATCAAGCAGATCCAGAATGAGTTGTTGAATCAGGGGTGCGTCCTGTTTTTCTACACCGACCTTCCGGGGGATGCGCCTGCTTTTGAGGCCGCTCAGAAATTGAGTCTGTTGGGCGCCATCGCCAATGATGATCCGGATCGCTTCCACGTGGACGGGCCCGCGGCCAGCCTGAGCGATTTGAACAAGAAGGTCTATCGCTTTCGCCCGAATGATTTCGTGACGATGGGGGAGTTTGCCCGAATGGCAGTGAAGGGTTTGCAGATCCCGCTCAGCATTACCGCCGCACACTTCAGCGATGTGCCCCGTGGACATCCCGCTTTCAAATACATCGAGACTCTCTACGACTATTCAACCCAATCTCACGAGCCATTCTTTCATTACGAAATCCACAAAGAGCCAGGGAAAAGCCCGAGGGTTCTTGCTCACTCGGATCGGGAGGTGACGGGCGCCAGTGCAATCGAGATTGTTTCAGGCTTGATGCGGAAAAAGGCCAAGGGATGGCATGACCCGGATGCCAACCTTACCCGCGGTGAAGCGGTGCAACTGATTTATCAACACATTGCCCCAGGGAAGTAAAGTCAGGCGATCTGACAGGAGACGACTGTTTTTCACTGCCTTATGCCGCATGGTAGCGAGGCTCAAGAGATTTGGTTCGCTTTTCGATTTTAATTCCACTTGCCACATCCAAATAATTGTGAAAAGAAAGGTTAATACCTGTCGGAATGAAAGTTTCCGGTTGCCTTGCCCCGGATTCAATCACGGTGCGAAAATCAGGTTTGAAGTGATCTGCCGAAGCTGAAATGGCATGTGGCGATTTTTAATTGGGGATTGTTTTCTTTGGTCTCAGCTTCGGATAGGGGAATGATCCCAAACATACTGAAGAACCATGTTGCCACCCCATAATTCGTGTCCTTCTATTTCCGTTTTTCTGATAGTCGAGAATATAGATCAATTTTCCTCGTCGGATTTTGTTTCAGAAAAATATGCCAATGCCTGTTCAACCGATCTGTTGCCGATGTTGATTTTATGTGCTGCTGGGTTGAATACCACATATTCGGTTTCCTCTTCATCAAACTCCAGTTTGAGAATGCTTGCATTGGCATCGTCACGAATGACTTCTATACCGCTGGCATAAGCGGTGTTTTGTAATGTCGGCTTCTCTGCTTCCTGGTCACCTGGATTATTGTTGTAAGTTCGGTTCCGGTAAGGCATGTGCGGGTAGTAAACTTGCGTGAAGATTTTCTGCTCGCCTTTCTTTGGGTTGCCTTCCCATGCATAACGCAGTTGAGCCGGACAGTCGGTAGTACGCGCATCGAAGGTCATGCGGTCCACCACTTGCAAGCGGCAGTCCTCCTGAGGCGCAAACCACACGAGCAAGTCCACGGGGGGTGTTTTCATGCTCGAACGCCCATTGTTTGCTACAGGTGCACTCATAAAGGTATTGGCCCAGTGATTCCCCAGTTGAGGTCCGATGTTCTGCGTATTCCACAATGGGCTTACGCGTGCATGAAATGATTCTTCAAAGGTCACGATTTCTCGCGTGGCAAGAAAACGGTTCTTCGCAAAGATAAACTCGCGCTCGTATACCACAGGAAGCCCATCGGGGTTTTGCACTTTTACTTTGGCATAGGTAGCCTCTGGGGTATCCTCGAAATGGGTCACTTCTGAGCGAATGTCGGGCATGTTGCCCATCGCCCAGTTTTCGTCAATACGACCTTTTTCAGGATGCAATCGTCGTTTAGAGATTCCATCGATATCCTGAATCAACAGACGGTTTTCTTCGGAGCTACCCTTACTGGTCACGATTTGTGTAAAAGGCGCACCATAGCGATTCATCCCCATAATGCCACCGGGGTTGGCGGGGAAAGAGGTTGGATGTAATTCAACCAGGCAGAAAAAGTCGCCCGGATTCCAGCCACTTCGGAAGATGAATTTGTCAGGCCATTGTTGCTCATTCATGACCCA
>MDTB01024730.1_pt1 | contig 21236 bp, 18 predicted proteins | sample 811161 | NCBI WGS metagenome assembly MDTB01 (sample SAMN05326650, study PRJNA326480) | marine metagenome | isolation source: seawater | place: Mediterranean Sea | collected 2009
GATATAACTGATAGGTGTTTAGTAGAACTAGACTCCTGATAACTATTAGCAATCCAATTTTTTTGTACTCCAAAATTTTGATATTTTATCATGTCTTTATTCATCCTTTTTTAAGCCTTGATCAAAGCATCAGAAAGAATTTTGAGACTCTGATTTAATTCATCATTTCCAATATTAAGAGGCATTAAAGTACGTATAATATTCCCATAGGTTCCGGCAGTAATCATAATAAGCCCTTTCTCTAATGCATACTGGTGGATACGTGACGTACGTTCTTTATCAGCCTCTCCATTATTTGGATTAATAATAACTATACCTTGCATCGCACCCAGACCACGAACACCACCAATCCATGGGCAATGATCTTTAATACTATTAATATTTTTACATATCATGCTTCCAATAAATAATGATCGATCAGGTAAATTTTCTTTTTCCATCACATCAAGTACTGCCAGTGCAGCTGCACAGGCGACAGGATTACCGCCATAAGTACCTCCGATTCCTCCAACATGAACAGCGTCCATTATAATACTCTTGCCAATAACAGCACTCAAAGGCAATCCACCTGCAATAGATTTTGCCAAAGTAAAGATATCTGCCTCAACCCTAAATTGCTCCATAGCAAATAAAGTTCCCGTTCTTCCGAAACCTGTCTGCACCTCATCAGCCACCATTAAAATCGAATATTTATCACAAAATTTTCTTATGGAAACCATAGCCTCTTTAGAAACAGGTATAAATCCGCCTTCACCTGCTACTGGTTCAATCACCAAACAAGCTATAGTGTTAGGATCAAATTCTAAATTTGATAGATCTAAATTTTTTGTAGGAAAATCTAGTCGATAAATATTTTTTACAAAAGGACCGAACCCTTTTTTATAAGGATTTTCTTTGTATGTCATTGACATAGTCATCTGCGTTCTTCCATGAAAACCATGTGAAAAAACAAGGACACCATCCCTTCCTGTATAAGATTTAGATATTTTAACGGCATTTTCTACAGATTCTGCACCAGAATTAAAGAAAGCAGCTTTACAAGAATCGGTAATGGGAACTAAGTCCGATAATCGTTTTGCAAGTTTAATATATAGTTCATACGGAGCAACTGTAAAACAAGGATGAATAAATTGTGTAATTTGTTTTTTTATAGCTCTAAGAATTTGAGGATGAGAGTGACCTACATTCATTGTACCTATTCCACCTGCAAAGTCAATAAATATATTCCCATCTACATCTATTAAATTTGAACCCTCTGCTTTATCTATATAGACACCACACACTGATCCATGTCCATTTGCAACGCTGTTGGAACGACGACTTGTAAGTTCTAAGGACTTTGGTCCTGGGATATCAGTTTTTATCTGGGCTTTCACCTTTACGTTTTTCTACCTTCATCTAAGTCATAGGGGAACCAGTAGTCTTTTTTTCTAATTTGATAATCAATTAAAATATGCTTTGGCTCTCTAAACTCATCTAAGCCTTCTATCCCTAGCTCTCTTCCACCTCCTGACATTTTCATCCCTCCAAAAGGTGCAGCCTCATTATCAGTTAATGGATCATTTATCCAAAATGATCCAGCCTTAATATCATCAGCAGCTGTGAGCGCTTTTTCCATATCATTTGTATAAATATTACATCCAAGTCCATAGACAGAATTATTTGCCAGCTCAATAGCTTCTTCTAATGTTTTGATTTTTTGGATTGGTATTATTGGTCCAAATGTCTCAACGTTCATCATTTCCATTTGACTATCGATATTATCAAATACAGTTGGCTGAAAAAAATACCCTTTATCAAATTGATCTGGACGATCTCCTCCACATAACAGTCTTGCACCCTCTATCTTAGCATTTTTCACTTTAGCAATAGATTTTTGCAGCTGCAATTGGGAAACCATAGGCCCCATATCTGTTTTCCCATTCATCGGATCTCCAAGACGCACTTTTTTAGCTTCTTCAACAACTGCATCAATAAAATCATCTGCAATTGTTTCCATAACATACACTCTTTCTAAAGAAGTACATACTTGACCCGCATTAAGAAGTCCTCCCCAGGTTGTTCCTTTGGCTGCAATCTGTATATCTACATCATCACATATAATAATAGGATCATTACCTCCTAATTCTAAACTTGTTTTCTTTAATTGAGTTGCTGCCATTGAAGCTATTTTTTTCCCTGTATCTACAGAACCAGTAAAAGCAATAACTCTTGTATCTGGATGTTCTACAAGGGCAGCACCAACTTCACCTGATCCTGCAATCATATTTATAATTCCGTTTGGTAAGTGGTCACAACATTTTTCCAGCCAAATCATAATCGATAGAGGAGTGATCTCAGAAGGCTTGACTACGACTGTATTCCCAGCAGCCAAAGCAGGCGCTACTTTCCACGCCATTAATAGTAAAGGGTAATTCCAAGGAACGATACATCCTACGACACCATAAGATTCCTTCACTACCATACTCATGGACCTAGGTGTAACCGGAGCAACAACACGACCACGTTGATCCCTACCAATCTCCGAATAATACTCAAAAATAGAAGCGATCCATTCAATCTCATCTAAGCATTCAATATAAGGTTTTCCGCTCTCAGCAGTAATAGTTTCTGCAATTTCACGGTCATGATGTCGACTCTTAACTGCTACCTCTCGCAAAAGATCCCGCATTTCTAATGAACCCAATATCTTCCAATTTTTCCAAGCATCTTTTGCCGATTTTACCGCTCTATCAACATCACGGACGGAGCTTTTTGGTACTTGAGCAATAGTTTCTTCTGTAAACGGGTTTTCCACTGAAAATATTTTACCATCTCCAGCATCTACCCATTCATTATTAATATAGTTTTTAGTTATCATTATTATTTTTTTTTATTCGATTCTAGTTCTTTGGGATAATCTTTTTTAAACAATCAACAATCTGATCAACATGTTGCTTTTGTGCAATAAGTGGTGGCGACAAAGCAATTATATCTCCAGTAAAACGTAACAATATATTTTCATCATGAAATCCAGTTTCAAAAACATCATAGCCTCTTGCGCCAATTTGATTGCCTCTTGATGACATTTCAACACCACCAACAAATCCAAGATTTCTAATATCAATCACATGTTCCGTCCCTTTTAGTGAGTGCAGTGCACTTTCCCAGTAAGGAGCTAAGTCCTGTGCTCGTTCAAATAAATTTTCCTCTGAGTAGACATCAAGAGTTGCAATCAAAGCTGAAGCCGCTAGAGGATGTGCCGAATATGTATAGCCATGAAATAAGTCAATTATTTTTGGATCGCTATTTTGGTACATTTCATAAATATCTTTTTTAACCATAACCGCACCCATGGGTACTGTGCCACTAGTCAAGCCTTTAGCACAAGTAATCATATCTGGTATAACATTAAAATACTGCGATGCAAAAGGTGTCCCCAATCTACCAAAACCAGTAATGACTTCATCAAATATAAGTAAAATATCATACTCCGTACATATTTCTCGAATCCTTTCCAAATACCCTTTTGGGGGTATTAAAACACCCGTTGATCCAGCCAGAGGCTCTGTAATAAATGCAGCGATTCTATCAGCCCCATATTTTTCAATAATTCGTAATAAATCATCGGCTAATTCACCGCCCCATTCAGGTTCACCTCTACTAAATGCATTTTTTTCAAGATTATGTGTTGTCACTATATGGTCCACATCATTTAGTAAAGAAAAATGTTTTTTATTCAAAGGAAGTCCTCCAACAGATATTCCACCAAATCCAACACCGTGATATGCCCTTTCACGTCCAACTAAAAATTTTTTATCTTTTTTACCTCTAAGTTGTTGATACCCTAAAGCAATTTTTAATGCAGTATCAACAGACTCAGAACCAGAGTTAGTAAAAAATACATACTGAAAATCATTTGAAGGAGAAAATTCTAACAATTTTTCTGCAGCTTTAAATCCTAAAGGATGTCCCATTTGAAAAGATGGTGCATAGTCTAATTTCCCAGCCTGCCTTTGAATTGCTTGAACAATTTTTGGATGATTGTGGCCAGCATTGCAACACCATAAACCAGATGTCGCATCTAATACCGATGAACCATTCATCTTTTTATAGTATACACCTTTCGCTTCATTCATTAATCTAGGTTTTGCCTTAAAAGCTCGATTAGCTGAAAATGGCATCCATAGATTTTCTAAATTTTGAGAATCTTTCATATTACCTACTTCAAAACCACCAACTCTTTTTTGAATGATCATAATCAATATAAATATGTTTTGCTTCTCTGAATTCTTCTAAAGCCTCAATCCCATGTTCACGGCCAATACCAGACTGTTTCATTCCTCCAAATGGAGCCGCAATATTTTCCATGAGCGGATTATTAATACAAACTGTACCTGATTTTATTTTATCTGCTGCAGTTAGAGCACGTTCAATATCCTTAGTAAATATCGTACACCCTAAACCATATTTTGTAGAATTTGCCATATCAATTGCTTCATTTAAAGAGCCTACTTTTTGAACTGGTATTACGGGACTAAATGATTCCTCAGTAACAATCTCCATATCAGATGTGATTTTGTCAAAAACTGTAGGCGAAAAAAAATAACCTCTTTTAAGTTCCTCAGGACGATTTCCACCCGTTAAAAGACGTGCTCCTTGTTCTTTTGCGAGATTCACTTTTTTTACAGTATTATCTAACTGTACCTGTGATGCCATTGGTCCAACATCTGTATTCTTATCCATTGGATCACCTAGCTTCACTTTTTTAGCTTCTTCAACTAGAGCTTCTGTGAAATTATCCGATATACTATCATATACATAGACACGTTCTATAGATGTACAGACTTGTCCTGAATTCACAAACCCACCCCAAGAGGTGCCTTTTGCCGCTACACTTATATCAGCATCGTCACAAATAATTACAGGATCTTTTCCACCTAGCTCGAGAGAAACTTTTTTTAAATTATCTGCCGCTAGCCTTGCTATTCGCTTCCCAGTTTTAACAGACCCAGTAAAAGTAATAATAGGAACTGAAGGGTGTTTCACTATTTCTTCGCCAGTTTCAGAACCAAATCCTGTAACAACGTTTAATACCCCAGCAGGCATTATATCACTTACAACATCTGCCCAGTGCAATAAAGATAAAGAAGTGACCTCGCTAGGTTTCATAATAATTGTGTTGCCTGCAGCAAGTGCTGGAGCCAACTTCCAACCCATTAGTGATAATGGATAATTCCATGGAATGATACACCCTACTACTCCATAAGGTTCATACCGAACCAATGACATAGATTTTTTTTCAACAGGAGAAACAATTCTACCAACCTGATCTCTTGCAAGTTCACTGTAATACTGTAGATAATCAGAAAGATCTTCAATTTCGGTCATCGCATCATTGATGGGCTTACCCATTTCTGATGAAATTGTTTTAGCTAATGAGTCAGCATGATCTAAAGATCTTTGAGCGAGTTTCTGAAGAAATTTACGGCGGTCTCCTGCAGTCATTGGGCCCCAATCTCTAAAAGCTGTTTGCGCAGCTTCCACTGCTTTGTCAACATCGCTTTTGCCAGATGCTGGGACTTTTGCGATAACTCTTTCTGTGTAAGGATTAAAAACATCAAATGTTTTCCCAGAATCCGCAACCAACCATTCATTATTTATAAAATTTTTATAATTCATTTTTATCTCCTCGAAATTTTTTAAGTATGCCCTTTATATCTTTCACAAATAATAAAAATACCATTATAGACCCTATCCCAAGAACGATTACTGTCAACCAGGTAAATATTTCCCAATAACTCATTGTTTTATCTTTCTCTCAATTAAAAGACCTATAATAAAACCCATTAAAGATATTGGAACAGTAATATACATTACGAACTCTTGTAAAAAATAAATTCCAAACCAATCAACAATATATGTTTCTTCTAAAGGATCAAATGTGCCTTTCACCATAATATATATATTGAGTATAATAGTAGAAAATAAACCAGATCCAGAGCTAATAAACCCTGCAAGTGGTTTTCTAAACTTTTTTATATATAAACCTAATAAAATTGGTACCAATGTACTTGATATCAAAATAGATGAAAGGAAAACCCAAAGACCCAGCATTTGCTTAAAAGCAATAGCCATACCAAAACCTAATATCCAAGATAGAAATACGCCATATCGTGTAATTTTTATTAGTTCCTTATCAGGCACGTCTGGCTTAAATGCTGGCTTATAAATATCATAAGAGATATTCCCACCAGCGACTAGACAATAAGAATCTAATGTAGACATTTCAGTTGATAAAACACCTGCAATAAACAAACCAACAATTCCAGCAGGTAATGCTGCAATAACAACGGTTAAAAGCGCAGCATCAGGTGCAACATCTGTAGGCAACAATCCCTGTAAGACAGCTGTCTTTGCAGACATCGCTAAAATAGTAATAATCCAATCATATGATCCCCAAATAAAAATTCCAATGATTAACGCATTACGCACATTTTTATATGATTTAGCTGCAAAGATCCTCTGATAAAATGTAGGTTCAACTAAAATAGATAAACCAGTAGATGCATAAATAATAATTAAGAATATATTTAAATCTCCAAGAGTATCAAAATAACTCTCTGGTAACAATCCTATCATAGAATCAAAACCGCCTATAAAATTCATGGCAAAAGGAAACGCTATAGCAATAACTAGGCACATCATCACAAACTGTATAGAATCAGTAAGTGCGACTGCCCAAAATCCACCAGTAAGTGTATATACTAACGCAATACCCCCAAGGATAAGCATTCCAAAAATCGGTTCCCAACCTAAGGTTACCTCTGCGAGCATTCCAAAACCATATAAGGATAAAGCAGGTAGGGAATAAATAAAGGAAGTCAATGCACCAACATACCTGGCTTTATTACCATAATATAAATAAAGAATATCAGGGAGACTTTTAAAGTCTTTTTCACGTAAACGTTTAGCAAGAAGTAGAGCTGCTATTAAGAAAAATGCATAAGTGGGACGCGCATAACCAAACCAGGCAACAACACCATCGGTAAAAGCAAGTTGTGTATCACCAAATAAAACATCTATACCATAGTAGGTAGAGATAAGAGTCGTAATAAGGATCGGGGTTGTTAAAGATCTTCCAGCTAAAAAAAAATCTTCAAAATCAGTATGCTTTTTTGCAAACCATACTCCAACGCCAATCATTCCTGATAAGTATCCTATAACTATAACATAATCTATTATTGCAAGAGGATACATCGACTAAGATATCCAGTCCAAGAAACGATAATATTTTGCTGCAAAAGGTAAAAACCAAGGATCTTTTCTATAAAAGAACATCGTCTGGTGAGAAATTTCCTCAAAAGGACTACGTGCTTTTTGCCCCGATAATAATAATCCTAGTTCAGTACCAAGATATGTTGCGATAGAAAGGCCATGACCTCCGTAACCAAAAGCATAATGGATACCATTTACCTCTCCAATATGAGGCATAAGATCAAAAGTGATCCCTAGTTTACCAGTCCAGGTATGCGTAAACGCAACATCTTCTAGTTCAGGAAACACAGTCCTAACCTGCTTTGCAAGTAAGTCAGCACTTTCTATCAAATCAAGATCAGTACTAAGATCATTCCTTCCACCCCACAGCATACGGCCATCTGGCGTAAGTCTAAAATAGTTTATAAACCACTTTGAATCATAAAACATTCGACCTTTTGGACTTAATTTTTTCTGCAGTTCTTCTGACAATACCTCTGAAACAATAATGTAACTCCCGACTGGAAATACCTTAGGCTTCAATTGTGGAACAAGAGTATTTGTATAGCCATTAGTAGCCACGATAACTTTTTTTGCTATTAGGGAGCCTTTTTTTGTTGAAACCTCATACAAGTTTTTTATTTTTTTTATGGAAATAACAGAATTATTTTCAAAAAGTTTTACACCTAGCTTAATACAAGCCATCGCTAAACCATCAACATATTTTGCAGGATGTAAACCACCACTAACCTCATCAGATAAACCACCAAAATAATAATCAGTGCCTATTTCTGAAAAAATTTCTTCTCTCGGAACTAATGTTTTTTTATGGCCGAGCTCTTTCCTTATCCAATCTGAATATTCAGGAAGTTTGTCATAATGTGACTGTTTACAGGCAAGAGCAATATGCCCATTGCGAAACCAATCACAATTTATTGTTTCTTCTTCTATAATTCGCTCAATTAAATCGATTGCATCAACAGATGCTCTCCAAAATTCCTTTGCATAATCCATACCATATTTTTTATAAATTTTGAAAATATCTTGTTTAAGACCAGGGGTAGCCATACCACCATTTCGAGAGCTCGCACCCCAACCAATTTTTTTTTCCTCTAAAATGGCAACCGAGTAATCAGCTTTTGCAAGTACGCGAGCTGCTGCTAAACCTGTATAGCCACTACCTACAATTACAAAATCAATTTTTTTAGGAAGGTCTTGAGATACTTTTAATTTTTTTCCTAATGGATGCTCTTCAGTCCAATATGTCTTAGAAATCATAGATTAATGAATAGCTGCTTTCACCGAATCTTGAAAAATATTCAGAGTCTCATCGATAATCTCATCTGAATGTGCTCCACACAAAAACCATGGCTCTCTTGGATCATTTTCAACCCAAACACCGCGGTCATACATATTATCCATAATTTTTTCATACATTTCATCATTGCTATGTGCCAAGTCTCTTACTTCTTCAACTTTGTATTCCGTTATCAAAAAACCTTGAATATTAGGGTGGCCACACATTTGATGAGGAAGATCTGCTTCAGTAAGTACTTTATCTAATCCTTTTTTCAATTTATAACCTCTGAGAGATAATTCTTTTAAGATTGGTTCTTCAGCTAGTATGTCTAAGACAGCATTTGCAGCTGCCATACTAACACCATTACCTCCAAAAGTACCTGCATGAGCAACACTGCCTCCCCCAATTATATTCATAACTTCACCATTGCCGCCAAAAGCTGCTACAGGAATACCATTCCCCAAACTTTTTGCATAGGTAGAGATGTCAGGGATAACACCATAGGTCTCACGAGCTCCTCCATTGGATAACCTAAAACCTGTTTTAACCTCATCAAATATGAGGACCATATTGTATTTATCACATAATGATCTTAAATGTGCTAAAAATCCTTCTTTTGGTTCAATTCCCGCAATATTGCCCAAACAAGGTTCAACGAGGATAGCTGATATTTCTCCGTGATGATCTTTTACACATTTTTCTACAGCATTAAAATCATTAAAAGGAAGACAATAAACATAATCCCTAATTTTATTGGGGATTCCTGAACCCACCTGTACAGGAACAGGTGATGTCCTTGATCCCATCGCACTTATAGGTGAAGACGCTGTGCTAAACATAACATAGTCATGAACACCATGATATTGACCTTCAAATTTTATAAATTTTTCTTTATTAGTATATCCTCTTGCAGTCCTGAGAGCATGCATGGTTGCTTCAGTACCTGTATTTGTAAACCTTAGACGTTCCATACCTGGAATCATTTTAACTAATTTTTCAGCAACAATAACCTCTAATTCTGTAGTGGCGGCAAAAGAAGTTCCTTTTTCGAGGTATCTACTTACCTCTTGTGTAACTCTATCATCAGCATGACCGAGAATAATTGGTCCCCATCCTAAGCGATAATCTATAAATTTATTACCATCAGCATCCCAAATATGAGCACCTTTCCCTTTGGAAATAACTGGTGTTGAATTCCTTCCTAAATATCGGAAATTTGAACTAACACCTTTTACCATTACATCCAGTGCACGATCAAAAATAGGTTGTGATTTATCTCTTGAGTAATTCATGTCTGCTCCAATTTCATTAATCCTATTTATATATAGTTATTGTTATACTGTAATTTAACCACTAACATGTTTTTATAACTTATAATCTAAATTTTACATTTGAATCATTAATAGAATAGTATATGTTTAAATATTAGATATTATATTCAGAACATTAACATGAGAAAACTGCTTTTCAAAAAAATATTATATATTTTTCAAGTTTCCATCATTTTTTCATCTGACCTACTAACTCCAAAAGAGTTTTTAGGATATGAGCTTGGTGATAAATTTTCATTTCACCATGATGCTGTAAATTACTTTCAACATGTATCAAAAACTGTAGACCATGTTAACTTGATTCAATATGGTGAGACTTATGAAAATAGACCACTTATCGCATCAATTATTACCCATCCTGATAACACACTATCATTAGAAAAAATAAGAAATAACCATTTAATTTCTTCAGGATTAATGAATGGAAATAAGTCTGGCAACAATCTCGCCATTGTTTGGTTAAGTTATTCAGTCCATGGTAATGAGTCAAGTTCTATGGAAGCAGCACTCAAAACTCTACATTCTTTTGCAGATAAAACCAATGCGCCCTATATGCAATGGTTAGAAAAAGTAGTTTTAATTATTGATCCTTGCATAAACCCCGATGGAAGAGATCGTTATGCTAATTTTTTCAGAATGACTAGCAATCAAATTCCTAATGTTGACCCAACCACCCGTAGCCACAAAGAACCTTGGCCTGGAGGGAGAACAAACCATTATTACCACGATCTCAATAGAGACTGGTGCTGGCAAAGCCAAAAAGAGACAATATCGAGGATAAAATTATATAAAAAATGGATGCCACATGTTCATGTCGACTATCATGAACAATCCTATAACGAACCCTATTATTTTGCTCCCGCTGTCCAGCCATACCATTCATTAATTACAACTTGGCAAAAAGATTTTCAAAATATTATTGGGAATAATAATGTAAAATACTTTGATAAAAATCATCTTTTGTATTTTAGAAATGAGGATTTTGATTTGTTATATCCAGGGTTTGGCGATACATATCCAATTTTTAATGGTGCTTTGGGCATGACCTATGAAAAAGGCGGAAGTGGATCTGGTGGTATCGCAGTAAAAACATCAGCCTCAGATACGCTTACCCTAAAAGAAAGAATAGAGCATCATTATTTGACTGGATTATCTACAGTTGAAGCTACTTATCAGAATGCAGATCAAGTAATCAACGAGTTTAATAAATATTTTACAAATCCTTATACAAATAAAAAGAACAGTTATCAAACTTATATTATCTCTAATAAAAATAATGCAAGTAAAATAAAAGATATCATCCATCTATTAAAAATTAATGGAATAGAATATGGCTTTCCCAAAACCAAAAAATCAAAATCAATAAAATCAGCGTTTAATTATACAACGGGTAAAACAGAAGCAATCCAGATTACGGATCAAGATTTATGCATTCCTGTAAAACAAGATCTTGGGATTTTAACAAATGTATTATTTGAACCAAAAACATTTCTTTCTGATACACTAACGTATGATATTACAGCATGGTCTTTGCCCTACGTATATGGCCTCGATGCTTACGCAACAGAAAAACAAATTGATATAAATACGTCTCAGAATACAAAATTTCATATAAAAGATTACAATCAAGATATCGATAATTATGGTTATTTATCTAAATGGGGATCAATAAATGAATTACGATTTCTTGCAGAAATATTAAAAAATAAAGTGACCGTTCGAATCGCTGAAAAATCATTCACTCACAGTAATACAAATTATAAGCCTGGGGCATTATTTATTTCACCAAAAGGAAATGAACATCTAGGTTATAAACTACATAAAATTATTTATAATGCTGCCTCTAAACACCAACCTGATTTGTTAAATATAAAAACAGGTGCGTCATCTAAGGGGATTGATCTTGGCTCATCAAATTTTAATATCATCACACAACCTAGAGTTGGTGTCCTAGCAGGCGATGGAATATCCAGTAATAATTTTGGAGAAATCTGGCATTTCTTTGAACAACAAATACATTATCCAATTTCAGTTTTTAATACATCTGATTTCAAATCAATCCCTTTTGATAAATTAGATGTGCTCATCTTTCCAAATGGTAATTACAGTTTTCTAAAAACCGAAATAACCCCAAATACTCAAGTAAAAAAAGAAACGGGGGCATCTTTATTAATCAGATCCTCGCCTCCACCAGAATTATTGCAATGGGTTCGCAATGGAGGGCGTATGATTCTTATTGGTACTGCGATGGAAAAATTTGTTGATCAAAAAGGTTATGGATTGGTTAAATACGAATCAGAAACTGCAAAAAAAGAAGCGAAAAAAATTGTTGAAAAAGAAAAATTAAAAGATCGCAACAAAAAATATGGCGAACGTAAAAGAAAGCGACTGGTCGATTCAACATATGGTAGTATAGTGAAAATCTCAATGGATATTTCTCATCCACTAGCATTTGGATACAATGAAACCTATTTTAATCTTAAACTAGAAAAAAACTTATATCCATTACTACTAAAAGGATGGAATGTAGGAATTTTAAATAATTCAAATTCTCATATTGCAGGATTCATGGGAAGTCGAATAAAGAAAAAAATAAACAATAATTTAATTTTTGGTGTTCAAGATGTTAAAAAAGGTCGAATCATTTATTTTGCAGATAACCCGTTATTTCGTTCCTTTTGGTATAATAGTAAAGTACTTTTTGGGAATGCAGTGTTTTTTGTTACAGGCTAATTGAACAACCCTCAATACTGCAAAATCATAATTTAATGAAACCTAATGCTGTTATACTTCTTTCTGGTGGTCTTGATTCTACAACTTGTCTTGCTATTGCAAAAAAACAAGGATACAACCTAAATACCTTAACGATAAATTATGGGCAACATCATAATTTTGAACTACAATCTGCTAAAAAAATTATCAAAGCTTTTAATGTAAAAAATCATCGTTTAATTGATTTAAATCTAGCCCAATTTGGTGGCTCAGCGCTAACAGATAAAATAGCTGTCCCTAAAGATAGGCAAGAGTCTGACATGAAAGATATCCCAGCTACATATGTACCTGCAAGAAACACTGTTTTCCTTTCTTTAGCATTAGCATGGGCAGAGACCTTAGATGCCTATGACATATTTATCGGAGTTAATGCGCTAGACTATAGTGGCTATCCTGATTGCAGAACCGAATATATTTCAGCATTTGAAAGAATGTCTAATCTAGCAACAAAAGCCAGTGTCGAAGGCGCAACATTTCAGATCCATACCCCGCTTATCCAAATGACTAAAGCTGAAATTATTCTTGCTGGATTAAAATTGGGGATAGACTATAGTCTAACATCTAGCTGTTATGATCCAAATGAAAATGGAATACCTTGCGGACATTGCGATGCCTGCTTTTTAAGATTAAAAGGCTTTAAAGAAGCACAAAAGATAGACCCCTTAGTCTATACTTGAATAAATAATGTATCATATCAAAGAAATGTACTTTACCCTTCAAGGAGAAGGATATTATACTGGACGACCTGCTGTATTTATTCGCTTCACAGGGTGCAATCTATGGACAGGACTTGAAAAAGATAGACATGACGCAATCTGTAACTGGTGTGATACCGATTTTGTAGGAACAGATGGCCCAAATGGTGGAAGATATAATGAGACTCAAATAATACAAATTATAGAATCTCTTTGGCCGAAAGAAAGATTAAACACACCATATGTGGTATGTACAGGTGGAGAACCCTTGCTACAATTGGATAAAAAACTTATTTCAACAATACATAGGGCAGGATTTGAAATTGGGATTGAAACTAATGGAACAATGATTCCTCCAGATGGAATTGATTGGATTTGTGTTAGTCCAAAATCAAATGCTGATTTTATTTTAAAACAAGGAAATGAATTAAAAATTGTATATCCTCAATGCGGTTTTAATCCTAAAAAGCACGAAAATCTTAATTTTAATTACTTTTTCATTCAACCTATGGATGGTCCAAAACAAAAAGATAATATTAAAAAATCGAAAGAATTTGTTATGAAACATCCCCAGTGGAGGCTTAGTCTTCAGACACATAAAACCATGGGAATCCCTTAATTTATATTATGGATATTTATAAAGTATTTACAATTGAAGCTGCTCGATCATTACCAAATCTATCAGATGACCATCCATGTAAAAATATTCATGGACATTCTTTTAAAATTATTATTACTGCCAGTGGTGATATTCAAAAAAATACTGGATTTGTAATGGATTTTGAAGATTTAAACCAGGCTTTTCATCCGATCCATCAATTATTGGATCATTCGTATTTAAATGATATTGAAGGGCTTGAAAACCCTTCTAGTGAAATTTTATGTGTATGGATTTGGGAGAGACTATCCAAAACTATACCAACTTTAAAACAAATAGAGATAAAAGAAACTGACCTTACAGGCTGCATCTATAAAGGAGATTAAATTGGCCAAAGCAGAAGGAAAAACATTTGAATACCTAGATGAATCTCATATCAATCCAAACTTATTAGAAGTATTCGATTTTGATAGTCCAGAACAGTACATAAAAACAGAAACAGATGAATTTAGTGCGGTTTGTCCTTTTAGTGGATTACCTGATATATCTTATGTGAAAATAGAATATTATCCGAGGGGAGGCAAATGCGTAGAATTAAAATCCCTCAAATATTATTTTGTTAGTTTTAGAAATGTCGGGATTTATCAAGAAGCATCGACAAAACGGATATACTCTGATTTAAAATCAGCATTAGATACAGATCAATTAATTGTCACAACTTTATATAATATACGTGGAGGATTTCAAACTACATGCGTTGAAGGATCTCTGGATTAATTAATGAATCAATTAAACTGCCAGGATATGGTTAGTCCCATTAAATCTATTCTTTTAAAACATCCAAAAGATACATTTATAAATCAGGCTAAAATAAATAAAGAGTTTATCCAATTAAATTACTTGGATAAACCATCCTTTGAAAAAGCTTGCAATGATTATGAAAAGTTTTTGAATTTAATCAAATCTTTTAAACCTGAAATTCATTTTTTACCTATTCATAAATCCACTTCTTTAGATTCTATTTATACACACGACCCTTGCATTATATCAAATAGGGGAGTCATCATATGTAATATGGGGAAAAAAGAGCGGAGCCAGGAACCAAAATACATAAAACAGTATTTTCAATCTATTGGAATCCCAATTCTAGGTCAAATTAAAGAGCCTGGTAAATTGGAAGGCGGTGACGTTGTTTGGATTAATAAAAGAACGATTGCAGTTGGAGAGGGATATCGCTCAAATAAAGAAGGGATTGAACAACTTCAAACTTTATTAGGAGACCTAGTAGAAAATGTCATTAAAGTACCACTTCCACATTGGAATGGCCCACATGACTGCCTCCACCTTATGAGCAATCTTTCCCCTATCGATCACAATCTATTTTTAGTGTATTCAAGGTTGCTTCCTGTACAATTCAGAAAATATCTTCTCAAATACAAAATCGAGCTTATCGAAGTTCCAGATGAAGAATATGATTCCATGGGATGTAATGTTTTGGCAATGGCAAATAAAAAAGTTATAATGATGAAAGGCAACCCCATCACAAAAAAAAAACTTGAACAGAAAGGCGTGGAGGTACATACCTATGATGGTTCAGAAATATCTTTAAAAGGATCAGGCGGACCTACTTGTTTAACGAGGCCCTTTTTTAGAAAAGAATCATGATTTATAAAAATAATTTTCACGCTGAAACACAATTGAAACTTTCACCATTTTTTGAAAGGACCTCTAAATTAAATGAATCTCAAGAATGGCGTCGGTGGTCTGGTTATTTATCTGCTACCAATTACGAACTAAGCCATGAAAATGAATATTTTGCTATCCGTACAAAAGCAGCTCTTTTAGATATAAGTCCTTTGTATAAATATATTATTGAAGGACCTGATACACAGAAATACCTTCATAGATTGGTAACAAGAAATATTAATATTTGTAAAATAGGACAAGTAATGTATACCCCTTGGTGTGATGAAGATGGAAAAGTGATAGATGATGGGACTGTTCAACGTTTATCTGAAAATACATTCCGTATCACTAGTGCGGAACCAAATTTAGAATGGCTAGAATACAATGCTATTGGACTAAATTTAAAAATTAAAGATGATTCAAAAGATACAGCTGCCCTTGCATTGCAAGGCCCGAATTCACGTAAAATATTAAATTCAGTTGCTAGGGATTCTTTAGATCAACTTAAATTTTTCTGTATGATAAATACACACATAAAAGATTGTCCTGTCTCCATCTCTCGTACTGGGTATACAGGTGATTTAGGTTATGAGATTTGGATAGATCCAAAAAATGCTTTGGCAGTTTGGGATATACTTTTAGAAAAAGGTAAATCATATGGAATCACACCAACTGGACTCCATGCACTCGATATTTCTCGCATAGAGGCTGGTTTGATCTTATTAGATGTTGACTATGTCTCCTCTCGACATGCCATTGTAGAATCAAGAAAATCCTCTCCCTATGAACTTGGATTGGGGTGGGCAGTGAAAATGAATAAAAATAACTTCATTGGGAAAAAAGCCTTAGAAAAAGAACTTGCTCGAGGACCAGAATGGGAATTCATAGGTATTGAAATAGAATGGGATCAATTAGAAAAACTATACCGTCAAGCTGGTCTTGCTCCAGAACTCCCATCTACTGCCTGGCGAACCAGTACACCTTTATATTATAACAATCAACAAGTAGGGTATGCAACCAGTGGTGCCTGGTCTCCAATTTTAAAAAAATACATTGCTCTAGGTCATATAAAAAGTAATTTTGCAATGAATGGAACTATTCTTGATTTTGAAGTAAAAATTGAACATTTTAGAAAATTAACAAAAGCAAAAGTGGTTAAAACCCCATTTTTTAATCCTGAAAGAAAACGATCATGTCCAAAATAAATAAATACGATGCAATTGTAATTGGCGGTGGGCATAACGGCTTAACTGCAGCTGCATATCTTGCACGTGCAGGAAAAAAAGTACTGGTATTAGAACGTAGACATGTTCTTGGCGGCGCAGCAGTAACAGAAGAAATTTTTCCAGGATTCAAATTTTCTGTTTGCTCTTATGTAGTTAGTTTAATGAAAGCTAACGTTATGCGTGAACTCATGTTGCCTCGTTTTGGCTTAGAACTCTTACCTCTTGAAAGTACTTTCACGCCATTGAAAAATGATTACTTGATGCGTACTGCAGACCCAGATCAAACTTACCGTGAGATTGCAAGACACTCTACCCGCGATGCAGAAACTTATATGCGTTTCGGACCCCGAATGGGACAAATAGGAATGGCCGTACGCCCTATACTTGAAACAATTGCACCTAATGCAATTCGACCTTCTCTTTCAGATTTTTCAAACCTAAAAAACCTTTTGAACCATGTTAAAAATCTTTCATCAGAACAATTTGAATACTTAACAAAACTAATGACCATGAGCTCTGCTGACTTTCTTGATGAATGGTTTGATTTTGAGCCTCTGAAAGCTACGATGTCCGCTAGTGGAATTATTGGAACATTTATGGGTCCACGTTCACCAGGATCAGCATATGTAATGTTACATCATTACATGGGTGATATTGATGGCGCTTTTAGAGCCTGGGGATTCCAAAGAGGAGGTACTGGTGGAGTAAGTATGGCTATTGCTAGATCAGCAGAACATTTTGGCGCTACAATCATGACAGAATCTTCGGTAGAAAAAGTGATTGTGAAAAATGGGAAATCCGTTGGTATTGCTTTAGAAAATGGTGACGAATATAAATCTGACATGGTTATATCTGGCTTAGATCCAAAACTGTCTTTTTTAAAATTATTAGAAGAGAAAGATCTTCCTTCTGATTTTGTACAATCAATTAAAAATTTTCGCATTCGTGGATCATCTGGAAAAGTAAACCTAGCTTTAGATGGGCTTCCAAATTTTACTTGTTTACCTGGAGAAGGACACCATTTAAGAGGTGCTATATCGATCAGCCCAAGTTATGATCATTTAGAGAAAGCATATGATGACGCAAAATATGGGAATTTTTCTGAGAAACCATTTATGGATGTAATCCTACCTTCAATGCTTGACCCTGAAATGGCGCCACCTGGTAAACATGTTATGTCATGTTTTGTACAATATGCACCATATAACCTGAAAGGTGGTTGGGATGATAGTAAACGTGAAGCATTTGGAGATGCAGTTGTTCGCACATTAGCTCATTATGCTCCTAATATTAAAGATCTTATATTACATCGACAGGTATTAACTCCAGCAGATTTAGAATCTACTTTTGGACTTACAGAGGGAAACATATTCCATGGAGAATTAACCATTCAACAATTGTTTTCTTTAAGACCTGCGGTTAAATGGGCAGACTATACCACTCCAATTAAAAATTATTTTCAATGTGGATCTGGCACACACCCTGGTGGTGGAATCACAGGGTCACCTGGAGAGATGGCAGCAAAAAAAATTCTAGGGATATTGAAATGAAACATTATGATGTAATTGTAATTGGTAGTGGTATAAACAGTATAAGCTCTGCTGCGTTACTCGGAAAAGCAGGAAAAAGTGTTTTGGTTTTAGAAGCTAGGAATAGCATTGGCGGGATGGCGTCTACAATTGAGTTTTCCCCTGGGTATAAATGCAATATAATTAATGATACTATAAAATGGATTAACCCAAAATTGCTTCAAGCATTACATATTAAATCAACAGATTTGCAAATAATTAAACCTGAAATAACTCATATCGCTTTAGGAGAAAATAACGAACATATTTATTTCCATCGAAATGCTAAAGATACTGCAAACTCAATTAAAAACTTATCAGAAAAAGATGCAAATAATTGGGAAGACTTTACCCTGCACATAAAAAAATTAACTGAATTCTTGGAACGTTTATATCAAAACACTCCCCCAAAACTTCCCAATATAAACATTTTAGAAGCACTCTCTATGAAGAACATGTTAAACCCAATCATTAAACATGGAACTCAAGGTATCGTTGATCTGCTAAGAACTGCACCAATGATGATGCTTGAAATGATGGATGAATGGTTTGAAAACGACTTATTGAGGGGAACTCTTTCTTCTATTGGAGTACACCATTCATCTCTTGGCCCTTTTTCAGCTTCTACAGGATATAACTTTTTACACCAACATTTATACAGCAATGGTATCATACATCATAATACTTTTATTAAAGGAGGGACATCCGAATTTGCTAAACTATTGAAAGCTGTTGCAGAATCTTATAAAGTTGAATTCAAAATTAATACAAAAGTTAAATCTATAAAACTAGACAACGAATTTTGTACGGGTGTTATATTAGAAAATAATGATGAAGTTAATTCTAGAATTATCGTTTCTGGAGTTGATCCAAAAAATACTTTTATTAATCTAGTTGGGGCCCCGAATTTAAATCCTAATTTTCATACACAAGTAAGAAATATTAAATATCGGGGAAGTATCGCGCGAATGCATTTTTTGCTTAAACAATTACCTAAAATTCATAATATTTCAAATAAAAATATGGATACTATGTTTTCTATTTGCCCAAACATAGAATATTTAGAACGAGCAAGCGATTCCATGAAATATGGATGCCTTGCAGATAATCCTTTTATATCATTTTGTTTTCCAACCATTATAAATCCTAGTTTTTCATCAGATGAAAAACATATTCTTTCCAGTACAGTTCAATACGCTCCTTACTACCTAAGAGACCAACAATGGGGTCCCGAAACAAATGAGGTTTTAAAACATACTGTTATCAAAACTCTAGAAAAATATATTCCTGGTTTTAATAAACTCATTGAATCGTGCACAATTTATTCACCCAAAGATTTAGAAAATAAATTTGGAATTTCAGAAGGGAACTTAAATCACGGTGAAATGACATTAGATCAGTTTATGTTTATGCGCCCAACTATAAATACGGCTCAATATAAAACACCCTTCAATAATCTTTACCTTTGTGGACCCGGAACCCATCCAGGAGGAGGTTTGCACGGCACAAACGCATTAAACTCTGTAAAAGAGATATTGAAGAATTGACTTTCAAAAAAACAGCGGATACATTAATCAAAGGCTCCCACACCTTAGATAGAGATTACTATACTAGTAAAAAGATACTATCACAAGAATATGAAAATATATTTTTTAATCATTGGATATGTGCAGGTAGAGAATCTGAATTATCAGAAACAGGGCAATACAAAACAATAAACATAGGTTCTGAAAGTATCATTATACTCAAGGATCATAAAAATAAAATTCGTTCACACTATAATTTATGTCGTCACCGTGGAACCCGAATATGTGAAAAACCAGCTGGTAAATTTTCCAAATCTATTCAGTGCGGTTATCATGGATGGGTCTATTCTTTAGATGGGAATTTGATTGGATCACCGCATATGGATACAGTCCAAAATTTCAATAAAACTGATTACGGTTTACACCACGTACCATTAAAAGTATGGGAAGGTTTTATTTTTATTAATCTATCAGAAAACCCAACTGATTTTAAAAAAAGTTTTGCCCCAATAATCGGGCGATTTAAACAATGGGACATATCAGAGTTACATACTCTTGAAAAAAAAAGATACAAAGTGAAAGGAAATTGGAAACTTATAATTCAAAATTATTGCGAATGTTACCATTGCCCGATATTACACCCTGATTTAGCAGCTATTCATAATTATATGAGCGGAAAAAACGATCTTTTTGAAGGAGCTTTTCTTGGAGGTTATATGGAGTTTAATAAAAATAAAAGCAGCATCACGGAAAGCGGTGAATTATGCTGCCCAATGCTACCAGGGATTGCAAATGAAAATGAAAACCGAGTATACTATTACTCCATTTTCCCAAACCTGCTTCTAAGTTTACATCCTGAATATGTTATGTTTCATACAGTTTGGCCAGAAGGTAATAATCGATGCATAGTAGAATGTTCTTGGTTATTTAATAAACATGTTATTTCTTCAAATAAATACCAACTGCAAGATGCCATAAAATTCTGGGATATGACTAATAAACAAGATTGGCAGATATCTGAATTGTCTCAATTAGGAATACAATCAAAAATGTATTTCCCTTCACCATACTCTGGTCAAGAAAGTCTACTTGCGGCATTTGACAAATATTATCTAAGTATAATGAGCTGATTAAAATTAATCTTAATCATAGTTTTTTTATGATACATTTAATTGATATCTTTCGCCTTTAAATTTTATATGAAATTATAGATTTTAGATCCGGTAGCTCAGTTGGTAGAGCAGTGGCCTTTTAAGCCATTGGTCGTGCGTTCGAGTCGCACCCGGATCACTCGAGAA
>MDTB01194497.1_pt1 | contig 21234 bp, 30 predicted proteins | sample 811161 | NCBI WGS metagenome assembly MDTB01 (sample SAMN05326650, study PRJNA326480) | marine metagenome | isolation source: seawater | place: Mediterranean Sea | collected 2009
ATTCAATACTTGACAAAAGAAAATTGTAGACTTACCGCTAATCTCGTTATTAAATGGTACGCCGATAATCAAAACTAATTCACATCCCACTTTCTCTATTTTCACTTTCATTCACACTATTTATTATCTTTTTTATTGCACTTATTTTTTTATCGTAAAATTGAAACATATTTAATATCTATTATCTTTAATATAAAAATGGATATGAATATGGATATGGATATGAATATGAATATAAATATGGATAAAGATCAAAATATAAATTCAGAGCTATACAAAACTGCATTTGAATATGTTAAAAATAAACACAGTATATTTACTTTTGAAAATTGTTTATTGTGTATACTAGATGATAATATTCCAGAAAAATATGTTATACCTGTTGGTTTTTTATCCATTCGTCTTATTGATAAACATTCTAATGTTTTTAATGATATGAAATCTGGTTTATCAGAAAATATGAAAAAATCTATTATGGATAAAATTTCACAAAAACTTTCCCAAACTTAAATTATCGCTATTAATACAAATCTAAATCTTTAAGAATCTTTTCTGCTAAATCATATCTCGTTGTCGAATTAAATAATGTTTTACCATATGATAAAGCATTCGGTCTATAAATTATTTTTTTCACATTTTTATTTAAGTCTTTTAATTTTGTTTCTTGATTATTTTTTGCTCTATATACATCCTTTAAATATAAATTATTCATAATTTGAATTCCAATACTTGCATTATTAATAGAATCTCCAACACCATAAGCACTAATCAAAGCAATTGTTTCACAATTATCAGGTAAAAAACATAAATATTTATCCATTAATTTATCAGAATAATCATTGCTAAATGAAGTTCCACTAGTACAAAAAACAATATTATCATAAGTATCTGTTATATGTGTCCAATATGTATCAACAACTAAATTTTTACTTTTAAATTCTTCTGTAGATTTTTCTTGAAAACCATTTCCTCTATATGGAATATTAATACATTTATTTGGCGAACTTGTTAAAGCTAATATTTTTAAATTTTTTTCAGTTATTCCTCTATAAATTAATTCTCTACCTAATCCACTCGTACCACCTACTACACACAAATCAAAATTAAGTCCATTTAAAAAAGAAATACTTATGAGCATTAAAAGTTTTTTAAACATTAACATAAATATATAATATTATATAGTTATGTTTAAATATAAAATAAACTTAATTATTCTTTTTAGTTCTATTTTTAACATTTTTAAATGGATTTTTTTTTGTTGAATTTGATTTTGATTTTGGAGATTTTGGAGATTTTGGAGATTTTGGAGATTTTGATTTTGGAGATTTTGGAGATTTTGAGTTTTCTATTTCTTCCCATTCCGGTGATATTTCATGTTCTGGCATTAACATACCCATTTGTTTATGTAACTTTTCTATTTCAGCTTCAATACTCTTATTTTTATCTTTTATATTATTTATTTTATTTTGTAAGTGTCTTATATTTTTATTATTATCAATTATTTGTAATGAAAGTTTACTAATTTTATTTTTAATCATTATATAATATGTATTTAAAAAAAAATTGATTAAAATTTTACTATATTATAAATATAAATAACTATAAAATGTTTAAAATTTGTCCGGAATGTAATAACAAAATTTTTTTAGAAGAAAATATTATATTATATAGATGCTGTGATGAAAACGTTTGTTCTAAAAATTGTTCATTAAAAAGATATAATAATATAAAAGTAATTGATCCTGAATTTAAAAAATTTTATTTATGGAATAATAATGAAAAAAATTTTAATTTTAAAGAAAATATAACAAATAACAATAAAAAAAGTTTGATTAAAAGTAATAAAAATTATAGTAAAAAAAAAATTTTGATTAAAAGTAATGAAAATTATAATACAAAAAAAATTTTGATTAAAAGTAATGAAAATATTGAAGAAGATAAAAAATGTAACAAAAAATTTAATTTAAATCTTTGTAATAGAATTTTAACATTAGGTTTTGTTTTATATAATTTTATTAATACATTTTCATCGTTTCATAAAGACCTTGCTTAATTCATTAAACAAATTTGATAATTTTACTTTTATACCTTCTAAACCTCTTTAACTTTCTAGACTTTTTCTTGGAATTCTTTATAAACTTTTTTTTACACTTTTGAACATTTAAAATGCCGATTTATAAAAATATATAAAAGCAGAAGAAGTTGAATAATAATCTTTATAGTCGGCGTTTTAAATGTTCAAAGGTGTAAACTTCTTTCTAGATCCACTAAACTCTCCCATAACTAACATAATTAGTTTATTATTTTTGATTTCTTATTAATGTTTGGTCATGAATTATTCATTTCTAAATAACAAGTTAAATAATATGTAATAATTATATAAATTGAAATAATATTAAAAAAAATTTTAATATAATTTAATAATGGATTATACACCTTATAAATTAAAAAACTGGGTTAAGCAAGATAAAATAGATTGGAAATTAATATCATTAAATCCCAGATCTATTTGTATTTTAAATGAAAAAATAAAACAAAATGATCCATATTTAAACTGGAATGGTTTATCTATGAATCCGAATGGTCCAATAATATTAGAAAAATTTATAGATAAAATAGAATGGGATTCATTATCACATAATCCGAATGCAATACATTTACTAGAAAAAAATCCAGATAAAATAAACTGGGAAATATTATCTAACAATCCAAATGCTATTCATTTATTAGAAAATAATCTAGATAAAATAAATTGGGTGCAATTATCAACAAATCCAAATGCTATTGATTTACTAAAAAAACATCCAGATAAAATTGATTGGTTTTGGTTATCTGAAAATCCAAATGCTATTGATTTACTAAAAAAAAATACTGATAAAATTCATTGGCCTTCTTTATGTGTTAATCCTGCGGCAATAGATTTAATTGAAAATAATCAAGAAAAAATAGATTGGAATTTCTTATCAGGTAATATTAATGCAATTAAATTATTAAATCAAAACCTTGATAAAATTTCTTGGACTAAATTATCGATAAATCCAAATGCAATAGATATACTTAGAAATAATATTGATAAAATAGATTGGCAATTATTAACTATAAATCCTAATGCTGGTGATTTAATTTATGAAAACATAGACAAAATAAATTGGTTTTGGATTAGTGAAAATCCTTGTATATTTGAGATAAATTATAAAAAAATATATAATCATATGAATATAATTAAAGAGGAATTAATTCAAAAAGTATTACATCCAGAAAAACTAATTTATTTTATAGACAAATATAATTATGATATTGGAGATGATGAATACATTAATTAATTATTTCAATTAAAAAATATCTTTTAAATTTTTTTTTTCCTTCATTAGTATATCCATCACTTACTCTTTTAGGTGTTAAATTGTATCCATTTAATTTGAGTATTTGTCTTACTAAATTTAATAAAGGCCATCTTTGTTTACTTTCTGCTGATGAATGTAAAGATGTTGTATTTTTAGTAGAATACAAATTTTTTAATTCACAAATACAATCATATAAATTTACGTATAATTTATTATCTAATAAGGTATCTCTCAAAATTAATTTTCCATTTAAATCTTCTAAATTTTCACAATTTAATCCACATTTATTAAAAAAATTCAAAATTATTTCTTTATTCATTATTTATTTCTATTAGTTTATATTCTAAATTATTTTTTTCCCATCTAGCAATTATTTCAGGATTTTTACTATCAGTTAAAATATCATTTGGATCATAAACATTATTAAACTTATCAATATAATAAAGAATTCCTTGTATATCTTCACTCCATATTTCAATATTAGTAAATTCATTATTTGTTATAACATCTTCTTTAATACCGTGTGGAATACCTTTCATATGTGTTCCACAAAACTGCTCATTTTTTTTTTTACGACGAGTGCATTGTTCACCATTTGCTCTTTTTGCATTACATCTTTCACAATTAGGTATAGCATTTTTTACTCTTTTTCTTTTTTTAAAATCATTATTATCTAAAATTAATTTTTCATAATTAAATATAAACTTTAAAAAATCACTTGTTATATTTTCATTTTTTTTATTAATAACTTTATTTTTATTTAACCAACTTTTTATATTATTTTTAAATTCTAAATTATGATTATTTATTTTATTTATTAATCGTGCTTCCATAATCTATAATTAATATTATAAATTAATTTTACTTCAATTTTAATTATATATTTTAAAATAAACTTAAAGCTATGTTAAGGTTCGACTTATTCGTGATACTCGTTAAAATAATAATATTAATATATATATATGACGACCACCCCACCGACGAATCCTCTATGTAAATACATAAATGATCAGGAAGACGAAAAAATTAGAGATCTTATGATTGATCAACTTGTTATTAAAAGAATTAAAAACAAACATGGTAAATCTGAGCGAGTAAATTTGTGTGAAAAATTAAAAAAATTTGAAGACATTTTAACAACGTTAGAGGAACTAAAGGTCACTCCCGAATTCCGACACGCGTCCAGACGCCTCCATCAAGAGTATATAACATTTAATGAGAAATTGAATAATGTTATTCGTTTACTTCATGAAGAATTAAATGATATCAGCACACGTGAAGAATTAGCAATAGGTGGTAAGTCCATGAAGCGTAAGTCCATGAAGCGTAAGTTCATGAAGCGTAAATCCATGAAACCTAAATCCATGAAACGTAAATCCATGAAACGTAAATCCATGAAACGTAAATACAGCAAGCATAATTAGACAATACGAACAAGACAAGTTACAAATATACTTCAACAAATCAAGTAAGAACCTTTTCTTCTTTTTTATTTGATTGATTAAATTGTTTAATTTTTATATCTTCATTAATTATTTTTAATATTAATTCTAATTGACTTTTTAATCTATTAAAATATTTAGTATGATGTTCATGAAATGTGTCTAAATAATTACAAAATAAATGTATTTTTTCTTTAAGTAATGCGTTAGAATAACGACACGTATTAACTAAATTTCCAATATTTAATCCTAGTGATGACTGATTTGTGTTATTTTCTAACTCATTATTTTTTGTAATGCTATATGTTTCTAATTCTGTGATTGCATTTAAGGAATATTCTTGTAATTGTTTAACTAATTTAAAATCATATTTTTTTAAAGGTTCTAAATTTTTATAACTAGGAAATTTCATACTTACTATAATTTTACTACATAAATTTTCATCTTCCATTTCTTTTTTAATATAATTTTGTATAATATTATGTAATTTATAATATTCACAATAAATACGATTATCAATAGCTATAAATATTTCATGCATACTATTGTATTCCATTTGTATTAATTTATTTTGGAAATATAAAGAATCTATTCCAAATATACATTCTGATTGTTTATGTTCTTTAATCATTAATTTATATAAATTTTTAAGAGTATTTATTTTAGAAGTTAATGTTGCAAATATAGTAATTATATCTTCTCGTAAATCTTTAATATCATCAAAATTTTTTTTTATTTTTAATAAATTACTCATTGATATATAATATATTATAAAAATTTATTATTTATAATATATAATGAATAAAGATGATATTGAATTAAATAATTTAAATAATGAATTACCACAAAGTGAATTACCACAAAGTGAAATAGTTCAAGTTGCATGGACTTCTGAACACGAAAAAATTTTAATTGAATGGGCTGATAAGGCAACATGTTATAGATGGTTACATTCAAGAGAAAATTACTCATATAATAAATCAAACGCATGGTTTACTATACCAGTAATAATAATGAGTACTTTAACTGGAACTGCTAATTTTGCACAAGAACAATTTCCAGAAAAAGTTAGACCTCTTTTATCTATGTGTATAGGATCCGTTAATATTATTGCTGGAATTTTAACTACTGTTCAACAATTTCTTAAAATTAGTGAGTTAAATGAAGCACATCGTGTTGCAAGTATATCATGGGGTAAATTTTATAGAAATATTAAAGTAGAATTATCTAAAAAACCAACAGAACGTATACCTGTAATGCAATTATTAAAATCGTCAAAAGAAGAATTTGATAGATTAATGGAAACAAGTCCAGCAATATCTGATAAAACAATTAGCCTTTTTAAAAAAACTTTTTCTGGTGGTAAAATTAAAAATCAAACAAGTAATTTGAATGATAAACAAAAAAAATATCAATCATTAAAAAAACCTGAAATTTGTGGTACATTAGAATCCACAAGTTTTAGTGTATATAAATGTGAAAATGAAGATATTATTTCAAATTCTCAATCTATATTCCATGGTATATCAAATAAACTTACTAATGCAAAAAGGAATCAATTAATTGAAGAAATAATTATAAATTTTAATAAGGAAAAAGAAAGATTTCCTACTACTGAAGAAGTTATGAGCGAAATGGATTATAATGTAGGTATTGATATTATAGAAAAAATTTTAGATAAAATAAACAACAATGATAAAGAAAACGATGATGATAAAGAAAACTATGATGATAATTTGTTAGTAGATACTATTTAGGTGCAAATATTAAACTTTGATGTTTTGGTAAAAAAATATAAAATAATAATAATGCAATCATCCATAATACATATATAATAAAAACTTCAATTTCTATACCCATAAATTTCAAAATTGTGGTTAATGTTATTATAAAAAATACAACACTAATAATCGCAATAATTATATTTCTCATTATATAAGTATTTTATAAAATATTTTATAAAATATTTTACTTTCTCAATATATTATTCTATATACATTTAAACAATGTTCAAAGCTTAGTTGTAATTTAGTTTTTTATTTTTTTATGTTTTATAGTTTCTTTAACTGTAATTTGTCTTTTATTAAAAATATAATTAACTAAATCTATATAATTAATTTCTGTATTTTCTTTAAAATAATTTTCAACTGTTTCCAATAAATATTTTTTACTAATACTTTGTTTTATTTTATTTTCGGTGTAAACTATATTTCCATCTTTTGTATCAAATCGATCTATTTCATTTGATTTCATTACATTAACTAAAATGTCTGAAATTTGTTTTTTTTTATTTTTACGTTCTCTTAATTCTTTATTTAATAAATCTATTTCATTATCTAATTTTTTTATTTCATTAATTGAATCAACTAATTCTTGTTTTGTAATATTTTCCATAATATTAAAATAAATATATTTTTAAATTACTTATCTATTATTACTTCCTTTGCTATTGTTTTTATAATTTTATTTTTATCTTCATTATCGGTTTGTTGTGTTAAATTTTTAATCATATCAATATAATTATTAGTACCTTGTTCTGATTTTTCCCAATTTGGATAATTTTTTTCCCACTCTTTAATTTTGTTAAATTGTCTTTTAGAAACAATTGATAAAGCATTTTTTAATTTATCTTTTTTACTATTATCTTTTTCCCAAATATTATTATCTTTAACATATAATACTTCACGTTTTAAATCACTACAATGTATTGGTCTCTTATTAAATTCAAGCTCTTTTAAACCTTTAACAAATATATTTGTTATTCCTGAAACATAACCATTTTCTCTTGTATTGTCTAAATCAGTAAATTCTAATTTAAGAGTTTCAACAAAATCAGTTAAATTAATTGCGTCTTTACATTCTTCATTTAAAAACACATTTAAATTAAATTTATTAATTGTTGTATTATTTCCAATTTTTGGTATCATGTCTTTAACCATTTCTCTCATTTCTTTATTTTCTAATAAAATATTTTCATTTTGTGTAACCAAAGTAGATATTAAATTTTGTAATTTTTTATTTTCTATATTTGTTTTAATTATTTTATTTTCTTCGTGGCAAATTTTTTTATGACGATTAAAGCTTTGGATATGTTTATATTTACGCCCACAACTACATATATGTGGTGTTTCATATTTTTTGAGCATTTTTGAGCATTCTTGTTTTTTGTGTTTTATGGTCTTACAATGTTGAAAATATAAAAATTTTGTTTTAGCATTATAATCACACTTTTCACAATAGAAATTCTTTTTTTTAATTTCAGTCTCAGGATCGCATATTTTTTTGAGCATTATATGTAAATAATGCTCAAAAAAATATGCTTAAGTATTTTAAATTTAACCTTTTTTTACCCCCTACATAAAAATGCCTACATAGTTTTTTTGATGTAGTTAAATATATTCCTACAGAATGTAGGGGAATTGATTTTTAAACATTTTTTTCAATTCTAAAATTACATATATTGATTTTGGACATTTATTTTTGTCCATTTTTGAATTTCTAATTTTAGAATTGAAAAAAAACATTAAATATTTACATATTTTTATAAAACCTATATATTAAATCCTTTTTATTACCAGAAAGAACTATGTTTTTTTCTTTTAATATATTTTTTATCTCTCTAACAGTATATTTATTATATAATTTTTCTAGTTCATCATTCCAAATATTATTAATAAAATTTTGTTTATCTAAATTTTTCTTTTTTAAATTCCAGTGTGTTTCACATATAAAACCAAACGGAGTATTAAATGCTGACTTTTTACAAGTGTTATTTTTTTGTTTCCCAGATTTATAAATCCATTCACAATCATTACATTTCATACAAAATTTATTAGGTTTATTAACTCCATTTATTTTTTCAATATTTTCAAATGTAGGTATATAAGGTATTAAATTGTTTATTATTTTTCTACAATAAGGACATTTAAATTGATTTATTTTTAACTTTACATTATCATTATTATTATAAATTACTTTTTGCTGTTTAATTTCATTATATAAATTTACATAATTAAATTTATGTGAACATTCTAATGTTATGTAATTATTATCTAATGTATTGCCAGATATTAAACATATATTTTCCGAATTTTTATTATTTTCGTCTTTTAATAAATCAAAAAAATTAATATTATCTTCAATAATATAATTCATTATATAAAATATATTATAATCTTTATATTATATTAATATGGTGGAAAAACGTGTATGGGGTAATGCAACTTGGTATTTATTTCATACATTATCATATAAATTAAAATATGATAATGAAAAAAATGTAAAAAAATTATATAAACTTTTTGAAAATATATGTCATAATCTTCCATGTCCTATTTGTAGCGAACATGCAGTTAATTTATTAAATAAAATAAATTATAATAATTTAGTAAATAAAAATAATTTAATATTAGTAATGTTTCATTTACATAATAAGGTTAATGAAAAACTTAATAAAAAAATATTTACCATAGAAGAACATAATGAACTTTATAGTAAAGCAAATGTTTCTAATATAATAAATTTTTTTTTAACTGCTTTGAATGCAAAAACATATGAAGGATTAAATTTTAAATCTATAGAAAAAAAAAACTGTATTAATAATTTAAAAAAATTTATTAATGAAAATGAAAATTTTTTTATGTAATAGCTTTTTTTGATGATTTTTTGCAAATGAATTTTTTTTTTGTTTCAACACATTTTACATTATTACTTACTAGTTCATCATAATATAATACTTCTTTTATATTAAAAGCCCACCATATTGAAAACCAGACTAAACCATAAATAATACCAAATAGAAATCCAATTGTTATTCCAAAATTAGTAGTACATTTATTAATACTTCTTGTAATAGCATCAACAATAAAAATAATAGCTAAAAATATTAATAATAAAGGATTATATTTACTATTATTTTTCATTGAAAAATATAAATATGATAATGTAAATCCATGAAAAACTGAATTAGCACAAGGAACACTTGTTTGAGGTACAACAAATGGAAATTCCAGTAATCCACAAGATATAGGTTTTTTTTGTTCCATATCAATAAGTTTTTGGTTGCTAAAATTTTGAAATAAGAATACATTAGAAAATGAAAATAATAAAATACCTAATAAATATACAAAACCTTTAAGATTTTTATCTAATATGGATGATATTAAAAAGTAGAATGATATTAAAAATGGAGATAGAGTAGAAATAACTCTAGGTATATTATATATACTAAAAGCAACAGCCATTACATAATACAATAATATTATTATTTAAAATTAATAGTATAATAATACTATGGGTATACCTAGTTTTTTTTCATATATAATAAAAAATCATAGAAATATTATAAAAGAGAAAACATTATTAGTCAATAATTTATATCTTGATTGTAATTCAATTATATATGATTCAATCAGTAAAGTTGATAATTTTAAAAGTAATGATGATTTTGAAAATATTTTAATTAATATAATTTGTAATAAAATATCTTTTTATATTAAAGAATTATCACCAACCACAAATATATTTATTGCATTTGATGGTGTTGCACCAGTAGCAAAATTAGAACAGCAAAGAAATCGTCGTTATAAATCAGTTCTTGAATGTAAAATATTAAATAAACAAGATATATGGAATACTAGTTCAATAACACCAGGTACAGAATTTATGAATAAACTAAGTAAAAATATTAAAAAGTTTTTTAAAAATAAAAATAAATTTAATGTAAAAAATATAATAATTTCAACATCAGAAGAAAATGGTGAAGGAGAACATAAAATTTATGAATATATAAGAAATAATCCGGATTATCATAAAAATACTACTACATTAATATATGGATTAGATGCTGATTTAATAATGTTAACATTAAATCATTTGCATATAGCACCTTTAATGTATTTATATAGAGAAACTCCACATTTTATTAAAAATATAGATGATTCACTTAAACCTAATAAAAATTATATAATAGACATACCTTTATTTAGTGTAATATTATCAAAATATTTAAATAATGATAAAGAGCCATCTTCAATACAAAAGAAAAATAGAATATTTGATTATATTTTTCTTTGTTTTTTACTTGGTAATGATTTTCTTCCACATTTTCCATCATTAAATATTAGAACATCTGGAATAGAAAGTTTAATGAATGCATATAGAAAAATTATTGGTAATAATAATGAAAATTTAGTAAATGGTTCTAAAATAATATGGAAAAATTTTAGAAAAATAATTATAGAATTAGCAAATAATGAGAAAGAATTAATTTGTCAAGAATATATAAAACGTGATAAACAAAGTAATAATATAATAAAAAAAAATATGAAAATAGATGAACGATTTAATTCTATACCTTTATTAGATCGTAGTATTGAAAAATATATTAATCCTTTTGAAAATTTTTGGGAAAATAGATATTATTATACATTATTTAAAATAAATATAGATAATGAAAGAAGAAAACAAATATCAATAAATTACTTAGAAGGATTAGAATGGACACTTAAATATTATACTATTGGTTGTGTTGATTGGCGATGGAAATATAATTATAATTATCCACCTTTATTAAATGATCTTATTAAATATATACCATATTTTGATACTATTTTAATATTAGATAATAATAATACATCTGTTTCTCCATTAGTTCAATTAAGTTATGTATTACCAGTAAAAAATTTGTATTTATTACCAGTTAAAATACAACAATTATTACTTGAAAAATATAAAAATATTTATACTGATACACATAATATTAATTGGGCGTTTTGTAAATATTTTTGGGAATCACATATAGAATTTCCACATTTATCTATAGAAGAATTAGAAAATACCATTTTAGTATAGTAAGTCTAATTTGTTATGATAATTAATCATAGGTAATGGTTTTGGTCCTCCTTTTCCTGTTCCTCCACATATATTACAAGGTTTAAAACCTGAATTATCACAATATATACAGAAGGATTTAATACATTTATTACATTTTATATAACCTGAACCATCACAAAAGTAGCATTTATTAATATTATTATTTTTACATTTATTAACTAACATTTTTAATTCTATTTTTTTTTTGTTAAAATAATTATTTTTAAAATAATTATTATTAATTAATTGTGTTGAATTATTTAATTTTGTTAAAGGATTATTTAAAATACGTGAAGAAGTTACTAAGATTATAAAGGACATTACTTTCATAAGTATAAATAATATTTTAAATATATATTTAAATCGATTTTAAAACAAAAATCATTATAATATAATATGAATTTTCCAAATGATATATGGAGAGAAATATTTAGTTTTTTTCATTCTTCATATAAGAAACCATATCATTTAGATGAATATAATAGTATTGTAATAAAAAATATTTGGAATGAATTACGTGAAAGTTTAATTTCTATAATTGATAATTATACACTATATCGTTTTATAATGGAAACAACCGTCTGGACTTCTGATGAATTTAATTTAGAAAATTGGTATTGTTGGATTAAATTTTTTATAAATGACAATAATTATGGTACATACATATCGAATTTAAAGATAAAAAAGTCACGTAAAAGAGTTTATTTAGATTTTATTAAAATTTTTAATGAATTTGATATAGAATATAATAATCAAGTATTAGATTAAAAATGTTTAAAGATATAAACAATAAATAATTATAATGACAAAAAAAAATATTTTATCAAATTTAGATGTAGAAAAATTTAAAGAAAAACTAACTAATATGAAAAAAAACGAAGTATTGTTAGTTAAGTTTTCAGCAGAATGGTGTAAACCTTGTAAAAAAATAAAACCTTTTGTAGATAATATGTATAATAGTTTTCCTGATAACATTATTATTGTAGAAATAGATATTGATGAATCATTAGATTTATATATGATTTTTAAAAGCAAAAAAATGTTAACAGGAGTGCCAACATTATTTGCATTTCACGGAGACATAACAAAAGAAAATAATTTATGGTATGTTCCAGAACGTTCTATAAGTGGTTCAAATGAAGGAGAAATTTTAGATTTTATGAATCATACAATAAATAAAGCGTTATCATTAAAATAATTTACTTTATAATTATATTATGAATATTGATTTAAATATAGATAATTATGAATTAGATGATATTTTAAATTTATTTAAAATAGATTATAATTTTACACATGAAGATTTAAAAAATGTTAAAAAATATGTATTAAAAACACATCCGGATATATCTAAGTTGCCAAAAGAATATTTTTTTTTTTTTACAAAAGCATATAAAATAATTTATTCAATTTATAATATTAGAGAAAAAAGTAAAACATCAACAACATATGTATTAAATGATAATGATGAAAATAAAATTTTACTTAAAAAAATATCAAAAAAAAAAGATTTTAATAAAATATTTAATGAAATATTTAATAAGTTAAATGTAAAAGAAGATGATGGTTATGGTGATTGGTTAAAATCAAATAAAGATATAGATAATGATGTAGCAAATAAACAAAATTTACATGAAATATTTGAAAAAAAAAAAACAAATGCTCGTTCACTAATTGTAAAAAAAGATATAAAAGAGTTGGGTGGCGATGGTTATAATGAATTAGTTAATGATAATATAGAAAATTATCAAGCAAATATTTTTAGTAATTTACCATATGAAGATTTATATAAAGCTCACACAGAAACATTAATACCAGTAACACAAGAAGATTATAAATTAAAAAAAAAAATTTAAAAATGATTTTGAATTAAAAATATATAGAGAAAAACAAAATAACAAACCTAAATGTGAAGAAGAAGCAAACAAAATATTAAGTAATAAATACAAAAATGAAAATATAGAAGATATAAAACGTGTATATAAATTAATAAAACAAGATGAAAAATTTGAGAAAAGAAATGAAGAATTCATTAATAATTTTAGACTATTAACTAAATAATATTATGTAATATTATATGAAGTATCTTAAATATGTAGTTATGTATTTAGTATTAATATTTGTTAGTAAATTATATAATAAATATAAAAAATATTATTTAGAAGATGAAAATATTAAACATTATAATATAGTAAATAAATATTTATTAAATAATAATTCTTTAGCAAAAAATAATAAACCTTATCTATGGATACATAATATATTTGAAATAAATTCAAATAATTGGAGTAGTTTTGGATCTAGAAATACAAAATGTATGAATCAACCATATAAATATATGACAATTAAATCAATAATAGATAAATGTAGTAATGATTTTAATGTATGTGTTATAGATGATAATATTTTTACAAAAATAATACCAAAATGGAACATAGATATTAATTTAATAGCAGAACCATTAAAAACAAATATTAGAAAATTAGCAATTTCACAAATACTATATATTTATGGTGGTTTATTAGTTTCAGATTCATTTATTTGTTATAAAAGTTTATTTGATTTATATAAAAAAGGAGTAGAAAATGATAAATTATTAGTTAATGATCCAAATGTATTAAGTATAAATAATAAAACAAATATTAAATTCATAGGTTGTAAAAAAAACAACAAAGTAATGAAAGATTACATATTAAAACTTGAAAAAATAAATTCAACAGATTTTACATTAGAAAATAAATTTTTACAAGAAGAAAACAAATTTTTTAATTGTAATAAAAACGTTAATATAATACCAAATCAATATATAGGTATTAATGATGCGGATAATATTAAAATAACATTAGATAAATTAATGGGTAATACATATTTTGAATTAATAGATGATGTTTATGGATTATATATACCGGATGAAGATATTTTAAAACGAACTAAATATCAATGGTTTTCAAGATTATCTACAGAACAAATTTTATTAAGTGATACAATGTTAGGAAAATATTTTTTACTTTGTAATTAAGTATTTAAAATTTTAATAAGATTATTTGTAAAAATAACTAATTCAATCTCGTCTTCATGTAAATTATAAAAAATTGTAATATATTTACTAATTAAAGTAATTATATTATATTTTTCATTTTCATCTAATATTTCGGTTGTTTTAATATAAATAAATAAAATATTTAATATATCAATAACAGAATATCCTTTATCAATAAAATGATATAATATATTAATTGAATTTTTTAAATCTTCTTTTTTACATAATTTAATATAAGTATTTAAATTATCGAAGGATATATTTGTACATATTTCATTAATTATTTTAATATCAATGTTATTATTATTGTAAGTAAATAATTTAATTTTTTCAAGATAATTTATAACTGTAATAATAGAATTATTTGAAATAGATAATAAAAATTTTTTTTCAGTATCATTAATTTTTATATTTTCTTTTAAACATATATTATTTATAATTTTAATAATACTTGTTTCATCTAAACAATTTAATTTAATATTTATAAGTCTTGATTGAATACTTTTTATTACTTTTTGTAAATCATTACAAGATGCTATAATATTTATATTATTACTATAATTATCAATATAATTTCTGAATACTTGTTGACTTTGTTGATTAATATTATCTATATCGTCTAAAATTAAAAATTTTTTTTTTCCTTTAATAGAACATTTTGTTTGACAAAAATTTTTAACATTAGTTCTATAATAACTAATACCCTGTTCTTTTATTGTATTAATATTTAATATATCATCATTGTTAATTTTATGATTATAATAATTAGAAATAATTGCTTTTATTAATGTAGATTTACCCGAACTTGTATACCCAAAAAATAATATATTTAAATTATTAAGTTTTGTTAATAAATTTAAAATATCTAATAAATCATTACTAATGTAAAAATCACTTAAATATTTAGGTTGATATTTATATATAAAAGGTATATTCATCAATAATTAAGTTTATATATATTTTTTAAATACTAATAAATATATTATGTCTGAAGAGAATTATTATGATATTTTAGGTATAGATAAACATGCTACTCCTGAAGAAATTAAAAAATCATATAGACGTTTATCATTAAAATATCATCCTGATAGAAATGAAGATAAACATTTTGCTGAAGATAAATTTAAAATAATATCAAATGCTTATAGTGTATTGAGTGATAAAGAGAAAAAAAAAACTTATGATTTTAATAATAATAATAATGAATACGAAATAGAAAATATTATAAATATATTTAAAAATAATAAAAATATGTTGTTAGGATTAAATTTATTAAATAAAAATATTAATAATAAACCATTACCAATTATAAAGAATTTATCAATATCATTAGAAGAAGCATATACTGGTTGTAAAAAACCAATAGAAATAGAAAGATGGATAAATGAAAATTCAATAAAATGTAAAGAAAAAGAAACTTTATATGTCACAATATATCAAGGTATTGATAATAATGAATTGATCATTTTACGTAATAAAGGAAATATATTAGACGAAAACAATATAGGCGATATAAAAATATTTATTAAAGTAGTAAATAATACTTGTTTTGAGAGAAAAGGGCTTGATCTTATATATAAAAAAAATATAACTTTAAAAGAAGCATTATGTGGTTTTAAATTTACATTAAATTTTTTAGATAAAAAAGTTTTTAATATTGATAATAATAATGGAAATACAATAGCTTCTGGTAGTAAAAAAATAATAAAAAATTATGGTATGAAACGTGATGAAATTTATGGTAATTTAATTATTCAGTTTAATGTATTATTTCCAGAAAAAATAAATCAAGAAATAATAGAAAAACTTAAAAATATAATTTAAGAAATTCTTTTTGTGGGTATATCAGAAGAAACAATATATAATGAATTTTCAGTTGCTATAATATATTCATTACTTACTTTATATATTTTTGCAATAGGAGATGTATATTCATCTTCACTTTTGACTAACAATTTTTCACTATCTTCTTTAACACCAATTAAACAATTTTTATCTTGTGATTCAGTCCAATAATCAAGCATAATAGGTTTATCTTCAACAACCGCCAGTTTGCAACAATGTTCTAAACATTCAATAGAGGGTGATTTATAATTCATTCTTATATTATTTTAAAATATTATTACTTTAAATACTTATATTTCTATTAATTATTTTATTGTAATAATTCGTTGTAATATATATTTTTTTTTTTTTTACAACTATTAACTTTTTTATTTTTTTTTAAATTATTTTCAGATAAATTACTAATAACAATATTTTTATATTCTTCTTTAAGAATATTTTTAATAAAGAAATATATTTCATTAATAATATATTCATCACATTTACCTACAATAAGTATACTTCCAGTGCGAAAAATCATAAATGACATTTTAAATATGTTTTCATTTTTTTTTGTTATATTGTTTAAAGGTTGAATACCTGTTTGTTTTTTTAATAATTTATCATAAAAGAAATTACACTGAATACCTGGATATGAACAAGGATCATAAGAACAATTAATTTTATATTTATTTTTCAGTAAATCATGTAATTTATCTCTATTAATTAAAAACCCACACGTAAAGTTTGAATTAATAAGAACAGTTTCACTTTTTTCTTTATAAGTAATAATTTTTTTATCTAAATTTAGATTATTTAATAATGTAGTTAAAATATTTAATATTTTATTAAGATAATCATTGTCTTGAATACCTGGTATTTCTAATTTACCAGTATTAAATATTTTAACATGAAATTCCTTAAATATATTATTAATTTTAATACGTATTATAACAACAAAACAATTATAAAAAGCACTTTTTTTTTTACATCTATAACTAATAATATCTTTTTTATTAATACCAATACTAACTTTTCTAATATCTTTAAATTTAATTCTACCATTAGGATTATCTATTTTTGTAATGACATATTCATCAATAAATATATTTTTTTTTTTATATTTATCTATATTTGAAATAATAATATCTAACTCTTCTTGAGTTTGTGAATTAAACTTCATTTGTTTTTTAATAATACCTTCTTTTTTATCATGATAAGATATTATTGGTAAATTCCAAAAATAGTTTTTAAGATCTATATTACATGATAAATATGAAATTTTAGTTTTGGTAGATATATAAAGATCACTACATTCTGGTTGTAATTCTTTTTTATTTATTTCACATTTATTATTTTTATAATTACCATTACAAAAATTTATCCAATCAGTATCTATTGAATTAGTTTCTGTCATATTTATTTAATTAATTTATTTATATATTTATTCTTTAAATATAGTTCAATTATTTAAATAATGAAGAAATATAATCATTCAAAGATGTTATAAAATAATACTTAGTATATTTATTACTTGGGTTGTGAATAATATATTCTATTAGTTTTACAAAATCATAATTTATTTCAAAAATATTATTTTTAAAAACGAAATTTAAATAAATTTTTATTAATTTACAATTATCAATATTATATTTACGTATAATTTTATCTATGTAATTGCATATAACATTATAATTATCTGATTTTTTAAATAACTCTGTTAAATTAATATATACATCATCTGTTATAAATTCATGTCTATTTTTATTATTTGAATTTAATTGAATATAATTTATCATACTACGCATGTCTGATTTATAAAATTTTTGTATAGATTTAATTTGTTCAATGCTATAATCTAATTTTTCTTCTAAATTAATTTTATTTAAAAAATTTATAATATTATTTTCGGGTAATTGGTTAAATTTTAATTTAATAAAAATATTTTGTAATGATTCTTCTATTTTAGATATATAATTACATATTAGACAAAAACATATATTATTATTATCAATAAGTAAGTTTTTTAATGCTAACTGAGCAGATTTTGTCATATAATCAACTTCATCTAATATTATAATTTTTTTTCCTTTTACAAATAAATTTTTTGAATTAACAAATTGATATATTTGATTTCGTATAATATCAATACCTCTTTCATCAGAGGCATTTAAATGAATAATTAAACTTTTATTACTTTGAAACTTTTGTATTAAATTAATAATTGTTGTTGTTTTTCCAGTTCCAGGTGGACCATATAATAATATGTTTGGTAAATAATTTAATTTTACTATATTATCAAAAATAACTTTATTAATATTATCAAGAACAATATTTTCTAATATATTCGGGCGATATTTTTCTACCCAAGGTTTAATTTGATTTATTGTCATATTATTAATAATATCAATTTATTTAAATAATTGATTGTATATTAATTAAATATTAAATATACAAAATGATTACTGAAAATGGATATTTAGAAATTATATTAGGACCTATGTGGTCAGGTAAAACATCTGAATTAGTAAAATTATATAAAAAATTTACTTATTGTAATATTAATGTATTAACTATTAACTACTTGTATGATAAAAGATATACAAATGATTCAATATCTACACATGATAATATTAACATACCTTGTTTAATGGCAAAAAATTTAAAGGATGTATGTGATATTGAGAATAAAGATTTTAAAGAAAATTTTTTAAATGCTAAAGTAATTTTAATTAATGAAGGTCAATTCTTTAAAGATATTAATTTATGGGTTAATTTGGCTGTAAATACTTATCATAAACATATTTATATATGTGGTTTAGATGGAGATTTTGAAAGAAAAAGTTTTAATAAATTTTTAGAATTAATACCACATTGTGATAATGTTAAAAAATTTACAGCAATATGTGCTGAATGTAAAAATAAACCTGCTATTTTTACTCATAGGTTAGTAAATAATAAAAGTCAAGAATTAATAGGAAATGATATTTATAAACCGATGTGTAGAAAATGTTATAATAAAAATAATATATAGTAAAACTATTTAAATTACTTTTTAAATTAATATAAAAATGAAATTAACAAAAGATAAACCACCACCTAAAAAACGTGGAAGAAAACCAAAAGGCGGAGCAATTATAACTGAAATAAAAAAAAATAGTAAAGAGAATATTAAAACAATAGAAAATATAATATTACATTTAAAATGTAATAAGAGCGATTTAAATGATAATTTTAATAATAATTTAATTAATTGTAATTATAATGTAAATGAAAATAATTTTTTATGTAACAAAAACAATTTTGAAAATAATAACCAAAATAATAATAAAAAAAATAATGTAGATAAAAAAAGTGTATGGACAAAATTAAAAAAACTAGCATTTTATTTAAATACTAATGATGTATCAGATAAACGTTCAGCATGTTTTTGGTGTACATTTGATTTTGATAATCCATCTATATATATTCCTAAATGTGAGATTAACGGAACTTATCAATGTTATGGATGTTTCTGTAGTCCAGAATGTGCTACTTCATATTTATTTCGTGAACAGATTGATGCAAATATTAAATTTGAAAGATATTCTTTATTAAATTATTTATATTGTAAAATATATGATTATAAAAAAAATATTAAACCAGCACCAAATCCTTATTATACATTATCTAAATATCAAGGAAATTTAACTATTGATGAATATAGGAGTTTATTTAATTCTGAAAGATTTATAATAATAGTAGATAAACCATTATCAAGAAATTTACCTGAATTGCATGAAGATAATGAAGATTTTTTATTTAATAATAATGATATAAATAATAATTTATTTACAAATAATAATATTATACAACAATCAAAATCTGAAATTTTAAATAGTAATTTTAATTTATGAATTTTCTTTATGAATACGATAGTTTTTACTTGCGGAATCCATAATATTTCTAAATTCTTTATAAATTAACTGATTATTTGTTGTATTTTTAATATTACTATTTGTTTTATCACTATCACTATTACTGTTAATATATTTTTTAATAACTTCTAGATAATCATTATTATGATCAATTAATTTTTGTTTTGCTTCATCTTGGTTATAATTAGTTTGTCTAATAATTATATTAATACAATCTTCTTCATTCATATAATATTTAATATAATATTATTTAAATTATATTAAACGAATTGCACAATATATATTAAATGGTTGACGAATGTTCAACATATTTTCCTAATGATAGCAATACTACTTCTGTAAATAATAAACTAAACGCAATAGCAGATAAATTGAGTAATAATTTAATTGATATTATTAAAAAAGAAATATGTCCATTTATCAAAGATTTAGATAATAATCAAAAGCAATGTGAAATTATATTAAATATTTTAAAACAATTGCCAGAATATCAACAATTATTACAAGAAAATAACAAATTAAAAGAAGAACTTAAAATTTATAAAGTAAAAATTAAAAAGGAGGAACCAATCAAATTAATAATAAAAGAAAAAAAAATAATAAGTGATGAAGAAAGTGTTGTAGAATTAGAAAATATAAAATATGAAAGTGATAAGAATAAAAGTGTTGTAAAAATAGAAGATATAAGTAGTGAAGAAGAAGATCAAGAAGATGAAGATGAAGAAGATCAAGAAGATGAAGATGAAGATGTAGATGAAGAAGATCAAGAAGATGAAGAAAATGAACATAAAGAA
>MDTB01000325.1_pt1 | contig 21233 bp, 19 predicted proteins | sample 811161 | NCBI WGS metagenome assembly MDTB01 (sample SAMN05326650, study PRJNA326480) | marine metagenome | isolation source: seawater | place: Mediterranean Sea | collected 2009
AATGAAGATGTACACACTCATCGGTATCAAGCAGCTGAACATCATAACGCTTTCAATGATCAGATTCATCGGTTGGACGCTGAGCTTAAGCACCTTTACCAGGACAAAAATAATATTAGACACTTCTTAGATGAGATGGTGGCACAAAACAATCAACTTACAGAAGAAAACAAAGCAAAGGAACTTGCGTTTAACGGTTTCAAAAATGCCACCCAAATAGAAAACAAACAGCTGCTTTTGAAGGTTCATATGCTTACTACAGAACTCGAAAGTTCTAAACAAAACTTCTTAAATAAAATTCAAAGCCAAAGAGAAGGCATTGTATCTCTTAAAACAGATCTTCAAGACATCAAATCAGATTTAACCAATTTCCAAACATCATTCAACTTTAATCAATTTAAACAACCATTTGATTCATTAACGAAGGTTCTTAATGAGAGTCAAACGCAATTAAAGAATTTGAATCAGCTAAAAGAATCTAACCAAACATTTACAAATCAAACAAACGACAAATTGCAACGTGCAAGAGAGCAATTAAACATGATTGATGCTGATCGGCTTGCGAAAGAATTAAGGGATGAAGAATTGAAAAAAAGAACTATTTTAAATCAACAGCATGAGGACCAAGCACTTTATAATAATTTAGAAGAATTTATTTCAAACTTTGACAACTTTATTAACAATCAAAACCAACAATCTATTTCAGAAAACGATTTTAATCAGATGGCGGTTCTTATTACTGGGCTTAAAGAAAAACTTCAGACAACACAAAAACCAGCTGAATTAGAGCCCATGCCATATGTTCAAATTGAAGCCGTTGAAAAAATGGGTGAAATATATAGTAAAAAAATTGTCGAGTTAGCAACAAATTTACGGGCAGTAGAACTGGACCTAAAAAGCAATCAAACTAAGCAAGGCCATTTAATAGACGAGGTTTCCAGTTTAAAAAAATCAAACAAAGAAAAATCTGAATGGAATACAGTTTTGACTCGTCGGAATGGAAATTTGGAATCGCAAGTTTCAGAACTTGAAGAAGCCAATAACGCTCTTAGACAAAAGATTGAAAACCTAAAATCAGGAAATAGCTAAAAAAATTCTCCCTTTATTTTCCAAATAATTTTTTTAATAGTGACGGTTCTTTTTTTTCAACTTTTTTTTGGGGTCGCTTTTTTTTTGCTAAAAATGTCATTAAAATTTCTTCTTGGTCCTGGCTCTTTAACGGTATTCCTTTTTGGTTCACTAAATAAAACCATTCATTGGTTAGCTGGACCAAAAATTGATCCGATGCAATGGTATTAAACTCATTTGCTATGATTGACTCCCAACCTTCTCGAATATGTTGTGGAACCGTTGATTTAGGCACTTTTTTTTCTTTTCCATATTTTGAAAATGTTAAATGACTAATTAGAAACTGATCAGGATCTTTGGTTTTAAATGATTTCTGATATACACTGTTTAAGCGCTCTAACTCTGGTAAACTTACTTCTTCAGCCAATTGTCGTTCACGATAAGATGCTGATATTTGAGGCGTAGTTAGCGGATCCTGAATGCTATCATCATTCAAAGGAATATCAGATGCTGTTGTCTTTTTTTTTGGGATTTGAATAACACTATTTTCAATTGCTTCAATATTAATGCCTGCTGCATTAATTAATTGCAATTCAAGATCTTTTGAAGAAGGGTCACACATTGACAATAATTCCAACCAAAGTGTTGCAACGCCAGAACAAAACTCATCGGAAAAATCACGTCGATATTTCGATAAGACTTTGGCCCACTCCTTGGTTAATTGATCCACATTATTTTTTAATGGACAACTTAATGAGTACCCCTGAGCCAGGCATGTTAAATAAACGTTTACAAATTCACTGGGCTGTTTTCGATCAATATATGTTCCAATATCGGTTAAATTCATGCTGCAACACGTTTCATTAATTCATCATATGCCCCATTGATCTCTTGCATTTTCTTTTCGGCTTGCACTTTAAATTCTTGACCTAAATGATGAACTTTATCTGGATGATACTTTTTAGTTAGCTCACGATACGTTTTTTTAATTTCATCTTTTGAGGCAGTATTGGTCAAGCCAAGAACTGCAAAATATTTATCATCATTTTCCGTATTAGCGATGTCCCCATATTGTGCTTCAAATGCCATTTTAATCCGTTGATGGTCAAACGCTGAAACCTTTAAAAGCACTGCCAATTGATCAATTAGTTTCGCTTCCGCTTCATGAAATACACCATCTGAATAAGCAACATTATAGACCATGTTCAATAACATTAATTGAGATTCATAACCAAATTGTATTGTAAACTCATTGGCTAAGTTTTGAATATTCGAAGTAGCCTGTTTTGCAGTCTCAATAATATCATTGAGCCATTCAATTTGAGCTCCAGAAAAATTAAGTTGTGAAATGAAAAACTGACGAATCATTTGAGTTTCAGTTTGAGATATTTTACCATCCGCTTTTGCGATATGAATAAGAATATGAACCATAATTTCAACAAAGCGTTTATGATCAACTGATTTTGAATTTAAAGAAGAATTGACATAACGATTTCGACCCGCTTTTTTAACAAATCGATACGCAATTGCACCCATAATAATTAATGGAAAAAAATTGATCAACAATGCAAGCGCAATTCCAAATAAAACCAGAATAATACGAAAGCCACCAAACATTATAAATAATAAAAATAATAGCCAAAAATAATTCCCGCCATTTGAATAACGCTGATAATACATATTGTTAAGGATACCTTTCGAAACCTCGGGAGTACAGCTTTAATCTAATTTTCATGCTCAATTAAAAATAAATGTTTAAAGTTTTGTTTTTTTACCAATATTCAAATTACGATGGCAGTTAAAAAGAAAAAAGCGTGGCTTTTTATAATTATTTTTACGTTTATCATTAGTTTATTTGCAATCCAATTTAACTTAATTAATCAAATTAACTGGACCATTCGAGACCAAATGGCTATCCAGCTTCGGAAAGATGCCGACCCATCCAATAAAGTAAAACTTGTTTTAATTGATGATGCTTCTGTCAATCAAATGTCTGAGATTGTCGGTCGTTACCCTTGGCCGAGAGGTATTTATGTTCCAATTATTGATTATCTCGTTGCTTCGGGTGCAAAAAGTGTTTATTTTGATATTTTATTTAGTGAGGAAGAAGAAAGCTTAGCAAGCCACAAACAGTTTGTGGCAGGCCTGAGTCAATATGATAATGTTCATCTGGTTGGCATCATTACTGATGATGAATCTCGAAGTGATGAAGAGCCCCCATTTTTAGACAAATCTCGATTTAAATTTCCGTTATCAAAACCTTTTGACATGATTCAATATAATAATATTTATCACCCTATCACTGATTTAGCAGAAGTCGTTGATACTATTCCGGTTTCAACCATTCGCCCAGACTTGGATGGCAGATACCGACATTTGCCAATGGTTCATCAATATAAAGATTCTTATTTATATTCAATGGCGATGTCTGTTGTTCAATCAAGTGCTGAAACTATGAAACTAAATCAACAAACGGTTATTGCGGATGATTTTCACATCCCATTAAATAAACGTGCTGAAGCTACGTTGAATTGGTACCCAAAAGGGATTGAAAACTATTCTTTTACTGGGGTTTTGTCATCATGGCAGTCGCTTCAAAGTGGTGAAGCACCGCTGGTATCTCCCGATGTTTTTAAAGATGCTATTGTTATCATAGGTGCGAGTGCGGTTGGACTTCATGACCTTAAATCAACACCGATTCATTCCCACTTACCGGGTCCGGAAATTCAAGCCACAGCAATATCGAATATATTAAAAAACGAACTGCTTACACTCAGTCCAAATTACATTCATTTTGGATTATTTTTAATCCTGATTGTTGTTGTTCCTTATTTAGTATTAAAAATTCCTAGTATTAAACGCTATATGTTAACACTTTTAATTCCACTCATCCTTATTGGGATAACCATTATTTTATTTAAACAAATGAATTATATTTTACAAATTGCCCTACCAACATTTGGGTTTTGGTTTACTTTTGTGGCCGCCATTGGCTATAACAGTTTTTCAGAATTTCTTGAAAAACAGAAAGTGAAACAAACATTTTCAATGTATGTTTCGCCAAAAATTTTAAAAGAACTCAGTCAAAATTATAAAACTGTCCAACCAGAACTTGGAAAAGAAAAGGAAGTCACCATTCTTTTTACAGACATCCGTAGTTTTACAAGCTTGACTGAGACCCACCCAGTAAAAATTATTATTCAACTCCTCAACGACTACTTTGATGCAATGATTGAACTCATTCAGGAAAATGATGGCACGGTAGATAAAATTATCGGTGATGCTATTATGGCCTTTTGGAATGCACCTATTGATACTGAAAACCATGCATTAAAAGCAGTTCGAACTGCACAGTTAATGCAAGAACGGTTGGTTAGTTTAAATCAACATTGGGAAGCAAATGGAATCCCTACCATCGATACTGGCATAGGTATTAATACTGGCAATTGCATCATTGGTAATATTGGATCGAAACGTCGTGTAAATTACACATTAATTGGAGACTCCGTAAATGCAACGGCACGCTTGGAGGCACTTTGCAAGAATTACACTGATAATGTTCTAATTAGCGAAAGCACTTATTTGTATATAAAAGATCAACTTTCTTGTGATTTCATCGATAAAGTAAGTGTTAAGGGAAAACAAGAACAAATCAAAATTTATGCTCCAAGGGGGTCAATATGAAGAAATTATGCGCTATTTTTGTTGCTTTTTTTGTGTTAACGAGTCCGTTAATTGCAGAGAAAATGTACATTTTGTCTAATCAGGCAAATATTAAAACCTCACCTACCATTGATGGTGAAACCGTAATTGTTCTAAAACATGGCGCTGAAGTGAAAGTTTTAGAAACACAAAGTATTTGGGTAAAAATTCAACAAAATGATAAAACTGGCTGGGTCAGTAAATTCTCATTATCCGAAGAAAACCCGCTCAACCAATCGGTTATAGAACAATTAGATTCAGTCAATCTAAAGAAAAATGCTCGAAGACGTGCGTCATCTTATGCAACAGCAGCAACTACTCGAGGTTTAAATTCCAAAGATGGTACAACCGTTACCAAGTCCGATTATGAAGCATTAAAAATTATGGAACTATATAAACCATCCATTGACGAAGTTAATGAATTTAGAATCGAAGGAGAATTACAAAAATGATTTCACGCTTATTGGCACCCATCCTCGTCTTTTGTTTACTATTACCAAACACGATTTACTCTTCAAAAAAGGCCACCGAATATGAAGTAAAACTTGGCCGCACCGTTGCGGCCACTATTTTGGGTAAAAATAAGCAATCAACAAATAAAGAATTGATTAAATATGTGAATCTTGTGGGCCAAACGGTTGCAGCAACCAGTGGCCGAAAAGATATTTCGTATTACTTTACAGTTATCGAATCAGATGCACCAAATGCAATTGCCGCGCCCGGTGGCTATGTTTTTATTACCAGTGCATTAATTGACCTTATGAAAAATGAAGCTGAATTAGCGGGAGTTCTGGCTCATGAAATTGCACACATCAATCAAAAACATGTGTTTAGTAAAATTTATAAAGAAGAAGATGAAGGTGGCGATATATTGTCTAGTTTTTTAACTGCTAAAAACACATCGATTACCGTCGCTTTTGGTGAATTAAGTAATCAAGCTTTGGTTATGGTTCTTGAGAAAGGACTTGATGAAGAAGACGAGTTTGAAGCTGATGTTGCAGCTATACTTTATCTTCAAAACACTGGGTATCGAAGTCAAGCTTACATTGACCTAATATCACGCTTACCAACCAAACATACGCATAATAAAACGCACCCGTCCATCGAAAATAGAGTTGCGTCAATTATGTCTCTCTATCCAAAAGACAGTTTGAATAATGGGAAAGTTTTACAATATCGATATCTAAATCATGCCAAACAAAAATAGTCTCATTTTTTGCATCTTACTCTTTTTCTTACAAACGCTAGCTTTTGGCGTGCTTTCTGAATTCACTCATTTTGATCGGCATAATTTGTTAGATGCTCGTGCTGGTGGAATGGGTGGCGCTTATATTGGTCTTTCAGACACATTAATTGGCGGATACTATAACCCGGCAGGCCTTGCTTACATTGATTATAAGCGAACCACAGAGTCTAACAATATTTTTAGAAATAGTACGTTAACCTATACGAGTGTTTCTGACAATTTTTCGTATGAATTTAAAACTGAAACAACCTCTCCTCCATTTATTGGTTTATTTCAAAACTATGGTGGGTTTAACTTGTTATTTTCAGTTATCATTCCAAAATCCGAAACATATAATAAAGATTATAATAAAACATTTAATAATGGTGGCGTAAATATAACCTTTTATGAAAACTTTGATGGCCACAATAATCACTATTTAATTGGTCCAAGTGTTGCGGCCATGCTATCGGATAATTTTTCAATTGGAGTTAGTGCATTTTACTCTTATGAATCCCGTAATTACATTCAAAATATATATACCTTTCCAACTGATTTTCAATCATCACTTCAAATTTGGGATAATACTTACAATGAAGAAAATACCCATGAAATGTTAGGCATTTTTGGGATGCAGTGGATGCCAAGCTTGGACTTATCGTTTGGCATGAAAGTCAATTACCCCTATCAAATTAGTAGTAAAGGAACAGAACAGCAAACCAAGGCAACATTGGATCATACCAATAACCAATACTCATCTACAATTGCGTCATCGACCTACGATTTAAAAAACTTGGGATTCCAAAGCAACTACCCAATGGTTGGATTAGGTGGAGCATATATTCTTTCGAGTTCGACTTTATTTGCATTTGATTTAACCTATATGATTTCGTCAAAAGCATCACAACAATTCCCAACAAAATCGACCATGAACTTTGCATTAGGTGGCGAACACTATTTATTAACATTTGTTCCTATTCGATTTGGTATTTATTCAAACAATTCCTATTATCCAGACAATTCAAATGGAGACCACCTCAATGGATTTGGACTTACTGGATCCATAGGCTATGAATCAGGTGCAAATTCACTAAGTGTTGCCGTTGATTACCAATTTGCCAGCGGAACAACCACGAATAATGGAACAACAACAGATAACTTACAATATAGTGGACTAACTGTCCTTTTATCTGGAAGCAGTAGTATTTAAACGTTTGGATTACTTGCTATTTGACCGGTATCTACCTCTTCTGAGGTTTGATCCCGAACTTCTTTGACCTCAATTTCAAAATTAAGTTCTTCACCGGCCAATGGGTGATTCATATCAAACTTAACAGATTGATCTGAAATTTCAACAACTTCTGCAATGGTTGTTTGAGGCCCAAGATCAGTCTCAATTTCAACTTCTAACTGAACACCAACATCAAGTTTTTCAATCTCAGCAAACTCTTCTTTCGGTGCATTTTGTACCAAGTCCGCTTGATAATCTCCATATGCCTCATTTGGCATAATTTTCACGGAAAATTTATCCCCTTTTTTACGGCCCTCAAGTGCGTTTTCTAACCCAATGATAATGTCTCCTGCGCCATGAAGGTAAGGTAGCGGTTCAGCTCCGACAGATGTATCTAGAATATCTCCCTGATTGTTTTTTAATGTGTAATCAATTAATACAACTTTGTTTTTGGTAATTTCCATGGCTTGCTCCTTGTTTGTAGTACCATATTAAATTATTTTCATTGATAATCAAATACATCTTCAAAAACAGTCTAGCTATTTTTATTTTTTTGTTGCTGAGCTACTATTTGGTTATGTTGTCATTTATCAAAAAATACCCTTTAACCTATTGGCCTTGGTATTTATGCGGTTTAATCGCTCTTATTTTAACTACATTTATTACTACGTTGATTCCCATCGAAATCATGAAAATTATTGACGCCATTAATCAAAATCAATTATGGCAGGAACTTAAACCAATGGTTATCCGCTTAATTTTACTTGCCAGTATGCTAGCCATTGTCAGAACATTGTCTCGTATTTTAATTTTTACACCTGGGCGTTACGTAGAATATACGTTAAGAAAGGAAATTCATTCACACTTATTAACTATCTCGCCTCATTTTTTTCGAAAACATACCATTGGTGATACTATGTCACGAATGATTAATGACATTCAGGCGTTGCGATTAATGTCTGCATTTGGTTTTTTACATATCATTAATACAACCATGATCTACACATTGGTCATTTATCAAATGATCAATATACATTCGCAATTGACTTTTTGGGTTTTATTACCGGTTCCATTTGCACTTTTAACGATACGTTTTTTCGTTAAACGACTGTACAAATACATTCGTTTATCGCAAGAAAAATTAGGTGGCATCACTGACTTTTTTGTTGAATCTGTTGCTAATATTAGCTTAATAAAAACGTTTAATGCTGAATCACGCATATTAAACGAAATGCAAAAAGATAATGTTGATTACCGTGAGATTCAAATCAAGTTGGCTCGCATTCGTTCGACAATGTTTCCTTTTATCGCAACGATTGGCTCTATTGGTCAAATCATCCTTTTTTATCAAGGTGGCCACTACATTATGTTGGGAACATTGACGATTGGGGAGTTGGTTGCATTTAGTACTTATCTCGCGCTTCTTGCATGGCCAACCGCTGCCTTTTCATGGATTATTAATATCATTCAACGAGGAATGGCATCATTAAAACGCATCCAAGAAATTTTAAATACACCCGCACACCCTCAATTTTTCAGTACTAGTAATTTGATAATTGACTCCCCACCCAAAATTGAAGTCAAAAACTTATCATTTAAATATGATTCGTCTGATACGAATGTGTTACAAAACATTTCGTTCTCGATTAGATCTGGCGAACAACTTGGTATTTTTGGGCCAACTGGATCAGGCAAAACCACCCTTGCTAACTTAATAGCGCTTATTGAACCAACAACATCTGACGCTATTTTTTATAATGGCACCGATGTAACCAGCGTGAATGTAAATCAATTGCGATCTACCATTGCGTTAGTTCCTCAAAAACGTTTTTTATTTTCAACAAGCATTTTCAATAATGTGGTTTTTAGTGACCCCACCCTTTCAAAAACACTTGCTTTAGAAGCTGCTGAAAGAGCCTGTGTATTAGGTGACATTGAATCATTCCCTAACGATTGGGAAACACTTGTTGGAGAAAAAGGGATTATTTTATCTGGTGGACAACAACATCGCCTCGGAATGGCACGTGGATATGCTTCAAAACATCACGTATTAATTTTAGATGATGTCCTTTCTTCGGTTGATCACAAAACTGAAAAAGAGATGATTCAATCTATGTTTCTAAATAATAATCAAACAACAATTATTATTGCGCATCGAATTTCAGCTCTAAAAGAATGTGATCAGATCATTGTATTGGACCAAGGAAAAATTATTCAATCGGGATCTCATGAGCAATTAATTTCTATGAATGGCCCATATAAAGCAACCTGGCAGTATCAGCAAATGGAGGCTAACTTAGATGAGTAGTTTCAATAAAGATAAAAAATACATTGGTCAATATTTTAAGTATTTGAAACGTTATAAAGCGCGATTACTCTTTAGTTTAATCACAATTCCTCTGATTACTGCAATTCACATCTCGCAGCCATTAATTATAAAATTTGCGATTGATGATGTTTTTATTAATCAACAATTTGAGAAGCTTCATTTGGTTGCCCTTCTACTTTCATTTGCTGTAGTATCTGAATTTTCGTTACGCTCCTTTCAATCATTTTTATTTCAACATATTGGTCAACATACGGTTACCGATATAAGGCACGACTTATTTCAACATGTTACATCCTTAAAAATGAGTTATTTTGATCGTACACCGCAAGGCATTCTCACAGCACGTTTAACCAATGATTTAGAGTCATTAAATGATAGCTTTGCAACCGGTGTAGTAACCTTAATTGCGGATATTTTAACTCTTGCTGGCATCCTCATTGCCATGATGATTTTAAGTGTTGAGCTAACCCTTGTTACGTTATTAATTTGTCCGCCGCTTTTCTTTTTCGTTAATATTTGCAGAAAAAAATTACGAATCCAGTACAACAACATTCGCTCCACCATTGGTCAATTGAATGCATCTATTCAAGAGCAACTCGAAGGCCTGAAAATTATTCAGCAATTTAATCGTCAAGCTGTTAATGAATCTGAATTTGACCAGTTAAATACAAAGTATCGAAAAGCCACCATCTCTTCTGTCACCTATGACGCATTACTTTTTTCAGTTATTGAATCTTTGGCGAGTATTACCCTTGGGATCGTGATTGGTTATGCGTTGGGATTTCAACAGAATGACATTATTACGATCGGGCTATTGGTTGCTTTTATTGATTATATTCAGAAATTTTTCCAGCCGCTAAAAGAAATATCCAATAAATTTGCTGTTTTGCAACATGCACTTGCATCGCTTGAAAAGATTTTTGGCTTATTTAATGAAAGTGAAGTTGTTCCTCAGAACGAACAACAGCTTGTCAAGTTCTCTGGAAAACTATTGATACATAATATGGCGTTTGCCTACCCTACTCATCCAAATAAGCAAGTCTTAAAAAACATCTCTTTTTCTGTAGAACCTGGACAAACTATCGCAATTGTTGGTCCAACAGGTTCGGGTAAGAGTAGTATAATCAAATTATTGCTGGGTTTGTATGAGGGGTATGGCGGATCAATACAACTGGATGGGCAGGAATTGAGGGACTTAAACATTTCCTCACTGCGTCAAAATATTGTTACAGTGGGACAAGACTCACAGCTTTTTAATCGAAGTGTGGCTTTTAACATTTCGCTTGGCAACTCTACGATTACTGATGAATCCATACTTAATGCATTATCACTTGCTAAAGCAGATTATATTATCGATAAGTTACCACAGGGTATTCATAGTTCAATTCATCAGTTTGGGCAACAGTTATCTGCTGGAGAAGCACAACTGATTGGGTTTGCACGTGCTCTTGCTACCCCAGCGCCATTAATTTTACTCGATGAAGCGACAGCTAATGTGGATTCATTAAGTGAACATGCTATTCAACAAGCAACTGAAGCACTATTATCCAAGAAAACCGTCATCGTTATTGCACACCGTTTATCAACAATAAAACATGCTGATGTCATCATAGCACTTAAAGATGGGAAAATTATTGAACAGGGATCTCATGATGAATTAATTCAAGAAAAAGGTTTTTATTCCAAGCTATATCACATGCAGTTTGAAACACTTTCATAAACATCTTTTAATCTTGATCGATAACGTAATACTATAAAGGGGGAGGATAAAAATGAAAAAAATATTTTGTTTATTTATTTTAGCTTTGTATTTTAGTGGATGCACAACGACTGAGGATAAAACATCATCATACGTCGGACCAGGTTCTGAATACAGCATTACGTTTAATGAATCTGCCAGTACATTTGAACTGAAAGAGTCTACATCGTCTCTCGAAGTTAATGGTAGTTATGAAACGCTATCGACTGGTTTTAAAATGTTAACTATTTCAACCGTTAGTGGTGGTGGTAGTTCGCCGCCATCCGTTGGAGATAAAGCATATGGGGTTGATATCCCTGGGGTTGTATTTTTGTTAAAACCACTCGGTTCAACTGAAAGTGTGATTTCCATGGTCAGTTCAGGTAGCTGCCCTACGGCTGACTTTGGTATGAATTGGATTATTACAGGTATTGATCGTGATCAAAAATTAAGCAACACTTGTGGTTCTGGTGACCCAGGAACAGATTCTATTGGAACATTTTCTTATGTAAATAGTACAGAAAAAGGAACCTTACCAAAAATGTTTGATATCTGTGGGGATTCAATTACAACCAATGTCGATTTAGGAACCATTAGTTGTAGTGCAGGGAAAGGAAAACCATCGTCTGACTCTACAGCGACCATGTATTTAACATCCAATGGTGGCTCAATTGTTAAATTTAGTGATGATAACCAGATTATTGTCGCATTGCCTGTTGATAAGGTATCTAGTATTGCTGACATGAAAGGTGATTATATTGGAATGGTTATGGTTGATGGTGCTACATCGCGAAAGGTCTATACTGTAAAGTCAACGGCTGGTACAGATGGCGTCTTTTCTTTTGATGAAATTGACCCTACGACGGGAACCGTAATTACAACCAACCAAGTCAATGGTAAGTCAACCATGACGACAATCAATAGCCCAGCTGATGGGTTTACATCAGGAACTTTTGAATTAACAGGAATTGTCTCAGATAAAAAAGTTACTTGTATGACAAATCAAAATATTTATAGTACCGGTAAAAACTTCATTTTTTGCATAGGGCAAGACCCATTCGATGATGAAAATATGATTAATGTATTACTTATTTCAAAAGGATAATTAACCAAGGATTTGGATGGGGATAAACCTCCCCATTCATCCGCTTAATAATCCTTATTCTTTTTGAACAAGTCCGAAAATCTTAATTTCAATAATGCCGCAACTGCAACATGAGGATCAGAATCTGACAAAATTTTATTGGCAAATTCCTGATGTTCAATTTTTGTTTCAATATGTTCGATGTCGTTTAATATTTTAGCTCTTTTAATTTTAAGAATGTCGCTAGCATTCGGAACTTCTTTTTTAACAATCTGATTTTTTTGCATTTTCATAATGCGTTTAAATTTATAAAAATCATTTTCTTTAACAAATGTGATTGCCGTTCCTGACTTACCTGCCCGACCTGTACGTCCAATTCGATGAGTATACGCCTCAATATTTTGAGGAACGGACATATTGATAACATGTGAAATGTTTTTTATATCAATGCCTCTTGCTGCCACATCAGTTACAACTAGGATATCGCATTGCTTTGATTTAAATCGTTCCAATGCGCGATTTCTTTGAGCTTGCGATAAATCGCCATGCATGCTTTCTGCCGCATAGCCCAATTGCATCAACTTCTCTGCCAATTGATCAACTTCTCTTTTGGTATTGCAGAATAAAAAACCATAGAACCCTTCAAGTGAATCAATCACTCTGGTTACTAATTTAATTTTATTTGCCTTGTTTGCTTTGTAATAAATCTGATCGATATTCGGTTTTTCAGATGTTTCTTTTGCCTGATTCAACTCTATTGGATTGGTTAAATAGGTTTTTGCAACTTTAAATACAAATTTGGGAAGCGTTGCCGACAAAATAATTGTTCGACGATCTTGATTGGTCTTGTCAACAATGTTGTCCATGTCTTCTTTAAAACCAAAATTTAACATTTCATCAACTTCATCGATGATCAAATAAGAAATTTCAGAAAGATTCAATCGTTTTTTTGATAAGTGATCCAAAATACGACCAGGCGTCCCAACAACAATTGATGCGCGTTTTAGCTTTTTTAGTTTGTCAATTTGTTCTCTCATCCCCTGTCCGCCACATAGTTCAATGACATCAATTTTTTTACGTCCTTTGTAAATGCTCAATTCTTTCGCAACTTGACTAGCAAGTTCTCGCGTGGGGGTTAACACCAATGCTTGAACATTGGAACGTGATATATTCACGGTATCAATTAAAGGAATCCCAAATGCACCAGTTTTTCCAGTACCCGTATCTGCCTTTCCAATAATATCTTGCTCAGAGTCAAAAAAAACAGGAATTAAAGCCGATTGGATTGGCGTTGGCGTTTCATATCCTTTTTTAGTTAAAATAGTAACGGTTTCCTCAGAAACACCAAGGGATTTGAATGTGGTTAATGTCATTAGACTTATTTACTTCGAAAAGTAATCCTTCCGATTGTTAAATCATATGGAGACAATTCAACTTTAACTGCGTCTCCTAATAGTACTCGAATTCTAAACTTTTTCATTCGCCCTGATAGGTAAGCTGTAATCTCTTGGCCAGAATCAAGTTTTACTAAAAACTTGCCACCTTTAAAACATTCCATAACTTTTCCTGTTACTTCAATTGTATCGTTCTTTTTCAAAACTGCTCCTTTAATATAACGTTCATACTAGCACAGTCAAAAATAAAAGAACATAAAAAGTCAGAAAACGCTTAAAATACAATTCCAAGAACGCCTAACCCAATTCCAATCCACATAAAGGTGTTTTGTTGTTGTACTTGTTCTTCTAAGCGGGACACATCATAATTCATCGTTTTTTGTTCAGTTTTTACTCGTTTCACTTCTGAATCAACCAATACCTTAGAATTTTGTTGTGATTCCAAATATGTTTTGAACTGTTTTGAAAAACTTTTTAACTGAACAATATCATTTGCAGATAATGTTGCCTTGGTAGACAAAGAATCCATTCGATCCAATAAAATTGCTAACTCTTTTCGATTCACGCCTTGGTCTGGTAAAAATTTAGTCCCATCCATTAACGTAAAATAACCTTTTTGAACACTACGCTTAATGGCTGGATACGCCGCATCGGATGTTTTCACATCGGTTATTTTTTGTTGACCAAAACACAACATTGACACCCCTATAATTCCAATAATTTTATATATCATTACGATTCGCCTCCTTTTTTAATATGTTAAGTTTAATTTCATCAAGTTTCTCGTCCCCCTGCCACAATTTTATTGTTACTTCCCCATTTTTTATGGCTTTAAAGTGCCACTTCCCTATAATTGTTCGCCAATAAGGATTTTCAGCTGCTAAATTCTTGATCAATAAATTATTTCCAGACACATGAAACTTTTGCATAATATTGGGTTCGGATTCAACCAACCACGGCTCTGGTGATACTCGTATTGGCTTAAGCCGTTCATCATTCCAAGTCAGTCTGAGATCAAGCCCACTAAATGTTGGCATATCCATTAGGGTTATCCAAATGTAGCCATAATCCCCGATTTTAAATTGAGGCTCTGAATAATATAATTTTCCTTGGGGCGTGCCAAGTGTTACTTCAATTGGAACATTAATTGTTGCTGGTCGAGTGAAAATGCTATTTAAACGAATGGGTATCTGGTAATTCCCTTTATACCACTGATCGACTTTCAACTTCCATGAAATTTGTCGACTTGACTTTGGATCCAGTACGACAATTTCTTTTTTTCCCACCTCAAAAGATGGAATTGAAAACGGAGACTCCGCTAAAAGATCTAAAGAAACCTTTGACACTGCAACATCAGACTCGTTTTTTATTTCGACAGGAACATCTACAAACTGATCAAAACCACGTTGGATTGTTGGTTGACCAATACCAATGGCTGTTAATTTCGGTTGGCCTGTAATTTTTACTTTTCTTGTTAATGTTTGATCTGATAGTGTTGATGACTTCACTGTTAACTTAATATTTTTAACACCCTCTCTCGCATTTTTAGGGTCCATCTTAATGTAATACACCAACTGCCGGGACCCACCAGGCAAAATATTTCCAAGTGACTCTGTTAATGCACCTTTTTTTAAGACCAGTCCTTGGGGGAGTTCAATCGTTGCTGTTGCTTTTGTTGCATTAAAGCCACCGGTATTGGAAATGTATGCAATCATGGTGTAAATATTTGGGTCAGTGATTGCGATGTATGATGGAAATGTTAACCCCAGTGCTAAATCTCCTGGTGCCAAGCTTACACCACCTAAGCCCATAACAGTTCGATACGTGCGAGCTTTTTTGGGCCCCAACGGTTTTTTCTCGTAAAATAAGGCTAGCGCCGTATCAGGCTCATCTTCACCTTCACGAATAAAAGATCGTCCTTTTTTTACTTTCACTCGATATGGATTATCGGCTAACGATCCCCAATTCATTAGAATCAATTGATCTGGAGGTGTCAACGATGCAGGGGTATAGCGGAGTATTCCCTGGGCAATTATATTTGGACTAACTAAAGAATCAAAACTTTGCCAGTAATCCATAATTTTCGACCCAGTATAGACTGTTTCAGAAATTACTGAATCATTTCCAATTCGAAAAGGTGCAGCGTCATTCTTCCCGAGCATGGTATCCATCATGATGCGAAGACCAATATTTTTAGTGCTATTTGTTTCATTAATCAAACGGTACTCAATTAATACAGAATCCTTAACATTTGTTAGTGGATTTCGAAATAAAGACAATGTTTGGGTTGCTTTTATACCGCCCAGCGTCGCAATAACGACTGTTTTTTCTTTTGTTATTGAAGATGCAATTACTTTTCCATACTTTGCAGTTTTACCCGATCTTTTTTTTGTGGGGTTTCCAAAACCATAAACCGTATTATCAATTGCAATACTAGTAAACGATGTCCATGGTTTAGGGCGGCCATAAATCAATGGTAAATTATCATCTTGATCACGACTTGGATCTCCGCCTGTTGTTTCAATTGAAAAACGAGGATAATCAATCCCTTCTGGACCTGTAACAATCTTAATAAATTCATTTTCTACCACATTCAATGTTTGCGCATGTAATGAAATAAATGCCACCATTATAAAACATACAATTTTTTTCATTATGAATCCTCCAGAGAAAATGTATGGGTTAATACGATGGTTCCACTCTTATTTTCTCCTAACGTTCGCTTTGGCTTAAACTTATAGCTTTGTCGAATGGCTCTTACAAATGATTGATCTAAAATTGAATGGCCAGATGATGTTATAATTTCAATTTTTACCGGGGTTCCTTTTGAAGAAATTGTTACTTTTACTTTCACCGTCCCTTGCCAGTCATTATTCAATGCTTTCTTTGGGTAAATGGGTGCAGATCGTTTCGTAATTGATGGTTGAACGCGATCTCCTGGCAATGATGTTGGTTTTGGTTTTACTTTCGCCTTGGGAGCGGCTTTCTTTGCTACCAACTTCTTTGAAAACACTTTTTTTTGCGGTTTATTTTCTATAATTTGAACATCAATTGGAATTAAAATTCGTGTCTCTTTCACTGATTTTTCAGGTATTGTAATTGTAAAAACAAAGATAACAATTGCATGAATAGCAATTGAAAAAAGCCAGCTTTTTTGACCCGAGTTCAATTTCATTATTAAAGTTTTTCAGCTTCCAACATAACTTTGGATGATCCTGACCGACGAATCGCATCCAACACTGAAATCACTCGTAAATAAGGGGTCTCTTTATCCGCCTGTAAAATAATTTGCTGGTTTGGATTAACTGTCATATTTTGTTTTACTTTTGCTGCAATATTATCTTCTGAAATTCGAGTTCCATTCCAGTACAATAATTGGTTTCGATCAATTGAAATCGTAACTGATGCTTTTGGTTTTTCAATAGCGATCGCGTTTGGAAGTGTTAATTGTAGCCCTTCTTGTTCATCTTCAAAACTTGTAGTTACAGCAAAAAAAAGCACCAATATAAAAATGACATCAATAAGTGCCGTTAATTCAAATCGCGGTCCTGTTTTTGAACGATTTCTTAAGATAAACTGTCTAGCCATTATTTACCCCTGGTCGCTTAAATAAGCTAATAATTGAACTGGAATATTGTCCCATTCATCCAACCGCTCATCGATTTTTGCTGTTAAAAATTGATGAACAAACATTAATGGGATTGCCAAGCTCAAGCCTCCAACTGTTGTAATTAGTGCTTTTGAAATACCAACAGACAATAATTCAGCCGTACCTGTACCTTCAATGGCAATCACTGAAAAAACATCCATTAGCCCCAAAACGGTACCAAGCAAACCCAATACCGGTGCAGCTGTAATAATCATGGACAACAGATTCATCTGAGAGGTTAAATTGGTAACATCTTCTTTTGTAATGTCAAAAATCTCAGCATTAATAACGGCTTCAGAAGAACCAAATTTCTCAATTGTCTTCGCTGCAATCTTACCCGAAACTCGCTTTGAACGGATGAGTTCATCAATCAAATTCTCATGGGTATCTGTTGTTAAACGTGCTTTGATTGATAAAATAAAATTTGGCTTCAATGTTGTTTTTCTAATGAGCAATATTTTTTGAACGACAATTGCTAAAGCCGTAATACTTAAAACCAATAAAACCAACATTACCCATCCACCATTAATTAATACTTCCATTATTTCCTCCTAAAATGTATTTATCATTCTTACCATTGATACTAATCGACCAAAATTAACTTTATTAAATTTGAATGTAATCCTATCCTTTTTTAAATAATCACGTGTTTCAACCTCTTCTTTGTACGGATCACAGCTGGCAATTTCCCCTTCAATAATTATATCAGCAAACTGACGATTCAACGTCTGTATGTTGTCGTTTGTAATTTTTTTATTTAGCCGCATTACTACATTTTCTTTGACATATCGCATGGAATGATAATTCTTATAAAATGAAGTTATAGTATGAACAGCATCTTCTATTGTTTCTGAAATGGTAAAAAGGTCCATATCGTCAGGTGAAATATACTGATCTCGCAGCATAACATCTTGAAAGAACGACACCCATGTTTGCCAATAATCATCCCCTTTATTTTGCATGAGGATAATTGGACGAGGCAAGCTCTTTCCTGTTTGAATCAATGTAAGCCCTTCATACGCCTCATCAAGTGTTCCAAAGCCGCCTGGAAATAGTACCGTAGCATCGGATTCTTTGATAAACATTAATTTACGAATGAAAAAATAATTGTATGAGATTAACTTTGAACTTTTTCGAATATACTCATTTGATGTTTGCTCAAATGGCAACTGTATATTTAACCCAAAGGATTCCTCACGTGCACCTTTATTGCCAGCTTCCATGATGCCCCCGCCTGCCCCAGTAATCACCATAAAATCATTGTTTGAAATCTCACGCGAAAATGATTCGGCCAATTGAAATAATTTATTTTCAGGTTTTGTTCGCGCTGACCCAAAAACGGCAACTTTTCTTTTTTCCCGAAACGGTGTAAATGCCTTAAAACTTTTTCTTAATTCTTTAATTGATCGAGATAACAATTTCCAATCGCCTGAATTAATATCTGTCTCAGGTAATTTACAGATTGTAGAAATAATTTCTTTTAAAAACTTTTCGTTTTTCTTGTTGCCAATTTTTGAAACCAAACGATCAATTGAGTCATTGACATCTTCATTTAACATAGGCGATCGCCTCCATTTCAATTCTTGCCCCTTTGGGTAAAGCACTAACTTCGATTGCTGCCCTTGCAGGAAATGGTTTCATTACAAACCCTTCATATACTTTATTAATTAAATCAAATTGGTTTAAATCTGTTGTGAAAATACCAACTTTTACAACATTTTCCCAAGTTAGATCGGCTGACGCTAAAAGCTCAGTAATATTTTGAAGCACTTGACGAGTTTCAGACTCAAAATCGTTGGTTACCATTTCGCCTGAATTTGTTAGTGGAATTTGTCCTGATATGAATAAAAAGTCGCCAACTTGGTATGCTGGGGAATATGGACCCACTGGATCTGGTGCTTTTTTAGAATGAATTGTTTTGGATTGCATACACTTATTTTAAATTGTATTAAACTAAAAGTCACCTTTAACTATGTGAGAGAATGTCAAAATTTATAAAACAACCATTTGGTCAAGTGCGACTTGTTGCTGTATTAATGATTTGAGTTTAACTTTTAAATTGCCCAATTTATCTAGGGAGTCAAAATGAATATTTTCATATTCTCCTTGAGATAACGTATCAACGAACTTCTTCAACCTTGGGATATTGGCTTTTATTAACTCTTGTTTTAATTCATTTTTTTCATTTATGATTTTTCTTCGAATATCCTTTTTTGCATAGTGATTTGTTTCTTGCATGGTTTGAATTAAACTTTTAATTCGTTTTCGAAGTGAGAATATTGCCATATTTTTTTCAAGCTCAATATCACATATTTCATCAAAAACCTGTCGAACAGATGCCATAAACACATTGCGATCAATTGATTCATCACAATTTTTTCTTTCATAAAACTCTTGGGAAATCTGATTCAATACATGATTTACTCTGGTGTTTAAATTTACTTTTTCTGGCGATAAACTATGTTCATAATAGACCAAATATAAATGGGCCCTAACAGAATCACATAACTGTTGAATATAAGATTTAACACTGATTAAGTAGCCTGCTCGATGCATAATTTCACGACGAATTTTGATTGGATCTACAACTGGTGTATCAATACAAAAATCGGTTGCTTTATAAAGGGCTGGGGCTTCATTTATTTCTTTCAGTGCTTCAATTCGCTCATTAATCTCCAATTGATCAGCTATTTCGTTCATTTTTTCATCAACAAATCGAAACGATGCATCGAGACGATCATTGCCAAAGCATTCCATTAACTTTTGATAAGCATCTGATTTTTTTACCGTATCTAATTCGCCTTTGAAATCCCGTATATGTTGAGCAGACGTTAGTGGATGCTGCATCCATGCTGCGCCTAGCACGGATGCGGCTTGTACTGGGGTGAATGGTTGAAATTGGAACATTTGATCAATTTGCTGAACCAAATGTTTAAACGCGCCCATAACATTTACTTTGAGGCGGCTCATTTCTTGTTGTTGTTCAATGGCTTGTTGAATCAGCTGATGAACTGATGTTGCTGAATCTGGCACATTAACCGTTGTTTTTCCTTGCACTGGCTCAAGTAGCTGTTGCAGCTCATAAGTAGCGACATCTACTTCTTGTTGTTGCTTGGTTAGCAATGAATCCAATGGTGTTGATATAATTTGACGTATTTTAAATTGCAGTGTTGGTAATAATTCGGAAAAATCAGGATTTGATTCGACATGATTCAAATAAACCTGAAGTGTGGAATGCATGACCTGGCGATCTTGAATCGATTTTCTAACAGATACATCCATCTCGATTTTCTGAATTAATTTTTCTGTAATTACTGTTAAACAGTTCTTTTTATTTGTGATATGTTTCTCAAGATTTTCTTCGAGTAGTGGCTCAAGTGTTCGAACGTAGTGTTCTGTATCTTTATAATTTAGATCACCAAGCGAGCATCGTAAAATGGTTTGATTCAAATCACTGCGAATGTAATCGATTCGATCTAATAATGAGTTAAAAAATTGAACAAATGATTGATTATTTTCAGTTGCATCACGAAGTTTCTTAAATAAATCCAAGTATTTTCTTAACATGGTTTCCACGGGTGCATCCAAACTAACGTCTGGTGGTGACAGCATTTCTTTTCCATCAATGATGTCCAGCGCTTCTGTTAATCCTTCTTGCAATTTCTCAAGCTGAAACAAGTATTCTTCTCTTGGCTTAATCGATGATTCAACAATATTTTGATATGTTCTTGAGGACGGTTCATGTTTACTGGCCATTTGATTCCAGTATTTAATATCTTTTGGCAATTCCTTACACTTGGCTTTTACCAATTC
>MDTB01153841.1_pt1 | contig 21233 bp, 18 predicted proteins | sample 811161 | NCBI WGS metagenome assembly MDTB01 (sample SAMN05326650, study PRJNA326480) | marine metagenome | isolation source: seawater | place: Mediterranean Sea | collected 2009
AATATAATAAAAGCATCTTTAGAGAGACCAATCGCAATTGTCTCAGTTATAATAATGACAATTATTTTAGGCATTGTTGCCTTAGATAGGATACCTATTCAAATAGCTCCTGACGTAAATAAACCTATTATTAGTGTTACTACTTACTGGTTTGGAGCATCTCCATATGAAATGGAAAGAGAAATAGTTAACAGACAAGAAGAAGCTCTGCAGGGATTAGAAGGACTAAAAAAAGTAACTGCTTCTACAAGAGAAGGAAGGTCAAAAGTTGAGTTGGAATTTGATCTTACGATGGATATGGATAGAGCTCTTATGTTAGTTTCTAATCGATTGAATCAAATTGATGATTACCCTGATGATGCGGGAGAACCAACTCTTGATACTTCAGGATTAGATGACAATGCAATTGCATGGTTTGTAATAAGTAAAACTGAAGGAAATGAAAGAAACATTGCTGCATACGGGGATATAGTTGAGGATATTGTTCAGGATAGAATTGAAAGAGTTCCAGGAGTAGCTCGGACCAATGCTTATGGAACCAGTGAAACAGAGTTAAGGGTCACAATAAATCCTGAAAAAATGGCTTACTTCGGGCTTACTGTCCCAAAGGTAATAAAAGTTATTAGAGAAGCAAATAGTTCAATTTCTGCTGGAGATGTTAAGGAAGGTAAAAGAGAATACATTGTTAGAGCAGAGGGAGAAATACAATCTGAAAGACAAGTTAAGGAAATAGTCTTGATAAGTGAACAAGACTTAAACGGAAGATTTGGTAGAGTGACAGTAGATGATATAGCGCAAGTTGAGTTTACTTTTAAGGAACCAAGAGCTGCAATAAGGTACCTCGGCAAACAGTCAATTGCTATAAATGCTGTTAGGCAGACTGGAGCAAATGTAATAGATGTTATGAATGGGATAAAACTTACTTTAAATGATTTAAATAAAAATGTTTTACCTGAATTAGGATTAAAAATAGAACAGGTATATGATGAAACCATTTATATAGACTCTGCTGTGGACCTAGTACAGCAAAACATATGGATGGGAGGAATACTTGCTATTATAATTTTATTGATTTTTCTTAGGTCTTGGCAATCTACAATAGTTATAGCAGTGTCCATTCCGATATCAGTGGTAGCTGCCTTTGTGGCTATGTCAGTATTAGGAAAAACTATAAATGTAATATCATTAGCTGGAATTGCATTTGCCGTTGGAATGGTGGTAGATGCAGCAATAGTTGTATTAGAAAATATTTTTAGATTAAAAGAGAAAGGAGAAGATACAAAGGTTGCTTCTTTTGAAGGGACCAGTCAGGTTTGGCAAGCAGTGATGGTTTCGGCTTTGACTACAGTATTAGTTTTTGTTCCTATTCTTGTTATGGAATTAGAAGCAGGTCAACTTCTTCAGGATATTGCAGTTGCCATTTCTGTGGCAGTATTAATGAGTCTTCTAGTTTCAATAACAATATTGCCTGCTTTAACAAGTTGGATCTTATCAAAGAAGACTAATAAAAAATTTAAAATTTCTTTTTTAGATGATTTTGGAAGATTTATTTCTGATAAAATAATTGCCTATGTAAATTTTATTTTAAGATCCAAGCAGTACTCATTAATTTTAGTAGGATTTTTAATTTTCTCAACTGTAGGTATTTCATATTTATTACTTCCAAAATTAGAATATTTACCAGAGGGAAATAGAAATCTAATATTTGGTGTCATGCTTCCACCTCCTGGATACAATTTAGAAACTTTAATAGATATTGCTGAGTCAGTAGAAGAAAAAGTAAAGCCACTTTGGGCTTCAGAAACTGGAGTGAAATCAGAAGAAGGACAACCTCCTAAAATTCAAAACTTTTTCTTTGTAGCGATAGCTGGAGGAAGAACACTATTTGGAGCAAGTGCTGTTGAAGAAAGCAGAGTGAAAGAATTAATTCCAGTTATGACTAAGTCCTTATATGGTGAGCCTGCAACATATGGTTTCTTTTCTCAGCCAGGACTTTTTGTAAGAGGTTATGGAGGAGGAAGATCAATAGATTTAGATATTATTGGATCTGATTTAAATACTATAGCAGCAACAGCACAAAAAGCAGCAGCACTTGTGATGAAGGAGTTTCCTAGATCTGCTGGAAATCAAATGCGACCAAAGCCAGGACTAATTTTAGGAGCTCCAGAAATTCAGATAGTTCCTAGTAGAATTAAATTAGCAGATAATAATGTTACTGCCTCTGAGCTTTCTGCAGGAATAGACGCCTTTAACTCAGGAATAAGAATGGACGAAATAATCGTTAATTCTAAAAGAATGGATTTAACATTGATGGGTGTAGAAAATTCTATAAATTTTACACAAGGTATTGAGAATATTCCTATTGTTACAACCAATGGAAAAATTATTCCCGTATCTTCATTATCTGACATAGTTTATACAACAGGCCCTACTGAAATTCGACACATAGAAGGAGAAAGAGCTATAACTTTACAAATAAAGCCTGCCGACAATATTCCGCTTGAAGAAGCAATTGAAAAAGTTAAAACTAAAATAATAAATCCATTAAAAAGTTCTAATTTACCATCAGATATAAGAATTGATCTTTCAGGAACAGCCGACGAACTAACAATTACATGGAAAGCTATGGCTATAAATCTTCTGGTATCAATTGCAATCGTGTATTTATTAATGACTATTTTATTTGAAAGCTTTAAGTATCCTTTTATTATAATGCTATCTGTTCCACCAGCTGCGGCCGGAGGAGTGATAGGATTATTTCTTTTAAACCTTACTACTTTCCAGCCGTTAGATATGCTTACTATTCTAGGATTTGTAATTTTAAGTGGAATTGTAGTAAACAATGCAATTCTATTAGTGCATAGGACACTGCAAACCATAAAAAATAATAATTTAAGTATAAATAATGCTATTCTAGATGCTACAAATAGCAGAATCAGACCAATTTTTATGTCCACTTTAACTAGTATTTTTGGAATGTTACCCCTAGTGATATTTCCTGGAGCGGGTTCTGAGCTTTACAAAGGGTTAGGATCAGTGATACTTGGAGGATTGAGCCTGTCTGCAATTCTGACGTTGTTAATAGTTCCTCCGATGTTAAAATTATTTTTATCTGAAAAAGAGAAAATCGTATAATTTAATTCACAAATATTAATTTTATTTTATAATTAATTATGTATAAATATTTTAATTCTATGTCAATTATTAGTGATGGACTTCTGAAGTTAAGTTTTGGTTTTATTTTTTTTAACTATGGATATGTAAAATTAAACAATCTTATTTTAGGCAATGGAGAAGGATTAATAAAAATGATTGCTACTATGCCTATCTTTAATATTTTTCCTGTTTTATTTTCATGGACTTTAGCCTTAGCAGAGATTTCTATTTTTATTGGCCTGTTATATGGCGTTTTAAGTTTTTTTCCATTTTCTAATTTAATAACAAAACTATCAGGTATACTATCTTTATTTATAACAATAGTAATTATTTACCAGCATATTTTTGTATGGGGTGATAATATTTTTACTTATGGTCCAATTGGATTTTTAAATATAGCAGATGGAGGAAAAGCTATATTTGGTCAAGTTTTATTTATACCAATTTCTCTTTATATTATTTTTAGTAATTCTCAAAATAGTAATTATATTAGTGATACAAAATAATTAATTTGAGAATAGTAATTATTTACAATTTATATTTTGATTGATATTATGCTGATATAAATTATGAGAAATTTAAAAGTATTTGAAAATTCTACTAGAAGAAAAGCCTTAAAAATATTAGGAGTTTCCTTTGTGGGAACTCTTGGCTACGCGTTATATAATTTTGATAAAAAAATAATAAAAAAGTCCTATTGGACTGGTAGTGTACTAAATGCACCAGCAAAAATAGAAATACATTCAAGAGATGAAAGGTTAAATAATTATATAATAAAAAAAATAGACGAACTAGTAATCTCTTATGAAAATATTTTTAACCTACAAAATAAAAGTTCAGAAATTAATATATTAAATTCTAAAAAGGTTTTGTATAATGCTTCGCCAGATCTTACAGAAGTAATCAAAAATTCACAATTTGTATCAAAAAATACAGATGGTCTTTTTGATATAACAGTTCAACCTTTGTGGGAATTATATTTTGAAAACTTTATTAAAAACAACAAAAAAGATCCACCTGATAAAAATAAAATTAGACAAACACTAAAACTAGTTAATTGGAAGACTATAAATGTTGTAGAAAATAAAATATCTATAAATAATGAATTATCATCTATAACACTTAATGGTATAGCTCAAGGGTGGATAACAGATCAAATTACAACATTACTAAAAAAAAATGGGTTTACTAACACTTTAGTAGATTTTGGAGAAAGCTATGCTTCAGGATTATATGAAGAAAAAAGGAATTGGAATATATTAATACAAGGAAGAGATACAGAAAAAGTAATTTCTTTATCTAATAAGGCCATAGCCACTTCAGCTGGTCATGGAACTATATTTGAGCCTACTATGAAATACCATCATATTTTTAATACAAAAAATGGGTTGAGTTCTAATAGTTTTAAAACTGTTAGTATAATTTCAAATAAAGCCTGGTTGGCTGATGCGATTTCTACTTCTGCTTTATCAATGAATAAAGAAAGGTTATTAGAGTTGTCTAAAAACCTTAATTTAGAAGCTATAGTTCAAGATAAAAATAAACTTATTACACTTAGCTAAATAAATATTCTTATATTTTACTTTTTGCTATAGCAACAAGTGGTGGGCACTTCTTAAAGTCATTGTACATAACTTGACAATCTAAACATCCTAAACACTCTGACATTATTATTTTTCCTGAAGGTTTAATAGCACCTGTAGGACAAACTTTATTGCATGCTACGCAAGGATTACCACATTCTGCTCTTCTTTTAAGGAAATCTAATATCCTTAGTTTACCTAAAATTCCTAAACCTGCTCCTAATGGACATAAGTATCTACAAAAAAACCTTTCTATAAACAAACAAATAACTAATAGAAAGCTTGCCCAAATAACGGCTGAAGCTGGAGCCATAAACCTTAAAGTAATAGCAGTTTTAAATGGTTCAATATTATAAAAAACATTAGCAACACTCATTTCTATAAAACTAAAACAACCTATAATTGCTAATAAAATATATTTTAAATATCTAAAATAAGTATCAAGTTTAATCTTTAATGATATTTGTTTTATTCCAATTTTTTTTGATATAGTAGATAATAATTCTTGGAGTGCTCCAAAAGGACATAGCCATCCACAAAATAAAGCCCTACCCCAGAAAAATAAAGATACTATAGTTGCTATTCCAAATATAAAAATAATAGGTTCTATAAAGAAAGTTAGGAGATTACCTCCACCTATAAAAATAGATTTAAATAAATTAACAAAGTGTATAATACTTATCTGTCCACCAAGATAAAATCCCATTATAATAGTTACCCATAACAACATAAAAACTCTTAAATAAGAAAAAAATCTTCTATTTTTTGTAATATTATTAGAAAAGATAAAAACTAATAAAACTACTAGTATAGTTAATAGACTTGTTATTGTTTCAAGTTTATTTTTCTTGAAAATATTTAATAGCAAAAAAGTTTCTGATTTATTTAATTTATCATTATTAAAAGCAACTAAATGATATATTTCGGGTAGTTTGTAATTTAAATTAAAGGACACTTTTTTTCCATCATTATTTTTAATGTTATATATAATATCTATAGGTGCATGAGGATTTAATTTGAACTTTGAACTAAAATATAAAAGTCCTTGTCCTACAATGTTTGGTGCTTTTTTAGCATGATTAAATGGTAATTCTTTAAAAAGGTCTTTAGTTATAATAATTCTATTATTATTTTGCTTTATAACAATATTTTGTTTTTCAATTATATTTGAAATTCTATTTTCAGTATTTCTCCATAAGTCTCCTTCAAATGCAATATAAAATACTTGGTCATCAACATTTCTTCCAGCAGATATATATTGGTCAAACCATCTTCTACCTAAAATATTTATTCCTATACCAGCAGGAGACATAGCAGTAAAATACATACTTCCAAAATCATTTTCAGAATTAGCAAACCTTAATGATCTAGGGGCTTCAATATTTTTTTCTTCAAACTTTTCCTGTACATCTTTTACTTTTATATTCAGTTTAGCTAAGCTTTTGTCTTCTATTAATTTATTCCAAGTCTGAGGTTTATATAATTCTAAATCTACAAAATTACCTAGATCATTTTCATCCAATAAAATATTTTTTTGTCTTGCAATTTTTCTAGCTCCCCTCATTATTGCATCCATAAATAATAATGAAGAAGTAGTTGTTCTAGAAACACCATCAATTTGCGTTAAAGTATCTGTATCACCAGCAGTTTCTCTCATAGCAATATTATCACCTTCAATATCTGCTCCGGTGAGTTCAAGTGTAAGAGATATTCCTGATCTTAAATCTATATCTTTATATTGTTTTAAATACCTTATAAAATCATCGTCTGTTCTACCTAGTATAGCTATAGGTTCTACATGCTTTAATAATTTTACATTTCTTAGTATACCTTTTTTATCTACTCCTACGGCAAGGTGGAATGGCCTTCTTGAATATCCTAATCCTCTAGTTACATCAAATGTTTCAAATAAGAAACCTATTTCTTCATTATTTTTATATATAGGTATAGAAAATGTTTCTTCATCAATTTTTCCATAACTAGTTGCATCTGGAAATATACTCTTTACAAGATTTAAGTTAATATATTGATTAATAATTAATTCATCAACTTTAATATCCTTAGTAACTAATTCTTCTTCTCTTAATTTTTCTTTCTTTTCTGATTTTTTTTGCAAAAGTGTAGGATTTGCATAAAGACTTGATGCTATAAAAATTAAAAGTAGTGTAGTTAAAACTGAAAACGTTATTTCTTTTAATTTTGTAAGCATAAAATAAACTCCCATAAATTTAATTACAGGAGTTTTATAAAATTTTATTTAATAATAGTTAATTTAACTGGACCAAATACATGATTTGGCGGAGGTAGTCTTCCTGGTAGTTGACTTAAAGATACTCCATCTTCATCATACCCAACTTCATATTGTACAAAGTTTAAATTTTGTAAATCTTTAGGTAGATTATCTTTAGTATCCTTATATTGTACTTTAACTTTAAACCTCAACTGATTCATGCTTTTTGGTTTGTCTGTTTTTAAGCAAGCAGGGCCTTTTCCATCCCATTTATCGCCTCCTTGAGTCACACACCACTCAGGTTGCGGACTTGCTGAGGTAGTTTTTTTCAACTTTAATATTACTGCCTCGCCTCCATGATTTTTACTACTCTTATCAATTTCTAATACTGCCCAATAATCTTTATCTACCCAACTATCTTTTGTATTACCTGGTATATCTCCTTGTAAATATAATAAATAGTTTGGATATAGTCCTGCGAAGTACAGCATAGATTGCTTTGCTTTTATTACATGGCCATCTGCAAATGAGTTAGATATAAATAAAAATATAAAAAAACATAAAAATTTTTTCATCACTTCTCCCTTTTAAGTAAATGCAAAAAGCCCCGAAAAGTTTTCCGAGGCTTTTTTCTAATTAATAAACTGTTAAATACAATAGTAAAGCTTATGCTTTTCTAACATATCCAAAACGCTTATTAGATGGTCTGCCTCCTTCTTCACGGAATTTTTCAGCTAATCCAGCAATCTTATCTTCAGAGAAAGCAGGAAGTTCTGGCATGTTTGTAGCTTCATTCATGCTTAAACCGTAAATTCTAGCAGAGTTTAATCCAAATATTGCTTGCTTAGTTAGACTGTTAGCCCCACCTAAAGCAGGTAATTTGTATTTCTTCTGCATATCTTCAGGCACCTCTAATCTTCTCATAGCCTCTATCTGCCATTGAGGTGAACCATACCAAACTGTGTCAGTTCCCCAAACTACATGGTCTGCTCCTAAACCTTTTACTAAGGTTGATATAAAAGCTGCACAGAATCTTGGATGCGCTACTGCAGAGTTAGCAAATGTTGAGCCTAGTTCTCCGTAAACATTGGAAACTCCATGCTCTTGAGGAATTCGTGCCAAGTCTGAAGCCCATTTTATGTATCCACCACTTTCCTCAAATTCCTTCCAAGCTTGATCAGGTAACTCTAAGAAAGGTCTAAGCGCTGAATGATAAATCACGAAATTCATCTCTGGCCAGTCTTTTGCAGCTTTTGCTACATCATCAACTGTAGCATATTTCCATACGCCTTTAAAAGATGTCTCGTAATCAGGTGGTAATAGGCCTTTATGAATACATATAGTATTAATTCCATTTTTTAATGACTTCTCATAAAATGGATACATTAGTTTTTCATCATCTAATCTCCAAGGATATTTAGAAGGCGATAATGGATCACCAATAGTATATGACTTCCATGAATTAGGCTTTAATTCTGACATTGCTCTTTCAGCTTCATCCATCCATCCATCTTGACCTGGAGTAATTACAGAATGCCCAAGCATTCTAGTAGTTCCTGCAAAATCATTTATCATGTCTCTTGCAGCAACAATTTGGTCATTGTGCAATAACCACCATGTTGGATCATCAAATGGTGCTCCTGAAAGCAGTGCCATCTTAGTATCACTTCTATACCATAGTTCAGCTATATAATTCTCAAACTTATAACGTGTTAAGGATAATCCTTCTTCTTTAAGTTTTGGGTTCCAATGCTCTGCAGCAAACTCTCCTAAACCTAGGATAGCATCATGAGGAAAATCATCTCTTAAAAAGTGAGTCTGATCATCAAAAATAAACTGCCCTGATAAAGAGTTTGTTCTTGCTAAAGTAAGTTCTGGATCTCTAGCTTCAGCTTTACTAACCTCAAAAACCCCTCCGCCATATATTTCATTCATAGCTAAGAATGCGGTTGCCATACCACATGATGTTTGTAAAAATTGTCTTCTAGATAAACCTAAGTGTTTAGCGTTTTCGTCTGCCATTTCTAACATTCTCTTTTCTACTTTTTTCTGCATGTCAGATTGCTTAGGTGGTAGATATTCGCCGTTTGATACTATTTGAGTAGGTACTGGTAAGTCTAAATTATTCTTTTCAGCACCTTCAACAAGCATTTGTTCGCGTTCGCTTAACCAACTGCTCATAATTCCTCCCTTAATTAAGTTGTTAATAATTATAGTATAACGAAAAAAAGTTAAAATAGAAGCTAAAAAAGCAAATATTTGTAAAAATTTTTATTTGTGTTGTAAATTAAATAATTTTTAATATTTTAAATTTCAGGGAGGAATTAAAAAATATTTAAATTTTTTTCAATTTTTAGAATCGTATTCTTCCTATTTTTTATAGCCTCTTTATCATTAAGTGCTGAAGAAAATAAACTTAAAAATACAGAGCCAAGTCTTACTCAAAAATATATCGATAGTTTAAGAGAAGGGAAATGGGGTGTAACTGACCCTACTTGGGTTAATTTAAATATGGCTAAAGATTTTTTTTCTAATGTATCAAAGCTAAGTTCTTTAGAAGGAGACCCTCCAACTGTAAGTGTTTTTGAAGATGGAGAGTTAGTAGGTTATTTATTTGTTACTAGAGCTATTACTTCATCTAAGGGCTATTCGTCACAAGAGTTTGATATGTTAGTTGGATTAGGATTAGATGGGAAATTAACAGGGGCAAAAGTCTTAAAACATAATGAGCCTATTATAGGAATGTACACTCCTGAAGGAGAACTAATTTTGCCTAAATTTACTGCACAATATAAAGGCTTAGATATAAGGGTGCCCACGAAAGTTAACTTACTCCGTACCGAAGGAGAAGGTTCTATTGATGGTATATCCTCGGCAACAGTGAGTGCTGTTTTATTTAATGGTGCTATTTTACGAGCTGCAAGAATCGTTGCACTTTCTAAAGGTATAAGACTTAATGATAGTCCTGTTGTTGATATTGTAAACTTTAAAGAAACTCCATTTTCTCAATTAATTTCGGATGGATCTATTGCAAGACTAACGCTTACAATGGAAGAGCTAAAAAAAAATGGCATAACTAAACCTTTAGTATCAAATCGCTCAGGAGTTGCAGATATATATAGATATAAAGCAATATTTGCTGGAAATACACCAGTTGCAGCAAAGCAGAAAGAAGTTAAAAAAGGTTACAAAGATACTGAAAGAGAGCTTGCTTTAGATTTATTTTTGGCACCAGTAGTAACTCCTACTATAGGAAGAAATTTATTAGGGGATAAGTGGTATGATATTTTCATTGCAGGAAGAGATCCAAATGAGACCACTATAGTTATTGCAGCATTAGGAAGATATCCTCTGGATGGAGAGACCCATATAGCTGACGGGAACTTTAAAAGGTTATCTGTAATTCAAGATGAAAGATATATTCCTCTACTAAAAAACAACTTTAGAAACTTAGGGTTTCTTCATGGAGAGGATAAACCTTATTTTGCAGAAGCAGGCTTATATAGAATTCCAGCAGATGCTGGATTAAACCCTGTTAAACCTTGGAAATTAGAAATACTAATAGAAAGCAAAAACATAAATGAAAATAAAAAATATATTTTAGATTATAAGCTTGATGACAAATATATTATTCAACCAGATGGTTTAATAAAAATTGCTAATAAAGATACTCCTATCTGGCACGCAGCTTGGGAAAATCAAAAAAATAATATTTCTATTTTAATTGTTACATTAATCATTCTTACTATTGCTATTATAAGAATGGATGTATTATCAAAGTTTGATTACCGAAGGAAAATCTTTCGATATTTATTTTTATCTTGGATTTTAGTTTGGCTAGGTTGGATAGCTGGAGGTCAAATAACAATATTAAGTGTCTTGATGTGGATAGCTGCACCTATTAATAATCCATCATGGAATGTACTACTATCTGATCCCCTTCTCACTGTTTTAATGGTTTATGTAATTAGTACTTTTATATTTTGGGGAAGAGGTTTATTTTGTGGTTGGCTGTGTCCTTTTGGTAGTTTTCAAGAAATATTAGCTAAACTTGCTCAATATTTTAATTTACCTCAAATAAAAGTATCTGAAAAAGTTAATAGAAATTCATTAAATATTAAATATGTGGTATTGTTGCTATTAATTATTAGTAGTTTTTACTCAGCTGATATTTTAAACCTAAGTTCAGAAGTTGAACCATTTAAAACTACTATTTCCATGAAATTTCAAAGAGAGTGGTACTTCGTACTTTATGCTGTCTCCTTATTAACCTTAGGGTTGTTCATAGAAAGGTTCTTCTGTAGATTTTTATGTCCATTAGGAGCTTTTATGGTTTTAGGAGGTAAATTGAGATTAAAAAATCCATTAAAAAGAAGACCTGAATGTGGAAACCCTTGCAAGTTATGTTCAAAAGCATGTCCAATAGATGCAATTGATAAAAAAGGAAATATAAATATGAACGAATGTTTTTACTGCTTAGATTGTCAGTCTCTTTATTATAATAATTATAAATGTCCTCCATTGGTAATAGTGAGAAAAAAATCTTTAGCTGTACAATCAAAAAATAGCAAACTACAAGAAAGTATAGTTTAATATGCTTACCTGCGCATTAATAGTTTGGATTTTGCAACCTATAAATTGGAATGAAGACATAGTTCGAGAAACATTTCTTACAAAAAGCGAATGTAATAAAAGCTTAAATAGTGAATCTTTTAGTTGTATAAAGATTGATAAAAGAAAACATTTAACGTATAAAGAATGGAAAATTGATAATTGTAGTTTAAGTGAACATGAGTGGACTGGATCAAACTAAATAAATATATATATGTATAAGTATTGTAAATTTAAATATGGAGTTATAAATGACTGATGAGAAATTAAAAAAAGAAATAATTGAATTGTATGAAAAGCTTGAAAGAGATAAGGAACTCTACAAAGAGTTTCTTGAAGATGAAGATAAATTCTTAGAAGCAAGAGGTTTTGTCCCTTCAGAAGTTAAGGGACTTGTAAATAATATAGTAGATACAAGAAATAATATTTTAAAGGATGTTCTTGAAGAGCAATCTGCTAAGTTAGAAAAAAAATAAATTTAATACTTATTTAAATCTAAGTCATAACAACATTCACTATCCATCCAAGTGGCTTGGCATATATTGTTTTCACAAATAACTCGAGCCCTAAACTTTGTTCCATTAGCAACTTTTCTTTTTTCTGTATCAACACCTAGCTCTCCTTTAGCTCCAACTTTTGAGGAGGACCTATAACATGCTAAAAATCTTTCATAACCAAATACATCAAAAACTTGAATTTTCTTTGCGGAATTACTTTGAGCTTCAATGTATTTACCTTCCCATTGAGACAACATACAACTAAACACTGGTGAAGAAGGATCTTTAACTCTACTACTTTGGGCAGCTTTAATGGCCTTATCTAGCATAACGTTATCAGAAGAAAAAGAAAAAAAAGAAAATAATAATGTTGGTAGTAAAATTAGTAATTTCATAATAAACTCAGTTTACGTTTAAGATTAATAAATATTTTTAGTAAATAAGCTGTTAGAATAAAGATGTCTATAAAATAATGCAAAAAATAAAAAAAAACTCTAAAAAACTTGTTGAAGAAGCTAACGCTATAATAAAAATAATAAAAGTAGAAGATGCAAAGAAATTATTGAAAGATGATACTCATTTATTTATTGATATAAGAGATTACAGAGAGTTAATAAAAGAAGGAAAAATTCCTGGTTCAATTTCTTGTCCTAGGGGCATGTTAGAATTCTGGGTAGATCCAGAAAGCCCTTATCACAAAAAAAAATTAGATCTTTCTAAGGTCTTTATTTTATATTGCGCAAGTGCATGGAGATCAGCTCTTGCAACAAAAACTCTAATAGAAATGGGCCTAGATAAAACCTTGCATCTCGAGGGAGGCTTTGAAAAATGGAAAAAGTCAAACGGTCCTATAGAGGTTTTTTAAGAGACTTTTTTAAAGTAAAGGCAGAAATAAAACTAATTATTAATATAATTATATTAATTAACAGCAATGTTTTATATTTATGATTAATACCAAAGGTTAAACTCAAGAGATTATTAATTCCTTGTGATTCAATATAATAAACTACTGCACCAAGAATACTCATAGAAAATGATATAAGAAGACTCAATTTTGAAATAGAAATATTTAATAATACTCTTAATATAAAAGTAGTTGTAAGGAATGTTGCCGCAGTTCCACTAACAGCAACTGCTGTAAATAAATCTTTAGTATTAAAAAAAATAAAAATCAGTCCTAAAAGCATAAATACAAACATAACTATTCTACCATGATAAATTGTCTTTGGTAAAATTGCTAAATCTAAAACTACTAACTTAGCAGCACTTGATAAAGTTGAGTCTAATGTAGATATAGCTGAAACAATCAATAATAAAAAAATTATATACGATAAGTAATTGTTAAAATTTGCTTTTATTGCTTCAATAAATGTAAAACCTTCTAAAGCATTATCAGTTAGAAACATACCCAATAAAGAAAATACAAAAATACAAAAAGAACTTAATAGAAATGCTAGAAAAAAACTTTTTTTAGTTGTCTTTTTATTGCAAATAAAGCCTCTATCCATCATAACAGGATCATGAATAGGATAACTCCATATTTGTAACAAAGCTACTAATATTAGAGCATAACCTGGATTTGAGAAATCCTTAAGATTTGCAAGCTTAAAATTAATACCAATTTCTGTAGGAAAAAAAGATATACCAATCAATAAAGTTAATAAAAGAATTAAAAAAATAGACATTTGAAAAAAATCTGTTTTTATAGAATTTCTTAAGCCTCCTAAAAAAGAATAAGAGAAAGCTAATATCATTATTAATACTATTGATAAATTATATTCTAAACTTCCTTCATTCCCAAATATAAGCCCTATTACTATAAGATTTGCAAATATCTCACTTATCAATCTTATAATAATTATAAATGAAAAAGCAAACTTACCAACAAAACCATATTCTTTTTCAAAAAACTCAACTAAAGAATTCACTTTAAATTTATTTCTTACATTTATTAAAAAATATCCTCCAGTAAGAAAAGATAAATAATAAGCTGTGTACGCTAATGCCCCAGGTAATCCATAATAATAAGCAAGGATAGCAGCAGTTAACAATGACCTAGAAAATATCCAAGTTGTTACTAATGAAAAAGTTATTACTATAAGATTAGGCTCTTTATTATCTTCCATTAGTCCTGAGTAAAAGCCACTTATGTCAGATTTTCTACTAATAAAAAACATTGATGAAACACCAATTAGGGTAATGAAAAATATAAAAGTTAACACTAACTATGCCTTCATTAATTATTTTCAATTAGTTTATTATATTCTATGAACTCTTTATATCTATTTAAAGTTTTTAATGCTGAATTATAAGCAGGCAACTCCAAATAGTGATTTTTATAAAAAACTTGTCTTTTTCCTGTTGCCTCGGCAATTTTAAATTTTTTAATAATATTTTTAGCTTGATTAGCTTCCAATCTAGTTGGGCAAAGCATTTTATTAATAATTTTACAATGATCAGCTTTAATAGAACTTTTTGCGATTATGCCTAAACTTTTAATATATTTGAGCTCATTATTTAGTTCACGTTTATTATTCCAAGTATAAGGCATATCTATGGAATATTTTTTATATGCTTTACATGCTAGATGAAATTTTTTTCTTACAAAGTTTAACATGTCATTATTTTTACTTTCTATCAAACCTAAGGATGCAGCCATATCCTCGGAGGCTATTAATGCTCCAGCAACTTGATTAAAATTTATAATATCTTTTATATTCTCTAACCCTTCCGCTGTTTCTATATTGGGTATAAATTCTATAATATTATTATTAATTTTTTTTTTTTTTTCAAAAGCCTTTTTTTTTTCTAAGAAAATTTTAATTTGTTTTTTATTATTTACTTTTGGTAAAAGTATTATGTCCAAATTTTTTGATAATGCCGCATCAAGATCTTTTAATCCATCATTTGTTTCTAATGGATTAATTCTAACAGCAGTTACCTTACTAGCTTTTTTCCATTTTTCTAATATCTTAGGAATATTTTTTCTTCCTAAATCTCTATCTTTAGGAACGCAAAAATCCTCAAGATCCAAAATACATACATCAGCTTCACTTTTATAAGAAGCATTTATATCATTTTTATTAACTGCTCCTACAAACAGCCAAGATCTTCTTAATTGTAAAGGTCTTAAAATCATTAAATAATAAAAAGTTCTTTGGTTTTTTTTCCAAAATTGAATATGTCTTTTACTAAAAGGTCTGGCTCTTCCATTGCAGCAAAGTGTCCTCCAGAGGGCATATTAGACCATTGTAAAATATTATATAATCTTTTAACATATGTCTTAGGTGGCCAAGATAAAAACTCTTTAGGAAATACTGCACAAGCTGTTGGAGTATTTACCTTACCTTCTATATTCATTACTCTCCCACCCTCTTCTCTTCTTCCATAATAAATCCAAGTAGCTGTATTAAATGAATTTGTTACTAAATATATCATTATATTAGTTAACAATTCGTCTTTGGAATATATATCATAAATACTTTTATTTTTTAAATCAGACCAACCATGAAATTTTTCAAAAATCCAAGCTGCAACTCCAATTGGATTATCATTCATAGAAAAAGCCAATGTTTGAGGTTTAGTTGCCTGTATTGACCTGTAACCCTCTTCCAATATCTGATCTCTTTTAAATTCATTTTGCCATTTTTTTTCTTTTTCTGTTTGCGGTCCATTTTTATCTCTCATTATCATAATATTTAAATGTATGGCTTTGCAAAATTTACTATGATCAAATCCTAACCAGGTTGAAATTGCTCCACCCCAATCACCGCCTTGTGCCATATAACTTTTATACTTCAAAACATTTATCATTAAATCATTATAGTAAGCTGCTATTTTTCTTGGACCTAATGGCATAGGAGGTGCATCAGAGAATGAAAACCCTGGTATTGATGGAATTATTAAATCAAAGCTTACTTTGCTATCTAATCCATACTTTATGGGGTTGGTTAAAGGGCCTATAATTTTACCAAACTCTAGAAATGATCCAGGCCAGCCATGACTAATTAAAAGTGGTATAGAATTTTTATTTTCACTCTTTTTATAAATGAAATGAATATTTAAGTCATTAACTTTTGCTATGTAGTGATTAAATTTATTCAATTTCTTTTCTTCATTTTTCCAGTTATATTTTGATATCCAGTAATCACAAATTTTTCTAAATTCTTTTTTATCTACTCCTAAAGACCAATTATTTATATCTGGAATTTTATCCCAATCAAATTTAGAAACTTTTTTAAGAATTCTAACTATATTTTTTTTTTTTATTTTTATTTTGATATTTTTCATAAGCTATATAAATTAAATGTAATTATAGACTAATAAGTTTATTCTTGTAAATTAATGTTTATAAATTTAAGAAAGGATTATTATGCCTCACAAAATTAATTCCGTAGCAGTTTTGGGTTCAGGTACTATGGGGGCAGGAATTGCTGCCTTAGCTGCTGATAAAAACTGTAAAGTACTATTGTTAGATATTAATGAAGATACAGTAAATAAGGCAAGAATGAATATTGTAAATGAAAAAAAACCTTTACTATCTTTGCCAAGTAATATTAAAAATATTGAAATTGGTACTTTTGAAAAAGATTTCCATAAGATTGTTAATTATGAATGGATTTGTGAAGCAGTAGTTGAAAAACTAGAAATTAAAAGAGAAATTTTTACTAAAATAGAAAACTTTAGATCTAAAAGCTCTTTCGTTAGTTCAAATACTTCTGGAATACCCCTCAAAGAAATAACTAAGGGAATGCCAGAAAATTTATTAAAAGATGTATGCATTACCCACTTTTTTAATCCTGTAAAAGTGATGAAATTATGTGAACTTATTCCTGGAGAAAAAACCTCTAAAGAAGTTTTAGAAACATTTAGTAACTTTTTAGCAAATACTCTTGGAAAAGGCGTAGTGTATGGAAAAGATACTGTAAACTTTATTGGTAATAGAATTGGATGCTATTTTATGTTGAAGGGTCTTCATGAAGGAAAAGATGCAAGAAAAAAGAATCTTTCTATTGAAAAAATAGATGCATTACTATCTAAACCGTTGGGTCTTCCCCCTACAGGGCTGTATGGTCTTATAGACTTAATAGGTCTAGATGTAATGTATTCAGTTGGAAAAAATCTAGAAATTAATTTACCAAAAAATGATTTAGGAAGACCTTACGTCAGTTTGCCTGATGCTGAATTATGGCTATATAACAATGGTCAATTAGGAAGAAAAAGTGGTGGAGGATTTTACAGAGTTCAAAAAAGCAGTAATGGAGAAAAAATTAAAGAAGTATATGATTTAGAAAATAGAGAGTGGGTTTTGTCAAAAAAAGAAAGTATGGATTCAAGTAGTTTTAACATAATGTTAGATGATACAATAGAAGGAAATTATGTATGGAATGTTATGGGAAGTTCACTACTATATGCTGCTGACTTAGTTCCTGAAATTGCTGATGATATAGTAAACATTGATAATGCTATGAAATGGGGTTTTGCATGGCAAAAGGGTCCTTTCCAAATAATAGATGCTCTTGACCCTAAAAAAGTTATTGAAAAATGCAATAGGTTAGGAATTAAGCTACCTAAAATGCTAGAGGTAATAAATAACTCTTCAAATAATAGATTCTATTCCACTAATGAAGAGTTCTTGAATTTAAGTGGAGATTATGAAAAAATTAGTGCTTAATTATGAAAATTTTTTTTATACTAAAAACTTTATTGATTTTAATTAACTTTAATAACTTTCTATTTGCAGGAGCACCTCCATTAAACAAAGACCCCCTGCCAATAGCTCCTTATTCATTTATAAAAACAAAGCATATAATTATTGGGGTTGAATGGGAAAAAAGCTCTTTAGAAAAAATAATTCCTAATGAATTATCAAGTACTTCAACTATAACTGGGGGGATAAATATTTTTACTTCAAAAAAAAAGCAATCTTTTTCACCGTTAAGCGGTAGTTATGGATGGATAAATTTTCCAGGCAAAAATAAAAAAGAAAAGTTGGTTATCTTTAGTATTTACGGTCCAAATAAAAAAATAAATAAAATTATGAACTCAGTCTATAGCCTTAAAAGTGAAATAGGTTCTAACAAGGTTACTTTAATAAATAATAAGGCCATTGCTACTTCAAGTATTAATAAAAAAAATGTATTAATATTATCTGCAGTTAATATGGAAGATTGTAAAAAGGCATCAGGTAAAGATTTTTTAATTACTAACTTTTCTAAAAAAAATAAAATTTATCAAAGCATAAGTTGGACAGCAAATAATCAATGTAATATAACTCCAGAAAAAATAGAATTAAAAGAGAGTTTAGAAAAGTTTAAGATAAAAAAACTATTATGGGCTAAGACTCAGGAAAATTCTGAAGTAATTATAAGCGAGCCAGTTAGTAAAATAGAATAACGACAAAAATTAAAACTTTGATTTTTTATAAACTTCTGAAGTAAAAAAAACACCTAAAAGAAATAAAATGTGTAATAAGACTGTTGGACCAAGAACCAAATAACTACCCACCATCAAAGTAAAAACTATAGACCACATAAATGACAATAAAGTCATTAATTGAAATTTAACCATGTTAGGTAGACTTGCCAAGCCATTATTTTCAGAACTCATAATTAGATTGTAATAGTTTTTTAGCATAATATTACTTAAAATTATTTTTACGTACATAAAATTTTTTAGATCATTTATTATTTATATAATTTTTAAAGGAGAAATAGCTATGACAGTAAGGATAGAAAAAAAAGAAAATGTTTGGACAATCATTCATTCAAGACCTGAAGCTAGGAATGCAATGGATCCAGAAAGTGCAGATAAATTATACGAAGCATTTATTGAGTTTGAAAATAGTAAAGATGCTAGTGTAGCAGTTTTTTGGGGAGAAGGAGGTGCATTTTGTGCAGGTTGGGACTTAAAGTATGCTGCCTCATTAAAAGGACCATCTCCTTTGGCCTCTTTGGATATACCTAAAAATAGAAATGATTATAAAAATGGTAGTGATATACCAAGAGGACCATTAGGTCCGACAAGATTAGAATTAACTAAACCAGTTATAGGAGCTATTTCAGGACCAGCAGTAGCTGGAGGAATGGAATTAGCTCTTTGGTGTGATTTTAGGGTAATGGAAAAATCATCCTACTTAGGAGTATATTGTAGAAGGTGGGGAATACCTCTTCTTGATGGCGGAACAGTAAGGCTTCCTAAGATTGTAGGACAAGGTAGAGCCCTAGAAATAACTTTAACTGGAAGAAAAGTAACATCTGATGAATGCTTAAATATTGGCCTTTGTGAGTATATAGTTGAAGACGGAAATAGTAGAAAAAAAGCAGAGGAAATTGCAAAAAGTATAGCAAAATTTCCTCAGGAATGCGTAAAGGCAGACAAAAAATCAATTTTAAAACAAAACAATTTAAGTTTAAAAGAAGGTCTTTATTTTGAATGGAATAATAGCATGCAAAATAAAGTTCTATCAAAAGAAGGAATAGAAGGAGCAGGAAGGTTTTCAATAGGACATGGTAGACATGGAAGTTTTGAAGATATTTAAATCAAAGAATAAAAAAATTAATTTATTTTTTAATTAGTTATATTTTTTATTAAATTATTATATGTTTATCTTATGAACGTAAATAATTTAGAGCAAAGCTTTAATCCTAGGCTAGCCGTTGCTAATTTTGATAGTTACCTAAGGACATCAAAAGAAAATGCAAAACTAGCAGAAAAAAAATTAACTGGTAAAACTGATATTAGCTATGGTGACTCAAAACTGCAAACACTCGATGTATTTTACAAAGATTATAAGGATAATTTACCTATACATATTTTTATACACGGAGGTTACTGGCGTGCACTAGATAAATCATACCACACTCATATGGCAGTTCCTTTTTTTGAAAAAGAAATTTGTTTTTTTAATATTAATTATGAACTTTGTCCAAAAGTCAAATTAACAGAAATTAGAGAGCAAATTATTAAAGCTATAGTATGGATTTACGAGAATGCTTATAAGTTTAATGCAAACAATAAAAATATTGTATTATCAGGACATTCGGCTGGAGCACATTTAGCTTCATTAATGCTAAACGTAGATTGGAAAAAATATGGGTTAAATGATAAGTATTTTAAAGGAATAGCTCTAATTAGTGGGATATTTGATACTGAAATAGTGACTAATTTAAATGTAAATAAAGAAATAGGTTTGTCACTAGAAGAAGCTATAAAAAATAATCCATTCAAGCTCAAACCACTTTATGTAGTCCCTACAATTATTTCATATGGAAAAAATGAACCTACTCTATGGAAAGAACAAAGTTATAATTATATGAATTACTTAAACCTTCTTGGTTTTAATTGTAAGAAAATAGTTTGTGAAAATGACAATCACTTTAGTCTTATTGAGACTTTAGCAGATAATAATAAAAGTATAGTAAAAGAAATAATAAATTTATCTTTAACAAAGCAATGAAAGCTCTCTTGTACGATAAATTAAATACTAAGCTTCTAGAAAAGAAATTAGAAAAAACTGGCACTCCTAGTATTTTACTAATGCTGAGAGCAGGCTATAACTTATATCAGTTAGTAAAAAAAAGTTTTGATTATGATAAGATTATTGCTATTGCTGGGCCAGGAAATAATGGAGGAGATGCAATAGCATTTTCAATACAAGCAAAACTAAATAATGAAAATATAACTTTTGTAAGTTTAGCTAAACATAAAAATCACTCAAAGCATTTATTATTAATGTTAAAAAATATTGGACTTAAAGAGAATAAGTTTAAAAAAAGTTTTTTCATATCTAGAAAAAAAATACTTGTTATTGATGGTATATTAGGTATAGGAATATCAAGAAAACCTAGAGGAGAAATAGCGAAAATTATAAACTTTATCAACAATTTAAAAAAAAGAAATATTAATATAATTTCTATTGATATCCCTTCCGGACTAAACCCTGATACCGGAATAGCTTATAATGATACTATTTTTGCCAATAATACAATAATGTGTTTGACTAGAAAGCAAGGGTGCTATACTGGCGATGGTATTAAACATTCAGGCGAATTATTTTTTACAGATTTAGGGATAACTAATTCTGATAAAATTCAAAGTACATCTTATACATTACTTAATAGTGAAAAAAAAATATTAATTAAAAGAGACAAAACT
>MDTB01033380.1_pt1 | contig 21232 bp, 2 predicted proteins | sample 811161 | NCBI WGS metagenome assembly MDTB01 (sample SAMN05326650, study PRJNA326480) | marine metagenome | isolation source: seawater | place: Mediterranean Sea | collected 2009
GGTGATGGTACTGGTGGTCAAACTGGTCCGGTGAGAATCAACTCATTCACATGTGGTGGACAGATCAACGAAGACGGTACTGGCGCGCCAGTCCGAGAAGACTCAGCGACAATGTTCTTCGAATTCCCTGGACATGGTGTGAGTTATGGTGCTATTGACAAAGATGTGGCTAATGACATTGAATCTGCTGCCGGAGCTTGGGAGAACGTCACAGCATTGGTGGATCCAAGCAATGCAAACGAGACAATATGTAAAGCTTCTGGTGAAGACAACGCGGTTTTTGTGCCGTTGGTCGGGATGACCGAAGGCAACACACCAGATGGTAGTGATCGAGTGAAAACGATCTCATTAACTTTAGGAGGCACCAGAAAGATGGTGCTAGGCCCACAAGTGCTCAAAGTCACTGTTGTGGCGAACAACAAATCTAGCTTGGGCTTACCGATTAAAACAGTGCCTGGGACCGGAAGTGACACATTGAATGACGATCTCACGTTGGTCTGGCCAGAAACATCCTTGGCTTTATTGGATTATAAATCCATTAAAGATGCAAAAGTCAAGATATGGGTTGAAACACCCTAACGTTGTATTACACAACATCAAAACTTGCGATTTAACCAGTTGGACACGATGTAATCTAACCAACATCAATTAAATATTTACATGTCTATCAAGCTGACATGGAAGGATAACACCACAATCGAGACACGTTATGAAGTGTGGTCAATTGACCCTCTTACTAATGATAGAACACTTGTTGAGGTGGTACCAGGTACGGAGTCCAAAGGTGGCATGTTTGAGTGGTTTGGAACTGGTGAGTATGCATGCGGTCAACATACATTTGATGTAGCTGCAGTATCACCATCTGAACAATATGCATGGCTTGATCAACCAATCACAATCACATTACCATGTGATGAAAACATAGTAGTATGTCAACGTTTTGAAACCAATCTAGGAAATTCTGCACCAGCTGCTGCAGAAATCACAGCAGTGTACAACTTAACAACCTTCACCTCAGGTGTTGTTCCTACCGTGAAAGACACGTATAGTAGCAGTGTGTATTTTCGTGGTGATAGTACCGTTGAATATTTCAATCAAGGACCAGACCTCAGAAAATTTTACTTTTCTCCCTTGGTCAATTTAAATCCACCAGAAACAAACAAAGATTTTACAGTTGAAGGTTGGTTCCGCTTCGATGAATTCAATCACACACTCAATGAGAATGGTGGAGTCATCTTCACCGGAAGTCGTCCGGATGAAGCCGTGCCACATCCTAGTATAGAAGGTGGTGTGTACTATACTCCTGGAGATGCCAATGGAGATAAAGTCGCAAAAATATATTTCAAGACTTACGCAGGTGTTGGTAGTGGAAATTTACAAGAATACATCACAGATGCTGTGGTCAAACCGTTAGAATGGGTGCATATAGCGTGGGTGAAAGAACAAGACAAATTACACATATATGTTGATGGTGAGCTGCACCAATCATTCAATTTCACAGGGTTAAACGTAGCTCCGGTTGGTACAACTAACGGCATGCGGATTGGAACTGGTACTGCTGCTTATGTGAATCTGAACCCTGGCATGGGCTTCAAAGGAAACATGCTTGATTTTAGAATTATAAACGGTCAAGCAATAACAATCTGCCCGGATGTGTTTCCATTACCGTTATGTGAGACTGGAGCTCCGTTAGATGAAGATAAAAAAGTTCAAAATGAGTATGTACATCTAGACAGTTGTACTGGTATCGACACTACAACTGGTATCTGGACTGATGGCTCTGGTGAGAATCCTTTTAGATTTTTTGGAGGATCTTCAAGTGTTGTGGTGCATAATGACGCACAAGATTGCCCTTGTTACGCCGAAATAAACACCGTGTTAAAAGGTCCTTCTACAAGTACATTCCAAACAATTGACACATTCTCTTTCGCCAGCTGGTTCAAATCTGACACTACAATCCAATCTGGATCAAACGAGAGATCATTGCTTGATTACACACACAAAGTCGGTAACGCCAAGTATGGATTCAAAGTCGTGCTCAGTTCCACCGAAGGAGGCAAGACTGGGACTTTAGATTTAGTAGTTGGAACTGGATTAGACGGTGACTGGGTTACATACAGCTCGTGGAAAGACACTTGGGCGGCTGATAGATGGTATCATGTGTTAATTGTTCATCATGGCACAATGATAACAATGTATGTCAATGGTGGCTTTCAAAAAGGTATAACTAACGTAGTAGGTATAAACAGTCATTCAGAAGATGTGACTATTGGTGATGGTTGGAATGGCGCTCTTAATCTCAGTACTTGGGAATTTTATAAAAATAGAATTTTAAACGGTCAAGAGATTGAGGATAGTTACGATCCAAAAGTGATGATTGACACAACAGATCCTTGTCCTGGTAGCTCTCCATGTACTATTGATAGAGTGTATACAGATTTTTCTGATTGGGGAGATTTCCATGGAACATGGAGTCAGGGTGGCGCTTGGACATTGATATCACAACATGACTCTACACATCCAGGATGGAACAACAGCAAACTGGATGGTACTGGTAATCCTGTCAATCCACATATTCAGATAAATGCCAATAATTCAATCACGTTTGATCCAGAGTTCCACTATGGTAGTAATCACAACAGAGTGTACGCATTCCATCCGGAATTGCATAATTTAAATTCCGGGGTGAATTCTTGGTGTATAACTGCAAGTATTCAAGGTTCTGCTGTTGGTGAAATCGCGGTTCAACCAGTTATATTGCAGGATGGTAAAATGTTTATGTCTGGTAGTTTAGGTTCCACTGGATTGCAGGTAGGAGGTAACACTATAACGGATCAATTTGTAGAGAATATGCGGGAAGTGAACAATGTAGTCCCAGACCTTAACGCACCACTTGTAAACCTCCGCAAACCATTTCAAATAGGCATCGCGATGTCTAATTCTATTTTAAATACCACAGGAACACTGACCAGATATGAGGTGTGTATTAAGAGTCTTGGTAAAAAGTGTTTACCTCCCGTGGTAGAGCCAGTAGACCCGAGCTGTATTGATTTAAAATTACACTTATCATATGATCATATCGAGACTGGCTTAGATTACATTGAAGACTCATCAAAATACAACCGGTTGGTGCAGACAAACAATTCAACTACCTCCTCAATGGACAATTTCACTGGTGAGACTAAACAATTATACACATTAGATGATGTAACTGTGGATATAAATGATGATTTTAGAATCACAAATACAGATAAAATTTGTGTAGATGGCTGGTTGAAGGTACCCACTGGAGCTAATGCGTACTACTTAGTTAAAAAGGTGGAAAATAACTGGGTAAAGAGCGCTCTTACACCGCTAGTGTATAATGGACATGATTGGTATATACACGTTAATCCAAGTTCGAAATATATAGAATTCGCGCACGGTGAACAACGTCACAGGGTTGTTGATATCGAGACTGATGTGTGGTTTCACTTCGCATTCCTTCAAGACCAGGGTTTCAAAAGCATATTTATAAATGGTACTGAGACAGCCGTTGAAGTGTTTGATAATATACCAGCAGAGACTCCAGAATCATCGATGATTCTGAACGGATTAGTCGATGATTTGAGAATTGTAAAGGGTAGCACGGTATACAAAGATAGTTTCTTCCCACCAGCAAAATACACTACAACTGCTTGCCGGGATGAAACTCCAAATCAGGCATGTGTACGAGTCGCTAATGATGAGATCTTCAACACATGGACTATACAAAACAACAAGTCTCATGATGCTGTATCTGTTATTGAAAAGTACAATCGAGAAGCAGCAATCGTAAAGACTGTATCCGGTGACATAAATTATGTAGGGTTAGTGCGAGAGGATGTAGTGGCTTTCGACTTTCCTTTAGATGATGCACGAGAATTGAAACTTAGTGTAGATGTTAAGATGCTCAACCTAGGAACTTCTTCTGGTAGTGATTTGTATTTTATTATAAATCAAAACAACACGTGGTTTTATTACTATGCTGGTACGACTGGTACTAGTGACATTTCAACAACTAAAGATTATACAATAGATGTATCTGATCCAACGTATGACTGGACGCCAGTGCACAAGGTTGGTACCGATACTCTAGATCTCACCGGAGCCACACAGATCAGTCTAGGATTTGGAGTGAGCAACTCCGACAACGGTACAGTTGAATTGGAAATCACTCGAGCCTCACTAGAAATTGTCGGTCAGAGATGCGCGGCTGTACTAACACCTGATCAGCCAATATGTGACGATATTGTACTACATTTAGCAACAGACAATCAGACGACTGGTAGTACAGACATACTAGACTTTTCACCATATGGAGGAGATGTGACGTCAACTGACGTGGAGTATAGTACAGATACAACCAAATGGTCAAACAATAGTTTGGAATTCACGTCTCTGTCCTCAACACTCAAGACAGCTGACAACGATCACGTAGATATAAACACATCTCCTTTCACCGTTGAATTTTGGGCCAATGCTAAAGACAATCAATCGTGTAAATATCTATATAGTGTTGATGATGGTGATAAATTCAGTTCGTACCTAAACAACAATGTATTAACAGTCACAGTTGCTGATAAAACAATAGACGTACAAATAGACCACACGTACCATAATCAATGGCATCATTACGCTATGGTAGGAACCGGTCAAGATCTATTAATATTTGTGGATGGTGAGCTTAAAACTGAAACTAGTTATCAACCAGAGCAAATCACCGGTGATTTTTATGTAGGGTCACATCAAACAAATGATCCGTTGTCTGGTTATCAAGGTTACATGGAAGATTTTAGACTTACTGTTGGTACAGCAATATACAATACAAAATTTTTACCACCAGTCAAACTACCAATTTACTTATCAGACTACACTGTACCAAGTGATTGTTCTACCACATTGCTTCACTTACAGTCTATAAATTTCCCTACCGGTAGTAATGTGATAACAGACGCCTCTGGAAAGAACAACCAACTGGTACATACCAACACGGTACATGACGATCAACCGGTCCTCAATACAACCAGCTCTTTTAAATTTATATCTTCTAGTAGTGTTACTGTTGTTGGTGAAACATTAACAACATTTGATATTCTATCCGGTGATGATTTTACGATTGAATCCTGGATAAAACCAGATTTCAGCGGATCTAAAATAAATCTTGGCGGTGGAGACAGAGGATGGGGGATATTTACAACTTTAAATGATGTTAATGATGACGGTTATATGTTGTTTTTAACAGACACTGGAAGATTAGGGTACAAAGCCGGTACCGATGCAGAAGACATACATATAACATCATCTCCTGGGTTGATCACAGCAGATAAATGGTATCATGTGTCGGTAACACGTCAAGATTCATTAATAGTGTTATATTTGAACGGTAAATCAGTATCCGGTAAATATTTCCCTAGAAAAATCACTACAACCACTCCAATCAAAGTGGCAAATGCCTTCGCTTCCACAACAACTGGAAGTTTTGTCGGTCATATGAATGATATCAGATTTATTGTGGGTCATTCTGTATATAACAATTGTGGTTCTACTGTACCAGATACACTTATAACCAGATGTAGTGATATAGTGGATCCGATGCCTCCAGAATGTGAACAAGTACTAGGTCATATACAGGTAGGAGCATTAGGTATCACAGATGATGTGATTGATTTATCCAAACATAGTCATACAATTGATTCTTTAACAACACCAAAATTTGATATCCAAAATATCGGTAGTGATTGGTATGTATCCGCGGGTTCCGGTGCTGGGCAGATAATATCACCAGTGATACACTCCTCATCCAACCTCGGAGACGCGTTCACAATTGAAACCGTGTTGCGTTGTGCATCATTACCTGTGGATGACAGTTACTTGATATACAATCCAGAGTTTAATTTACGTTTAAACCGTGATAAATTGATTTTCACTGCAAATGGAACTACAATTGAGTACGATCACAGCAGCTTGACACTTCAAGATCTTCAAAATCACCATGTAGCTATCGTCCGCTCCGGGAAAGGTATCGGTCAAACAACCATGTATATAGATGGTGAACCAGTTACAACCGGAACATATACTGCAGATGTCGAGATCGGTGATATAAGCGGAAACCCTGGTTACATGATAGGTGGTACACCAGCTAGTTCAAATGCAGCACCTAATTTACTGTTAAACGACATACGTGTAACTACTGGTCACGCAGTGTACATGGGTAAATTCTTAAAACCCGGATCATTACCAACATTAAGATTCAATGTTGAAGAGCCAGTGATTGACAACATTAAATTTTTCCTTCAAACCGAGGGTAACAACGGATCGACTACATTTACAGACATATCTCGCTCTAGTCACACTGTGTTGAGTGATGAGGATTCAATAACACACTCGACAGATGATAAAAAATGGGGTAATACTAGTGCTAAATTCCCAGGAACTGGTGTGTTGTTATTACCTAGATTAGGAAATTTAGAATCAGATTTCATAGACATCAGAAACAAGGATTTTACATACGAAATGTGGATCAAGCCAACTGTTGTTAATGTTGAACAGACGTTGATATCAATGGACAAGAAACAGTCTTTAGAATCAAACAGCGATGCTTACGGTCATGACGCGATAAAAATTGACATAACATCAACAAACGCAATACGTTGTCAAATAAGATCCAAAGGTGCTGGAAATCCATTGGATATCACAGACGGTACTAATTCTGGTACTGGTGTGATGTTGACTAGAGACGATGTGATCAAGGTAAACGAATGGCAACATGTTGCTTGGTCCAGGGAGAATGGTTATTTTAGAGTGTATATCAATGGATCTAACGTGTCTACTTCACAATCAGACACTTCCACCGGAGGTGTTGTGAGATGGCCATGGGAACCGATGCGCCGGGACAGTGAAGGTAATGAACTCAACATAATCATTGGAGGAACCCGAGAAGATTCCACGTTCACTGGTTATATTGACGGTGTCCGATACGTAAAGGACGAAGCGATGTACACCAAGTGTTCATATGTTGTACCAGATGATAAAAGCCCGCTAGATAAAGTGTTACCAGTCAATCCAGACTGTGAAGATGTGTTGTCACATATTCAAACAGATGCATTGTACGGAGTGGCTGACTTCTCCGGGAAAGAGAATGTAGTGACATTGACAGGTACCGATCAATCACTAGATCAGTTCGTATTGAATGGGACAATGTCTATACCACTATCATCTGATAATACAAGTGCTGCGAGCGTTGAAGTTACTAATGATAACATACCGATTGACATGTCTGGTCCAATATCATTTTACGAGATGTGGATAAAACCACCAATCACCGGAAGTACAAGCAATCTTCGAGTGTTCACCATGAAAGACGCGTCTAATACCGCAAGTGTACAGGTGTTGGTGAACGACACCATAGTTACACTATTGTATAGAGCTGTTGGTGCTTCTGGTTCCACTTGGTTTGGTCCGATAAATTACACACTACCAGCAAATGATTGGTTTCACTTGGCTATCAAATTAGAGAACCAAAAATATATCAATTACATCAACGGAGAATATCAAGGCACGGTGAATATTACCGGAGTCATTCCACCTACAACTCATTACACTCTAGGTGGAGTTCCGACATCAGCACTTCCTTCACCAACAGCATATATTGATGATGTTCGTTTGTCAAAAACAGCAGTCTTTCCTAGCACTAGCACCATATACACTCAAAGATTACCTAGATGTGAATCTTCTCCTGGTGGTTGTGATGATATTCCAGGTGGTTATGACAAATTGAAAGTCTGCATGTCTTTCGAATCTGCTACAAACGAAGACATGTCTAGGTACAGTCACCAAGTTGCACCTCCAAACGGAAATACTAATGCTGGTGTGGTGTTTGACACAGCATACCAGACATATGAGGAAGATGGTGAGACTAAACAGTTCCACTCCGGGTTCCATGGCCAGCACTACCACTCTTTCCAAGATTCTAACGGGTTGGTCATAACATCTAGTGATCATTTGATTATTGGTGATCAGGATTTTGCGATTGAGATGCATATACCACCTGTGATTGATAATGAGCTTGTAGATGTTGATACAAAAACTACATTATACGAGCAATACAGCCCGTCTGGTGATGGTGTATCAATATATATTGAATGTGATACAAATGGTAATGTGATCCTCTGCGCGAATCTGGTGAGTGGTTCAAACAATCTCACATTGAAGAGTCACACACCTGGTAGCAATCCAAATTATGATTTTAGCGACACTACTCGCGGTCCTGCAAATCAAAGAATCATGCTTTCCCGCGCTGATGGTGTTGTTAGATTATACGGATATTATAACGATAATGAGAATCAAGCTTCTGTGTTAAAATCTGACACGTTTGCTCATAATATATCAAATTCCGGTGACATTAAACTAGGTCACGGTTTCCATGATGACTGGACCGGTCATATGGACAGTATCCGTATCACGGTCGGTAGTATCATTGGAGATTGCCCATATTTTAGTAAAAAAACATGTATAAAATGTGAAGGTTTCACAGGTGATGTTGACGCGGTCAAGTATATATGTGCAGTGGCTCGTTCAATAGGTATTCAACCCGTTGATATAGAGTATGACAAACTATACGAGGTTAATAAGTTTGTAGTAACTGGTAAGAATGATGGTTGGTGGAACAAAATACATGCATTATATTTACCAATCTGGCAGGATCCACTGGCGAATGCGATAAACGCCAAGTCACCTGGTATTTACAACCTAGATGAGGACTGGAAGTTCAATCAAGATAGTGGTGAGTGGGTTCACGACAGTGGACCTTACACACAGCTTACCAATTATAATGAAAATGAAAATGGAAACGGTATCACCACACCATTTACAAACAATCAATTGAGCTGGGCAGCGGATGACTGTAGTGTTGGTGTATATCTCAAGGACATGCCTCTTGACAAGAACAATTATGTCATGTCAACAAACAACTCAACTGGTATCAATGTGGATACACGATCAAGATGCAACAAGTCGTCAGGTTTTACGTTGATGACAACCGACTCGCAGCGAGTGAAGACATATGTCAATGGAACAATGACTGTTAACAATGCAGGAGTCACACAAATGCAAGGTGTAAGTGAAAACAACAAATGGGTGATTGGTGGTACAAACTGGGCCGGTAGTGGTAACATGGCTAGTGGTATAAACGATATCAAGATACAAGGTATTTACTTTGGAAACGGTCTAACTCAAGTAGAATCTAAATCAATCAGCTCGTCAATGGTCAAGGTAATTCAAACTTTTGACTACGATGACAAAAATCCAAGTGATGTTATAGATGAAGATTACCTCACAAACAAAGCCCTTTTCGCGGTGTTGTACAGATCTGGTTACACATACACGAATCCTTCATGGATTCGTGAGAGAACAGCAATGACTGGTCTCACACCAGACTCTATAGTACATCATGACGCTTATCAACCGCTAAAGAATTACTACACAACCGATAAATCGTGGTTAGATAAGATCAAGGCATTGTATTTACCCATGTGGAAGGATTCTAATGTGAATCGAATCAATTTTGCTTGCCCATGGTTGTATGATATCGAGTCATGGAACACCAGATCACCTTTCTGGCGATTGGGTGGTGGGTCTTTGACCAATCCACCAACTGTTAATAACGTATCTATATTACCAGCACCACATGCGATGTATTCTGCAGACAGTATATCTGCAGATAATGAATCAGCCATGACATTATGGGTGGATGACACTGGAAACAGCAGAGATTTAACATATGATAGCAGTGATCATGACAATTTAGCAACAGAACCAACCGGTCCGCAATTCTTAACAACCGGTGGGTTGGGTAGAAATGAAAAATGTGTGTTGTTTGGTTATAATGGCTCTCGTACTCCTGGTCAGGAGCATCTATATGTTGCTGGACGAACTGGAAATGCATTTCGAATGGTTGTGAACAACGGTCTACCACAACCAACAACCACATACAAGCATATATTTGTAGTGTATAGAAACATTACAGCAGTTAACAACTCAACTCCAATATCTCTTGACAGTAACACACAAATATTCACACAATATGATGCCACGCAAGGAGAGAGTTTAACTCAATCCGGATTTGGAACAGCCACTGTCAATGGATACCGTGGATCTTATTGGAAAAACGACGGGAATGGAGTGTTGACATGGACACCAGATCCAAAAACAATCTGGCCAGACGGATCAGTCAACAATCCAGCAGGAACACCATTGTTATCAGAGACAAGATTTGGTAAACGTATAATACATTACCAACCAAACTACGGTGACAATGTACCTCAGCAGTCAGTTCTTTGTTTAGGAGATCTAGATAACAACAACCCGCTATCGATACATGGTGAGTATTACGATGTTGTGGTTTACGACCAAAATCTTACCGACGAACAGGTATTTGCTGTCTATAACTACCTTGCATCGAAACATAATGTATCATTACATGATGACATGCTACACAACGATTATTCTGGTAGTGTGGAACATGGCCATGGAGCATTCACATACATTCCGAGCAATAACGCACTACCAGGAGATACTAATTTAAACACACAAGGAACTTTAACTACATTTGAAGGTACTGACATTGATGAAGTTTATCAAAATGAGTATATATCAATAACTAACACCTCTGGTGGTTTTGGATCGGTTAAGTATGCACGAGATTATTGTGGATCAGATACTGATTTAGAGGTATCTATGGGTAATGATGTAGAGCAAGGTTGGGCTTTAGGTTCTAAAACAAATTCTTTCAGTAAAATCAACGCCGGCTTAGGTGTTAATCCAGGATTCGCTTATATTTCACATGAAACGAACACGAATGACTTGTATACTATAGATCTGACAATAGCAGCTGATTCATACAACAGAACCTCAGCCTTAATACCAGTCAAATCACCAGCTCTATTCGCGCTGAACAATAATGGTGATACACAGATGGGATCACAAGACAAATACCAAGCATTTTTCTTTACGGATGACTTAACAAGCAACAATCAGTTATCAGCTTTTGGTAATTCTATCAATTCAATAACTAACAGCATACCAGATAGTGTAGGTACTACATGTAGCGTAACTTATGTGTCGGATCCGGATGCTCAGGCGTATATATGCGCTGTGGTTAATGCTGGTGGATTGTTATCTTCTGAAGCCGCTAACGATATACGAGTGAGCGCTATCAACGATTTCGTCACCAGAGGTAAATCTCAAGGATGGTGGGGAAAAATCAAAGCTTTATATTTACCCATATGGCAGTGTAGTGAGGCTAATAAAATCAACATGATCACACCTGGTGTTAAGTCTATGATATTGGATGATAGTAAATTAGATCATGAATCCGGAAAATATTTAAGATTGCTAGGCACTGGCAATGACACTGAAACATCCAATGAGATAATACTACCTTACAAGCCCAAGGATATATACAGATCCACTTGCGAAAATCACGATCCAAGATCTCCAGAGCTGTACACTCAAAACATAACAACATATTTAAGAAATTTTAATATCAACACCGGTACCAATCCGTTAATGTGGGGATTCATGTACAATGACTTGACTAACTCCCAACCGGCGCAGATATACAACAACGATCCATACAATCCAGATGTTTCTCGTGATGATTTGTTGTTGATGGAATGGCCTGGTAGAGGTACAACATTCACATCCGGCCCGACCAATCAATCCTTCAATGGTCCTTTGAACACAATGATACATGACAGAGAGGTAACAGGTGGATTGTTAAGTGAAAACATTATAGGTTCAAGTCATAGTGAAATGTCGTTCAACGACAAGTCTTCTCGGTCAACCACAAACACTGGACTGTCTGGATTGAAAGATTATGGTGGAACTGGTCACAGAGATTATGTGATACCACAATATTATCTCAACATGCCTTTGGGTGGCTCTGAAAACACGTGTATCAGTTACATAGCACTCGGTATCGGTTTCAATGTTGATACAGAACTAGCAATATTTAACGATTATAAGGAAGCAGTTGAAGAGTTGGTCGGTTTCACAGACAGCAAACTCAATGCATACACATATCCAACAATAGGTAGTGATATTCTGAAATTACACGGTATCAAATCAGCTGGTAGCAGAGGATCTGTAGTTACATTAACTTCAGTAAAACAACAAACCACTGCATATGACATCAACGTACCACAATCACAATCAACTATCAGCTCTCCACTGACCAGCGTGTGGGATGACACTCGAGTTTGGAATTATAAATTAGATAACTACAGTATAGAAATTTGGGATCCAAGTTATGAGAATAGTACCAATCATCATCAAATAAGACCAGACGGTCGAAGCCTTAGTCATACAATTGGTAATGGAGCCAGCACCGCGAATGCAGTTGCACTCGGTTATGCAGTCCGGCGACCAGAAGGAGGTTTAGGTATTAGAGAAACATTACGAGGTGATTATTATTATAGTCCAGGAGATCCTGAATCACAAACATACATTAGAGGTATACAAAGTGGAGCTGTTAGAAGATCAACATATTCTAGAGCTGGTTATCAATACAATGACAATTCAGCTAATAACGAAGATCGAATGTTAAAATTTAAAATATTACCCTCATCCCCGGATAAGGGACTGTTTGTAGGAGGAGGAAGTTCACGCTCAGCAGACACAAGCAACAGTTCGTCCTCGGATAGTTCTGCTGCAGACTTGTCTAGAGGGTTAAGGACCTCACCGGATCTGTTTAACAAATACCCTAGTAATAACATACCATTCACAGTGGGAGAACCAGTGGAGATAATGTATGTTGATGGTAGTTTCTGTCCGTCAGAGCATGGAACATGGCAGAGTAACGCGTGGTATGACAACACTGATTTAATGTACAACGCGAAGCGTAGTATTGGTACAACTCCTATAAGAAGCAATGTAGAATATTATAATAAACGTTATAAAGTAGCGGAGTTAACAGATTTAAACGGTAATGGTCTGTCTGATGGTGATGTGTTTGATGAAGGTACAACCCATGGTGGTCCTGAGCCAAAGCCCACTCTTGGAGCAAGTGTTTCATTAAAAGCTTGGATGAGATTAGAGATGGAAGACATAACATCTATAGATATAGGGCCTACTGACAATCATGACCTGGTATTAACCTCAACTCTCAGCGCAACTGATGCATCGCGAGCCCATGAATGGACATCTAGATTTTATTTCCATGATTCTGACACTCCAGGTTCTATCTTTAATTATAATTTAGAAGTCGATCAAAATTCTGATATTTATGTAGGTGGTACATACTCCGATTACGCGATTGTCAATTATGATATGTCATTAGATAAGAAATATAGCATTCGATTGGATTGTGAAGGAAATGAAACAGATTCTGCGACTCAAAACCCTAACGGATATACACAAGCCTTTATGATGAAAATCAACCCAGATACTGGTGAGGTTGAAAACTTTCGATCTACTGGTGGTGAGTGTAGATCTGAATGTTTAGGAACAACCACCGACTCAACTGGCAATCTATATATGGTTGGTTCGGTTTCTGGTAAAGTAAAATTCACAGACAACCATGGCATGTTCAGATCCATGAACAGAGGTGTTAATACAACATCTCTCACCAACAAATATGGTTTCATCGCAAAATCTAGTATGAATCACACAGCTTTAGACAAATTCGCAATATACAGACCCTTGGATTACACATGGGAATGGGTGAATTATGTTGATTCTCCTGGAGAGTTAGAGAATCAAAACCGGGTTGTATCTGACATAACTGTCGATGGTTACGATGATGTGTATGTTGTAGGATATTACGATTGTCCTAGTGAAATTGGTCGATCTGGTGCTGCCTCCAGATTATCAGACACGCCTCAATTTGAGCCCGGATACCATTGGGATGATAATAACAACCTTACAGTGTTTGTCTCTAAATACGACACTAATGGTAAATGTAAATGGACTAAAACTACAACTATCGGAAGCCAAATTAACGATACACAGAAAATACATGTACATGACAACGAAGTGTACGTGATGAACAATGCTTCTGATATAAGTTTCGGAACCACGTCGTTAAGTGGTGTGTGTATAGATTCATTTGATTGTGGGACTGGAGATTATATTAATTCTAAAAACATAAACACAGACAGTACTATATCTGGTAATGATTTCAACATATCTGACAACAGTGTTATATCTATTGTTGGTGAGTTTTCAGGAACCGTCACTTCAGACACAGTGACTTTGATTGACACACAAACATCTCTAGATTCTTCTAATCCTGATGGGTTCTTCGCCATGTTACCAATTGGTATGTTGACTGGTCGAGTAGGTTCTTTCTCTTCCACCGGGCAAAATTCAACTTGTGCTGGTACAACTATGGATTATAGTATTGGTCACAATGTAATAATGGGTGTGTCAACTGGTGATACTGCCGCCACTCTAGGACCGGTGTCGCAAACCACTACAAAACCAACAAATCATAACACCTACACTTTCACAATATCTCATGAGCTGTAATAAAGAAAATATCAATAGATTATCAACAGTAACTGTTGCATCACATCAGTTCGGAAGAGTCACTGGGCAATTAGTCAGACTCACCGGTTCTGCTGGATATTTAACCGCAATATGTGACAGAGGTTATAAATTTGATGGCTGGTACGACACACAATCACAATTGATGTCCGTAGATGAAAGATTGTACATACCTTCATGGATGGATATGACGGTTGAACCTCGTTTTTCTGAAATAATTATCACAGTTGGTGATGCTACCGCGATGGATGCGAACGAGAGTTTAGTGTATTACATCGAAAAGCATGGTCAAAACAAAGGAGCTACTGATTCGACATACGGAATGTTCCCGGTTCAAACATATTACTCCGCCGGTAACTTCTCAACAGATTCAAACAACAGTTCAACTCGTTTGATGATAAATGGTGATACAGTGTGTGAGTACCCAGTCACTTACGGTTACAACTACGATGTGCACAGCCTGGATGAGAATGGAAACCCGTTTTACCAAATTAATCTTGGAACGTATGATGAAAATACAAACATCTCGACTGGAACTTGGTATCGTGACCCGGCAACATATGAAAAAAAGTATGAAATATCCATTCCAGATATATTGTCAGTTCCACTTGAATCTGTAGAATTTCCATTCCAGGAATATTCTCGAATACCTTATGTGGTTGGTAGTTGTAAAGAACCAACTGGATCTACTTATTATAACAATGGAAATTTTCACACGTACAATTCTCCAACCGATCAATCCACTCCATCACAATTTCCGTTGTTACAATACCACCGTGGTATCAATTTAATAAATTACTATCATGAAGAGACGCTAGATTTCGCTGGTCTTGAAGGTGGTGACTTTCAATCATATTATCACCGAATAAATTCCGGGTCACACAAGGGTAGTCGGATCCGAAACCTGGACACTGTTAGTGAATGGAAAGATTTTAGAGCGATTGGCAGTTATGCTTATAACTGGTATATGTTTGATAACAACACATTGGGTCATGATGATAATTCACCCAGAATTATAGATCCGTTCGTTTATAACAACAATCTAACAGTGGCTATGTTCACTGGACCTGGCGGGTCTGGCACCAGTCCAAGAACTGCCCTTGATCCGGATTTGAACCCTCAATGGACCAGTAATTATCAAACAAAACCGAAGTCTGGACTGTATCATCACCCACTTCGATACAGCTTAGTGACAAACATGGTGAGTAATACCAAAACATACGTGCAAGATTACACTTTAACTAAAAATTACTTTCAAACATTAAGAGGTGTGTATGATCGGCAGTCAAATCAAACCGGTTCCGACATTGATCTTACTGGAGCAGATTTTTCCAATCTTACACATTTCTATTTCAGTTGTAGTGATTATGTAAATACTATAGAACCGTTGAGCGCCGCGGATGATTTGAAATATTTCGTGATGAGCTCAAACTCTCCGTATAAAATTTTAACTTTAGAACCATTACAAAACAAAAAAATACAATACTTTTCAATCGCCCGTTTTCCGAATCTAATACATGATTCATTATATGAAGAACGTGTCAAGTTGCATATGGATTTTAATTCAAATAATATATTGACTCAGGATAGCACCAGGCACGTTAATAAATTAAATAATCATGGAGCTATTGTAGTCGACACATGAGCACATTAACAAATTCATACGAAGGTGATATTTTAGAACAACAGGTAATTTCGTTGAATGCTACCAACGTGAATTTTGTGAATTTCACTGTCAATCACACTGGTCATATTGTGGATTTCCAATTCCGTAACAATTTTTACGGATATACATACGCTTACACTGGATCAATGACCGGTACGTTTCGAAATCCTGGTAATCAAGTGATCGGAAGCTGGAGTTTGGATGCTAGTGACATAACATCATTATCCAGTCCGGATTGGTTATCTGTAAAAATAATTGATTACCCACATGTCACTGCTGGTGAGTATATTCAACTAAAAATAGATCATGTCACCACTGATAACGGTTGGTTTGGAGCTTTTGGGTATCACAACATACCTACCGGACCGACTAACTTCGCGTATGGTGCGATTGGATACAAAGCGTATGTAGGATCTCCTCCAGCTCCAAGCATCACTCCTACTCCAAGTGTCACCCCTACTCCAAGTGTCACACCCACACCAACTCCCACTCCCACTCCCACTCCACCACCAGAATACCCGTCTAATCTACCACAACAGTACTGCACTACAATCAACAATTCTCAAGGAGAACAGTTCAATCACGTGGGCTGGGCTCCAGATAGGTTTGTTTTTCAAAACACATCATATGATAGCACAACCCCGTTGAAATACACGGCTCTCAGTGGTAACGACCCGTATGAAATGGTGTTTGAACTGGAGTACAATGTTGACCTTGATGGGGATTCAAATTATTCTGAGCACGAGAAGGCATTACTGTATGTTGACCGGGTGAACAACAACACTATCATCCAAACGCAGGCAGAATCAAATGACGCGACTGACGGTTGGCTTATCAACACAACTCCACCGCTTACCGGGTATGTTAACATTGACACGTGGTTTAAACAAACCATGAACAACATTGAATCGTGGACTGATGTGAACGACACGTGGAACTTCACCCAATCTCAGGTGATTGGTACTGGTGCTGTTTTTGAGAGTGATGATAATATATTGTTTCAGTTTGGTGATCAACAAGGTGAAACCGGTATGATTATACCGAAGCTGAGTCAAAATTCATATGACACTCCAAGCGATCCAAGCTATGAGCTTGTTTTCCGGCGAGCTCCAGGAGACGATCTACTTGGATACGACACAGAAAGTGTCCAACTTCAAGGAGATATTTTGAGCGAAGGATCATGTATCATTCAAGAAATCACAAACGCTGGTACTACTCAAGCTTTATCCGGTGAATCCACATTGCAAGTGACCGAGGCAACCACTCAAGCACTTCCGATCGGATCGACCATCGCCATCGATCGAGGAACAGCAATTGAAGAGTGGAACCGAGTCACAGGTCATGGTTCTTTACAACTTGAATATCCGTTGATATACAGTCACTCCGCAGGGTTCAATCTCACACACGCAGCAAATTCGGTCGGCATTGTGGCGATTCCTAACACACACATAACCGGTATACCATCCAGTGTGAACACTGATCAAACAATGGATTATTACACAACCATACCACTGGATACCAAGACAATAGGACCAAATTGCGCCATAGCGATATGGTTCAAACCTACCACGTTCACCGATACAGAACTAGTGTCGTGGGGAGAAGGTCAATATCGGCATTCGATCGGTATGTCGTCTGATGGTTCGCCGCGATTTCGATCAGCCAGACATAGAGACGATATGTCTATACCACCGGCGATTGATTTCATGAAGCCAAACGGTTTGACAGGGAAATTAAATCTGAACGAATGGAATTTTATAGGTATGTCTCCAGCATACACAACATCCTCAACCGGATTGGCAACTTTCGTAGGAACCCGGATGTTTGCGAATGCGAATTCGTCATGGTTCGCGTTCCAGGGTGTTCAAGCTGCAGTGAATACTTGGTATAGAAAATTTTCTACTACTGATGCTGACCTGTTGGTGAATCGACAGTTCGATGGACAAATTTCAAATATATGGATGAACGATGTGTCCATGAATTGGTCTGTTCCAAATAATACCGATTTCAGTAATGGCGAGAACATGAGTGCAGCGTTTGTCATGGGTAGAACTGTTGATCCGACATGGGCCACTGGGACTTGGCGAGCTGCTCAACCACCCGCGTTGCAGGATACGTCAAACACATCAACTCTCACAACACACCCGGTCGCTCAACCAGATTTAACCTCCCGACCATTCAAAATAAATGTAACTTTCATTAGCGTTATAACAGGTCATGAGTTCACAGCCCACCAGAAGTCACAAATCCTTCTAGCTTGTGAGAAATGGACCAAAGTTATACAAGATGACAGAACACTTGATTTAATAGTGCGTCTTAATGGTGATGACTCCCTCCCGGGAAACTTGGGTGGTACTATGCCCAGTACCACCACCATCGCGAATTGCGGTCCTAGGATTTCACCACTGGACCAATTCGGCAGACTCCCCGGGTTTGAATATATAGGAGACACGTTCAATGTGACTGGTCGAACTGTAGCTGCTGAAATGAATTGGAACATCAGATATTTATCTCAAATGGAAGATTTACCTGGTGGTTTTGGATCGAAAGACACCACGTTCATAAGCCCGACTTTAACCAAGATGTGGGCCTCAACCGTGCACGAGATAGGCCATGGCGTGGGTATTCCACATCCAATGAACTGGAGCACCAATCATCAAGTGTTGTTCAGCGGAACCACCGGACAGCCTTTCCCAACAAATTGGTTTTGGACTAGTCAAAAACCCACTCACGCTGCATCAAATCCGGTGTACATGGGACCAAAAGGTGTTCAAGCTTACAACGAATACACAGGATTGGACACTGACGCCCTTCCATGGGAGGATGGTGGAGGAAGTGGTACTGGTCTGTTTCACCTGGAAGAAGGGCCAGAATCTAGAGCATACACCTCACCATTCACTGGAAAGAGTTACAATCTACCATGTTTAAAAGATGAGTTGATGACCGGGCTGGCGGAGCATGGTGATACACCAGAACCATTTTCTAAAATCACAATAGGCATACTGGAAGACATAGGATACACTGTGGATTATAATGAGGCTGAGCCATACAGCATTGACATGACTCAATTTCTTCAACCATCACAATCCCCCACCCCAACACCAACAGTCACACCTAGTATTTCGATTTCTCCTACCCCATCAATTTCTGTAGACGTGTCCAAAACACCAACACCGACACCTACTACCACTCCATCAATTACAATATCTCCGACTGTCACACCAAGCATATCAATATCACCGTCACTAACTCCTTCACTCACACCAACCCCAACTCCAACTCCAACCACTCCGGATTGGGATAATATTCCAGTCCCAGCAGGTTCCTTTTCGATATCGAAAGCGATTAACGATTCCGGAGATATAATCATAACCGGCCTCCAGGATCATAATGTAGCAAAAGTATATCAGGTGATTAATGATGTTTGGACGCAATTAGGTGGTGATATACCATTTGACGGTTCACATGAATTTCAAAATGATCTTTTCGGTTCTTCTGTTGCTATTAATGGTGCCGGTGATGTAGTATCAGTAGGGGCTGCCCTTGACTCTACAGACGTGACCAAAGGCGGATCTGTAAGGGTGTTAAAACTAACCAACGGTGCTTGGGTTCCAATGGGGCAAGAGCTTGAAGGTTCCATCTCCAATGAGAGAAGGTACAGGCATGATCTTAACTCCACCGGTGAACGAGTGGTGATTGCATCCCCAAATGAAGAATTGGTGAAAGTGTATGATTACGATAACACTAACAACACATGGGTTCAAAGAGGTCAAAACCTCACTGGACCAGTCAACACTCAATTTGGCACATGGGTTTCCATGGATGCCACTGGTAACAAGCTAGCAATTTCTTCACCCTCAGATGAACTATACATTTACATTTTAAATAACACTACAAATCTATGGGATCTAGACACGACCATAGAATCCACCGGTACGAACTTTTACATGGGAGTGCTCAATAGCGCTGGTGACACAGTGGCGATGTCTGATACTTCCGGGACAGCAGACACAGTGGATGTGTATACACTCACGGGTGGTGGGATGTATAGTCAATTAGGATCATCAATCCAAGATTTTGGTTCCGGAAATGATACACAAGTTACAGATATAAATGCTGCTGGTGACCGTATCTTGATCACCATTCCAGGAGGCAATGGATGGACTGGATCAGTAGTAGTTTATGAACTTCAATCCGGTGTTTGGACTCAAATAGGTAACGAAGTGTCTGGTATCATGGATTACAATCCTACTATGAACAGCGCTGGTGACCGGGTTGTTGTAGGTGACAGCAGTAAAGTTCAAGTACATGACATTGTTACTGATATCATCTTGACAGATGGTACCACCATGGCTGGTGTGACTGAAGTTAACACTAGTGATGATGCATTCTTTAACATAGGTGATCTGATCACAATCGATCCAGGTGGTGAGAATGAAGAAACAAATCAAGTGTATGGTCATGGGTCGATCAAATTGGTAACACCAATTGATAACACTCACATGCAAGGTGTGGTGGTGGTAGTCACAGGAAATGCTCCATTACCGCTACTATCACATGAATTATTCACTTGGGGATCAAATAGTCATGGACAATTAGGAGATGAGAATCTAACTGACCGACCAACACCACTCAAAGTAGGCACAGCCAATTGGCACATGGTCGCTGGTGGAGATGATCATAGCATAGGTATAAAAACTGACGGTACATTGTGGACCTGGGGTTTGAATGACGCTGGTCAAATAGCCAGACCAGCAGACATTGCAGAAGAATCAACACCCACACAAATATCCGCAGATTCGTGGAAATTTGTAGCAACCGGGGATGACTGCAGTCTCGCGATCAAACAGGATGGTACATTGTGGTCTTGCGGTAACAACTGGCACTCACAATTAGGATATACCGGTGGTACTGGTGTCAAAGTGTACAATCTCACACAAGTTGGTGTTGATTCAGACTGGACACATGTATCAGCTGGTGATTCACACACACTAGCGATAA
>MDTB01168354.1_pt1 | contig 21230 bp, 19 predicted proteins | sample 811161 | NCBI WGS metagenome assembly MDTB01 (sample SAMN05326650, study PRJNA326480) | marine metagenome | isolation source: seawater | place: Mediterranean Sea | collected 2009
CAAAGAGAGCTATGAGGAGAAGGGCCTGATGTCCGGTTACTCACTTCCCAGAGTACAATTCGACTACATGATGTTCAAGAAAGCCACTGAGATAGTCAAGGAGAATGGCGGGGCGGTCATACAAGGGTTCACGGTAAAGGAGATATTGAGTGAAACAACTGGTGGGGTGACAGCCATCAAAGGAGTATCGGGAAAGTTTGGGGGTTCCAGATCGGAGTCACCGGTATTATCCTTCAAGTCCCTAGTCACCATAGGTGCTGGTGGCTATAACTGCCCAGTATCCAGGAAAATAACAGAGGTTCACGGTGAGCCTCACAAGGATGACGATCACTTCTGTGGGGGCTATCGAGAGTACTGGGAGGGCGTAGAGGGACTAGAGGATCCTGAGGGCCCAATTGAGATTCACTTCGTAGATGAAGTCATACCTGGTTATTTCTGGCTCTTCCCGGTTGGTGATGGTGTGGTAAATGTAGGGATTGGGATGCTAATCTCTGAAGAGAAGAAAGGTAAGAGGAAGGGATCATGGAGGGGGCTTAGGAAGACTCAGAAGTGGTTGATTAATGAACATCCCAGGTTCAAAGATAGATTTGCAAATTCAAAGATGGTGGAAGGTTCTGCGAAGGGATGGCAACTACCTTTCGGGTCTCCTAGAAAAAATCCTCCATCTCATCAACCCAGGAGAGGGGCCATGGCAGGAGCGATGACTGTAGGAGATGCTGCCAGCTTGGTCGACCCGTTTAGTGGAGAGGGGATTGGCAACGCTCTACTTTCGGCAAAATTGACAAGCAAACATTTCGATAAGAGCTTGCATTCAGACGGCTTTACGTTGGAGGCTTCGGAGGCATACATGGAGGAACTATGGGATGTTTTGGGGAAGGAGCTTTCCAATTCTAAGACATTGCAGAAAATGATGAAGTGGAAGCGTCTGACTAGCTGGTTCATCAACAAGGCCAATAAGAAGAAGGAGATTGGCACTCTGATGTCGGAAATGATTGCTAGTAAAGACGCCCAGACCGAGTTATGGAATCCATGGTTTTTGTTCAAGACTCTTGTCTTGCCCTGAGGTGATGAGTTGGCCCTACTGAGTAAGTCATTGGATGGAATAGATGCGATTTTTCTAGATTTAGACGGTACTATCTACCTCGGAGGAGAACCTATCGAGGGTGCTCTAGACTTCCTCGAACGTCTCAAGCAGAGAGGGATAAGGAGGTTCTTCCTTTCGAATAATTCCAGTAAGTCTGTTTCTCAGTATCTCGAAAAGCTGACCTCGATGGGTATCCCGGCAACTGAGCAAGATATTCTTCTATCGACTCATGATCTTCTGTCGTGGCTGAAAAAAGAAGGGATTACTGAGACCTATCTAGTGGGTACCGAGGGAATGAGAGAGATGTTGGAAGATGATGGCATCAGAACCCGTGCTCAAAGTCCCCAGTATGTCGTGCTGGGATATGATACTGAGATAAACTACGAGAAACTGTCTGCTGCTTCCATTCATCTTCACAGAGGGGTACCCATGGTAGCTAGTCATCCGGACATAGTATGTCCTTCTCCTGATGGTGGCCTGCCGGATACCGGTGCTTACATCGACCTCTTCGAAGCTACGACTGGGGTTAGACCAGTACACATTTGCGGTAAGCCCAATCCGGGTATGATTCTCCATAAGGTTGTGGAGTTGGGGCTCCGACCGGATAACTGCGCCATGGTGGGCGATCGTCTGTATACCGACATTGAGATGGCTGAGAGGTCGGGGGTTCATGGCATCCTGGTTCTCTCTGGAGAGGCGACAATGTCTGACGCCTCAGACGCGACCCAGAAGCCTAGTCTAATTGTGGACTCTGTAGCCTCTCTACTCTGAGGTGTTTTTCAGTGCACTGGGTGTAGGAGTGGAAACTACACTATACAAATAGAAATATTTCACCGGAGGTACATGGAAGGAGCGACCGAGCCTGAGGCATTACAGCACAGGGCATACTACAAAATGGGTCTTTTTGTCTATGACAATGCCAAAGTAGTACTTCTCTTGACTCTGATTCTATGCGGTTCTCTAGCATCTCTGATGACTTTGGAGCCTAGATATGCTGAAGGCTACGGCGAGGGAGATCTGGAGTCCGTACACGGATGGGATGCTGCAAGAATTGGGTTCACATCAGAGAATGAAAGCGATAGTTTCTCTTTCCATGTGCTTTTTCATCATCCTGGTGCCAGCCATGAGGATGAGGCGATACAGAGTGCGATGATGGAGACGGTCTCCCCGATGGCCGAGAGTGAGCATGTTTCGATTGAGTATCCATGGTTCACCAACGAAGTCAACAGAACCGAGCTTGTTAGCTCGGTAAATCCTGAATGGACGAGGGTTAAAATCGAAGTGAATTTAGACAGAGACGGTTCTAAGGCCCTTCTCAAGGAGCACTTCGATGATCTCGTGCTCCCTGATGACGCCCCTGAAGGAATGGATAAGTGGGTTACTGACAATCTAGCTATTGATGTGACATTCGATCTAACTTTGAAGGATGAGCTGATTCAGGCAGAGCTACTAGCGGCCCCGCTGACACTGATCATCCTGCTTCTGGTGTTCGGAAGCTTAGTTGCTGCCGGTCTTCCAGTTCTTTCTGGAGTCTACACCGTCCTTGCGGCTGTGGGGATAGTAACTGGCCTTAGCTACGTTTTTGATGACATCACGGTCTATGCAAACAATATCGTCTCCCTTCTGGGAATTGGGCTGAGCGTTGACTACTCTCTGTTCATAGTGAACAGATTCAGGGAGGAGCTTGGAAGAGGAAGGGACCATAGAACCGCTGTAGCAATGACCAGTGCCACGGCTGGGAGAGCTATTTTCTTCTCCGGAATGACTGTCATCGTGGGACTAATGGGGATGCTGTTCTTCGAGAATACAGGCCTTCCCTCCTTGGGATGGGGAGGGATTTGCGCTACGGCAGTAGCTCTGACCTCATCCATCGTTCTGCTTCCAGCAATCCTGTCCTTACTGGGAGAAAGGGTGAATTCATTCAAAGTACCATTCTCTTTCGGGGTGGATACCGGAGAGGAGGGTTTCTGGTCTAATATCGCTAGTGGTGTCATGAAGAGACCCTTCGCTGTATTGGTTCCTGCAGTAATCGTATTGATGTTAGCCGGATCGCCTTTCTTACAGGCAGAGTACGGCATAACCACTTACAAGGCTCTCAGTCCAGATGATGAGTCTCGACAGGGAATGGAGCTTACAGATGATAACTGGCCCGAGTACATCTCCAACACAGCTCTAGCTGTGTTTGAAATAGAGGAGGGAGTAGATCCTCTTCACGAGGAGAATATTAGGTCACTGTATCGTTTCTCACAAGAGATTCTGAGTATTGATGGGACGAGCTACGTACGTAGTCACGGACACTTCGACGTTAACATGAGTGAGAATGAAGTGGTCGATTTCTGGAATTCATCTAAAGATGGTGATCTGTCTCCGATGGAAGCAATGCTAATTTCAGCACAAAGAGAATACATGAATGAGAGTTTCATCGGAAATGGAGTCGTGTTACTAGTAGTTGGAATAGAGGGAGATGAGTCTAGTGTGAGTTCAAGGGAGGTTGTACTTTCCATTAGGGAGCTTGAGACGAAGAACGATCAGTTTGGCGGAACGGCCACTGTAAATGTAGCAGGAGTCGCCGCATACAATCAAGATGTAATAGAAGCAGTGGCTGAGAACCTGCCCATATCTCTGGCATTCATTCTGATAACTAGCTATATCCTTATCTTCCTCCAAGTGAGATCTGTTGTTCTTCCTCTGAAGGCTCTAATCATGAACGTCCTATCTGTAAGTGCGTCCTTTGGAGTTCTGGTTTGGATTTTCCAGATGGGCAACGGAGCAGATTTGTTGAACTTCACGCCTCAGCCAATAGACCCGACAACCCCTGTGATGATATTCGCTATTCTCTTCGGCCTGAGTATGGACTACGAGGTACTGATGCTGTCCCGTATCCATGAGGAGTGGGAGAGGACTGGTGACAATACAAAGTCGGTCGCTGTAGGGCTTCAGAAGAGTGGTCGAATTATCACCTCTGCCGCGTTGGTGATGGTAACTGTTTTCTCGGCTTTCGGTCTATCGTCGGTGTCTTTGATGAAGCAATTTGGATTCATGCTTGCATTGGGAGTGGCGGTAGATGCCACACTAGTCAGAGCGCTAGTTGTACCATCTACTATGCGTCTGATGGGTGAATTGAACTGGTATGCCCCGTCATGGCTCGTTTCTAGAGATGGAAAGACAGAGGATTCAAGTCCTTCAGAGCAAGATGCATAAGGCCTAACTTAGAGTTAATACGAATAATGCGTGTACCATGTGAGTGGTATGGGGGAGGGCATCGTGGTGGTTACAGGTGCTAGTGGATACATAGGCAGTCATATTGTTGCCAACCTTCTTTCCAAGGGAATGCATGTTAGGGCTACAGTCAGGGACAAGGACGACCCTGAAAGAGTGGATCACCTGAAATCCATGGAAATAGCAGATGGTGGTAGTATTGAGATTGTTGAGATGGACCTATTCGACGAGGACTCTGTTGATTCTGCAATTTCTGGGTGTACTGATTTGATTCACACTGCGGCTACTGTGATTGTTAGATCCCGTGATCCCCAGAGAAAGATTGTCGACCCGAGTGTAATAGGGACGAAGAATATCGTTTCTGCGGTTGAGAAGTCTGGGTCTATTGAGAGATTCGTTCATACCTCATCAACCGCGGCTATTCGGCCAATGGATTGGGAGGATGGTGCTGTTCTAACAACAGAAAGCTGGGCCAATGATGCTACCTTAGAAAATAATCCATATGGATTGGCTAAGGTTAGTGCAGAGATGGTTGTCAGGAACTGGCACTCCTCTCTAGAAATGGAAAATCGCCCCAGATTAGTCACTATTCACCCCTGTATGGTGTTTGGCCCCCCTCTCTCCCCTAGGCACCTGCGGGGCTCTCTAGCAATTCTAATGGCCATGATTAGGAGGGATATTCCGTTGAACCTGCCCATGCAAATCAATATCGTTGATGTGAGGGATGTTGCGGAGGCGCATGTCAGAGCCCTGAGAGGAGGGGAGGAAGAGGGGCGTTATCTAACAGTCTCTGGAGAGATGATGATGAATGACATTGCCAAGGCACTGAAAGAAGCGCATCCAGAAAGACGTTGGGCCACTAGGGAGGCACCATACTGGCTGGCCTTAGTGGCTGCTTTCTTCCATCCTAAAATCGATGTTTCATGGGCTAAGAGGCATTTGAGGCGGAAGCTCTACTGGGATGCCTCTCCGGCCGAGAGAGAATTGGATATGGAATGGCGAAGTCCCATGGAGTCGATACTGGATACTACTCCTCCGATTCTAGAGAACGATTGGGACTAGCTGTCCATATGGAGATGTGGTTCTATCTCTGCTTCAAGGATGGTTTCCTCTCTGTACCTCATCCACAGTGATACTATTCCTACTATAGCCAGGATTACCAGAGAGAACACCCCTAACAATACAATTAGCGACGTGGATGTCTCTCCCTGGACGGCGACATCAGTATCGTACATTGGAATCAGTGCTTCGTCATACACCGGCCTAATCATTAGCAGATCAATTGCAGTGCTGGGGTCATAGAAATCTGAGGGAGGAGCGGGATCTAGGTCTGAATACCCATCCAACCTAATGGGTACCTCGAAAATCCTCTCTTCACTGACATCTAGAGTGAGTAGGACATCGAAGGTGTATGGTACGCGGGGCTCCATGAATTCAGATCCTGTTAGTATACCAGTGATTGGGAGGGATATCGCTGTACCAGTGACATCAAACTCCGTCCATGCATTCCAATGCTCTGGAGCGACATCCAAAGAGATGTAAATGGTGTCGCCGACAATCGTTCCTTGCCCCTGTGCGTCATCACTACCATCTGATCCAAGGTCGACATTGGGCCGTATCTGTGCGATCTGTGCCGTATCAGTATCCCAATCTAGTGAGCTGAAGGATATTTGCATCTCCACTGTACCGTTTGGTACCCACACGTAGTGTCTATCATCAGTGGAATATGTTCCGAAGGTGCTTGTCGGGCCGTTATTGAAATGGCTCCACTCCCCCTTCCATGCATGTCTGAGCTGATCCGTCTTGAGGGGGATTTCTCTAGTATCCATTATTCCCTCATAGTGCCTGAACGCGTCCCATACCGTGGCTTGTGGGTAATCTAGGAATCCGTCTTCATCGGGGTCTCTCATCACTTGGAGTGTTCTTGCGAGTGCGAGTGCCCTGTCCGTGTCCACTAGGCCGTGCCCTACTCTCCAATCATGGCATCTATCCGTTTGCTCTGATACGTAGCAAGTATCTGGGATATCATTGCAAGGATCGTCGTCATTGCCTTCTTCGCATGAATTCCATAGTAAATCATAGTGAGAGGTGAGTTCTAGAATTAGCTCTATTTCATGGACTCTGGACTCGTTTCTCTCATCCCAGTCATCGAACTGCAGTCCCTTCGCTGATTCGTTGAAGTAGGCGCTCTGCTCTTGATCATGGTCTTCGATCTGATAGTCTGCAACGCCGAGAGATGGTGCTGCGGCCAGTAATAGAGTAGCTATGCCACCTATGTGGGGGGTAGCCATGCTGGTACCTGATATGGACATGTAGTAGAGGTCTCCCTGAGTTCTTGTCGAGGCATCAATGGCTGTAGCCCTCGGAGCTGTAGCCCAGATGTCCCTGCCGGGGGCTCCGATATCTGGCCATGTGTGCTGTTGGGTCTTCCACCCTCTGCTCGAGAAGGAAGTAACTGCTGATGCGTCGTGTGTCAGGGCCGCCACTGAGATTGCAGAAGGGGTATTCGCGTACACATTAGTTCTCAGATCATCCTCTGACTCTTCCCCGCTTCCTCCGCTATTTGAGGCGGCAAAGATTACTGCAACGTCGTTTTCGTAAGTGAGCATGTCAGTTAGGATGGTGACCGCATTAGAAGGATTGTAGTCCCCGTTAGTACCCCACGAATTAGAAACCACTCGAATATTGTAATCATTGAGGCCCGGTCTACTATGTTGGTAAGTCCATTCTAGACCTTCCACAGCTGCGAAAATCGAAGCCCCGTCTCCTGTTCCAAGAGCCACTATCGTCGCGCCCTTAGCGGTACCAAGTCTTCTGCCCCCAGAGGCGTCACCGTTCCCAGCTATCGTACCGCCGACATGCGTACCGTGCCCACTGGATGTGTCAGAGTTACAGTTTGGTGCATCTATCCACGCTACGCCAGTCCACTTGGCAGACCAGATTAGCTTCTCTCCAGTCCATGGTTCTCCACAGTCAAAATCTGGATGCTCTCCATCGATTCCAGTGTCAAGATCTACTGCTGTTGCTCCTTCTCCATCGTACTCGGAGAGAGACATATCCGGCTCCGTCTTGAGTACTCCATTGGTGTCTATAATGGCGCGATGCCATGCTAGGCTCGCATTAACCCAATTCACAGTCTCATGCATCATTGACTCTGTGTCATTTTGGTTTCCTGGGAGATAGAAGTGCTCGATAACGACATTCGCCTCCATATGCTTCACCAAGGACAGGGACGATAGCTCGGATAGCTCGGTAGAAGTGCCTCTAACTAGGGCGCCATATAGTACGGAAGTCTGGGCTATGACATCAACTCCGGTTGAGCTGACTAGGTTCCAGACGCCCTCGTTTGGCTGTAGGTAGAACTGTACTATGGCCTCAATCTGGCCCTCTGAATCCAGTTCGGAGATGAGTTCCTCGCTCATCTTCGTGATATCAGCGTCTTGTGGTTCGCTTGTAACCGAAAGGGAGCCTGACATGCTGGCGATCAGTGCAACCATGACCACTGCCGCAACTCTCATGGCAGGTCGTCGACGTTATTCGATTTCAAGAAACCCCAGCTCTGATTACCTTGACCGTTCAAATCAAGTGTAGTTCTGGGTGTGGAGGTACATGCGGACCGTGGCGGTGATGCTTGCTCTACTCGTCCTGATCATGCCGATCAGTGGTTGCTTCGGAGATGAGCCGATGGAGTCTCCTGAGTCAGAGGGGCCGTTTTCTTCACTTGGGGACATTCCGGAGACCACTTGGTATCACTATTCAGGAGGCGTGAACGCTCTGGATCCGGTAGCAGTAAGTGCTGCGAATATCTCAGATAATCTATCTGGAGATAACATGCCCTTCCTGACTGTGGGGTCGTACTATGGAATTGGCATGAGCACCTTCGAGCCTACGATAGGAATTACCTCAATGGACAATATCTACATGTCTAGCTGGGGCAACGGCCCTTCTGGCTCGACTGCAGTGGTGCAATGTACAGGACTGATAGAGATGGTGTCACTCTCTGATTACTCCTGTCAGAACGTGTACGATCCTCTGCTCCCAGTACCCAACAGTAACGATCCCTACATCTATGTGGATAAATGGACTGATCGGATAATGAAGTTCGACATGCATGCACTGCTGGGGATGACGGTCGAGTTCTCAGACGATGAGGGTAGCTCGTGGCAGAATGGCCAGTTGGCGACGTCGATATACTCCGTACAGGATCATCAGACTATAGGATCCGCACTACTGCCAGCCCCCGGGTATGCTACGACTTGGTCTTTCTGTGTGAATGGGAATGCCCCCCATCCTCTCTGCTCGACAAGTTTCGACGGAGGTAGGACTTGGACTTCTGAGGTCTCTGGTGCGCCAGTGAGTTGTCAGAGTGGAGGATTAACCGCACATATCGAAGGAGGAGTGAATGGGAATCTGTATCGTGGGAATATGGGCTGCAATGGGGAAGGTTATTCGATCTACAAAAGCAGCAACGGCGGCCTCACTTGGAGTGAGCACCCATTACCTACAGAGGATACTGGGACCGCCAATACATGGAACGGAGAGGAGGCCCAAGTCGCAGTCGATGATAGCGGTAACGTGCATGCAATGTGGAACGGGCTGGACAACATGCCCTACTACTCGTACTCCCTGAATGAGGGGTTGGATTGGAGTGATGCGATGATGGTAGCCCCCCCGACCAACATATCTGGAACTGGTTTCCCGGTTATCACGGCCGGTGAATCGGGTAAGGTGGCTCTGGGCTATGTAGGAGACTCAGGCAACAACACTTGGAACGCGTACATGACTATCATCACAGACGCGTTTGGAGAGAGCCCCCTCATGACCACAGTCCAGCTCAATGCCTTTGGCGATCCTATAGACACGGAGGATGGTTGCGGATACAACCGATGCGGAGGGCTGGGAGACTTCCTAGATATGTCAGTGGACCAATACGGTAGGCCTTGGTTTGGGCTCTCTCATAACATCAACGACATTGGCATATTCGGCACCATTGCCCATGGCCCTTCACTGCGTGGAGCGATAGACGGCCTCAGTGAAATCCCCATGGGCGGGCCACAGACCCTCTAGAGGGCTTGGTACAAGTCATACGCCTGGTAAGTGAACCCTATGGCGAAAAATATCATCGCTACGCCGCAAAGTGATAGCATAATGCTGTATGAACGTCGTGACAGGTTTCCCCTAGTCCGATCAAATGCCAGTGCTATGATGCTCTTCACTATGATAATAGAAACTAGGAAGGTCACGGCATAGGCCACCGGAGCGAGGGGCTCTTCATCGGCGACCGAAGCCATTAGTGGGCCGCCTATTAGGAACCAGAAAATATACACATTAGGATTCAGTAGGTTGGTCAGGACGCCTCTCTTGAAAGAGTCGGATACGTCAACCTCTGCTAGATCAGAAGACGGTGGCTCGATAGAGAAGCACTCGAGGCCCATCTTCAGAAGGTATGCCGCTCCCAGAATCGAAATCACAATGAGGATGGATGGCCTTGTAGAAATCCAGCTAGCCGCTAGGAGGCTGACTATTATCAGAGGCCCATCGGTGAAAATGGGGGCCGCCGCAGTCCATACGCCTGCTCTTAGCCCCCCTGAAAGAGTCTCTCTGATTACCATGGTCAATAGAGGTCCGGGCTTGATTCCCTCTATTACGCCCAAAGCAACTCCAGCTACGGATAGTGAGAGTACCAGACCAACATCCATCGACTCATCTCTTAGAGTAAATAGCCAACTTGGCGAGGAGCTCAAGTATCTCCAAGTAAAGCCAGATTAGGGTCACCATGAGGCCGAAGGCCGCTCTCCACTCAAGCTGCTTCGGTGCGCCTCTCTCGACACCTCTCTCGATGAAGTCGAAATCGGCAACCAAGCACAGTGAAGCTATCCCAATCACGAAAATTGAGAAAACAATCCCTATTGGGCTGGCCTCATGGATATATGGAACCTTGAATCCTAGGAAGAACCCAATGAATGAGACCAAGTAAATCGTGAAGATCGCCAACAAAGAGGAGTAAACTGCAATCTGAAGGTTCTTGCTCCAGGATATAAGCCCAGCACGATATATGGTTAGCATCGCCCCTAGGATACCCAGTGTTAACACAACTGCCAGTATTCCAATTCCAGGGAAATATTGTTCATAGAACCATGTCACTCCCCCTAGGAATAGTCCTTGGCAGATTGAGTATGTGCATATTAGTACAGGGTTGGTGGACCCTGAGAAAATGATTATCATAGCAAGAATGAACCCAGCTATTACGCCTATCAATGCCATTACTCCTGCCTCTGGCATGAACATAGCCGTGCCTATTGCCGTGGTGGCTATGATAACGAGGAGGATGCCTGTCTTCTCAGTGGTCCCCTCCATAGACATCAAGTTGGAATCTTGGTCGTCCCACCAAGGTGCCTCATTGTAGGCACTCTTATCGAATGTTGAGTCTGACAATGCTGGGTTCCTTGAGCGATACATGCGCTTGTGTCTGTGGGTCGTCCTTCTCAAGGTTTGGCACGAAAAGGAGGGTTTTCTTACTCTTCTTCAGCATCATGGACTTGTCGGGGCCCTTGGGTTTTCTTTCTTCTCTTCCCACCCTTCTTGCCAATCCGCTTGGGCTTCTTCTGGGATTGCATGACATATGAGTATAGGACGGGGATTAACGATTATTCTGAAAATATGCTAAAGCATCTCGATGAGATGCGCACCAGTATAGCTAGCCGACTCTTTGGCGATCTTCGAAGGGGGTCCCTCGGCAACTATGTGCCCCCCCAGTTCCCCGCCCTCGGGGCCTAGGTCAATTACCCAATCGGCGCATTTGACGACATCCAAGTGATGCTCGATAATAATGACAGTGTGGCCGTTCCTTCTCAATCGCAGGAGTACTTCGATGAGCTGGTGTACATCAGACAGTGCTAGTCCGGTGGTTGGCTCGTCTAGAACATACAGAGTGTGCTTCCTGGCAGGCCTGTGCAACTCGGTAGCTAGCTTGACCCGTTGGGCCTCTCCTCCCGATAGGGTAGTAGCTGGTTGACCGAGGCGGATATATCCTAATCCCACGTCATTGAGCGTGGATACTATCCTGTATATCCCCCTGTGGTTCTCGAAAAAGGAGCATGCCTCTTGGACGTTCATCTCCAAGACGTCGTGAATGTTCTTTCCCTTCCATTCGACTTCCAGTGTTTCTCTGGTATACCTCTTTCCCTTGCATACGTCACACGTGACCCAAACGTCTGGGAGGAAGTTCATCTCAAGCTTTGAGGACCCAGCCCCCTGACATGCCTCGCATCGACCGCCTCTTACATTGAAGGAGAATTGCCCGGGCTCGTATCCTCTCTCTTTGGCCAGAGGGGTTGATGCGAATAGTTGTCTGATAGGGCCAAAGGCCTTTGTGTATGTTGCAGGATTGGAACGGGGGGTTCTGCCGATGGGAGATTGATCGATGACGATTACCTTGTCGATCATCTCCATCCCCTCCATGGAGTCGTGCGTTCCTGGTGTCTCGTCTGTGCCCTGCAGCTCACGTTGTAGTACCGGTGCCAGTGTCCCAGTCACAAGAGATGACTTTCCTGACCCTGAGACCCCTGTCACGGCCACCATGCAACCGAGTGGGATTTTGACGTCTATGTCTTGGAGGTTGTTCTGCCTGGCGCCTTTGACTACGAGCCACCTGTCTTTTTCTGGCTGCGCCCTATCATCGGGAAGTGGTATCTCAGACTTTCCGGAAAGATATGCTCCAGTGATGCTTTTCTCGCTGGTCATCAATTCATCAAAGGTTCCACTGACGACTATCTCTCCCCCTTCCTTTCCAGCTCCTGGACCAATGTCGACTATCCAATCGGCCTGTCTTAGAGTGGCCTCGTCGTGCTCGACTACGATGAGGGTATTGCCCAAGTCGGTCAGCTCTCTGAGGGTCTCGAGGAGCCTCCCATTGTCTCTGGGATGGAGCCCTATGCTGGGTTCATCGAGCACGTACATCACGCCTGTCAGCCTGGTGCCTATCTGAGTGGCTAGCCTGATTCTCTGGGATTCACCCCCTGATAGCGTATTCGCCCTCCTATCAAGAGTCAGGTAGTCTAACCCCACTAAGGCTAGGAACCTTAGTCTGGCTTCAATCTCCTTGATTATCTCCGTTGCAATGTACATCGACCTCTCATCTAGTCTCTCCGCTTGAATCGCTTCCTCTGGAGGGGGGGCTCTGTCAAGCCTCTCCCATGTGTCATCGAGGCCTCCTATTCTCCAATGCTGTACCGTTGCTAGAGCTTCCAATACACTGCATGCGGAAATCCCGGGGAGCGTTGTAGTGCCAACGGTGACTCCACTGGCCGCCCTGTTCAGCTTCCTCCCGTTGCAGTCCGAGCAAGGCTCGTCTGTCATGAAAGACGAAATTCTCGATCTAGTTCTATCAGAGGATGTGTCCGTGTATGTCCGCCTCAGTCTGGCGAATACCCCTTCCCAGGGTTTGCTCATTCTGTATGAGGATCCCTTCTGTGAAATGAATTGGAAGTTGATCGCAGTACTACCAGAGCCGTTGATTAGAATATCACGGTCATCTTCATCGAGCTCGAGGAAGGGGATGTCAGTGGGGATTCCGTAGTGCTGACACGTCTGTATCATCTGACTCCTGTACCATCCCGACATCATAGACCGTCTGAAGGGCCTTATGCACCCTTCCTCTACTGTAGCGTTCCTGTCAACTACCAAATCGTGGGAGAATGACTTCTGGACGCCGAGGCCTTGGCAGGATGGACATGCCCCCAGTGGGTTGTTGAATGAAAATACTCTGGGGCTCATCTCGGGCAGAAATGCACCGTGCTCGGGGCAGGCGAACTCTTCGGAGTAAGGGATGATTTCTCCCTCTAAAGTCTTGAACCTCTGCTCATCTGAGTTGTCCGAGCCTGGCTTGGGTGCGCTTACACTCTCCACCGCAATGGATCCCCCTCCTAGACGAAGTCCGATTTCTATCGCTTCGGTTAGGCGTTGTCTGTTTGAAAGATGTAGGAGGAGTCTGTCAAGCCTGACATCTATATCGTGCCTGAGATTCTTTTCAAGATCTGGAGGATTCTCGAAATCCGCCTCTCTACCGTTGATCTTCCCTGCCAAGAAACCCTGTTCGACGAAGCCTTTGAAGAGATCCGCGTGTGTTCCCTTTCGGTTTCTGACCGCCGGGCTCCAGATGGCTATTGCATGCCCCTCGAACCTCCAGAGTACGTCATCGACTATCTCCTGAACCGTCCTACGAGTAACCTCACGACCGCATTCAGGGCAGTGAGGGAGGCCCACCCTTGCCCAAAGTAGACGCAGATAATCCATGATTTCAGTGACTGTGGCAACGGTGGAGCGCGGGTTGTGGCTTCCCTGCTTCTGATCAATACTGATTGCAGGGGAGAGTCCCTCTATGCTATCGCAGTCGGGTTTCTTCATCTGTCCTAGGAATTGTCGTGCGTAAGAGCTCAGGCTCTCCACATACCTCCTCTGCCCCTCTGCATAGAGGGTGTCGAAGGCGAGGCTGGACTTACCTGATCCAGAGACTCCTGAAATCACTACGAACTTGCCCCTAGGTAGGCTGACGTCTACGTTCCTGAGATTGTGGGTACGGGCTCCCTTGACCTCTATCCACTCTTCGGCAATCTCGCCTTCTTTCGACCTTTCACTCATTGACAGCCCTGCTTAACGTATGGTCGTGAGAGAGGACGTCCTTGAATTCATGTATTGCTAAAGTCGTTTGAGTTCCAAGAGCTATTCTTCAGTGTAGAAGTAATCTGAGGTTCGGACTCCTTTGCCGATCCCCCCCCATGGATCTCTCTCGGTGGATTTCTGGCCCTTAGAGAGTCTCTTGTTGGCTATTAATACCGTCATAGCAATAGCAACTGTGCCTAGAACTGCGTATATCATGTCAATATTTTCCATAAGCTTGGCATTGTACCTGAGTATATGATAGAGTGTTCGTCGGCTTAGGCTTATTCGATGTCTAATCTACCATCCTATCAGATACCTCTCCAAGGATTACTAGGCCTGCATATCCTCCTATTATCATAGTCGTTGGCGGGAAGACGGTGTTAGCCATGGGGCCTAGTGAGGATACCAGGTAGTCACCGATTAAGAGCCCTAGAAGCGCTGTTACAAATGGGATACAGTGATATCCCCAAGGCATATTCTCAGCGAACCTCCGGGTAATAGTATCGCCTCACTCAGTCATAACCAGTGCGTGCTCTCTCAACTGATCGAGTGAGACCACTTGGAGGGTTTCCTCATGTGTGGACTCTAGGCGGACCGGACAGGCTACCCCTATGTCTGCCGCGCTCTTCCATGTACTAGCACACACGCACCACCTATCACCCGGGACAAGCCCGGGGAATCTGTATTGTGGCGCAGGAGTGATCAGATCATTCCCTCTAGATCTGGCGAAATCCAGAAACTCAGCAGTAACTTGACAGCAAACCGTATGTAGGGATCTGTCGTTCCTGTCGGTGTTACAGCAACCGTCCCTAAACCATCCAGTCATAGGCGACTCGGAGCACGTTTCAAGCTCTGTACCTAGGACATTGAAAGAGGGGAGCATGGCCTCAGGAGAGGAGGCAAGGTATTGAAATGATGTATCTTTCAACAGTAGATACTTTGGCTTTTTTTGTATGTATAAAATAAATTCACTACTAAAAGGGTTGAATTGGGCCACGAATCATGGATTCCAAGAATCTCAAGGCTTTCGAGCTGACCATGGGGGACTCCGCAGAGGAGTTGGCAAGGAGAGCCACAATCATCCTGGCGGTGTTTGGTTTCTTAGCTCATTTTGGTATCTGGGCACTGCATACCACCGGCAGAATTTCAATCGATGGAGACGCTGTGGAGCTGGTTAGTTCACCACTTTCCTCACTGTATACTCCATTCTCAATATTGTTGGTTTACGAGGTTTATCAGCTGATAAGGACCATTCCTGATTCCTTCTCCTCTTCGGTTGGAAAGCAGTACGAGATAGCTACCCTCCTGGTAGTTAGGGATATACTGAAGCGCCTATCAGAGATTGAGGGATCCTCGGGGTGGGAGGTCAGTGATGACTTGGGGTTTTTGCTCGTGGAGAGTGGTGCTTTCTTGGCTCTATTCTACACCTCACTGACCTACTACAGGATAATCGTTGGAGGGACTAAGGCAGGTGAAGTCACAGAAGACGTTGCGACGTTTGTGGAGATGAAGAGGGGTATTGCCAACATCATGCTCTTTGCCTTCTTGCTGATTGCCGCCTATTCTTTCTGGAGCTGGGTGGGATCTGTGCAAGAGGGAGGGGGCTCGGTCAGCAGCGCTATATTCTTCCTCGACTTCTTCACTTTCCTCATACTTGCTGATATTCTGATTCTCTTAATATCATACTGGTTCTACACTGATTTCGGTAACCTAGCGAGGAATACCGGATTCGTGCTGACCACGGTGATAATCCGTGTGGCTATCTCATCGGAGGGGGTCTCGTCGATGATTCTCTTCACCCTCAGTGGCCTCCTAGGGATAGCCATACTGAGAATGTTTATGCCGAATAACCCGATGCAAAATACATGAGATGCTCTAGAGCAATCTTACTGACGACACTGATGCTAACCGCCGCGCTTGCAGGATGCATGAGCGATGATACCTCCGAACTCGACGCGAGTATCTCCGAGCTGGAGCAGTCCAACATAGAGCTGAATGAAAATCTCGTAACGGCACAGACCGAGAACGCACAGCTCCAGAGCGCGCTGGACCAGAGTGTGCAGGACTACTCTGACCTACAGGTCTCGCTTGCCGCGGCAGAGACGAACGCTATCGACCTCCAATCGCAACTGGACGCCATGACGGAGAGTCGCGACTCGTTGGTGATAGCCTTGGATGGGGCGGATGAATTCGCGGATGAGATACTGGCCGTAATGGACAGTATGAACGAGACCATGGCCACCCTCTACGATGCACTAGTGGAGAACGCCACTCTCGCCCAGCAGTGGCAGATAGAGGCTCAGAGCTCCGCGGCGGACTTGCGGTACGCCGTTCTAATGGATGCTACTCTGTACAACGTCAATTTGTACGGTGCTGATCTGCGCCACAGTTATCTGGATAGTGCGAATATGCGGAACTCCATACTAATTAACGCTGATTTGACTAACGCGGATTTGCGAGATACCGAGCTATCGGGGGCGCAGATGACTGGAGCGAAAACTGGCTCTATCAGTCCTTACGGAAACTGTCCATCATCACTCCCCACAGGCTACCGCTGTGTTGATGGGAGCACGGACAGCGGGACTCTGCTGAGATCTCTGATGGGGCCCGGGGCGGACCTCAGCGACTCGACCTTCCACAACTTCCAGGAGACGACTCTCAATCTCGAAGGCGCTAACATGCAAGGCGGCGACTTCTACAACCTCAACATGAACGGGGCTAACATGGTCAATGCGGATCTGAGCGGCTCTGGCCTCGAGAACGTTAACCTGTACAACTCTGACCTGACGGGAGCTGACCTGACGGGAGTAATCTGGATCAATGTGATGTGCCCCGGTGGGGGCAACTCCGACGATAATGGCAACACCTGTGAGAACGACCTCTAGTTGGCTCTTGCCTTGGGGTCTGTCTCCGTCAGTATCGGGCCCGACAGGTCCCACTGCTCGAAGACGTACTCCTCGGTCTCTAGACGGAAAAGCAGGGTCCCTCCATTGTAAGCAGTCATGATCTTATGGCTTGTTTCTAGAGGATAAAGAGTTGTTTGGATCGTTGGATCATATTTTATCGATACCAGAGGGCATCGATTATATCCCCTGCCTTGGCATCTGAGTCTGGCGGAAGCAACGTCAAGCCATTGTGAGCCACCATACTGTGGATGTTCCCCGATCCTTGGTGAGTATGGGTTGTCGCCAGTAGCTCCCCTTCTTCCGATCTTATTCTTATTCTTCGCAGGCATAGCTTCCCAGGGGCGCCCGTAACATCTGATTCGAGCCTTACTGACACCCTCTCGCTAAGGCTCGGTCCCATCTCATCGTGATATCCGAGAGACTTTGATATCCATGAGGCAACCAAGACGTGGAAGACTACGAGGCTGCTGACTGGGTTCCCGGGGAGACCGAACAGCGGCGTTCCTTTCCATGTGCCAAAAAGTGGTGGGCCGCCCGGTCTGAGCCTCATCCTCCAGAAGGAGAGATGCCCCTCTTCCTCCATGATCTTTCGAACGAGGTCCCATTCCCCCATGCTAACTCCTCCGCTTGTTATGATGGCGTCACAGTATGACAGTGAGTCCAGCGTTTCTCTCAATTCGCCCAATGAGTCGTTGGCCGACTCGTGCCTGACGGCCTCGCAACCCATCGACTCCACCAATGAAGCGAGGGCGTGGGAGTTGGATTCGTAAATCTGCCCGTGCGAGAGCTCTTGCCCGGGGCGGATCAGCTCATCGCCAGTTGAAAGAATCGCGATCTTTGGTCTTGTGATCACCTCGATTTCTCCATGGCCCATTGTTCCTGCCAATGCTATGGCGGCCGATGACAATAGGGCTCCAGAAGGTAGTGCCTCCTGCCCTAATGAAAGATTCTCTGCCTTCCTTCTAATGAAGCCAGTTCTAGCTGGTCCGTTTATGGAAACATTTTCGCCTTCTACCTCCGTGTCTTCGATCATCACAATCGCGTCTGCACCTTGTGGAAGAGGAGCTCCGGTCATGATTCCACAGGCTTGACCCTCCCTTACTTGAGGGGGTCTTTCGCCTCCTGCTTGGCTGGTTCCAATTATTCGTAAGATCGCCCCCTCCTTTTGACAGTCAGATGCCCTGACAGCGAATCCATCCATAGCAGAGTTATCGAATCTGGGGTCATCGACCTTGGAGGCAAGCGGTACGGAGGTAACCCTTCCTCTGGCTTCCTCGAGAGGTATGGTCTCGACTTGTCTTTTGAGTGGGTTGGAAAGGGAAATCTGAATGGCCCTGTCCAGCGATACCCCCGTCTCCATGACCCTGCATACGAGGTTGGGTTCAAGTGTTCTTCCACTGTGGTAAGTGTGTGTATGACCTCGGGTTCGGACTCATACTGCTCGGGCTCATGCTAATGGCGGTGCTCTATTCGAGCATAGGACATGGGGGTGCATCCGGATATCTGGTGGTCCTATCCCTGACTGGCTTCGGTATGATGGAACCTGTTTGGCTGAAGCAGAACGTTTGGTGTCTGAATCTGGTTGTTTCATCCATTGCTTTCTACCATTACAGAAGTTCTGGCTATCATGACTGGGGGCTCACTGTGCCATTCGTACTGAGTAGCGTACCCATGGTCCTAATTGGAAGCTACATGAGAGTTGACGGCGTCCTCTACGATGTTTTGCTCTCTTTCGTTCTCCTGCTGGCCGCTTGGAGGCTGTATTCGACGGTTGAACACGAACAAACGGACGAATATGAAGTCCCGGGATTCAGAATGGATGTAATGGGGATCGGGGGAGGTATTGGCCTGGCTAGCGGCGTTATCGGTCTTGGAGGGGGCATCTTCCTGTCGCCCCTGATAATCCTCAAGAAGTGGGGCTCGCCCAAGGCGACGGCCGCCACGGCGTCTGTCTTCGTGTGGCTCAACTCCGCGACGGGTTTGATCGGCTCCAGTGTTTCAGAAGGTTTCGGGGTGGAGTTCTCAGCTTTGGCCCCCTTTGCAGTGGCGGTGTTGATCGGAGGGTTTGTGGGTAGTAGATATGGTGCGGAGTTCGCTCCGCAGAACCGTGTCAGAGCTTTTCTCATTGTAGTTCTCATGATTGCCTCTGCCAGGAGGGTCCTGGGTGTGGTGGGGCTCTGGCCTTAATCAGAATCCTATCTTATCTTCGTGCCCGCACTCTGGATGAGCGCAAACGACAGTGTATCTATCTCTGGTAGGCTTTGGAATCCTCATCATTGCCCCACAAAAGGAGCACTGATGAGTGATTGACTCGGGCTCCTTATTGATGGGCGCTTCTGGCTCCTCGAAGTCCTCATTGGAAACTGTCCATCCTAGTTGATCGGAGTAGGAGTCGTCTTCTTCAGTAATCTTGGACTGCCTGAGTCTGAGGTTTATCTTGATTCTCCTTCCCTTCTTCGCCTTGCTCTTCGGCTTACCCCTCGGCTTACCCCTCGGCTTACCCCTCGGCTTATCTTTAGGAGGTGCCTTCTTCGGTGGGAGGGGGGCTTCCTTAGAGGGAGCGGTGGGCTTTGGTAGTGAGTTTTCCTTAGGAGGGGGAGCCTTCATCGGTGGAGGGGGTGGTGCCTTCTTCGGTGGTGGCGGTGGTGCCTTCTCAGGAGCCTTCAGCTGGCTCTTGAGTTGTGCGGCGAGCTCGTAGTTCTCCTCGCTCACCGCCTTTGCTATCGCATCTTTGATACCAGATTCCGTCATTGGCGGCTTTGGAGGTGGTGCCTTCTTCGGTGGTGGCGGTGGTGCCTTCTTCGGTGGTGGCGGCGCCCTCATCGGAGGAGGGGGCGGTGGTGCCTTCTTTGGAGGAGGAGGGGGTTTGTCGGCCACGCTATCATCCGATGGAAGGACGGAGTACCTTTGAAGAAATCGGGCGAAGCCCTCTCAGAAGGGGCGCCATAGACAAGATTGAATTGCTAAAGCCGGAGGGAGAGGCGATGCGACCAGACGAGGCATGGGGGCTAAGATGGCATTCTTGCGCGCACCCCCTATCCCATAGATACATGGAGGTAGCCTGTGACAAGCGCTCTCTAGTCGTTCTAGCGGCGGATGTCTCTAGAGTGGATGACTTGGTTGAGTTAGTTGAGTCGGTCGGACCCCATATAGCAGGTCTGAAGACTCACGTAGATATGACTGAGGGTTTCACGATTGGTGAGTGGGGCCGGGTCGTGGATGTCGCTAAGAAGCATGGCCTGCTTATCTTCGAGGATAGAAAGTTCGCGGACATAGGAAGAGTTACTGAGACTCAGATGGGGGGAATGTATGATATTCGATCATGGGCCGATCTCGTCACCTCACACAGTATTAGTGGGCCAGACATTGTGGATGGGATAGCCGCGGCATGGGACAGCGTACAGAGGATAGGCGGAGTTCTTCTGTTGGCTCAGATGTCTAGTCGTGGTAATCTCCTAGAAGTAGGCTACACTGACAGTACCATCGAGATGGGGACCGCGTCCCCTCATGTGATCGGATATATCGGAAACGGAAGTAATCCCGATGAGATTTCGTCTCTAAGGGAGAAGGTCGGGGAGGGGAGGATGATATGGACGCCTGGCGTGAACCTCTCGGCTGAAGAAGGGGCCTTAGGCCAGCGATACGGACATCCATCCAACGCCATCTTGGCAGGCTCGGACGCTGTGATCGTGGGATCTGGGATCCACAAGTCAGAGGACCCTGTGGCCGCCGCCAAGGCCTATGGCGAAGCTACATGGGCCGCCTTGATGAGCCGTTGAGCTTACACGTGCTCGTCTGAACGGGTTTTCGGCCTAAGTGCAACCAATGCGATGCTGACTAAGAGAGCCAGTGCGAGCGGACCAGTGACGAATATCTCCTCTGTTGCAGTGAACTCCCAAGTTGCCGTTGACCAGCCTAGGGCTACTGTCTCCAGCACGGAGGCCAGCATAACGACATCATAGAGAGCCCTCTCCTGTTGTGGGTCTCTGGCTGCCAGCAGTGCCCCAACACCGTTTACCGCTACTAGTGCGGCTCCAAGGTTCCTTAGCCACGCCATGTTGTCTGTAGTAGCTCCTTCTAGCTCAATGTACCACTCGGGATATACTAGGAAGACCATTCCCATCCATATGCTGGACCAACCACAGATTCTCAGTGTTAGCTTTGTGTAATCCATGGTCAAACATCCGTCATCGCTGAATTCACTCTTGACCTGCCGGAGATATCGTGTACAGGCCATGAATGGTCATTAGCATTGCACCAGACACAGGGAGAAGATACAGTTCCTCTAGGTTGATTCCTCCATGGGTTACCATAGTGAAAAGGAAGGACTCTACCCACCAGACGCCGACCAGTACAACTCC
>MDTB01140863.1_pt1 | contig 21228 bp, 31 predicted proteins | sample 811161 | NCBI WGS metagenome assembly MDTB01 (sample SAMN05326650, study PRJNA326480) | marine metagenome | isolation source: seawater | place: Mediterranean Sea | collected 2009
GCTGCGCGTATACCAATTCCGCCACAGCCGCATATATAGTAGAATTAAATATCAGATAGGATATTAACTATCAATAAAGTTAAATATATAATGGAACAGATTGAAATTAAAATATCTAATGATGAAATTAATTATGATGATGCCGTAATGCTTATGGAGTCTAGAGTCGAAGATATAATTAATAATAAATCTCAAGAATTATTATGGTTTCTAAATCATAATCATATATTTACTCAAGGTACAAGTGCTTTAAAAGAAGAGATATTAAATCCAAATATAATTGATGTTATAAAATCTAATCGCGGAGGAAAAACAACATACCATGGTCCTGGGCAAAGAATTGTATATTTTATGTTAAATTTAAATAATAAAAATAAAGATATAAGAAAATTTATTACTATAATTGAAAATTCTCTAATCTCATTTTTATCTAACTATCATATTGAAGCGCAAGCCTTTAAAGATAGAGTTGGTATTTGGGTAACCAAAAATAATAATATTACGTTTGATAAAGAAAAGAAAATTGGCGCAATTGGATTACGGATTAAAAAATGGATTACTTACCATGGATTAAGTTTTAACATTGATCCTGATCTAAAGTATTACAACTATATTCACTCATGTGGTTTAAAAGAGTATCAAAATACTTCAATGGAAGAGTTAGGTGTTAAAATAGATCAAACAGAATTTGATTATAAATTTAAAGAAATTTTTATCGAAAATTTAAGAACTACTTAAATAATTTTTTAAATCTTTATTAATTTTCAAATTATTTTTTTTCATAAAGTTAATAAAATATTCTGGTAAATTTGAGATAAATTCAAATTTCTTATTATTTATTGAAAATCTTAAAGCAAATGCGTGTAACATTAAGTTTTCTTTTGCATATTTAGAATATACATTATATTTATTATCTCCAACTATTGGGCACCCAAGTTTTTTAGATACTATTCTCAGCTGATGTGTTTTTCCAGTTTGTGGGTTAAATAATATTGAAGAAATTTTATTGTTTTTATTTAATACTTTGTAATTAGTTAAGGTTTCTTCTATTTTAAGTTTTTTATTTTTAATTTTTAATTTAACTTCAGAAACATTATTTTTAGGGTTTCCTTCACATAATGCAACATAGAATTTAGTAATTTGTTTTTGTTTGAAAAGAAAAGAAAGTCTTTTTGCATAATTAAGATTTTTTGCAATTAAAAGAAGTCCAGATGTTTCTTTATCAAGTCTATGTACTAATCTGAATTGTTCATTAATATTTTTAATTATGTGATCTATGGAAGTTTTTATTTTACTTCCTCCTTGAGTAGCTATTTGTGACCATTTATTTAAAACAATAAAATCATTATTTTCAAATATTATTGATTTTTTAAATTCAGATAAAATTTCTTTAGTTATTTTAATATTTTTTTTAAAAATTATTTTATTTTTATAAAGTGTTTCATGAAAATTTAATATTTTAAGCTCATCATTTAATTTAACTAGATATTTTGCTTTAGTAACTGAATTGTTTATTAAAATATTTTTTTTTCTGATATTTTTTTCAATAAAACTTTGTGTTAAGGATGTAAAACATTTTTTAAGATACCTATCAAGTCTTATTTGATAATCTTTTTTAATTTTAATATTTTTAATCAAGTCAAAATTTATTTATTAGCATTCCAAAATATGCTGATAAAATACATATAAAAATTGAAATTGAAATATATATAAAAGATAAAATTATCTTTTTTGAAATAATTAAATTTATAACCTCATAAGAAAATGCAGAAAAAGTTGTGAAAGATCCTAGTAATCCTATAATTAAAAAAAACTTTACAAAGTTTTCAGATGTATTCTTTCCAAAATCTAATGTTATAAGATAACCAATTAAAAATGATCCTAAAATATTTACTGTAATTGTTCCATAAATACTTGAGGTAAATAAAGTTTTACTAAAATTAGTTAGAATAAATCTAAGTATTGCGCCAGTCGCTCCACCTGCAGCAACTAAAATAATATTAAACAATATTTTTTAAACTTGAGGTTGTTCTTCTACTTCCTCAGTAGAATTTTTTTCAATGATTGGACCACTATCTATACCTTTTGCATTTTCATCTCTATCAACAAATTCAATAACAGCAGTGGGTGCATTATCACCAAATCTGTTTCCTAATTTTATAATTCTAGTATAACCACCCGATCTAGTTTTGTATCTATCGGCCAATACCTCAAAAACCTTTTTTGACATGTTTTTATCTTGAAGAACAGAAATTGATTTTCTTCTAGATAATAAATCACCTTTTTTTCCTAAAGTGATAATCTTCTCAATAAATTTTCTCAATTCTTTAGCTTTAGCTAAAGTAGTAGTTATTTGTTCATGTTTAATTAGAGCATTAGACATATTCATAAACATAGCTTTTCTGTGAGATGTGGTTTTATTAAGTTTTTTATTTTTAATATTGTGTTTCATATTAAGTTACTTGTTAAAAGGATCCTCATATTTTTTTGCTAGTTCATCAATATTTTCTGGCGGCCAATCAGGAACAGACATTCCAAGATTTAGTTCCATTTGTTGAAGCACTTCCTTAATTTCATTTAGTGATTTTCTTCCAAAATTTGGTGTTCTTAGCATTTCAGACTCTGACTTTTGAACAAGATCACCTATATAAATTATGTTATCATTTTTGAGGCAATTAGCAGATCTTACTGAGAGCTCAAGCTCCTCAACTTTCTTTAGAAGATTGGAGTTAAATGTCAAAGATTCAGCAGTTGATTGATCTGGTAAAACTTCAGGTTCATCAAAGTTTATAAAAGGTTGAAGTTGGTCTTGTAAAATTCTTGCAGCTAAAGCAATAGCATCATCTGGACTAATAGCTCCATTAGTTTCAACTTCAAAAATTAGTTTATCGAAGTCTGTAACTTGTCCCACTCTACTATTTTCAACTTTGTAAGAAGCTCTTATAACTGGACTAAACATTGCATCTAATTTTATTTCACCTATTATTTTATTATCATCTTCTGCAACTTCAGCTGATACATAACCTTTACCAGTTTCAACATTAGCTTCAATTTCAACATCAGCATTTGCATCTAGAGTCATAATTAATTGGTTTGGATTCATTATCTCAGTTTCTGAGTCAGTTTCAAAGTTTCCTGCCCTTAGCTCGCCAGACCCTGAAGATTTTAAATACATTTTTTTTAGACCAGGTGAATGCACCTTAAGAGCTATTGATTTTAAATTTAGAAGAATATCAGTCAAATCTTCTTTAACTCCAGGTATTGTTGAAAATTCGTGAACAACACCTTTTATTTTAACTGAAGTAATTGCTGCTCCCTGTAATGAAGAAAGAAGTATTCTTCTGATAGAATTGCCTAATGTTAATCCAAACCCACGTTCTAATGGTTCTGCTGTAAGTTTTCCAATTCTTCCAGTAGTTTCTTCTACATTCACTTCCATCTTAGTTGGTTTAATTAATTCACTCCAATTTTTTTGTAACACTTAATTACTCCTTTTTTTAAACTCTTCTTCTTTTCCTAGGCCTACAACCATTATGTGGGATAGGTGTAACATCTTTAATTGATGTAATTACATAGCCTATGGATTGTAGAGATCTCAATGCTGATTCTCTTCCAGAACCAGGACCAGACACTTCTACTTTAAGATTCTTTAAACCAAATTCTTTGGCTTTATTTCCAACATCTTCAGCTGCTATTTGAGCAGCATATGGAGTTGATTTTCTAGAACCTTTAAAACCTTTATGTCCAGATGAGGACCAAGCTAAAGCATTTCCCTTATCATCTGTTATTGTTATAATTGTATTATTAAAAGATGAAACTATATGTGCTACACCTGAAGAGAGTTTTTTTTTAATCTTTGTTTTTTTCTTTTCTGCCATTTTAACCTTTAGTAACCTTTTTCTTACCAGCTATAGCAACAGCCTTACCTTTTCTAGTTCTGGCATTTGTATGAGTTCTTTGACCTCTCACAGGTAATTTTTTTCGATGTCTTAAACCTCTATAACAACCTAAATCATTCAATCTTTTAATATCAAGTGAAATTTTTCTTCTTAAATCGCCTTCAACAGAATAATCCTTGTCAACCAGATCTCTAATTTTATTTATCTCATTTTCATTTAAATCACTAACACGTTTTGAAATATCAATTGAAGCGTTTTTACATATATCTAGAGCTATTTTATTACCAATTCCAAAAATATAGGTGAGAGCGATGTTTACTTTTTTGTTAGTGGGAATGTTTACACCTGATATTCTAGCCATAATAGAGTCCAAAAAAAATGAATGAGGGTGAATACATGATTATTACACAACTAGTCAAGTGAAGATATACAAAAAAATGGCTGATTTTCATGATTTTTTTAAAATTTTTAAAATTTCTTTAGTAATTTGTTCAATTTCTAATGATCCATCTATTTCGAAAAATATACTTGAATATTTTAGTTTGTAGAAATCAGAAACTTTTTGTGTAGAATTTATATATTCATTATATCGAGTTTCAATTGCATCAATATTATCATCGTCTCTACCTTCTTCAGAGGCTCTTTTAAGTATTCTGGTTTTTAAAGTTTCAAAATTTATTTGAATATTAAAAATGTAGTTTATAGAACTTGACATATCTGAAAGAAAATTATTAAGAAATTCTGATTGTTGTAGTGTGCGAGGATAACCGTCTAAAATAAAACCTTTAGTAGACTCGTTTTTTAATCTTGATGAAACAATTGAATTCAAGATATCATCAGAAACTAAATTACCAGATGACATTATTTCTTTTAATTCATTAGCTAAGTTATCTTTATCTAATAATTTTTTTCTGAGAATATCACCTGTAGATAAATGAGAGATTTTTAAAGATTCTGAAATTATTTTAGCTTGAGTACCCTTACCTGCACCGGGAGGGCCAAAGAAAATTATTTTATTCAACTTATCTTCTGCCTTTTAACTTAGTTTTTTTAAGTAATCCTTCATATTGGTGTTGAAAAAGATGAGACTGAACTTGAGTAATAAAATCAATCATTACAACTACAACTATTAAAAGAGCAGTACCGCCTAGATAAAAAGGAATTGAAGTTCTAGACAGCAGAAATTCCGGTAAAAGTGCTACAAAAGTTAAATATATGGTTCCAATTGTAGTGAGTCTTATCAAAACAAATTCTATATATTTTGCAGTATTATCACCAGGTCTAATTCCTGGTATAAAACCACCATACTTTCTTAAATTTTCAGCCTGTTCATCTGGATTAAAAACTATAGAAGTATAGAAAAAACCAAAGAAAATTATCATTGCAGCATATAAAGCAAGATAAAGTGGCTGACCTCTTCCTAGATAACTAGAAATAAATATAAATATATCACTTGAGGATCCTGCGCCAAAACCAGACATTGTATTTGGTAAAAGTAAAATAGAGGAAGCGAAAATAACGGGTATCACACCAGCGGTATTAATTTTAAGAGGAAGATGCGAACTTTGTCCGCCATAAATTTTATTTCCAACTTGACGCTTAGGATATTGAACGGGTAGTCTTCTTTGAGCTTTTTCAACAAAAACGATAAATATAATTAATAATAACACTAATATCAAAATTCCTAAAATAAATGCAATACTAAGTTCACCTGTTCTACCAAGTTGTAAAGTGCTTACAAATGCGCTTGGTAAATTAGCGATTATTCCTGCAGTGATAATAAGAGAAATTCCATTTCCAACACCTCTAGAAGAGATTTGTTCACCCAACCACATAAGGAATATCGTACCCCCAACCAAAGTTATTACAGTTGTTAACCTGAAAAATAAACCTGGCTCAAAAACAATATTTCCGTACGCTGTCTGCATTGACTCAAGTCCAATTGATACCCCATATCCTTGAACAGCAGCAATTAGCACCGTTGCATACCTAGTGTATTGAAGTAATTGTCTTCTTCCTTTAGATCCTTGTTCCTTGAGAGACTTTAGATAAGGTATAGCAGACTGCATTAAAGTCATAATAATTGATGAAGAAATATATGGCATAACACCTAATGCAAAAATTCCCATCCTTCCCAAAGCACCTCCAGAGAAAGTATCAAAAATTCCTAATATGCCTGATGATTGTTGCTCAAAAAATTGTTGAAGTGCGAGAGGATTTATACCTGGAATTGGTAAAAAAGTACCAAGACGAAAAACAATTAAAGCCCCTAAGGTAAATAGAAGTCTTTGTCTTAACTCAGTTGCTTTACCTAAAGCACTAAAGTTTAAATTATTTGCCAATCTATCTGCTGCAGTTGCCATTTATTTTTTAGTTAAATTGATTTTACCACCCATTTTTTCAATTATCTCTATAGCTTTTTTTGAAGCATAAGAAATTTCTAAAGTAGTAATTTTTTCTAAGTTGCCTACATTAAGCAGTTTGAGGCTACCTTTAGATTTATTGAGTATTTTTTTATCAAAAAGTTCATCTTCTTTTATATCCATAGGATCTAAATTATGTTTCTTGATTAGATTATTTATTGTATTAAAATTAACATTTTGAACTTTGATTTTAGATCTATTATTAAATCCCCTTTTAGGCAACCTTCTATAAATTGGCATTTGTCCCCCCTCAAAACCATTTATAGATACCCCAGATCTTGATTTTTGGCCTTTTACACCCCTGCCAGATGTTTTACCTAGTCCCGAGCCAGAACCGCGGCCTCTTCTTTTTCTTTTTTTATTTGAAATAAGTGTTGAGCTAATTTGATTAATTTTCATATTATTTATAATTTATTTCATTAATTTTTTTTGATCTTTTTGAAGCTACAGATTTTGGAGACTCTGACATTTTAAAAGCATTTAATGTAGCTTTTAACATATTATGTGGATTTGATGTGCCTGTAGATTTAGCAACAACATCTTTAATTCCCAAAGATTCAAATAAAGCTCTTATTGGTCCTCCGGCAATAATTCCTGTACCAGGTGAAGCTGATCTTAGTATAACTTTTCCAGCACCAAAACGACCTACAACATCGTGATGGATTGTTCTATTTTCTTTTAGATGAACTCTTACCATTTTGCTTTTAGCATTTTCAGTAGCTTTTCTAACAGCTTCAGGAACTTCTTTTGCTTTACCGGTACCTATGCCAACCTTACCTTTAGTATCACCAACTATCATTATGGCAGCAAAACCAAATCTCCTTCCACCTTTAACAACTTTCGCAACTCTGTTTATTGTAACTAGATGTTCACTAAATTCATTTTTATCATTTTCAAACATATTAACCTCTAAAAATTAAGTCCTTCAACTCTTGCTGCATCAGCAAGAATTTTTATTAAACCATGGTACTTATATTTACCTCTATCAAAAGCAACTTTTTCAATCCCTTTAGAAATAATTTTTTTTGCAATATTTTTTCCTACAAGTTCCGCAACTTCTTTTCTTCCAAGTTTCATGTCTTTAATTGATTTTTCAGTAGAAGAAGAACTGGCTAATGTTATTCCTTTTCTATCATCAATTAATTGAGCATAAATATGGTTGTTAGATCTAAATACTGATAACCTATTTCTATTAGAAACTTTTTTAGTTTTATATCTAATTCTTTGTTGTCTATCTTTCATCTTCTATTTCTTTTTTCCTTCTTTTCTAAAAATATACTCGTCAATATATTTAATTCCTTTACCTTTAAAAGGCTCAGGTTTTCTAAAAGATCTTATTTTCGCTGCTGCAGCGCCGAGTTTTTCTTTATTAATACTAGTTAATTTAATTAAGTTTTGCTTAGGGCATTCTATTTTTACATCTGAAGGTATATCAAAATTAATATCGTGACTGTAACCTAGTTCAAGTTTTAATTTTGTACCTGAAACACTAGCTCTATATCCAGTGCCATTTAATTCTAATGATTTTGTAAATCCAGTTGTCACACCATTTATGGTATTTGCAATTATTGATCGTGTTGTGCCCCAATTAGGATCATTAAAGTTTTCTTTTTTTGGAAGTACCATTACTTCCTGATCATTGATGATAATCTTATAATTTGGGTTTACGTGAATTGTTATTTGTCCTAATTTACCTTTGGCAGAAAAAATACCTTCATTAAAGTTACATTCCACTTCTTTTGATATTTTTATTGGATTTTTAGCTATTCTTGACATTAAAAAACCTCACACAAAACTTCACCACCTACGTTATTTTTCTTTGCTTGATGGTCTGACATAACTCCTTTGGGAGTAGAAAGAATAGAAATACCCAAACCACCAAATGGTTTAATAAGATCATTAATCTTAGAGTATTTTCTAATACCTGGCTTAGAAATTCTTTTTATTTTTTTAATAACTGGACTTCCATTGTAATATTTTAAATCAATTTGTATTGAGCTTACTCCTTTTCTTTCCTCGACATCTTTGAAATCTCTAATGTAACCTTCGTCTTTCAGAACGCTTAATACATTAATATTTAGTTTTGATTTTAAACATAAAGTAGAGACTTTATTTGCTTGATGTGCATTCTTAATTCTTGCAAGCATATCTGAAAGTGAGTCATTAAAAGCCATAATACCTCCTACCAACTTGACTTAACAACTCCTGGTACATCACCAGTCATTGAAAGTTCTCTAAGCTTAATTCTAGATAATCCAAATTTTCTATAATTTCCTCTTGGTCTACCTGTAATTTCACATCTATTCCTATGTCTTATCGCTGACGCATTTCTAGGAAGATCATTAAGTTTATTTTGATACGCAATTCTTTCATCTAAAGAAATACTCTTATCTTTTATTTTAGATTTAAGAAATTTTCTTTTACTATCATATTTTTTAATTAATTGTTTTCTAAATAAATTTTTTTGTATAGAACTTAACTTTGCCATTTTACCTCTAATTTGTTTGTTTGTTCTTAAAAGGCATATTAAAGCATTTTAATAATTCAATAGCCTCAATATTGTTTTTTGCAGAGGTACAAATAGTAATGTCCATACCTCTAATTTTTTCAACTTTATCAAAATTGATTTCTGGAAAAATAACATGTTCTTTAATTCCCATTGAAAAATTTCCCTTACCATCAAAACTTTTTGTATCTAAGCCCCTAAAATCTCTAATCCTTGGAATTGCAATGTTAACCAATCTGTCAAGAAACTCATACATAATTTTATTTCTTAATGTAACTTTTACACCTAACGGCATACCTGCTCTAATTTTGAAACCGGATATTGCTTTTTTTGATTTAGTCTTTACTGCTTTTTGTCCAGATATAAGACTCAAATCTTCTATGGCTTTATCAATTAGTTTTGTATCTTCTTTAGCTTCACCAATCCCCATATTTAAAGTAATTTTTTTTAATTTAGGAACTTCAAATACATTCTTCAGTCCAAGCTTAGATTTTAAATCACTTTTAATTTGACTGTTATATTGTTCTAACAATCTACTCATCTAGATTTCCTTACCAGAATGTTTATTAATTCTAGTTTTTTTATTATCATTTAGCTTGATGCCAATTCTTACTCCTTTTTTTAGTTCAGGATCATAAAATGAAAGATTTGAAATATGTATTGGCATCTCTTTATCGATAATTCCACCAGGCTGGTTATTATCTGGTTTTTGATGTTTTTTTACCTTATTAATATCAGAAACTATTGCTTTACTTAACTTTGGTATCATTTTAATTATTTTTCCTGTTTTGCCTTTATCTTTACCTGTTAAAACAATTACTTCATCACCTTTTTTTAGTTTTATTTTACTACTCATTAGATAACCTCTGGTGCTAAACTAATTATTTTCATAAATTTTTTACTTCTTAATTCTCTAGTAACAGGACCAAAAATTCTTGTTGCAATTGGTTCTTCTTGTTTATCTAATAATACAGCAGCATTTTTATCAAATCTTATTGAAGTACCATCATTTCTTTTAAAATCCTTTGAAGTTCTAACAACTACTGCTTTATAAACATCACCTTTTTTGACTTTAGCTCTTGGAATAGCGTCTTTAATGGAAACAACTATAACATCGCCTATTGAAGCAGATCTTCTTTTAGAACCACCTAAAACTTTAATACATTGTATTTTTCTTGCTCCAGAATTATCTGCAACAAAAAGATTAGATTGCATCTGTATCATGAATTTTCTCCATTGTTAGATATTACTCTCCATTTCTTTAATTTAGATATTGGTTTCGATTCAATGATTGATACTGTATCCCCAATTTTAAATTCATTATTTTCGTCATGAGCATGATACTTTTTAGTTCTTCTAATAATTTTTTTATATAACTTATGTTTAATTCTTCTTGTAATATCAACTGCGATAGTTTTATTAGCATTAGAAGATACAACAACTCCAGATAAAATTCTTCTAGGCATTCTTGTCTCCGTTGGTGTTTGATATTTTTGTCTTTAATCTAGCAATGTTTTTCTTTGCACTTTTAATTTGAGAAGTTTTTTCTAATTGACCTGAGGATTTTTGGAAATTCAAATTTAAAAGTGTTTTCTTTAAATTTAAAATCTCTTCGTAGATCTTTGTGTTATTTGATTGTGTTTTTTTATTCATTATATATTTCTTTCTACAAACTTACATTTGATGGGAAGTTTTGCAGCAGCTAAAGTCATTGCTTTTTTAGCGTCATTAACATTTACACCATCAACCTCGAACATAATTCTCCCAGGTTTAACTCTACAAGCCCAGTATTCAATTGAACCTTTACCTTTACCCATTCTTACTTCTGCTGGTTTTTTTGATACAGGTACATCAGGAAAAATTCTAATCCACATTCTTCCAGCTCTCTTTAAATATCTTGTAATTGCTTTTCTTGCAGCTTCAATTTGCCTAGAGGTCACTCTTTCAGGTTCTATAGCCTTGAGACCGAAGCTGCCATAATTTAGAGAATAATTTCCCTTAGAATTACCATGGATTCTACCTTTAAATTGTTTTCTATATTTAGTTTTTTTAGGGGATAACATATTCATTATCTAACACTCCCTTGATCAATCTGTCTTTTCTCACTAGCATATGGGTCTTTTGAAAGTATTTCACCTTTGTTTATCCATACTTTAATACCACATATACCATAAGTTGTTTCAGCTTCTGCTGTAGAGTAATCAATATCTCCTCTTAATGTATGTAAAGGTACACTTCCCTCATGATACTTTTCGGTTCTTGCAATTTCAGCTCCACCCAATCTTCCACTACAAACAACTTTAACACCTTTTGCTCCCAATCTCATTGCTGATTGAACAGCTTTCTTCATTGCTCTTCTAAATGATATTCGTTTTTCAAGTTGTGAAGCAATATTTTCTGCAACTAACTTGGCCTCAACCTCAGGCTTCCTAACTTCTTTAATATCTAGAAACACTTCGAGATTAGACATTTTTGATAGATCATTTTTTAAAGCTTCAATATCTGCACCTTTTTTGCCTATAATAATACCAGGTCTTGAACTGTATATAGATAGTCTTAATTTTTTTGCTGCTCTCTCAATATTAATTTTAGAAATGCTCGCATTTTTTAATTTTTTTTCAACATAGTTTTTTATTTTTAAATCTTGATGAAATAGTTTGGTATATTCATTTTTTGAAAACCATCTAGAAGACCATGTCTTATTTATTCCAAGTCTGATACCATAAGGATTAACTTTTTGTCCCATTATTTTTTTTCCTTTTTGTTTTCTGATCTTTCCTCAACAATTATTGTAACCTTACTAAATGGCTTGATAATTGATGCAGCTCTTCCTTTTGCTCTAGGTCTCCATCTTTTCATTCTTAAACTCTTACCAACAAAAGCCTCTTTAACAAAAAGCCTATCTATATCTAATTGTTTATTATTTTCAGCGTTTGCGACTGCAGCATTTAATACTTTTAGAATAACAGAAGAAATTCTTTTTGAAGAAAACTGTAATTGATTAATAGCAGTACTTACTTTCATATTCACAATACTGTTTACTAAAAGAGACAATTTTGTTGGACTAACTCTAACCATATTATCCTTTGCAATTGCTATTAAATTTTGGTTCATTTTTGCTCCGCTTTTTTATCAGCAGCAGTATGCCCTTTAAATGTTCTAGTTGGAGAAAACTCTCCGAGCTTATGTCCTACCATTTGTTCATTTACTGTGACGGGAACAAACTTTTGTCCATTATAAACACCGAAAGTTAAACCAACAAATTGAGGAAGTATAGTAGATCTTCTTGACCAAGTTTTCAGAACTTCTTTTCTACCCGATTGTGATAGTTTTTCTGCTTTTTTAATTAAAGTTAAATCCACAAAAGGGCCTTTCCATATTGATCTTGTCATTATTTTTTCTTCCTTTTAATTATAAAAACGTCTGTTTTTTTATTATTTCTAGTTTTTTTTCCTTTAGTTGAAACGCCCCAAGGTGTTACCGGATTTCTACCTCCTGATGTCCTACCTTCTCCACCACCATGAGGATGATCTACGGGGTTCATAACAACTCCTCTTACTTTCGGTCTAAAACCTAAATATCTTTTTCTACCTGCTTTACCTAATTTAATATTTTTTTGATCAGCATTAGAAACTTCACCTATAGTCGCTCTACAATTTTTATTAATATGTCTAATTTCACCAGAAACTAACTTTATTTGAACGTAAGGTTGTTCTTTAGATACTATTTGAGCTGATGAACCAGCTGACCTTATCAATTGCGCACCAGCACCTGGTTTGAGCTCAATGTTGTGAATACTGGTACCTACAGGAATATTATTTAAAGGTAGACAGTTTCCATCTTTAATTGCAACGTTGTCGCCAGAAACAATTTTTTCACCAATCTTAATATTTTTTGGAGAAATAATATAACTATGCTCACCATCTTCGTATTTAATCAGTGAAATGAAAGCTGATCTATTTGGATCATATTCGTTTCTTATAACTTCAGCTAGTACATCTTTCTTTGATCTTTTAAAATCAATTATTCTATATTTTCTTTTAACACCACCGCCCATTCTTCTTGATGTAATTTTTCCTTGATTATTTCTTCCTCCAGTAGATTTAATTTTTGTCGTTAGCGTTTTATGAGGTCTTTCATTCGAAAGATCTTTTTTAGATATTAATACTGTTCCTCTTAATCCTGGTGTTGTGGGTTTGAATTTAGTAAGCATTATTTTATCCCTATTGAAGAGTCTATAGTGTTGCCCTCTTCCAATGTTACAATTGCTCTTTTTGTATCTTTTCTGAAACCATAGGTACCTTTAAAAGTTTTACCTTTCCCTCTTAATATAGAGGTGTTAACTTTATTTACTTTTACTTTAAAAATCATTTCTATTGCATTTTTAATTTCTAATGAATTAGAATTCTTGGATACTATGAAGGAATATTGATTAAACTGTTGTAGATTAGTAGATTTTTCAGTTGTTATTGGTCTTTTAATAATATCATAAGCTCTTTCTAGTGAAAAATTGTGGTTATTAATTTTCATGAAAGCCTCTTAGTAATTTCATTAATGGATTTTTGTTCTAAAAAAATTTTATCATATGTAATCAAATCTTTAACGTTAATTCCCTTTTGATTTAAAATTGAAATTCTTGGTATATTTGAAGAAGCTAGTTTGAAGTTCTTATCTAGCCCAATCTCTGAATGAACAAATAAAGCTGACTCGTAATTAAATTTTTTTAAATCTGAAAATAAATCTTTGGTTTTAAGACTTTTAATTTCAAAGGAATCAATAATTATGATTTTATTTTCGGAAATTTTTATAGAAAGTGCTGATTTTAATGCCAATTTTTTTTCTTTTTTATTAAGATTAAATGAATGATCTCTATTTTGTGGACCCATAGAAACTGCTCCACCTCTAAAATTTGGTGGTTTATTGCTTCCTTGTCTTGCATTACCTGTACCTTTCTGAGAGAAAGGTTTTTTACTTCTACCATTAACTTCTGATCTTGATTTAGTTTTATGGGATCCTTGTCTAGACTTGGCATTTTGATACCTAATATACTGATGAATTAGATCAGGAAGTTTTTTTACGCCAAAAATGTTTGAATCTAAAATTATGTCCCCAACTGTCTTATTTTTTAAATTTAAAACTGTTTTTTTCATTTAAGACCTTTTTACTGAATCTTTTAAGTATAGAATCGAGTTTTTTTTACCTGGTACAGAACCCTTAACTATTAAAAGATTGTTTAAGCTATCAACTTCTATGACTTTTAAGTTCTGTTTAGTAACTTTTTTATTACCCATTCTACCAGCCATTTTTTTTCCTTTAAAAACTCTACCTGGATCTTGATTCTGACCAGTAGATCCATGAGATCTATGTGAAATAGATACACCATGCGAAGCTCTAAGACCACCAAAGTTATGTCTTTTCATAACTCCAGCAAAACCTTTTCCAATCGATACACCGCTTACATCAACAAACTGATCAACCTTAAAATGATCTACTTTTAGAACAGTGCCAACTTCTAAAATATTATCATTGTCAACTTTAAATTCTTTTATGATTTTTTTTGGATTAATATTCATTGACGAAAATATTTTTCGCTGTGGTTTATTAACCTTTGAAATATCTTTTGTGCTGTCAATTGATGAAAGTTGAACAGCATTATAACCATCTTTTTCAGTGGTTTTAACATTTGTAACGATACATTCGTCAATCTTTATAACTGTAACAGGAGTATTTGTTCCATTTGCTTGATAATATGAACTATTACCAATTTTTGTAGCTATTAAACCTGGTCTAAGCATATTAAATTTTTATATCCACTTCAACACCTGCAGATAAATCCAATTTCATTAAAGCATCAACAGTCTGGGGTGTTGGATCAATAATATCTAATAAACGATTGTGAGTTCGTATTTCTAGCTGATCTCGACTTTTTTTATCAATGTGAGGAGATTTGTTAACTGTAAATCTCTCGAAACGTGTGGGTAATGGAATAGGGCCTTTGACTTTTGCACCTGTTCTTTTAGCTGTATTGATAATATCTTGAGTGCTAGTATCTAACAATGAGTTATCATATCCTCGTAATCTTATTCTGATATTTTGATTATCCATTACGCTAGTTTCGCCTTTACTTCTTCAGCAACATTAGAAGGAACTTCTTCGTAATGATCAAACTGCATAGTATAATTTGCTCTTCCTTGAGATAAGGATCTAAGGTTGTTTACATAACCAAACATATTTGCAAGTGGAACCATTGCGTCGACCACATTTGCATTTCCTCTAGTTGACATTTCTTGTACCTGTCCTCTTCTACTATTAAGATCACCAATTACGTCGCCCATATATTCTTCTGGTGTAACAACTTCAACTTTCATCATAGGTTCAAGTAATACTGGACTTGCCTTTGCAATTCCTTCCCTAAAAGCGGCTCTTGCTGCTATTTCAAAAGCTAATACACTGGAGTCAACATCGTGATATGCTCCATCATATAAAGTTGCTTTAAAGTCTATGCACGGAAAACCTGCGATAACTCCTGTTTGTTGTTGAGCAATTAGCCCCTTTTCAACACCAGGTATATGCTCAGTGGGAATATTTCCACCTTTAATTTGATTAATAAACTCATAGCCTGAACCTGCCTCTCCTGGTTCAAATTTAATTTTTACTCTTGCAAACTGTCCTGCACCCCCAGATTGTTTTTTATGGGTGTAGTCTACATCAAAAGAGTTGGAAATTGTTTCTCTATAAGCTACTTGTGGAGCACCTACGTTTGCCTCTACTTTAAATTCTCTTTTCATTCTATCTACAAGAATTTCTAAATGAAGTTCTCCCATTCCTTTTATTATCGTCTGACCACTTTCATGATCAGTTGTAACTCTAAAACTTGGATCTTCTTGAGCAAGTCTACCTAGCGCTTGACCCATTTTTTCATGATCTACTTTAGTTTTTGGTTCAACTGCTACTTCAATAACAGGATCTGGAAAATCCATTTTTTCTAAAACTATTGGTTTGTCAGATGCACATAAAGTCTCTCCAGTTGTAACATCCTTTAATCCAACCAAAGCAACAATATCACCTGCATTGGCAGTTTTTATTTCTTCTCTGTTATTAGCATGCATTAAAAGCATACGGCCTATATTTTCTTTTTTGCCTGAATTAGAATTCAAAACTGAATCTTTAGTATTAATTGAACCAGAATATATTCTTGCAAAAGTAAGACTTCCAACAAAAGGATCAGTCATTATTTTGAAAGCTAATGCACTGAAAGGTTCATTATCTTCACATTTTCTAGTAAGTTCTTTCGTATTATCATCAACATCAACTCCTCTGACACTAGCAACATCTGTAGGAGATGGCATAAAATCAATTACTGCATCTAGAAGTGGTTGAACTCCTTTGTTTTTAAAAGCTGATCCTGTCAATACTGGTACAAAGGAGCCTTTTATTGTGCCTTTTCTAATACATTTTTTTAATTCCTCTGTAGTTGGTTCATTTCCATCTAAATATTTCTCCATAACTGTATCATCTTCTTCAACAGCTTTTTCAATTAATTTAAATCTATATTCCGCAGATTGATCTAATAAGTCATCAGGTATTTCGACAATATCAAATTTAGCACCTAAACTTTCATCTTGCCAAATAATTGCTTTATTGGTTATCAAATCTACCACACCTTTCAAATTACTCTCAATACCAATAGGTAGTTGAGTTACAAGTGGGTAAGATCCTAGTCTCTCAGATATCATATCAACACACATAAAGAAATTAGCACCTGTTCTATCTAATTTATTTATAAAACACATACGAGGAACGTTGTATTTATCGGCTTGTCTCCATACGGTTTCAGATTGAGGCTCAACACCTGCAACACCATCAAAAACTGCTACGGCTCCATCCAAAACCTTTAGTGATCTCTCAACTTCAATTGTAAAGTCTACGTGACCAGGTGTATCAATAATGTTTATTCGATGGTCATTCCAAAAACAAGTTGTAGCTGCAGATGTAATTGTTATACCTCTTTCCTGCTCTTGTTCCATCCAATCCATTGTAGCTGCACCATCATGGACCTCACCAATTTTATGTGATTTACCAGTGTAATAAAGTATTCTTTCTGTAGTTGTAGTTTTTCCAGCATCTATGTGAGCCATAATACCTATATTTCTATATTTAGATAATGGATGTGATCTACTCATATTGTTTACCATCGAAAATGAGAAAAGGCTCTATTGGCATCCGCCATTTTATGAGTCTCTTCTCTTTTTTTGACTGCATTTCCTTTGTTATTAAATGCGTCAATTATTTCATTAGCTACTCTTTCTCTCATTGTTTTTTCATTTCTTTTAATGGCTGAGTCAACAATCCATTTCATTGCAAGAGTTTGAGCTCTTTTAGGTCTGACCTCCATGGGTACTTGATAAGTTGCTCCACCAACTCTTCTAGATCTAACTTCTAACGAAGGCTTTACATTATTTAATGCTTCATGAAAAAAATCTATTGGTGTTTTATCTGTCTTTTGTGATACTATATCAAAGGCACCGTAAACAATTCTTTCAGAGGTAGATTTTTTTCCATCTACCATTATCCTATTCATGAATTTTGCTAGAACAAGATCTTTGTACTTGTGATCTGGTAATATATCTCTTTTTTCAGCAGCTCTTCTTCTAGACATAATTACTTAGGACGTTTTGCACCATAAAGTGATCTTCTTTGTTTCCTTGATGATACACCTTGAGTATCAAGGGTTCCTCTTAAGATGTGATATCTAACGCCAGGCAAATCTTTAACACGACCCCCTCTAATTAAAACAACTGAGTGCTCTTGAAGATTATGACCTTCACCAGGTATATAAGCTGAAACTTCTTGACCATTTGTTAGTTTCACTCTTGCTACTTTTCTAAGTGCTGAATTTGGTTTTTTAGGAGTTGTTGTGTATACTCTTGTGCAGACACCACGTTTTTGAGGACTTTTATCTAATGCTGGAACTTTGTTTCTTTTTCTTACAGCAGATCTACCTTTTCTAACAAGTTGATTAATAGTTGGCATAATATCCTCAAGTTAAGTGTTTGGAAATTAATCCACGACCTATAACAAATCGTAGGGGTCTTTATTAATTGATTGGATTAAAGTCAAGTATATAATAGGCTAAAAAACTACTAATTTTCTGGAATTTCATTGTCTGTAATTTCTTTATCTCTTTCAAAAGCAATATTTTCATAATCAGATGTCATTTTTCCAGTTCCGGCAGGAATTAGCCTTCCGACTATTACATTTTCTTTAAGACCGTTCAAAGTATCAACTTTTCCAAGAGTGGCTGCATCAGTCAAAACTTTAGTGGTTTCTTGGAATGATGCTGCTGAGATAAATGATCCGGTTTGTAAGCTAGCTTTTGTAATTCCTAATAGAACAGGTTCAAATACGACCTCTTTTTTTCCTTCTTTATTTAATAACTTGTTAAGTTTAATTACATCTCTTCTTTGTATTTGTTCTCCAGTTATAAGATTAGTATCACCAGCATCTTTAACAAGGACTTTTTGCAGCATTTGTCTTGCTATTGTTTCAATATGTTTATCATTAATATATACACCTTGAAGTTTGTAAACCGATTGAACTTCTTTCACAAGATATCTAGCCAGCTCCTCTATGCCCAATATCCTTAATATATCATGAGGAACAGGAGTGCCCTCAACTAGGATATCGCCTTTTTTAACAAAGTCCCCTTCTTGAACATTTAAATATTTGGATCTTGGAATTAATAATTCAAAATTTTCTTTTTCATCTAAAGAAGTTATAATTACCCTACGTTTATTTTTGTAATCTTTTCCAAAAGAAATTTTTCCATCCATTTCAGACATAATTGCTGGATCTTTAGGTTTTCTTGCTTCAAATAATTCCGCTACTCTTGGAAGTCCGCCTGTAATATCTTTTGTTTTAGAAGATTCTTTTGGTATCCTAGCAATAACCTGACCAGCATAAACTTCTTGTCCATCCTCTACTCCTAAAATTGAATCTATTGACATTGGGTAGTTAGAAATATTCTGATCATCATTTATATCATCAGAGTTAGTATCTGTAATATTTATTGCAGGTTTAAAATTTTTGCTCTTCTGATTTTGACTCCAATCAATAACAATTTTGCTTGAAATACCAGTTGTGTCGTCAATAGATTCTCTAAATGATACGCCTTGCTTTAAATCAGTATATTTTACAAAACCATTCTTTTCTGAAATTATTGGTAATGTATATGGATCCCATTCAGCAAGAATTTTATTATTTTCAACTTTATCACCATCATTAACCAAAAGTTTAGACCCAAAAGGTATATTTGATGAATACTTATCTAAATTTTCGTCTAAAATTCTTATTTTTCCATTTCTACTTAATACTATTTTATTTTTAAATCTATCCTCAATTATTTTAATGTTCTCTAATTTTATTTTTCCAGAAACTGGAGATACTGCATTTGATTGTTCAACAGATGAGCTGGCAGCACCACCAATATGAAATGTTCTCATTGTAAGCTGGGTTCCGGGCTCACCTATTGATTGAGCTGCGATAATACCAACAGCTTCTCCAATATTGACCGGGGTTCCTCTTGCTAAGTCTCGCCCATAACAAACTGAACAAATCCCATCTTCAGTTTCACATGTTAAAACAGATCTTATTTTAAGAGATCTAATACCTAATTTGGATATAGGATCTAAATGTTTTTCAGAAATTATGTTGCCTGCTTTTACTATAGGTTCATTATTTTCATTAAAAATATCATCGACGGGGGTTCTTCCTAATATTCTTTCAGTTAAGGGCGATGTTATGTTTCCTGATTCTATAATCTCCTCAACAATTACACCATTTGTAGTTTTACAATCTTCTTCTCGAATGACTGCATCTTGTGCAACATCAACTAATCTTCTTGTTAAATATCCACTACTTGCTGTTTTGAGTGCAGTATCAGCAAGACCTTTACGAGCACCATGAGTAGATGTAAAATATTCTAATACTGATAAACCTTCTTTAAAATTAGATTTAATTGGGTTTTCTATAATCTCCCCTGAGGGTTTTGCCATTAAGCCTCTCATACCTGATAATTGTTTTAATTGAGCTGCCGAACCCCTAGCTCCAGAATGGGCCATCATATACACTGAATTGATTGGCTGGTTGTCTGTTGGATTTGATATTACATCTAACATTTTGTCAGCAACTTTGTTTGTACATTCAGACCATGCGTCTACGACCTTATTGTATTTTTCACCCTGAGTAATCAAACCATCTTGGTATTGATTTTCATATTCCTGAACTTTTTCTTGAGTTGCATTTAGCAAATTATCTTTTTCAGAAGGTATTATTAAATCATCCTTACCGAATGAAATACCTGCGATAGCTGCATATTTAAAACCAATTTGCATAATATGATCTGCAAAAAGTACCGTCTCCTTTTGTCCACAAAATCTATAAACTGTATCAATTATATTACTAACTTCTTTTTTAGTTAAAATTTTGTTAATCATTTCATAACTAATATTTTCATTTATTGGAAGTATATCACCGAGAATCATTCTCCCTGGAGTTGTTTCAATAGTTGAATAAAGTCCATCATAGTTTTTAATTCTTGTATAAATTTTCGAATGAAGTGTAACATCTCCATTCTCTAAAGCTTTTTCAATCTCATTTAAGTCAATGAAATATCTACCAGCACCTTTTTGACCTTCACGCAGAATAGATAGGTAATAAATTCCAAGAACAATATCTTGTGAAGGTACAATAATTGGCTTACCGCTAGATGGAGATAATATATTATTAGTACTCATCATCAATACTCTAGCTTCGAGTTGAGCTTCAAGACTAAGAGGGACATGAACTGCCATTTGGTCACCATCGAAATCAGCATTAAATGCTGTACAAACTAGTGGATGAAGTTGAATCGATTTACCCTCAATTAAAATTGGTTCGAATGCTTGTATACCTAATCTATGTAAAGTTGGGGCTCTATTAAGAAGTACTGGATGTTCTCTAATTACTTCCTCTAAAATATCCCAAACTCTAGGATCTTCTTTTTCAACAAGTTTTTTTGCAGCTTTTATTGTGTTTGCCCACCCGTAAATATCAAGTTTATGGAATATAAAAGGTTTAAACAGCTCAAGTGCCATCTTTTTGGGAATTCCACATTGGTGTAACTTGAGATTTGGTCCTACAACAATTACTGATCTACCTGAATAGTCTACTCTTTTACCTAAGAGATTTTGTCTAAATCTTCCTTGTTTACCTTTTAACATATCAGATAGTGATTTTAATGGCCTTTTATTTGTAGAAGTAATTACTCTTCCTCTTCGACCATTATCAAATAAAGCATCAACAGATTCTTGAAGCATTCTTTTTTCATTTCTAATAATTATATCGGGAGCTCTTAAGTCAA
>MDTB01199193.1_pt1 | contig 21228 bp, 6 predicted proteins | sample 811161 | NCBI WGS metagenome assembly MDTB01 (sample SAMN05326650, study PRJNA326480) | marine metagenome | isolation source: seawater | place: Mediterranean Sea | collected 2009
CTCTTCATAAATCCTTTACTTTATATTGTTGAGATTGACCACAAACAGGTCTGTTGAATCGTGCCGTATGGTGAATTAAGTGCGCCTAAAATAATGCCTATAAATATAGTTAAAGTATACAAAATTTTGTAAAGGAAAGCAACCGGTAAAATGGTATTGAAAAATTTAGGACAAACAGTTAAAAAGATAGCAGGCGGGGCCTTCAACCAAACACTAAACAGGCTGAAGGGAGCAAGGATCTCCACTGATTCCAGGATCGTCAAAAGCAGGGCAAAATGGTCCGGACGTGCTGACAAAGTAGACTGGCGTGTGAAATTACAGGTGCCACTACAGGCCTCTAGTGTGTACGAGTCAATATTTGGACCTTTAGGTGACGAAGACAACGAACTCATGGCACCCTTGATTGAGTCTCGAGGCATTTTCTGGCCTCTCACACCGGCGGTTGTGATACAGCATTCTGCCAACTACAATCCATTATCCCAGACACACAGCAACTATCCTTTCCAGGCTTATCAGAATTCCCAAGTTGATTCATACAACATCATTGGTGAATTTCCGGTGCAGAACGGCGAGGATGCAAGGCACTGGGTGGCGACCGTGAACTTCCTGAGGACAGTTACCAAGATGTATTTTGGTAAGGATCCAACCCTGAAAGGAAATCCACCACCTATTTTACACATGTCGGGTTACGGAGATCACATGTTCCACAATGTTCCTGTGATAGTGAATACCTTCAACGTGGAACTTAGACCAGGCATAGACTACATTTCAACCAAACAGCCTAACCTAGCAAGACTGCCAAATCCAAAAGAACTCGGTGGGTATGATGCGGCAGGACTTCCGGTGTATGAAAATCAAGCCGAAGCACAATCGTGGGCACCTACGTTGTCAAACATATCTGTACTGATTACACCAGTTTACAGCAGAGAATCAATCAAGAACTTTTCATTTTCAGAATTCGCACGTGGTGAATTGAATGGCAAGGGCACAAACGGGATAGGATTCATTTAATGGCCAAATATTCAGCAACTTCTCCATATTTCCTGACTCCACTGAACGACGTGAATCTGGGGATATTCGTACCTAGGACCATAACCTCCGAAGACGATGATCAGAGTTACACCATAGAGAGGACCTACGCATACAGACCAGACCTGTTGTCCTATGACTTGTATGGGACGCCGAGGTTGTGGTGGGTGTTCGCACAACGTAATCCAGACCAACTGGAAGACCCAATATACGATTTCAAACCAGGAGTTACCATACAGTTGCCAAAGGCCAGCAACATCAACACAGACCTAGGAATATAACATGGCGGATCCTAGCAGACCAAATCTCAGTCCAAACGTACTGCACGGTTTCGACACGTTCAACACCATTTTCACTTTGAGTGGGATTCACGAGGAAGAACTGAGAACAGGTTCATTCCTGGAGAAAGCACCGCACGACATCATAGCAAGAACAGGCGGCATTGGTGATGCTAACGTGACCACAAGGCAGTTTTCTGAAGCAGGTACCGGATCTGCAGAAGTTGCCACGAGAGAGGCAAAGATCAACAGATTCAATGAAAAGTACAGCGACAGCATCAACATACTGGAACGTGGGCACGATCTGTTCATAGAGAACGTGAACATGATCAGCACGGTGGGGCCAAACAACGAACGTAGCCTAGGCAACTTCACCAAGATGGAGTTCGAGGTTCATGAGCCATACGGCATAACGTTCATTGAAAAGGTGAGGGCGGCCACGGCCATAAACGAATACCTCGACTACCAAGACGCACCCCTGTTGTTGACCATTGAATTCATAGGCAACGCAAATGGAGAGGCAGGATTAAATCCAGGAATAGTTGATCGGACAACAAGAAGATACACAGGGCAAGATGTGATCAAGAAGATTCCCATACTGATAGCCCGGGTTGACTTGGACGTCAACGAGGGTGGAGCAAGGTATTCCGTGGTGGCGGTGCCGTACACGGACATGGCCTATGATGACAGGTACAAGTATCCGAGGACTGTGTTGACATCAACCGCAGACAACATATTCCAATGGATATCACAGACAACAGGACAGTTGATCGCTCAACAACGGCAGGAGAAAGAGGACAAGGTCCGGACGTACTTTGATCAATACGAGTTCAGTGTTCACCCAGACGTGGTCAAAAGGGGCGGCAAATATGAACCCGTGTCTGAGTCTACCAACCTCACATCAAATGTGTCCGAGACACAGGCAGATTTGGAAAGACAGATAATTGCAGACACTAACGAGGAATCATCTCAGTCCATACCAAGGGCCAAGGGATCAGAGTCACAGGGCAATCCCAACATCGCGATTACAAAATATTTCGAAGATGCGGTAAGGTCGCAACTGGGTTACCAGGCGCTGGCCAATGACTTCTGGGTGTCGTACCTCCGGGGCACAAAGAAATACGACGAGAGCCTGTTGAAGGACAAAGAGAGTGTGGCCAAGATACTGTCAGGCAACGAGTTTAAGGACACACTGTTGAAGAATCAATACGTGGATTGGTTCAAGATCAAGACGACGGTGGAGACACCAAATCCGCAGAAGATCGATCCAATAACAAAGATGTCACCCAAGAGAATTATATACCAAGCGTTGCCGTTCAAGATACACATTCTTAAATTCGTGCCACCCGGCGTGTCATTGGGCAAGATAGACTGGAGCCGTAACGTGGTCAAGGATTACAACTTCCTATACACCGGAGATAACCTCGATGTGCAGAATTTAAGGATCAATTACAAGACTGCATATTACATGAGGAATACACGTTCAGAGGACAAGAATGCCACGGAGAAAGGCCTGTTCACCATTCTTGGGGAAACTTTCAAGAGAGCATTTGGTGTGGAGCGTGATCCAGAGCCGTTACTGCCTCTGAGACAATATCCATCTTCGATTAAAGGACCAAACACCATGTCCACGAACAGACCGGAAGACAACAAGGCACAGATGTTCTATGACTATCTCACTCACCCAGAGGTGGACATGATGAAGATAGAACTAGAGATACTGGGAGATCCGGACTACCTATGCCAGGACATGTATGTGCCTATAAACAGATCAAGATTCAAGGGTGTTGGACAAGATGAGCCGTACAATGGCGCTATAGGTTTCCAAGCAGACAGGTACCAACCCATAATCAGTGTGAGGTACAGACTGCCGGATGATATTGACGAGAAAGAAGGCACGATGTTCTCTGAGGGTCTAGATGGCAAGGCACTCTTTAGGGACGAGAACCTGTTCTTCAACGGACTGTATCAGGTCAACAAGATAGAGAGCAAGTTTGACTCGGGACAGTTCCTGCAGACGCTGTACTGTAGCAGGTTCAACAATCAACAGGGAGAGGGTGCGGATCCGGTACTGTTGACGTCAGCGGCCAAATCAATTACCAGCATCAAAAACTCAGTAGATATAAAAGGCAAAGGCGTGACGACCGTGGAAGAGATTAAGAAGAAGGCCGCGATTGAGGCAAACAAAAGAGTAAGAAACAAAATTAACAAGCGGATAGCAGATACATTGAATAAGGGAGGTTTCGATATAGGTTTCTAAAAGCGAGGATACATAATACACTATGGCATACAGTTCAGCAGGATTTACAGACACACAGGACAACCAGAAGAGTTTCAACGAGCAGTTCGTTGACAATGATCCAGGTCCGTACATAGGCACGGTCAAGGTCACCAACGATCCACTCAAGATGGGCAGGCTGGGAGTCAACATACCAGCACTTTCACTTACCAACAATCCGTCCCCGGGACAGATCATATGGTGCCAATACCTTTCGCCGTTCTATGGTGCCAAAAGCATTGAGGCAGTTTCAAAGGAAGATCCGTTTAGTTACAAGACCACACAACATAGTTACGGTATGTGGGCGGTACCACCGGATGTGGACACAGACGTTTTAGTGATATTCGCCAAAGGCGAGCAGAAAGCCTCCACAGCGTTCTGGATGGGTTGCATACAGAAACCTTTGGTGAACCAGCAGGTTCCGGCCTACGGTTCTGCCTCAAACACAGAGTACTCTGGATCAGATAACAGAGAACGACAGATAGGAAGAAACGCAGGAGCATCCGGACAAACAACTTACGGGACAGAGTTTTTACCCGCGGGTGAGAAGAACCAGAGGCGTTACGCAGACGGTGAGACATTGTCTACTTTGGACAAATGGAAGTATCCAGTCAATGACATACTGGCGGATCAATTGAACGCTCAAGGACTGGTACAGGACACAGTGAGGGGTACCACATCATCGTCAGCACGTAGAGAATCACCCAGCAGGGTGTTTGGCATCAACACACCAGGCAGGATACGTAATGACTCACGTGAGTTGAACATAGGGTTATCGAATAGTAAGGTCAAGACAGACAGGAATCCAGGACACAGTTTCGTGATGGACGACGGTGACCTCGAGGGCAACAATCAACTCACAAGGTTAAGGACAGCATCAGGACATCAGTTGTTGATGCACGACACTGAGGGAGTGGTATATCTGGCCAACGGATCTGGAAAAGCATTCATGGAGATGGACAAGGATGGCATGATCAGCATTTATTCAGACAGGGGTATTGCAATAAGATCTGAGGGAGATTTCAATCTACACTCTGACAAAAATATAAATTTCCATGCAAAGGAAAAAATTAATTTCACTTCGGAAGAAAATGTTGTTGTGAACGCTGAGAAATATGTGTACGTCATGGGAGACTCTGGAATATTAAGTGCCTCACAAAGTGGAAGCGTCAGACATTTCGCAAAGGATGGTATCACTTCGTTCACGGACGGAACACAGTTACATGGCGCGAAAGGCAGGATAGATCTTGCAGGCTCACAAGTGCATTTCAATTCAGTAGGCGCAAAATCAATCTGGGGTCCAGGTTGGTTGAAACCTTCCCATAAAAAAATTGACTTGCAACCTGTCAAGGTGACTGATATAATAGCCGAACAGCCTATCAACGAACGAGGCGTGGTACAGACCAAGCAGACGGAAACTACGATCCGAGATTATAAACCTTCAAATAGAAGATATCAAGATGTATTCATAACACACGAACCATACAAAAGGCCTGTGGGCGGAAGAGACAAGGACGACATAGCGTAAATATAGCATATGGCATACGGAGATTCAGGATCAGGAGACCTATCAAACAAGTCAGTGACCTTCAAGGGTTTCAGTTCACGTGCGGACAAACGCAATTTCAAACTTTATGATTTCGAGGTTGCCAAGCAGGACATGATCAACAGGTTGAGTGTCCGTAAGGGCGAGCGTGTGGAGAATCCGGAGTTCGGCACTATAATATACGATGCCCTATTCGAACCATTCACGGAAACGCTGAAGGACGCGATAGTCGAAGACATAACAGCAAATCTAAACGCCGATCCTAGGATCTCAACACAGGAAATATTGGTATCCCAAGCAGACAAGGGCATAGCCATACAGGCAACAATCACGTATGTTCCGCTAGATATCACAGAGAAATTGCAGTTCAACTTCGATGAGAATTCGTTGTTACGCCTATCTTAATATACGCACTTAATTTAATATATAAATATCCATACAAACAGTATGGCCACTACAGATAGACAGAACAGATTATTAGTCGCGGAAGATTGGAGGAAGATTTACCAGGCTTTCCAACAGGCGGATTTCAAGAGTTATGACTTTGAGACGCTACGAAGGACCATGGTGGCATACCTCAAAGAGAACTACCCAGATGACTTCAATGATTTCGTAGAGAGTTCGGAGTATGTTGCACTCATAGATCTTATCGCCTACATAGCACAGGCACTCTCTTTCAGGGTGGACCTAAACGCAAGGGAGAATTTCCTTGAAACAGCAGAGAGAAGAAATTCGGTTTTAAGATTAGCGAGGCTGATCAACTACAACGCAAAGAGGAACAAACCTGCAACAGGTTTGTTGAAGGTTGATTCTATAGGCACGACACAAGATGTGCTTGACAGCACAGGAACGAACCTAGCAAACAGCACCATCATCTGGAATGATTCTGCAAACGCAAACTACAGAGAGCAGTTCACTGCTATATTGAATGCGGCAAATCAATCAGGACAACTGTTTGGCAATCCGAGGGAGTCAGGATCAATCGGTGGTATCGACACTGAAGTATACACACTGGGTTCAAACCAGTTGGACCTGCCTATTTTCCAATTTTCAAAATCAATCGGTGGTGTGACAAGGAACTTCGAGATTGTTCCTTCTTCCATAAATGAGTCAGACTCCATATACGAGGCATCTCCGATACCAGGCACTGGCCTCACGTATGCGTACAGATCGGACGGATCAGGTGACAGTTCAAACAACACAGGGTTCTTCTTCCTTTTCAAACAAGGTTCAATGCAACAGACAGATTTCACAGTGGACACGGCGGTGACCAATTATGTTAGAGGATTGTCCGTAAGCAACATCAATGATTCGGATCTATGGTTGTATAAGTTAGACGAGTTTGGACAACTGGCTGAGAGTTGGAGCAAGGTGCCATCCCTGTCTGGGAACAATGCCATCTATAATTCATTGGCCAAGTCAGAAAGAAATTTATTCAACGTTGTAACAAAAAACGACGACACGGTTGATCTGGTGTTTGGAGATGGTAACTTCTCCAACATTCCTTTGGGCAGTTTCAGGACATACTACAGGGTCAGTGACAATGCCAAGTATGCTATCCAGTCGACAGACATGCAGAACATAAGCCTGGCGGTTCCGTACACAGACGCCAATGGTGCACAGCAGTCTCTCACAATGACACTGAGTCTCAAGTCCAGCGTGTACAATGCGGCCGCGACGGAATCGAATGACTCCATCAGAGAAAAAGCGGCACAGGTTTACTACTCTCAGAACAGGATGATCACAGCGGAAGACTATCAAGTAGTCCCACTCAGTGCGTCACAAGAGATAGTCAAGGTAAGATCTGTCAACAGGTCCGCGTCCGGCATATCCAGGGCGAAAGAAATTTTAGATCCAACGGGTGCGTATTCCAACGTAAATATCTTTGCGGAAGACGGGATCCTGTACAGGGAGGAATCAACGCAACAGTTCACATTCACGTTCAACAACAAGAGTGACATACAGTCAACCATAGACAATTCCGTTGAATCAAAACTCAAGGAAGCATACGCTAGACAATTTTACTATTTGAAATACGCCACGAAAGATGTGAGCGCACTTTCGGCAACTTGGAATTCAACCACCACGTCCACAAACACCAACACTGGTTACTTCACATCAGGTGGTGCCTTGGTCATTGGTGACTTTGCCACTTCAAACCTAAAATTCGCAAAACCTGGTGCACTTGTTAAGTTCACCTCACCAGACACAAGGGAGTTCAAGAATGGCACATTGGTAACAGCCGGGACCGATGAGGCGGAAGACAGGGTCTGGGCGAAAATCGGTGCAGTGGTCGGTGACGGAGCGAACGGTGGTACAGGAAACTTGGAGTCAGGGGTGGGTCCTGTGACTTTATCGAGCATAGTGCCCAATGGTTCAGTCATAAATGCCATAATCCCTGCCTTGATAACTTCATTCGGTACAGATCTAGAAACTGATCTGATCAAAAGGATAGAAGCATATGAAGATTTTGGATTAAGATATGATTCAACGTCTGAGACATGGAAGGTCATAACTTCATCTAACCTCAGCACAAGCGCAGTGTTCAGCCTTGCGGAGACAGGATCAACAGCGGGGACAAACGCAGACGCAAGTTGGTGGTTCAAGTTCACGAATGATGGAAACACTTACACTGTGACCTATAGGAAACTTGATTACATATTTGAATCAGAAGCACAGAACAAGTTTCACTATGACGTTGAAGAAAAAATTTACGATTACACTACAGGAAAAAGTGTTAAGGATACAGTCAGCATATTGAAGACAAACAACATCGTGTCAACAGGCAACAGCATAGGTTATCCATTGACTTGGCAGGTGGTGGATGTGGTCACAGAAACAGACGGTTTCAGAGACAACAGGAAAGTAAAAGTTGGATTCTTCGATGATGACGATGATGGTGTTGTGGACAATCCAGAACTGTTTGACATCTACGTTGAACCAACACTATCGGAATCAACAAAATTCGTGTTCTTTGAAAAATACACATCATATGATAACATCGAAAGATACAGACCTTACGCGGCCACAAACTTTGTTGTCGTAGAAAACGAGGCAGATATCAACCTTAACACGACTACGTACACAGATGGACAGTTGTTCTACTTCTATGCTTCTGATGAGGACGTGGTTAAATCTTACAGTTCAACGACAAACACACTTTCAACAACCACGGATTATTACGCAAGAAGGGGCAGAAGTTCAATCAACTTCCAGTACAAACACCACGCCGGGCAGGAAACTAGGATAGACCCTAGCGTATCTAACATCGTAGACGTCTACCTGTTGGAGAGGACTTATGATAACCTATTCAGGATTTGGTTGCAGGACGGAGGCACTAAACCTGCTGTGTCAACACCAGATCAATTGAGGATAAGTTACTCGGGCACACTCAACCCGTTGAAGTCTCTGTCGGACCAGATCGTTTATCATCCTGTGAAGTACAAGATACTTTTTGGATCAAACGCAGAAGAACAATTACAAGCCACATTCAAGGTTGTCAAGAATCCAAAGACAAGCGTGTCTGACGCCGTGATCAAGACCAGAGTCATAGCGGCAATCAACGAATTCTTTGCACTGGACAACTGGGATTTTGGCGATACTTTTTATTTTACAGAACTTGCCGCTTACATACACAACGAACTTGCACCAGATCTTTTGACTGCTGTGATAGTTCCAAATCAATCAGGACAGAGTTTTGGGTCTCTGTTCCAGATAGACTCAGCGGCGGACGAAATTTTCATCAGTGGGGCCACCGTTGATGATGTGTCGATCATAACAGCACTTGGAGCCAACCAGTTGGTTGCATCGGGTACTGTGGTCACATCTACATCAACTGCAACGACAAACACAACAACAGGATCAGCGGTATCAGGCTCTACTACATCAGGATCGGGATCAAGTTCCGGCAGTAGTGGGGCAGGATACTAATGGCAGACAATCCCACAAATCCACTCACAAATAACGAGGTAGTAAGACAGGGCACAAACGAGTACAGGCGTACCGTGCAACACCTACCTGCGTTCTACAGGACAGATGCCAACCAGAGGTTCCTAGCAAGTACTTTAGATCCGTTGGTGCAGAAGGGATCACTGGAGAGACTGGACGGTTTCATTGGCAGACAGGATGCATATACCAGGAGCGTGACCGACAGATACCTCACAGCCACCAGCAGTGACAGATTCGCTTATCAGTTGGAACCTGCTGTGACGTACACTGACAGGGACACCACATCAGTAAACCCAGAGGATCAGGTCAAGTTCACGGGCACATATGATGATTACATAAATCAGATCAAATATTTTGGCGGAAAAGTAAACAATCACGACAGGCTCAACAAGGAGACTGTGTACAGTTGGAATCCTGCAATTGACTATGACAAGTTGGTCAACTACAGAGAGTACTACTGGATGCCGGATGGTCCAGGATCCATAGAGATAGATTCCGTTGGACCAAGTGCAGTGGTTGAGTACACGGTTGAGAACAAGCAACAAGGGGCATACAATTTCACGCACAGGGAGAACGAAGACAATCCAGTGCTAAAACTTTATCGTGGAAACACCTACAAGTTCAATGTGAACGCAAAAGGGCATCCGTTCTACATCATGACAGAACCATACAAGGATGGATCCACAAACTTATTTTTCACATCAGGCGTGACCAACGCTGGCGCAGATAACGGAACGGTCACGTTCGTTGTGCCAACAGACGCACCGGATACTTTATATTACCAGTGTGGCAATCACGATGCAATGTATGGAATGTTGCAGATAGAGACAGCAACCAACACAACCGCGATAAATGTTGCGGACGACATTGTTGGAGTCAAGAACTACAGCCTACGGACACTGGACCTGTCCAACGGTATGAAGATCAAATTCACTAATTCATTAGTAACATCTGACTACCAAGACAAGGAATACTACGTTGAGGGAGTTGGAGAAGCGATAACACTGACCGATGTGGACGAACTGATCACTCCAGGCAGTTACGCCACTGAGACAACAATACTGTTTGACCAGGTCGCGTTTGATTCTCGACCATATGCCAAGGCTTTTTATACACCTGACAATAAAGACTACATCACAATAAAGAGAGACTCACGTGACAGGAATTCATGGTCAAGATACAACAGATGGTTCCATAGATCTGTCATAGAAGCCACGGCGGAAGTCAGTGGATTCACACCTGAGTTGAACGAGGATGACAGGGCCAAAAGACCCATCATTGAATTTGACTCTGGTCTTGCTTTATACAATCACGGCACGGTTGCTAAAAAGTCAGTGACACTTTACGACACAGTGACGACAGACGCTTTCAGCGAAGTCGTTAAACAGACAGGTTACATCGTCGATGGCCTCGCACTTGAAAACGGTATGAGGGTTGTGTTTGCCGCGGATACTGATCCAACAGTCAAGAATAAGATATACGACGTGAACTTCGTCACTGCGGGAGATTCAACACAAGTGATCAATTTGACCGAAGCCACAGATGCTGAGCCATCGGCAAATGATTCAATATTCATCGAGTTCGGAACAACCAACCAAAGTAAGACGTTCTACTACGATTCAACAACTGAGACATTCGAAGAGGCACAAGAAAAAACTGGAGTAAACCAACAACCGTTGTTCGCGATGTTCGACGAGGACCACGTGAGTTTCGCTGACACCACAAGGTATCCAAACTCAACGTTCACAGGTGCAAAGGTTTTTGCGTTTGCCACTTCAGACTCTGCTACCACAGATACAGTGTTGGGCATAAAAGTAAAATACAACACAGTAAACAATGTTGGCGACATAGTATTTGAATCCGATCACACCTCTGGCACCTTCACTTACAAGAGTGGAACAAGCACTGTGACCAAGAATCTAGCCGAAGGGCATTTGGCCTACATTACTGGAAGGTCAACACACAATTCAAGAAGTGCTTGGATAAAGAGAACATCTGAAAGCAAACAAAGAGTTTTAAGAACATTCATCGTGGATCAATCAGAGAAACAGTTGTTTCCAATAGATTTCTACAAGGATTCGTCAGACCTCACTACTCTCGAAGTTTCAGTTGCTGTAAATGGAACCAGGAAGACTTTGACCACGGACTACACTCTCGTTAACGGAACTAAAAACAAATATGTGAAATTTAACAAAGCTCTAAAGGTCAACGATCAGGTAAGGCTAGCAGGTTACAGCAGTGCAGAAAAAATTACAGGCAAAGGCATCTATGAAGTGCCAGAGAACTTGTCAACTAATTCATTAAATGAATCATTGGGCACATTCACTTATGGACAAGTCCTCAACCATTTAAGAGATATATTTGATAAGAATCAAGACGTCACAGGCGCGGTACCTGGAGTGTCAAACTTGCGCGATAAACCAGATGCAAGATTGAAGGGTGGAAGCATACACCAACACGAAGGTCCTCTGTTACCGGCAATATTCAATTTGATAGATCAAGAAGCGAATTTCGTCACAGCGTTGGATTACGTGAATCAAGAATATGAAAAATGGTACAACGCATTCTTGACGAAGGCAACCGGAACTGCGTATGAAGGCGTGGCAAGGGACAGGGTGGATGAGATCATCACAGCAATAACTCCAGGAAGGAACAGCACCTTCCCGTTCTATCATGAGGACATGTTGGGCTGGGGAGAAAATGTCTCCACCAGGACTTACACAGTGCAGGGTTCGTCACAGACAGAATATGCACTAGACTCACAACATGATATCACAACTTTGAGTAACAGGGCGGTGTACGTGTACCTCAATGGCGTGCAGTTATTGTTAGGCACAGATTACACATTCAGCACAACTGACGATAGCATTAACATTTCAAAAGCACTCGCAGAGGGTGATAAGATAGTGATCAAGGACTACCCAGACACAACTGGAAGTTTTATGCCACCGTCGCCCACCAAGTTGGGAATGTATCCTAAATTCACACCGGAAAAATTCACGGACACGACATACATCACAGACACGGAGGTCATAAGGAAGCACGACGGATCTATTATAAAAGCATATGGCGACGAGCGTGATGATCTGATACTGGAACTTGAGAAAAGAATTTACAACAATTTGAAAACATCATATGATGCAACTCTCGTTGACATAGGTGATGTCATGCCTAGTGCCTTCTACTCTACAGAATACACCTTGACTGATATCAATGACGTGATGGGTGCTGACTTCTATAGTTGGGCAGGAAGGAACAATGTGCAGTACATCAACAACACTGCGTTCACCGAGGGATCACCATTTACCTTCAACTACGCTAGGTCAACAGACAGGCTGAACAATGCCAAATTGCCAGGACACTGGAGAGGCATCTACAAGTACTTCTATGACACGGACGCACCCCACATCAGGCCCTGGGAGATGTTTGGACATTCGGAGAAGCCAAGCGACTGGGAAGACACATATGGTGCGGCACCCTACACATCAGGAAACAGTGTTTTATGGGACGCTATAAGGACAGAGCCAGGCAGATACGGCAAGCCTGACATCAATTCATACATTCCTGTTGACGCATCGGGTAACCTGTTGGATCCTTTGGCGGCCGGTGTTGTGGCAAATTATGACATACCCGGCAGAATAAACAGTTGGAAGTTCGGTGACCAAGCACCTGCTGAAACTTCCTGGAGGAGATCTAGTGCTTATCCGTTCACAGTATTGAAAACGCTGGCACTTACAAAGCCGGCAAAGTTTTTCTCAAACTTGTTTGATCCTGCTAGGTTAACAACCAACGTATCTGGAAACCAAATCGACAGTGACACAGGCGTAAGGAGAACGTTAGCAACAGCCAAGTATCATCTTGAGACAGAAACAAACACTGACACGGGCGTGACAACAAAATATATCACGGCAGGCTATCAACCTATCATCGTCAACTACTTGATTTCTAGGAGCCTCGATCCAAAAACTTTCTACTATGATAAGATGAAAGATCTCACAGTGCAGTTGGCCTACAAGTTGGGCGGATTCACTGACAAAGACAATTTAAAAGTTTTGACCGACAGCGTGTCTCCTGGTTCTACGTCAGGATCTAAATTTATACCTGATGAAAACTACAAAATACTTTTCAGGACTTCGAATCCTGTGAACAGTTTCTACTACAGTGGTGTGTTGATAGAGAAGAACACAGACACCACAACTAAGACCGACGGATCAACAGTTACAAATGTTGGAGGATACAAGATATTGGGTTACAGTACTGTCAAACCGTTCTTTAATTTCAACTATCCTGTTAAAACCACAACGCACACAGCAGTTTCGGTGACCGGTGCAGATGCCATTAAAAAATACAGCGCATATCAGGAAACTACACAAATAATTCCCTACGGTTATGTGTTTGACACTATACAGGATGTTGCAGATTTCTTGTTTGGATACGGACACTGGTTGGGGTCACAAGGATTTAGATTTAACAAGTTCTCCAATGAATTGAAAGAAACACTGAACTGGGACAATGCAGTAAGGGAGTTCCTGTTCTGGACGACACAGGAATGGGCACCAGGCGCCGCCATCACAGTGTCACCCGCGGCAGACGGATTCGAACTTGACACTAACAACAGCATAGTTGGCAAGTTGAGAAACCTAGCGGGAGATTACTCATTGTTAGATTCTGGAGGAAGAAAAATTGATATAAGTGAACTCTCCACAAAGCGTATTGGAAAAACTTTTGAACTGGGAATAAAGTCAGACACCATAGGACTTTATAATGTTGCACTGAATACTGTGCAGAAGGAACACTTGCTACTGTTTGATAATAGCACGGTTTTCTCTGACATCATATATGAACCGTTCACAGGTTTCAGGCAACAGAGATTGAAATTGGTGGGTTGGAAGACAGGCAGTTGGAACGGCGACTACTACGCTCCTGGTTTTATGTTCGATTCAGCACAGGTAACTTACTGGTTAGCAAACACTGACTACAGGATAGGAGACAGCGTTGAGTACCAAGGAAAGTTCTATGTGGCCAAAACAAATCACAACTCCGGTGATGAATTCGTAACTGCCTACTGGACACTCAAAGATGAAAAACCGGCACCGCAGTTGATACCTAATTTCGACTACAAAATAGCACAGTTCAACGACTTCTATAACCTAGAGACCAACAACTTTGATGAATCGCAACAGCAGTTAGCACAAAGATTAACTGGATACCAAAGCAGAGATTACTTAGAAAACCTTTTTGTGAATGATGTATCACAGTATAAGTTCTATCAAGGTTATATTAGAGAAAAAGGCACTAAGAATGCAATAGACAAAATACTCAAGGCCAAATACGAGGGCGAAGACATCACACTTGACCTGTATCCTGAATGGATGATCAGGACAGGTAATTTTGGTAACACAGATTCTATAGAGAACATTCAGGTCATCCTGAAAGACAGTGAGATACAGGCCAACCCACAAAGTATAGAATTGCTCGACAACAGCAACGAATCGGTGGAGTACTCTCAGGCGCAGGGCATAGTCAAGAACGATTTCTACTACAAACCGGTTGAATATACAGCATCAACTACCTTCAAGAGATTGGACTACACAAAGGAAGGAGTTAGCAGAGACACTGCACAGGTTTTTAAGACCGCTGGTTACCCACAACTTACTCAGGTGCACCACACTTTCTTCAACTTAGCAGACCTTGTCACGCTTGATGTAAACGCGGCCCAGACGAATGATCTGATATGGATAGCAAACAAGAGCAACAATGATTGGGACGTGTTTAGGTTAACAAATGCACAAGTCAACATTTCGCAACTACAACAAATAAATGATTCAACACAGTTGGAGATAACTTTCACTGGTAGCCACGGATTGACGGCCGGCTCAACGACGACAGAAGCAGATTACTTTGCCATATCAAACAGTGAAGAAGTGACCTTGAATGGTGTGTACCAGGTAAAGGCCACTCCTGACCATAAAACAGTGATAATTGATTACGACGGCAATGTCAGTTTCATACCTGCTCTAGAAGACGGTTCAACAGCAGACAGTTTTGGAAACGTATACAAATTCATTTCAGTAAGATTGAATTCTATGGACAACGTAAATGATTTGATACAGTATGATCAATATGTTGACAAGAATCAATCTATAGAACAAGAAGGTGATAAGGTGTTCGCAGACGCAGACACGTCAGGACTATGGAGGGTGTACGAGAAACAGGATCCATACACTCAAGCACTAGTGCTTTCTCCTGATGCCAGCACAACAGACCAAGAGTTTGGACACAGGATAGTGGCACGTAATGACGGCAGGACAGTGGTTGCTTCGGCGCCTGGCAAAGGCCAAGGTGAAGTACACTTCCTATTCAGATCGTCGGCAACAGCAGGTACAACACTCCAGACGCAGTCCACTGCCACAATGACAGATAATGATGACAACACCAGTAGGTTAGGGGAATCATTGTCAATGAGCACAGACGAGAACTTTGTTGTAGCGGGCGCACCATACACTAATGCATTTGGTTCTGATGGTAGCACGAGGTTTGCTGATTCCGGATTGATCAAACTGTACCTATGGGATCCGAACACATTCAGATATGGATTATTGAACACGATCACATCACCGGTCGATGCGGCGTCACAGAATTTTGGTTGGGCACATAAAGTTTGTGAACCGGGTTCATCATCGGTAAGGACAACGCCAGACAAATACCTTTTTGTATCAGCGCCAGGACACAGCAGTGAAACAGGACGTGTTTATATGTACACCTGGGGTATAGGTGCTGACGGTTCCACGTATGACACCTGGACGCAAGATTACACATTAGAAGCACCAAATGGTGGATCAGGACAGAGATTCGGACACAGGATAGCGGCCAACGACAACGGTGACATACTAGCAGTCAGTTCGATTGCTCCGGGCAACGCAGGTAAGGTGGAGATATTCGTAAAGACATCACAAAGCAATGACGGAAGCACACAGCACAGTTTCACATTGGCACAGACCATAACAGGTGTGGCCAGTGATGGCTCATCTATCAACACTGCTTTTGGTGACGCGATTGCTATGAGTAAGGATGGTACAACACTTATAATAGGAGCACCTGGCGTAGACGGCACAGAACATCCTGATGCCGGTGCAGTTTACTACTACAAGTGGAATGCCGACGATTCAACGAACACATACACATTACAGCAAACTATCAGTGCACCTAGTTCACACGCTAATATGAAATTCGGAACGCAGATCGACTGTAATGATTCCGGAAACAGGATAGTGATAGGGGCGGAAAACTTCGCAAGTTCTAGAGAGATGAAATTTGATTCTGGAGAGACAACCTTTGACTTACAGGACACCTCTGTGGTTGATCCAAACACCGGATCAGGCGGTGCATTCACGGCCACAATGTACAACACCAAATATGTAATAGATGACAGGTTGATGGGAAACAACGTAACTGAGGACGACGATTTTGGCAAAGGCGTATGTGTGATTGACAACACAGTCCTAGTGGGAGCACCAAAAGATGAGGGCAACACAGGATCTGATGGCAGTACGAAAGTCTCCAACGACGGGACCGTGCTGTGTTTTGATCTGACAGAGAATGGCAAGTACGCATGGGATAACATTACCTCTGAAACCGCCTTTATGGACATAGACAAACTTGGCAAAGTTTTTGAATTCGACAACTCCACAAAACAACTTCGAGACTACTATGATCTTTATGATCCTGTCAAGGGGAGAATACTTGGAGTGGCAGACAGAGAAATCAATATCAAGACGACTTGGGATCCAGCGATCTATAACAATGCGGTAAGTCCTACGGGCACAACAAGTGCATCGGAATGGGCGGCCAGCCATGTAGGAGAAGTGTGGTGGGATCTGTCGAAAGTGAAATGGTTGTGGTACGAACAGGGCACACAGGAATACAAAAACAATCATTGGGGACAGACTTTCCCTGGTTCGAGTATTGATGTGTATGAATGGGTGGAATCTCGTGTGTTACCAAGTCAGTACACAGACGGAACCCCATTGTACGCAGATGACAGTCTCTATTCAGTGATACAGAAGTATGATTCAAGGTTACAGGCCAATGTGCCTATCTATTATTACTGGGTAAAAGGCAAAACAAGCATACCTGCAGACAGTGTGGTAGCAAGGAAAAATTCTGTGGGATTCATTGCCAACTTGATATCTAATCCTAGGCTGTTTGGAGGCAAGTTTTACGCAGTCAGTGACACAAATAAAATTATTCTAAACAACGTGGAAGGTTTGAAAAATTCAAACATTGTGTTGAACATTGACATAAGGTCCAACACGTTCGACGGAGACTCGCACAGCGTTTGGAAGTTGGCACGTGAGGGAGACAAAGATTACAGGCCGGGCACACAGATTGAAACAAGATGGTGGGATTCACTGATAGGAAAAAATAGTAACGGTGATCTGGTACCAGATTTCACTCTACCATTGAATGAAAAATACGGAAACAACGTGAGACCGAGACAGAGTTGGTACGTTGACAGATACTCAGCACTTAAAGAGATAATAGATTATGCCAACAGCGTCCTTAAGAAACACCAATTGACTGGACAGATTAATCTTGACAACCTCGATTCGAAAGACCCAGAGCCAACAGCACAGAGCCTTGAGTGGGACGCTTCTGTGGACACATACGCAGAACTCACCTACATCAATACAGCGGACATCTCAGGTACTGCGAATTATCTCGTTAAAGCAGACGAGACAGCCAACAACTATTGGGCGATATATCAATGGGATGGCACAGAGTGGTCGAGGACTAAATTACAGACATACAACACTTCTGCATATTGGAGTTACACTGACTGGTACGAAACAGACGGTGATATGACACATGACGAAAACACTCCTATTGACAAACAAGTTACATACCAGTACGAACTTGATACACTTGATATTGCGATAGGAAAACACGTCAAAGTCACAAATGCAGACACAGGTGGATGGAAACTGTTCATGAAGACCGCAGACGGTTTTGAAAATGTGGGAACAGAGAATGGGACTATAAGATTATCTACTAAACTTTATGACTACACACAGGACGCCACAGGATTTGCCGGAGGTGATAATTTTGATGACAACTTCTTTGATCAGGAACCAAGCACTGAGACAAGAAAAGTGCTTACTGCGTTGAGAGATGACCTATTCATAAATGACCTCGCACTAGAGTACAACACACTGTTCTTCACAGGACTAAGGAGTGTGTTGGCAGAACAAACTTATGTGGATTGGATGTTTAAGACATCATTCATAAATGTTACCAACTCTGTTAGGAGCCTAGACCAAAGGAAAACTTACACTAGCGGCACAGACAGTTGGATAGAAGATTACATTAACGAAGTAAAACCTTTCCATACCAAACTGCGGGAATACAAACTAGGATATTCAAACACAGAAACCCAAGATGGCATCTACACTGATTTTGATAATCCTCCTTTCTATGATGAGACATCATCAAAAATCAGACCGCTTAACGTGGCCGGTGACACAGCGAAATTAACAGAATACCCTCATCAGATGTGGTATGATTATCACACCAAACACGTTAAATCGATTACAGTGACTTCGGGAGGATCGGGCTACGAGACACCACCTACAGTGACTATCACTGGTGGCACTACGACAGCAACAGCCACGGCCAAAGTGCGTAGTGGAGCAGTGACGTCAATCACAGTGACAGGTATTGGGGCAGGATTCACTGAGACTCCTACAATCGCTTTGACAGGTGGTAAGACTGATGGCACGACACCAACTGACACTGCTAAAGCATATGCAAATTTAGGCAATGACCTGGTCAGGGACTTCGACACAACGATAAAGTTTGACAGGGTGTCAAGCACTTCACGTGTGGCCGATTGGACGGCAAGCACAAGTTATGCATACAATGACTTGATTAGACATAACAATCACTTGTACAAGGTCACTAATGCGTTCACTTCAACCACAGATTTTGATGACAACATCGGAAGCGTTTACAAGGTGTATGGTGACGAGACAGGATTGACTGCGGCAGATAGGACAAAAGGTTTCTACACACCAGGTTCAGGAATGCCAGGCAACGAACTTGACCAAGTGATGACTGGTGTTGATTATGGTGGCACGATGGTCACAGGATTATTATTCACTCAAGAAGCGGGTTGGGACAAAGCGGGATGGTATGATTTCCCTTGGGACAACTACGGTGATTCGAGAGTCAAGGCATTCAGGGCAGATGGATCAACATCGTCATACACATTCGAATCAGCACCTTCATCTTCAGAGGTGTACCAGGTATACCTAACACAGGATGATAGCACGAGAACGAAACTGTCAGATGTTATCAGAGGAGATGGCTCAACAGCAACATTCACTATCAGTGAAACACCAGAAGAGAACGCCCTTGTTGAGTTCATACCTTTTGATGACGATGGTGTGCTTACTCCAACAGATGACAGAACCCTAGACTCTATCGTGCAAGGTGGATTGTTCACATCAGCACTTGGACACGCTCCAAGTGACATCATTCTAGAAGGTGATGAATTTGTATCACCAGACACCAGTTACGCCCCAGAAGAGACTGTTCCTGGACAGTTGTTTGACACCTTAGACATCAAGGTATACACATCTCCGGAATCAGGAGTGCCTTTCATTAGTGAGAAAAATCACAGGGGTAACGGAAGCACTACAATATTCAGCATAGGAGACTATCCAGGTTCATTGGCATCAGTGACAGTAACTGTGGACGGTGCGGTATCAAGGCTGACTACCGACTACTCAATAAACGTGCTGAATAAAACAATAACATTCACCACAGCACCAGCGAACAATTCATTGATATCAACGAAAGTTTTTGCGATATCTGGAGAGAATTACAGAGTATTGAATTCATTTACAGGTGACGGAAGTACGACATCATTCCTCACTTCAAGCAGAGGCGAATTTAATCTTGATTCAACGTCATCCGATATCTACGTGACTATAGACGGAGTGCCGACAACAGCATACAACACAACAACTGTTGCCAACACCATCACTGTGATATTCAACACGGCACCGGCGGCAAGTTCTTATATACAGATTGCCGGATTCAACAAATCGACTACATCTTCAAGAAGTTTTGCCAGTGTTAGAAATCAAACGATCACGTACGATGGATCCACTAATAAGTATCCGTTGACTTATCCAGCAGGTTCGATTGGTCCTTTCTCTGGTCTCACAGTGGTCGAATTGAACGGAAGAGTTCTCCGAGGTCCTGATAACACATATTACCTAGGAGATGGAAGCACGTACACCTATGGTGTCGTATCTGGCTTAAGCGATGATTCAACAGTTGATCCAGCAAAAACAATTACGACTGCCAGCCAGGTAGAAGTTTACGTGAATGGAGTGAAGAAAGATTTAAACACAGACTACACAGTAGATACAGGCAATCAAAACGTTTTATTCGTACCGGGTTCGGTGCCTACATCCACGGACGTGATCTGTATTTCAACCCTCGTCGATAATCATTATTTCATCGAAGGTGCTGTAGACGCCGAGCTAGTGCTAGTTCCGGGATCGATCACGACACCTTACAGTTTGTCCGAGGGAGACGTTCTATCAGTGACTACATTCAATAATGCACTTGGAATGAAACAAAGAAGAGAAGTATTAGAAGGAAGGCCTGGAGGGGTGTTCAAATTGAGGTTTGACACATTGAATGCGGCATACACATACGTTTGGCTGAATGGTGAGCAGTTGACACAAGGTGCAGACTACTTGACAAGTGGTAACACCATAACCGTTTATGGCAAGACAATTACGTCTTCGGACAGATTGGATGTCATGTATTTTGCCCTTGAATCGGCTACGGGTGCTACAGGCTTCAGGATTTTCAAAGACATGCTGAACAGGACATTCTACAAGCGTATATCTAAGACTGCAACCACGAAACTTACCTTAGACATGACCACGGGCGCCACAACTTTCACAGTGGAAGACGCTGATGTGTTACCAACACCTGATGTGGCAAGTAACACTCCTGGTGTCGTGTTCATTGACAAAGAAAGAATAGAGTATTTCACAAAATCAAGTAACACGTTGGGACAATTAAGGCGTGGAACACTTGGAACAGGAATTAAGGAGCATGGATCAGGC
>MDTB01047911.1_pt1 | contig 21227 bp, 20 predicted proteins | sample 811161 | NCBI WGS metagenome assembly MDTB01 (sample SAMN05326650, study PRJNA326480) | marine metagenome | isolation source: seawater | place: Mediterranean Sea | collected 2009
ATCATATCCAATGAAAGAAATAATTCCTGCCATAGAAATAAATGATGCTGCTGACATCCAATCAGCTGCTGTTGCCATTCCATTGGCTATTGGGGAAACGCCAGTTCCAGCTACATAAAAATCTTTTGTTGAGCCAGCTTTAGACCAAATCGCGATTCCTATATATATTGAAAAGGTCAGACCTATTATGATCCATATCCAAAGTTGTAATTCAATAATTTTATTTTATGTTATATTTTTTATCAAGTTCATTCATCAAAAAAATATATACAAAGATTAAAATAACAAATACATAAATAGAGCCTTGTTGGGCAAACCAAAAGCCTAACTTGAATCCTGCAATTTTAATTTGATTTAACTCTTCAACTAACAATATTCCAAAGCCAAAAGAAACTGTGAACCAGATTGATAAAAGTATTACAAGGTATTTCAAATTTTCTTTCCAATAATTTTGAGCAGATTTATTATTCATTAAATTATAATTATTTTTATAAAAAGTTAAAGTACGATGTTTTTTTTTGGTTAAAAAAACAAATTAATAATTAATGTGAAAAATTTTTACTGGATGAAATTGAAAATTCTTTTTTTATTTAAAATGATATTAATTTTGTCCTGTAGCTCTCATTCAAACAAAAACTTGAGTAAAAATGGAATGGTTTTTATTCCAGGAGGCGAGTTTGAGATGGGGGGTGACGGAGAAGAAGCAAGGCCAGATGAATTTCCAAAACATACAGTTGTAATTAACTCATTTTGGATGGACGAAACAGAAGTGACTAATGATCAATTCAAAAAATTTATTGATGAAACTGGTTATATAACCACTGCTGAAAAAGCAATTGATTGGAATGAAATTAAAAAAATTCTTCCTCCAAATACACCAAAACCACACGATAGTTTATTGGAACCAGCTTCTTTAGTTTTTTTTGAAACCAAGGTTAATAATTTATATGATTTTTCTCAATGGTGGAAATTGAAAAAAAATGCAAACTGGAAGCAGCCATTTGGAGAAAATAGTAATATAAAAGATAAAGGAAATCATCCTGTGGTACATATTAGCTGGGAAGATGCGATGGCTTATTGTAATTGGTCAGGTAAAAGGCTACCAACTGAAGCAGAATTTGAATATGCTTCTCGTGGAGGTTTAAATAATAACCTTTACAGTTGGGGAAATGAATCTGTTAATAAAGGGATAATTAAGGCAAATATTTGGGATGGAGAATTCCCAACTAAAAATGAGACAATAGATAATTATTATTTTACAGCGCCAGTAAAATCTTTTAAACCAAATGGTTATGGACTTTATGACTTGGGAGGAAATGTTTGGGAATGGTGTTTTGATTGGTATCACTCTGAATATTATAATATGATCTCAAAAAAAATAGCTGATAATCCAAAGGGTCCAGAAAGAAGTTTTGATCCTATGGATCGCTACAGTCCAAAAAAAGTGATGAGGGGTGGAAGTTTTTTGTGTAATGATTCATATTGTAGTGGCTTTAGAAATTCAATGAGAATGAAAAGCACACCTGACTCTTCATCACTTCATACGGGATTTAGAACAGTAATGGACATAGATTTATAAAAAAACACCCCTAGTTTAGGACTAGGGGTGTTTACAACAACTAACCAAAAATATTATGTATAAAAAAACTTGCATTAATCGTGCCAAACTCTTTTTTTATTTTAACATTTTTTTGAAAGGTATAATTGTTTCGTATCCTTTTTCGTTAAAATAATCATAAGAACTTTTTGGTCCTGCAGCTAAAATAAAATCACCACCCCATGCGCCCAAGCTTTTTATCTCACCAGGGTAGTCTAAAAATTTTTTATCTTTTATTGAATTAATATTAAGTTTTTCAGATAAAAAAAACTCATGCTCTTTTAGGTAATTTTTAAATTCATAAATAGTTTTTGAGTTTGTTATTTTTTTGGTGAGATTTGTCATATAATCAATCTCATTTCTTGTTGTTTTTTTATTTTCAAAATAACTGATTTGATCTTCAGTTTTTTGTTTTTGATTAAGGTGAACAAAAAATAGTTTATCATGAAATGAAGGATTAAAAGATACTTTTTTTATTTGTGGTATGTGGTTTCTTAATTGATAATGAATTGGGAAATCACTTTCAGAACACGCAATATCATAGCCACTGCCTTTAAAATTGGCCCACAATAAATCATAAGGATTAATTTTAGCCCATTTTGAAATATTATTTATCAAAGTAGATGATGAACCTAAACCCCAATTTAGTGGAAAATCAAGATTAGTTTCAACCTTTCCTCCATATTTTTTTTTCAAAAAATTTTTATTAAATTTTTTTGCAGACTTTAAAAGATTTAATAATAAATCAGCTCTTTTTTTATTAGTTGATGATGTAACTGTAAAATTGGAAAGTTTAATTATACATTCAAACCAAAGTTTATTTTTATAATCAAAACTTTTCCAGTTTAATTCATCAGACTTAATTGGAAAAAAAGTAAGAGATTGTTTAAATTTTGTAGGAATTGCTAAGGCCAGAGCTCCTTTTAAAACAAAGTATTCCGAGCTAATTAGTATTTTTCCAAAACTTACAGTTTTATAAATTTTCATTTCTAATTTTGAATAATTCATTTTTGACAGCACTATATGAAACAGTATCATTTTTAAAATGATCAATCATCTTACTTTTTTCAAATTCAGATGCATTTAAACTATTTAGAATATTTATTAGATGCATTTTCATGTGTCCTTTTTGAATTCCAGATGTAATAAGGGATTGTAATGCACCAAAATTTTGTGCAAGTCCAGCAACAGCAACTATTCTCATCAACTCCTTGCCATTTGGATTTTTTAAAAGATTCAATGACCATTTTACTAAAGGATGTAAATTAGTTATTCCACCAACAGTTCCAAGAGATAATGGTAGTTCAATCCAAAACTTAAAAACACCATCATTAATACAAACATCTGAAAGACTCCTGTAATATCCGTCACGAGACGCATATGCATGAACACCAGCTTCAACAGCTCTAAAGTCATTTCCTGTTGCAATTACAACAGAATCTACCCCATTCATAATTCCTTTATTATGTGTAACAGCTCTTTCTGTTTGAGTTTTCGCAATTTTTAAAGCCTGATCAAATTTTTTGGCAAAAATCTCTGCACTTATATTTTTGAAATTACCAAGCTCAGTAATAGGGCAACTCACTTCAGCTCTAACTAAACATTTAGGTACATAGTTAGATAATATACTCATAATTATTTCAATTTGTTCTCCATTTTTTGAAAATGAATCAGAAATCTTGAATTCATTTTTTAAGGTTTTTGAAAATTGTTCTAAGCAAGAATTAATAAAATTTGCTCCCATAGAATCAACAGTATCAAAAGTTGCTTCGATTTGATAATAATCCTTAATATCATTTGTTTTATCCAATAGAACTAAGTCAAGAATTCCACCTCCTCTTTTCTTCATATTAAAGCTAATATTCTTACAATCTTTTAATAATAAAGGTTTAATTTTTTTAAAAAAATCTTTTAATTTTTCCTTATTTCCATTAAAAATAAAATGTACTTGTCCAGTTTTTTTAAAATCTATAATCTTGGTTTTAAATCCTCCACGTAAGCTCCAAAACTTTGCTGCCTTACAAGCAGCAGCAACAACTGAGCTTTCTTCAATTGCCATGGGAATACAATAATCAACACCATCAATTATAAAATTGGGTGCTATTCCAAGAGGAATAATAAAATTAGAAATCGTGTTTTCAGTAAATTCATCGTGAATTTTTTGAAAATTTTGATCTGAAATCCAATATTTTTCTATTGTTTTGATGGAATTTTTATCTTTAAAAAAATAATTGTTATTTAACCATTCTATTTTCTCTTTTTTGGATAATTTTGAAAATCCTTCTACTTTAAATTGTTGTTTTTTGTTTTCCACTAAACAAAGATAATTAATGCTTTTTGTATAAAACGCAAGTAGTTTCTTATTTTTTACGATATTTATCAATGAAGCTTTTATGAAATATAATATTACACTTTTACTAATTTTTGTTATTTATTTGTTTTTAGGATGTGACGTTAATAACAAAGAAAAGCCAAATATAATTTATATAATGGCAGATGATTTAGGTTATGGGGAGCTAGGTGTTTATGGTCAAAAATTTATCGAGACTCCAAATATTGACATTCTTGCTAAATCAGGTATGCTTTTTACAAATCATTATTCTGGAGCACCAGTTTGTGCTCCTGCAAGAAGTGTATTATTAACTGGAATGCATACTGGAAATACTCACATTAGAGCCAATGGTGAGTGGAGTGAAAGAGGAGATGTTTGGAGTTTTAAGTCCATGTTCAATGATCCTAATTTAGAAGGCCAAAGACCTTTATTAGACTCAATAATTACTGTTGCAAATGTTCTTAGTGAAGGTGGTTATAAAACTGGAATGGTTGGTAAATGGGGATTAGGTGCTCCAATGACAAATAGTATTCCTAATAAAAAAGGCTTTGATTTTTTTTATGGATATAATTGTCAAAGACAAGCTCACACATTATATCCAACTCATTTGTGGAAAAATGATGAAAGACAATTTTTAGACAATTATATTGTTACTAAACAAGAGGGATTAGACAATCAAGATCCATATAATGAGGAGTCATACAAAAAGTTTAATCAAAATGATTATGCTCCAACATTAATGCATAATGAAGCATTAAATTTTATTGAAGAAAATAAAAACCATCCTTTTTTTCTGTATTATGCTTCACCATTACCACATTTGCCATTACAAGCACCCAAAAAATGGGTTACATATTATAACAAAAAGTTTGGAAAAGAAGAACCCTATACAGGAAGAAGTTATTATCCAAATAGAACACCTAAAGCAACATATGCTGCCATGATATCTTACTTGGATGAACAGGTTGGAGATTTAATTAATAAGCTGAAAGAAATTGGAAAGTATGAAAACACTCTTATAATTTTTACAAGTGACAATGGTCCAACATACTTAAATCAGGTTGACTCAAACTTTTTTAATAGTACCGGAATTTTTGTTAATTCTAGAAATACCATGAAAGGTAGTGTCAATGAAGGTGGTTTGAGAGTTCCCATGATTGCAAGCTGGCCATCCAAAATTAAAGAAGGCTCCTCAACAAATCATATTTCTGTTTTTTATGATTTTTTTCAAACTGCTTGTGATGTTGCACAGATCGAAAACAAATTTAAAACAGACGGAGTTAGTTATTACCCCACATTAATTGGTAAAAAACAAATTAAACACAAATATCTTTACTGGGAATACCCAGCAAGTGGTGGATTACAGGCAATTAGAATTGGTAATTGGAAAGGAATAAAAAGAGATTTATTTAAAAGAAAATCAAAAATAGAACTTTATAATCTTTTAGAAGATCCTAAAGAGTTAAATGATCTTGCAGATGAATTCCCACAAATAGTTATAAAAATGGAAAATTTTTTAAAAGAAGCTCACACTACACCCTATTTAGACAATTTTATAATTCCTCTTTTGGAATAATATTATGACAAAATCAATAATTATTATGGCAGCAGGTGCTTCATCAAGAATGAAGAAATCAGCCGCTCCAAAAGATTTGTCAAGAAAATATTCAAATTCGGCACAATCAAAAAATAAAGTTTTAATAGAGTTTGGCTCTAATTCAAAACCTTTTATCAGTTTTTTGATTAAAAATGTAATTGAATCCGGATTTGAAAAAATTTATGTTGTAACTAGCGAAAGCGCATATTTTTTTAGAGAAAATTTTAATAAAATTTTAAAAATTGATTTTAAAAAATATAAAATCAACTTTTCTATTCAATATATACAGCCTGGAAGGATAAAGCCTATGGGGACATCTGATGCAATTTATCAAACAATGGAACAGTTTCCAAATTTGAAATCTGAGTCATTTTGTGTTTGCAACGGTGATAATATTTACACTGTAGAGTCCTTAAAAAAAATAAGATCTGTTAAATATAATTATGCTTTTATAGCTTATGATAAAGATGGATTAGGTTTTTCTAGTGAAAAAATTTCTTCTTTTTCAATTGTTAATCTTAATAATAAGAATCATTTAGTTAATATAATTGAAAAACCAAAAACTAATTCATTAAATAAATTTATTGATTCATTAGGGAAAATAAGAGTGAATATGAACCTTTTAAAATTTCAGGCTAACGATAGTTTTTACTTATTTAAAAATTGTCCAATTAATAAAAAAAGAGACGAAAAGGAGATTGCTGATGTTTTGAAGCTATTGATAAGAGATAAAAAAAAGGTTTTTGGAATACCTGTTTTTCAAAACGTATACGATCTCACATCAAAAAATGACATAATTAAAATTCAAAAAATTTTAAAATAATATATCTGATTTTTATTACTATTAGTTTTTAAAATATTACTTTTAAAAAAATAATTTTTTATGATAGAATTATCTCTATTTGATTATAGTATTATATTATGTTTTTTTTCATCTACTTTAATTATTGGATTTTTAGTATCAAAAAAGTCATCTAGTAGTTCAACAGAATACTTTCTCTCCGGAAGAAATATGCCTTGGTGGCTATTGGGTATTTCTATGGTTGCGACAACCTTTTCTACTGATACACCCAATTTAGTAACGGATATTGTCAGATCTAATGGAGTTTCTGGAAATTGGGTATGGTGGGCATTTTTACTTACAGGATTATTAACGGTTTTTGTTTATGCTAAGTTATGGCGAAGATCAAATGTTCAAACGGATATGGAATTCTACGAATTGCGTTACAGTGGGTGGGGTGGAAAATTTTTAAGGGGTTTCAGAGCAATTTATTTGGGTGTTATTTTCAATGTTATGGCAATGGCTGGAGTTACTTTGGCAGCTATTAAAATTGGAGAAATTATGCTTGGTTTATCACCTATTGAGACTATTCTTTATGCAGGGTCAATTACTGTAGTTTTTAGTACTGTTGGTGGTTTTAGAGGGGTGGTTTACACTGACTTTATTTTATTTTTTGCTGCCATGGCTGGTTCTATTGGAGCTGCGTATTATTTGGTTAATCTACCTGAAATAGGTGGAATAACTAAATTAATTTCATCAACCCCAAAAGAAATGCTGTCGATAACACCAAGCTTAGATGATCCTAACTTATACATTCCGCTGTTAATTGTTCCATTGGCTGTACAATGGTGGAGTTCATGGTATCCGGGTGCTGAGCCTGGTGGAGGAGGTTATATTGCTCAAAGAATGCTTGCTGCTAAAGATGAGAATAATGCAATTGGTGCTACTTTCTTTTTTAACGTTATGCATTACGCCCTACGACCATGGCCATGGATTATTGTTGCACTCGCATCTTTAATAATTTTTCCTGATATAGCAAGTATTCAGGCGGCATTTCCTAATATTTCTGAGGATAAGTTAGGCCAAGATCTAGCATATCCAGCAATGTTAACTTTACTGCCATCGGGACTACTTGGTCTTGTTGTTGCATCACTTGTTGCTGCATACATGTCTACTATATCTACTCACTTAAATTGGGGATCTTCATACATTGTTAATGATTTCTACAAGCAACAAATAAAAAAAGATGCATCTGAAAAGGAGTTAGTTAATGTAGGTAGAATATCTACTATTTTATTGTTTCTATTAAGCTCAATTTTTGCTTTAATCTTAACAAATGCATTACAATTATTTAATGTTATTCTAATGTTTGGAGCAGGGACTGGATTGATTTTTATTTTAAGATGGTTTTGGTGGAGAATAAATGCTTGGAGTGAAATTTCTGCAATGTTCGTTTCTGGATTTGTATCAATTACTTTAAATTTTACAAGCTTAGGTTCATATCTTTTTTCAGATTCTGGAATGTTTGAATCATATTATAAATTTCCCGCAGTAGTTCTATTTACTTCATTTGTTTGGCTATTAGTAACTTTTATTACTCAACCTGATTCCAATGAAACTTTAATCAATTTTTGTAAAAAAACTAATCCTGGTGGCCCAGGATGGGAAAAAATTAGATTGGATGCGTTAGATAATGGTATTCAATTTGATGATGGTAGTTTAGGTTCAAAATGGTCAGTTCCCCAGGGAATTCTATGTATGATTTTTGGATGTTTAGCTATTTACTGTATATTATTTTCCACAGGATATTTTATTTATGGCGAATTTTATAATGGAATTTATTTTTTAATAACTGCAATTATTTTTATTTTTTTATTAAATAATAGTTGGAAAAAATTAAGTAAATTAAAGTGAAATGAAATTAGATTATAAATCACCAGGAAAATTTGAGAAAACAAGGTATGAAAAAATTCATTCCGTAATATTTAACAAATCAAATGAAGCATCTGTAGTTGTAGCAAATGAAATTGCTGTCTTAATTAAAAAAAAGCAAAAAGAAAAAAAGAACTGTGTTTTAGGATTAGCTACAGGTTCATCTCCAATTTCTGTTTATAAAGAACTTGTAAGGCTACATATAGAAGAGGGCTTAAGTTTTTCTAACGTTATAACATTCAATTTAGATGAATATTTTCCAATGAAAAAAGGTGATAATAAAAGTTATTATCAATTTATGCATTTTCACCTTTTCTCACATATTGATATTAAACCAAAAAATATTAATATACCCAATGGAGAAATTAATTTTAGTCAAATTAACAGTTATTGTAATGAATATGAAGACAATATTAAAAAAGTAGGTGGTATTGACTATCAACTTTTAGGAATTGGAAGAACTGGACACATAGGTTTCAATGAGCCAGGCTCCAATTATAGTTCAATGACTAGGTTAGTTAATTTGGATTATGTTACCAGGAACGATGCAAGAAAAGCATTTTCTGGAATTGAACATGTTCCTTCAAAAGCTATAACTATGGGAATCAAAACAATAAAAAATTCTAAAAGAATAGTTTTGTTAGCTTGGGGACTTAATAAGGCTGAAATTATTAAAAAGACTATTGAAGGAAGTATTGATTCAAATATTTCTGCAAGTTTTTTACAAAAGCATAAGAACGTAACATTCGTTCTTGATAATGCTTCAGCATCACAACTTACAAGAATTCAGTCTCCCTGGAAAGTTGGTTCACCATCTTTAAGTAAAGAATTAAAAGCTAAAGCTATTGTATGGCTTTGTAAAAAAACAAATAAATCAATTCTAAATTTAACAGAGTCTGATTATAATGAAAATAATTTATCTGATTTATTGATAAATCAGTCTGCTTATGAAATTAATTTAGAAGTTTTCAATAAAATCGATAGATCTATAACAGGGTGGCCAGGCGGAAAGCCTAATGTTGATGATCAATATAGACCTGAAAGGTCAAACCCGCGAAAAAAAAGAGTCTTGATTTTTAGTCCACATCCTGACGATGATGTTATCTCAATGGGTGGGACTTTTGACAGATTAGTTTCTCAAGGCCATGAAGTTCATATAGCTTATCAAACATCAGGAAGCATTGCAGTTAATAATTCAGATGTTTTGAAGTTTTTAGAAGTTTTTTCTGATATATCCGAAAAGGCAAAAAAAGATTACTCAATTGATATTAATATTTTGAAAAAATCTAATGATATTTTAGAAAATAAAAATATTAGGAATTTAGCTGCACTTATCAGAGAAAAAGAATCTCTAGCTGCAACTAGATTTATAGGAGTTCCTGATCAAAATGTACATTTTTTAAAATTACCTTTTTATGAAACAGGTTCTATAAAAAAGTCTAATCCAACCAAATCTGATTTCAAAATTATAGAAAATATTATTTCTAAAATTAAACCACATCAAATTTATGCAGCGGGTGATCTAGCTGATCCCCACGGAACACATAAAGTTTGTTTAGATATTTTATTTGATGTGCTGAAAATTATTAAGAAAAAAAAATTCATGAAAGATTGTTGGGTTTGGCTATACAGGGGAGCATGGCATGAGTGGGAAGTTCATGAGATTGATATGTCAGTGCCAATGAGCCCTAACCAAGTTTTGAAAAAGAGAAAAGCAATTTTTTATCATCAGACACAAAAAGATAATGTTATGTTTCAAGGTGATGATAATAGAGAGTTTTGGGTTAGAACTGAGGACAGAAATAGATTGATTGCAAAAACTTTCCGCGATCTGGGTATGAGTGATTTTTCAGCTATTGAAACTTTCAAAAGATATCATTTTTAGTCTTTATAAAGCATGCAAATTATAAAAGAAGTTTGTGTCGATACTTTTATAGATGCAATCAATGCTGAGAAGAATGGTGCGGATAGGATTGAGCTTTGTGGAAGACTAGATCTCGATGGTTTAACTCCCTCAAGAAGACTAATAAAAAAAGTTTTTTTGAATTTGAGTATTCCAATTAGGGTTATGATCAGACCTAAACACCCATCTTTTGTCTATTCAGAAAAGGATATTAAAAAAATGATTTTAGATATAAACTATTGTAAAGATTTGGGAATAGATGGTGTAGTTTTAGGATGTCTAAATAATGATTTCAGTTTAAATATTAGACAAATTAAAATATTATCTGATGTTGCAAAACCTTTAAAAGTAATAGTTCATAAAGCTATTGACAAGACGGAATCAGTTTTAAGTTCACTTTTATTATTATTAGATAATAAAGATATTAATGGTATTTTATCATCTGGTGGTAATAGATTTGCATCTGATTCTACTGAAATTCTAAAAAAAATGGTAGATTTAGTGCCTAATGATTTTGAAATAATTAGTGCAGGTGGAATTACGTTTGAAAACATTTCTGATTTACACCACAAAATTGGAGGAAAATATTATCATGGAAAAAAAATAATTAAATTGAATTAAAATGGAAAAAATTATTGAACCATATAATAAAACAATATTTGGACATCCTATTGGATTGTTCGTTTTATTTTTTACTGAACTTTGGGAAAGATTCAGCTATTATGGAATGCGAGCAATTCTTGTGCTTTATCTAGTTTCTGAAACGTCAGGAATTAACCCTGGTTTGGGATGGAGCGATAAATCTGCTCTCGAACTATATGGTTGGTACACAATGTTTGTTTATTTAGCAACGATTCCAGGTGGTATATTAGCTGATAGATATTTAGGGCAAAGAAAATCAGTAATGATCGGAGGGTTGTTATTGTGTTTTGGTCATGGAATATTGGCAGTGGAAGCATTATGGGCTTTCTATACTGGTTTAACATTTATTGTTTTAGGTGTTGGTTGTTTAAAAGGTAATATTTCAACCATGGTTGGAGGTCTTTATGATAAAAATGATCATAATAAAAGAGATATGGGTTTTTATATATTTTATATGGGAATTAATGTGGGTGCAGCTTCAGCAGCATTATTAGTTGGGTGGATCGGAGAATCATTTAATTGGCACTATGGTTTTGGATTAGCAGGTATTGGAATGGCATTGGGTCAGCTAGGATATTGGAAAGGACAAAAGTATCTAAAACATGTAGGAAATAAAATAGAGTCAAAAAACAATGAAAATCAAAATTCAACCAATTTATTTTTACAAATTTTTAAAAAAACAAATTCATTATTAGGGTTTTTATTAACTGCTTGTTTGGGAATCTATATTGGAATAAATGGCTCATGGGATTATGGTTTGCTTATAATAGGAATTGCATTTGCTGTAGGATTTGCTATAGTTGTTTATAATGATGGTAACAGAGTTGAGAAAGATAGAATTTTAGTAACATATCTAGCTTTCCTAATAGTTATTGTTTTTTGGGGGTCTTTTGAACAGGCTGGAGGGTTAATGAATTTATATGCTTTTCAAAAAACAGATTTGGCATTGGGCACGTTCATGGTCCCTGCAAGTTGGTTCCAATCTGTAAATGCTATTTTTATATTAATCTTTGCAACTGCTGTTGGATCTTTTTGGATTTGGTGGAAAAAGTCAGGATTTGAACATTCTTCACTTTTTAAAATGGCTTTAGGTGTTGTTATAATGGGATTCGGTTTTTTCTTCATGTCCATTGCAGCAAGCGAGGTAACTTATGATAATGATGGTAATGTATTAGAAAAATCTGCGATGTATTGGCTGGTTCTAGCATACTTATTTCACACCATTGGCGAGTTGTGTGCATCTCCTGTAGCACTCTCTTTCATAACAAAATTAGCTCCTGCAAGGTGGGGGGCATTTTTAATGGGTGCATACTTTGCTGCTACCGGTTTGGGAAATAAAGTTGCAGGTAAAATTGGGGAAAATGCATCTGATATTGGAGATTATTGGACTTTTACTGGAATAACAATTTTTTGCACAGTTTTTGGTTTATTGGTAATTCTAATTTTAAAACCTTTAAAAAGACTTGTTCATGATGCAGAGTAATTACAAAAAAAATTGATGTTAAGATTATTAAAATATCAATTTATTATAATTTTAAGCTTTTCATTTCAAACTTATTCTCAAGAGATTAGTTGGATAAGCTTTGAAGAAGCAACTGAAAATCAAAAAATAAATCCTAAGAATATCATTATAGATATTTATACAAATTGGTGTGGTCCGTGTAAATTGATGGAAAAAAACACTTTTAAAAATAAAGACATTGCTAAATTTATAAACGATAATTATTATGCAGTAAAATTTAATGGTGAAGGAAATGAACCTATTAAATTCAAAGATAAAGTTTTTAAAAACCCAGGCTATGATAAAAGCAGGGCGTTCAAAAGAAATTCTTCACATCAGTTTACCCAATTTTTAGGAGTTAATGCGTATCCTACAACAATTTTTTTAGATAGTGAAATGAATTTGATAACACCAGTTAGAGGATATTTGATTCCAAAACAACTTGAAGTATATTTGGAGCTTTTTAAAAACGACCAATACAAATCCATTAAATCTCAAACTGATTTTGACAATTTTATAAAAGATTATAAAAGTATAATAAACTAGAAATTATTTTTTATTAGCTTTTTCAATGTATATGTCAAGCGCCTTTGACATTGAAGGTACTTTTGGAGTAGGTACACTTATATCAATTCTTAGTCCAGCATCCTTTGCAGCCTTAATTGTTGATTTGCCATAAACTGCAATTCTGGTATCATTTTGTTTAAAGTCAGGAAAGTTTGATATTAAAGACTCAATTCCAGATGGACTAAAAAAAACTAAAACATCATAATAAACATTTTTTAAACTGGATAAATCACTAATAACTGTTTTATAAAACGTTCCTTGAACCCATTTAACTCCAAGTTCATCTAATTTTTTTGGAATTTGAGAAGAAAGTACATTAGAACTGGGCATCAAATAATTTTCTTCATGATATTTTAAAATGTGGGAACTTAAATCATCAAAAGTTCTGCCACCAACATAGATTTTTCTTTTTCTGTAAACAACATATTTTTGTAAATAGAAGGCAACAGCTTCTGAAAGACAAAAATATTTAAGAGCATTTGGGATTGGAAATCTCATCTCTTCAGCAACCCTAAAAAAATGGTCTACCGCATTTCTACTGGTAAGAATTATTGCAGAAAATTTAGATAAATCAATCTTTTGATGTCTAACTTCTCTAGCGCTAAGTCCTTCAACATGTATAAAGGGGATAAAATCAATTTTAACTTTTCTTTTGGCTTTTAATTGTGCATAAGGGGAATTCTCTAAAGCTGGTTTGGGTTGAGAAACTAAAATTGATTTAACTTTCATAATTAAAATTTAAATGCATACCAGAACAATAAAAAAACTGGAGCAGTTTCGAGCGTGCAAATGTACAAAATAAAATATATAAGGTTATTAAGTGTGTTAGATCGAATTTTTTTAAAAATATAATATGAGGCAAAGATTTGAAATATAATTAATGAAATAATGCTAGTTAAGATTATTAAATTGTAAGAAATGGGTATAAATAATATTATCAATAAATAAAAATATAAATTAACAGCAAAACAATTTTTAAATCCAATTTTATAATTGATGTGATACTCATAGTTTATTATTAGGCTAATAGTCTTTTTGTAGTTTATTATTACTGAAAAAATTTTTTCAATTGTAAATTTTAACCCAATATAGGTTGCCATTAATCCGGAAATAATTAAAAAATTATATAAAGGAAATTCTGATAATTCTTTAGGCAAGAGATATAAAGATATAAAAAGAGATATAGTAATAACTCTTAAAAAAAACATCAAGATATTTAGAGGGTTAAAAATATTTATTGTAAGGCCTGATTTATAAATAAAATATCTATGTATATTCCAAAATTTAATTAAATATTGAAACTTTTCTCCACTTATTATTCGACAAAAAAGAATTAAAATAGTACATATAATCATAATAATTTTAATCCAGCTCTCCATTAATTATATTTAAAAATCAATTGATTCGTAATATAAAATTAGCATTATTTTAGTCTATTGAACGGAAAGTATATTTATTACTTTATTAAAACTGTATTTTTGTTTAAAATATGTCAAAAACTAGAAATCTAATAATTATTCCAACTTATAATGAAATTGAAAATATTTTAATTGTAATAGATAAAATTTTAAATCTTCCTGTTCAATTTCATATTTTAGTTGTCGATGACAATTCACCAGACGGAACTTCAAAATTAGTCAAGCACCATATTGGTAAAGAAAATAAAAATATTTTTCTTTTGGAAAGAGAAAAAAAGGAAGGTTTGGGAAAGGCTTACATCAGTGGTTTTCTTTGGGCATTGAAAAGAGATTATGATTTTATTTTTGAAATGGATGCAGATTTATCTCATGATCCAAAGGAATTAATTAAAATGTACGAAGAATTAAATAATTCAAAATGTGATGTTGTAGTCGGATCAAGGTATATTAATGGTATAAACGTAGTAAATTGGCCTCTAAGTAGAATAATACTTTCTTATTGTGCATCTATTTATTCCAGAATTATTACTGGAGTCCCAATTCACGATTTAACATCAGGTTTTGTTGGTTTTAATAAAAATGTATTACAAAAAATAGAATTGAGTAACATACTATTTAACGGATATGCTTTTCAAATTGAACTTAAATTTAAAGCATATATAAACAACTATATTTTAAAAGAGATTCCTATAATTTTTAAAGATAGACGATATGGTAAATCAAAGATGAATGGATCAATTATATTAGAAGCAATTTTTGGTTTAATAAAATTAAAATTCATGAGCTATTTTTATAAAAAAAAATAATATGTCATATACTCTAATCAAAAATGCAAAAGTAATTAACGAGGGAGAAGTTTATGGTTCAGATGTTTTGATAAAAGAAGATATTATTTTCAAAGTAGCTCAGAATATTAAATCGCATAATGATTTTAAAATAGTTGATGCATCAAATAAAATATTAATTCCTGGAGTAATTGACGATCAAGTTCATTTTAGAGAGCCTGGATTAACACATAAGGCAACAATTAGTTCAGAATCAAAAGCAGCAATTGCTGGAGGAATAACATCTTTCATAGAAATGCCAAATACTATTCCTCAGACCACAACTTTGTTGGAACTTGATAAAAAATTTGATTTAGCTAAGAAAAATTCATTTGCTAACTATTCATTTATGTTTGGAGGAACAAATGACAATTTAGAAGAAATTAAAAAAATTGATGAAAAAAATGTTGCTGCTTTAAAATTATTTTTGGGATCATCTACAGGAAATATGTTAGTTGATGATGAAAAAATACTAAAAAAAATTTTTAAAAATACTAATTTGTTAATTGCAGTTCACAGCGAGGATGAAAAAATAATAAAAGATAATTTTAAGTTCTATAAATCAAAATATGGTAAAGAAATCCCAGTTGAGCTTCACCCTAAAATCAGATCAAGAGAAGCTTGTTTAAAGTCTACAGTTAAAGTAATTAAATTAGCCAAAGAAACTAACGCTCGCCTTCACGTGTTCCATCTTTCAACAAAAAACGAAACTTTACTATTTGATAATCACATAAAATTAAAAGACAAAAAAATAACAGCTGAGGTATGTGTTCATCATTTATGGTTTACTGATAAAGATTATAAAATAAAAAAATCATTAATAAAGTGGAATCCAGCTATTAAAAGTTATGAAGATAGAGAGGCCTTATGGTCTGCACTTAATGATGATAGAATTGATGTTATTGCTACAGATCATGCTCCTCATACAAAAGATGAAAAATTAAATAAATATGCTGAGTGTCCCTCAGGTGGACCACTGGTTCAGCATGGATTAGTCTCAATGATACAACATTATTTAAATGGTAAAATAACTTTAGAAAAAATTGTATATAAAATGTGTCATAATCCTGCTATTTTATTTCAAATTGAGAAAAGAGGTTTTATTCGTGAAGGTTATTTTGCAGATTTGGTATTATTAGATTTGAATAAATCTTTTAAAGTAAATAAAAAAAATATTTTATATAAATGTGGGTGGTCACCATTTGAGGGTACTACCTTTAATTCTAGTGTGTCTCACACTTTTCTTAATGGTGTATTAGTTTATGAAAATGGGATTATAAATAAAAAACCTAACGGAAGAAGATTAACATTTGAGAGATGAAAAAATATTTCTTCATATTAATTTTATTTTGTTTTTCATGTAATGAATCTAAAAGTGATATTCCAAAAAATTTAATGTCAGAAGAACAAATGGTTGAATTTTTATTTGATGTTAATTTAATTAATTCAAGTAGAGCGTTTAGAAATAGGTCTGAACTAAATTATTATAACATTAAAGATTCTTTATTGTTTAAAAAACATAAAATTGATTCATCAATATTTTCTAAAAGTAATTTTTATTATTCATCTAATCCAAAAAAATATTTGAGTATTTACGAAAAGCTCGAAAAAAAACTGATTAAAATTAAGGACTCTCTTTCAATTGAATTAGAATTAAATACAAAAAAATAAAATTTACTTAATTCTTTTTAAAATTTTCACATGTCTCAATTATAGAATTCTCTAAGTTCCTGAAACTATAATTTAAAGCTTTACATATTTTAGAATTTGAATAATGGCTTGAGGAAGTTGAAGATTCAATTGAGGCTGAATTTAATTTCCTTCTCTTTCCTCTTACTTTACTTGACATGTAGTCTAAAATTAAAGCAAACCTCATTGTTAATTTTCCAGCTTGTTTTTGAGGAGGCTTAATTCCTAAAGATTGGCTAACCTTTTCAAAAAACTTTTTAAAGGTCCAATTTTCAGCTACTAAAATGAATCTTTCAGCAAAAATATTTTTGTTCATTAATCCATACATTATTTCTATTACATCATGAATACAAATAAAACCAGTTTTTCCACTTGGATAATAACTCATTCCTCTACTTATTTGGGTAAAAAACGCTCCACTTCCTCTTTTCCAAAATCCACTACCTACAATCACTCCAGGATTAACAATTACTGCATTTAATCCCTCTGAAATTCCTCTCCAAACTTCCATTTCTGCATCTTTTTTTGTAATTGAATATGGGTTTTTGTTATCCATCCATTCTGTATTTTCATCAGTAAGTTTATTAGTACTTAATCCAATAGCTGCAATAGTACTAACGTAACAAAATTTTTTAACCTTGAAATCAATTGCACAATTAACAATATTAGCAGTGCCCTCAACATTTATTTTTTGCATTGATTTCAAATCTCTGCTATCAAATGATATGAACGCAGCACAATGATAAACCTCAGTAATATTTTTAAAAGCATCAGATAAACTTTCAATATCATTTAAATCTCCTTCAATCCATTTAATGTTGCCAAATAATTTTAAATCATTTTTGGAATAAAAGGAAAATACTTTTTTAACAATTTCAATATTGCTGGTTGATCTTTTTAAAGCAAAGACTCGATCATTTTCTTTAACTAGTTTAAGTAGCAAATGACAACCTACTAAACCTGTACCTCCTGTTACTAATATCATGCTTCAAAATTACTATTTTTTGAAATACTTTTTTGTTATAAATACGAGGACTATATTTGTTAAAATTAGTTTGGTGAAAAAAAACTTTGTAAAAGATTTAAAGTGGAGGGGAATGATTCAAGATATTATTCCTGGAACTGAGGAAAAATTGTTGAAAGGTTCATCCTGTGGCTACATTGGGTTTGATCCAACATCTGACTCGCTTCATATTGGAAGTTTGGTGCAAATATTGATTCTGATGCACTTTCAGAAATCAGGACACAAACCAATTGTTTTAGTTGGAGGAGCTACTGGAATGATTGGAGATCCATCTGGGAAATCATCTGAAAGAAATTTATTAAATAAAGATGATCTAAAGAAAAATATTAAAGGTTTAAAAATACAATTATCAAAGTTTCTCAATTTTAATTCTAATGAAAAAAATGCAGCTGTTATTTGTAATAATGAGAATTGGTTTAAAAAAATTAATCTTATAGATTTTATTAGAGATATAGGTAAGCATTTAACTATTAACTATATGGTTGCAAAAGATTCTGTTAAAAATAGGCTTACAAAAGACTCAAATGATGGAATGTCTTTCACCGAATTTACGTATCAAATTATACAGGCTTACGATTTTTATTATCTTTTTAATAAACACAAGTGTATTTTGCAAATGGGAGGTAGTGACCAATGGGGAAATATCACTAGTGGTTCAGAATTAATAAGAAAGAAATTAGGCAAAAAAGCTTTTGCATTGACTTGTCCTCTAATAACAAAATCTGATGGAACAAAATTTGGTAAAACTGAGGATGGTAATATTTGGTTGGACAAGGAAAAAACTTCACCATATAAATTTTATCAGTATTGGCTAAATATTTCTGATCAAGATGCTTTCAAGTACATAAAAATTTTCACTTTTTACAGTGTAAAAGAAATAACTAAAATAATTAATGAACATAAAAAAGAACCTCACCTTAGGTCTATTCAAAAATTAATAGCAAATGATCTAACTATATTGGTTCATTCAAAGCAAGATCTTGAAAAAGCCAAACTTGCATCTCAAATCCTATTTGGTAATTCTACTTCCAAAGATTTAGAAAAAATTGATGAAAAAACATTTCTTGATTTATTTTCAGGTGTGGCACAAACCAAAATTAAAGTGGAATATTTAAATAAAAATCCGAACATTAGCGATTTTCTTTATGAAACCAAATTTTTTTCATCTAAATCTGAAATTAACAGAGCAATAAAACAAAATTCAATATCTATTAATAAAGTAAAAGTAAACTTTGAATATATGTTAGATAGATCTTTATTAATTTGTCAAAAATATATTTTAGTCCAAAGAGGAAAAAAGAATTATTATTTAGTTCTTGTAGAATAACTGATTACATCCTCTAACTTCAGATTCAGATAACCTACCGTTGATTTTAAAGGAATTGTCTTTAAAAACTTCACCTATATCGTCAGAAGCAATAAAAGCACAAGAATTTTTATTTGCTAGGTCAATTATATTTATTGCTCCCTTACCAGTATTCGAAATATTTAAAGGATTTGTAATATCTCTTACAAATATTTTCATCCAATTTGGATTTTGAAATTTTTCTCCATCTTTGGAATATCCTTGAGAATATAATTCGGTCATTCCATATTCGGAATGAATTTCTTTTGTTCCAAAACCCTTTTTTAATTCATTATGAAGCTGATCTTTAGTCATTTCTTCTCTTTTTCCTTTCATTCCTCCTGTTTCAATAACGATTAGATTTTTCATTGAAATGGGATGTTTTTCAACAAAATCTAACAATGCATAACTTACACCAAACAATATAATTTTTCTGTTACTATCTTTTAATTTGTTTAGAACATTAAAAAGTCTTTTATAATTATAAAGATAAAACTCACTTTCCTCATATAATGACCTTTGTATAAAATTATCAAGCATAAAAACTAATGAAGAATTTTTTTGCTCGATATATGAGGGAACTAATGCTAAAAAAGTATAATTTTTAATTGATCCATAAAAATTTTCAAAGCATCTTGAAAAACTTTTAATATAAACATCAATATTTGAAACATAATTAATACTTCTATCACCCGTGGTTCCACTACTCTTGAAAATATGGGAAATTTTTTTTTTACTAGAAATTACTTTATGGGTTTTAAAAAATTGAATCGGTAGAAATGGAATTTTTACAAGTTTATCAATTTTACTTGGTGAAACTCCTAATAATGAACAATATTTATTATAAACAGCATTATTTTTAAATTGTGTGTTAAACATAGCAATTGCTATGTTTTCAAATTCTTGATGTGTTTTTATTTTAAATGGATCCAAAAAAACTTATTTGTTATTTCAATATTAACTAAATGTTAAATAATACTTTTTGTAATTTAATAATATTAGTTTTGATTTAAACTATGAAACATTATAAAATTTTAGTTGTTGATGATGATCATGATATTGTAGAAATTTTAACTTATAACTTAAAAATTGAGGGTTATGATGTTATTAATGCATTCAATGGAAAACAAGCTATAAAAAAGACGAAATTATTTAAGCCAGATATAATTTTAATGGATGTTATGATGCCTGAAATGGATGGGATTGAAGCTTGTTCAATTATTAGAGAGAAAAATTATTCGGCTGAATCTAGAATAATTTTTTTGAGTGCCAGAAGTGAGGACTTCACTCAGCTTGCAGCGTTTGATGCTGGTGGGGATGATTATATTACAAAGCCTATTAAACCAAAAATTTTATTAAAAAAAATAAATTCTATTGTAAAAAGATTAAAAAAACCTGAAAAAACCTCTAATCAAATTGTTTTCAAAAAAATTAAAATAGATAGATTAACTTATACAGTTATTTGTGATGGAGTAGAACTAAACTTGCCAAAAAAAGAGTTTGAACTTCTTTTTTTATTAGCATCACATCCGAGCCAAGTCATCAGTAGAAATAACATAATGAATAAGGTTTGGGGGGCTGACGTTATTGTTGGTGATAGAACTATTGACGTTCATATTAGAAAATTAAGAGAAAAAATCGGAGATTCGTATTTTAAAACATTAAAAGGGGTAGGATACAAGTTTTCCCCTTAAAGAAATGGGTTTTTTAAATAAATCTTTTTTTCAATCATTAATTCTCGCTTTTTCAATAAGCATAGTCAGCTTTATAATTTTATTGTTTACTGTTTTTTTTGAAAAAATACATATTAATTATTTTTGGATTTATACATCTTTATTATTCGTATTCTCTTTTATAATTAATTATTGTTTTTTAGAATATTTTCTTTTAAAAAAAATAAAAAAACTATACCAAGAATTACTTCCCAAATCAATTAAAGCTGACAAATTGGTTTCAACCAATATGGATGAATTAGTTGAAAATCTTAAAAATTATTCAAAAAAAAATCAAACTCAAATAAAATCAATGGAAGACAAAGAAAATTTTAGAAGAGATTTTATTGGGAATTTAGCTCA
>MDTB01195739.1_pt1 | contig 21223 bp, 18 predicted proteins | sample 811161 | NCBI WGS metagenome assembly MDTB01 (sample SAMN05326650, study PRJNA326480) | marine metagenome | isolation source: seawater | place: Mediterranean Sea | collected 2009
ATCAAAATAAATCGAAAGTTTGCCTTAGCTAACCATTTTATAGTTTCCTCATCGAGGTACTCAAATCTTGTATTAAACCCAAAATAACAACCTTTTTTATGTAAGCCTCTTCTTATAATTTCTTTTGCAAAATCAATAGCATCTTTACCTCTAAACCATACCCCCGAGTCATCAAATATCTCTCTTACTCCATGATTAATTATTAAATCCTCATACTCATCAACACTTTTTGTTATTGACATTTTTGAGAAGGATAGTTCAGGACCATTATACCTACAAAAGGTGCATTTGCCGAACATACAGTCTCTAATTACACTTGAAGAATATGTACCGGGTGTTTGAAGAAAATTTCCATTCTCATATGCATAATTTTTCCATTTAACAAGATTTCTGTCTACAATTTCTGAAGCATCGAGGTTTTCAACCATTTTAAAAGCACCATTATCAATAATTTCATCTAGGGAGTCTTGTTTTCGATAAGTAATACCTTTAGTTTCAATTTTATTAAGACTCAAATTATTGAGCTTTAATTCATTACAAAGTTCTAGAAGTACAAAATCTAAATTTGTACTTTTTAAAACTATATCAAAATTTGACTTTAATAGAGTTTCCTGCGGTTGTCGCATTGGATGATAACCTCCAATTACTAAGACTGTATTTGGTAAGTCTTTTTTTATTTTTTTTGAAAGATCCCATAAAAAATGCATGACAGGAGTAGTGCCCTCCATAAAAATCAAGTCAGGTTTAACTTTAATTAAATCTAAATACCATTTATCAAAAGTTTTTAAATCTGCATTACCATCGTCCCATATTACATCAAAACCATTTTTCTTTAACTTAGTGGCAGCTTGTGCTTGTACAACAGGAAGTAAGTAAGTAGGTTTTTTGAAATACTGAACATTTCTATTTTGGGAGACCATGGCTTTTTGACCTAATTGATTTATTATAGGTGGATAGGATATTGAAATTTTCATCAAAAAAAGGATTCTGTTATAATATTATTTGGGTTAATTTTTTTTTCTTTAACTAGTATATCATATACATCGCTAATCATATATGAATTTCCACAAATCATATAAATAGAATTTTCATAATCCTTGATATACTCAATTTTTTCTAATTGATCATTAATTCTTCCTTTATAATGGTTATTTTTAGAAATATTATCCTCCCTTGAAATGCAATAATAAGATTTGCTTTCATCAAATTTTTCTGCATCAGATAAATCTCTTGTTTCTCTAATACCTACAAATAATTTGTAGTTATCTAAATTGTATGTTTCTTTCATAGATACAAATGGTGCTATACCAGTTCCCGAAGCAATGAAAATTATTTGTTTATTTTTGATTAGTTCGTCCTTCAAAGTGAAAGAACCATAAGGTCCATATATATTTAATTCATCTCCAACCTCCATTTTATCTAATAAATTTGTCATTATACCTCCTTCTACTCTTCTAATTAAAAAACCTAACTCTTTGTCTTTTGGTGAAGTGTATGAAGAGTACTCTCTATTGATTGACATATTAGGAATTGAAAGACTGAAGTGCTGTCCAGGAAGGAAGCTAAAATTTTTTTTATCAAAATAAATCTTAAATAAGTTCTCATTAATATATTCTTTTCTAATTAATTTGTGCATAAAATTATATTTTAATAATATCTGTAATAAGCTTATTTTGTTTAATCTTTAAAATAAAGATGATATTTTTATTCAAATACATTAATCAAACCATATCATATAAATTAATTTTAATTTTAAAGGTTTTTTTCTAATTCTGGATAGCTAAAACGTAAATGCTCTTTATAAGACTTATCTTTTTTTTGATATTTGGGATAGTTTTTATAACTTCTGTGATAAGCTACCTATTAATAATCGCTTAAATAATTCATTTCTTTGTTATAAATCTCTTTCTAAAAAGTTGTACTGGATTCAAGCAATAAAAATTGTCTTAATCCTTTCGAAATTAGAATTGTTATTTAGCTTTATGAACTTTTTCATGAAATAAATCTGGTTGCAAGATTCAAGAAATGATATACTAAATAACATTGGGTTTACTGACCTTTTACGCGAATTTAAAAGGAAACACGAACTTGGCCTCGTGCTGGAATGGTAGACAGTCTGGACTTAAAATCCAGTGGGATTTACTCCCGTGGCGGTTCGAGTCCGCCCGAGGCTACCAAAATTCTCAAATAAAAAAGTAGATATTATTTATTAAGTTAATATTTAAAAAGTAAAAGAATCTATATATTTTGATATCAAAGTTTAGGGTAATGTAAATATACTTTTAGAATTTGACTTTGTAGATAATTGAGAATAAATCCATGAGTACGTATTTTCTAAACCCTCTTTTAAAGAAAATTTTGGTTTCCAATTTAATTCACTCATAATAAATGTGTTGTCACTTGACCTACCTCTTACACCAACTGGCATGTTATTATTATAATTTTTGATAATTTTAAAGTATGAGATTTCCTCAATAAAAGAGATCATTTCATTTATTGAAACTTGTTCCTCACTACCAATATTTATTGGTCCAGTTGATTTAGATTCAAATAAATTCAATGTAGCATCAATACAATCCTCTATATATAAATAAGATCTTGTTTGATTGCCATCGCCCCATACTTCTATATCTTCTACTCCAGTAATTTTAGCGTTGGCAATTTTTCTACATAAAGCAGCAGGTGATTTTTCCCTTCCACCATCAAATGTACCGTAAGGTCCATAAATATTATGATATCTCGCAACTTTAGTATCAATCCCAAAATCCTCAGTAAAATGTCTGCACATTCTCTCACTGAAAAGTTTCTCCCAGCCATATCCATCTTCAGGATTTGCTGGGTATGCATCTTCTTCTTTTAAACCTTTAATATAAGTTTTTTGCTGGAGATCTTTATTATAGGCGCATGCACTTGAAGAAAAAAAATATTTTTGAATTGAGTTCTTTTCACAAGCCATAAGTAAATGAGTATTTATCAGAACAGATAACATACATTTTGCTTTGTTCCACTCGATAAATCCAATGCCTCCCATATTACACGCCATATTAAGAACTCCATCAAAACCTCCTGAGGTAACTTTCAAACAATTATCAAAATTTTGTAAATCTAATGTGATATTTTCTGCTTCATCATGTAATTGGAACCAAAGATTAGTGGGTTTTAGATCTACACATCTTACTTCATGTCCATATTCAATTAACCTTTTTGCTAAATGGCCACCGATAAAGCCTCCAGCACCGGCAATAATGTATTTCATAAGTTATTGATACAAATAATTTATATTAAGTCAATTATGTTTGTGACTCATATTAAATTATGCAAAATTTTTAATAATGTTCGCTCCGTCAGGAGTTTCATTTTTATATTTTTTTATAATTTTACTAAGTTTTGATCCATAATTGTATTTCCAGGAATTGCTTTTTGCAAGTTCATGAGCATTTTTTGCAAATTCATTTAAATCTTTTTCAGATAAATCAAAAAATGCATCTAATTTTTTTACAAATGTTTCTGTTTTAGTGTCATTGACAAGTAAAATACTCTTATCTTCATCAAAGATCTCATCAACACCACAACCTCTAGGAACTATTCCAGGACAAGAATATGCAGATGTTTCAAGAATAGTAGTAGCAAATGCATCATGAATGTGATGTATGTTAATAAGAGATAAATTTGAATAATATTTTATTTGTTCTTCATTTAAATACCCTAAATGCTCAACTCTATTTTGGATATTTAGAAAATTAGCATGATTGTCGAATTCACTTTTTAGATTGTTGTCATACCAATAACCACCTATTAAAAGTTTAATATTTTTATCTTTTAGGGATGCTAATATATCTAGAAGCTGTTTTGGATTATTACCTAAATCCCATCTGTCAAAAGATAAAATATTTTTATTATTAATATTTTTTTTAATAAAATTATTTTGAGGAAAACATCCTAAGTGAACAACCTCAAGAGGTAGATTTCTTATTTTTTTATATTTTTTATGGTGAAATAAACTACTAGTTATGAATGCAAGAGCAAACTTTGTTGCATATTTATCTAAAAAAAAGGCAGCGATATAAATAAAAGGGAATAATATTGGATGCTTAGACCTATAAATCTTTTTAGCTATAAAGGTAGAAGGGTCCCATATTAAAAGTAGGAAATTTATTTTTTTTTTTTTTAAAATATTTCTTGCTGCAAACGTTGAATATTGACAGCAAGCAATGCACATATCAAATTCTTTGTAATCTACAGATCTATGTGCATAAAAAAGAGATGATATGTGGTGTAGAGAGAAAAATGACATAAATGGGAATTTGAAATTAATTTTTTGGAAAAGTAATGGGAATTTTTTAATTAGATATCTAATTTTAACACCCTTTAAATATTGATCATAATTTTCCTTATTTTTCTCATAAAGACCATTGTCGTTAATAATTAATAATGTTACTTCGTTACCTAGTTCTTCCAAATATTTTGCTTTAAGCCCAAGAAGCTTTGGTGCACTTCCTGGAGCAAACTCATCAGCTATAATTGCAATTTTCATAAAAAATTATTTTTTATGTGTTCATAAATTTTATCTGATAACTCTATAGAGTGGTCAACCTTGGTTGAGCTCACGCTTAGAAAATTATCACTAAATTTCTGAAGTTTCGATACCCTTTCATCTACTTTTGAAACAGGCAATAACCTATATGAAAAATTTGATGACTTCACCTCATTAATTGATGTATCTGGGAAAAAAAAATTAAATTTTTTGAAGATCTTAGAATTTATTTTCTCAATATCAATTTCACTATCACTATCACTATATGGATTGAATGTAAGAGAGTTTTTTTCAAAAATAACAGAATTTTCTACATCGTATAGTAAATGATTATCTTTGAAACCATTAGGTAAGAATGAGACAAAATTTCCATCCATAACAGCAGCGCCAATATTTGAGCTAAGATCAATTTTAACATTTAATACAAGAGTTTTTTGATATCTTTTGTTAATTAAATTATTTTTTAAGTTGGTTTTAAAGGAGTTAGTGTATATGTGCGATGTGTCTAAAACAAAGTCAAATGTTTCATTAAAATTATCTGATTTTATATCAACTTTTTTTTCATAAGAATAAATTTGAGTAACTTTGTTTTTTAAGGATAGTAGTATGCTATTTTTTTTACAAAATTTTATAAACACATTTCTAATTTTGTCTATATCATAAACAGCTTCATTTGTTTCAATTCCTCCAAGTATATTATTAACTTTAAAATCAATTTTTTCTAGATTTACCTCTTTAAATGGGAGTTTAATCTTATTACAAAAATTAACGTATTGACTAAAATTTACCTTAGAGTTTTTCTTAGCAATAAAATAGTAGCTTTTAATATCGTCACGAATACATTTTTCGAAAATATCAATAAATTTGTAATAATTTAGTTTGGATTGATATGCAGTTTTTTTTGATCTTGGGTAATGATAACCAAGATGAATTCTATTTAAATTATTTGCAGATGCACCTTTTAAGATATTGTCATTAAATTCGAAGATGGTTATATCAACATTATTTTTAAAATTATCTTTAATTTTTTTTGCAGCTAACAAGCCAAAAATTCCTCCACCAACAATACCTATTTTCAATTATATGCCGCCGTTAAAATCAATTACTGAGCCATTTAAATGACTCCATTTATTTGGGTTGGATATTTCAAAAATAAAATCTGACAAATCATTTATTTCAATAAGCTTTTTTAAGGGATTTTTTTCAACATGTTTTTTAATATTATTTTTTGTCATGGTATTGAACATATTAGTATTATTGATAAGTGATGGGGCGATACCACAAATAGTCATATTTTTATATAAATCATCTTTTGATAAACATTTTATAAACATGTTAAGAGATGCTTTAGAAGAGGCATAGTATGGGTCATAGCTTCCTTGCGTGGAAGAGATTGAGGATAAAAAAATTACCCTGTAGTTTTTCTTTAATTTTTGATTGAAAATAATTTTTTTAAGGAGGTCAGTTGGATAAATAAAATTGATATGAAATGTTTCTTTTATATTGTCTAAATTCATCTCTTTAAAGTTTTTACCAAATATTTTTCCAGTTAGAATGATAATAGAGGAAAAATTTACATCTTTGATCTTCTGAATAAACCTGTTTTGTGAACTTTGATCTAATATATTGAGCTCTATCTTTTTTAATTTTTTACTTGTTAAACTTAAAGTATTTTTATTGAATGTTGCGACAACATTATATTTTTTTTCAATGAATTTTTTGATCAAAGAATTACCAATTGATGATGACCCAGAAATTATCAAAATATTTTTTGACATAACGATTATCTATATACCATTAATAATAAAAAATGTTGATAAATAATTTCAAAGTAAAAGGTTTCTTTTATATAGGGTAATTTATTTAAACTAGTCAGTTTTTTGTATATTTATCAAAATGACTATTAATTATACATTCACCGATATAATTATCACAATTATCTATATAAGATTTATAGTTAGTCTCATCAATAAAAAACTTTTGAAAATCAATGTCACCAAAAGAGTTGCAAGAAATTACTGGACCACACTTATTTCCAAAGATATCGTAACTAAATATATGATTGGACATTATGCACGGTGTGCCTAATAAAATAGATAATTTAACTTTTCCAGGATCGGCGTAAAAAGAGTTATCATTTTTTGATAATTTCCACAAACCAAAGGAAAATTTAGAGATTTGTATTAATTGAAGTAATTTATAATCTTCGACAAAACCTAAGAAATTAATTTTATCAGAGTACTTAGAGGATCTACAAATTTTTTTAAAATTATTAGTTTCAGGTCCATGACCACAAATAATTAAATCATAACTTGAAAAGTCATTAAATTTTTCAAAAATATTTAAAATTAAATTTAAATCTTGATTGGCGGAATGAGTACCAAAAAATATTAAGCAATTTTTTTTCTTTTTTGTAATTTTTTTATCTAAAATTAAATTACTATAACCTAAATTTAATTCATAAGCTTTAATATCAATATTATTGATATTATTTCTTAATTTTGAAATTCTTTTAGTTATGTCAAATACTGCATCGCAATTTTTACATAGATATAGGTCAATAATTTGAAATATTTTAGAAAATAGTTTGTCGTAAATATCTTTATTACTTACATAAAGATAGTAATCCAAACAATAGTAATAAATCTTATTTTTACAAAAAAAAATATTTTTTATAATACAAATTAATGAGCCAAAAGCAGATATTGCAAAAATTTTTTTATTATTAACTTTAAATCCAAATAGGAATATTAGCAATACCGTTAAGAAAAACGAAAAAACAGTTAATATTTTTGAAAATTTAAAAATTTTAAGTAAATTAATATTAATTTCCTTTTTTTTAATTTTATTAAAAGAATATACGACATTTAATTTTTCAGAGAAAGGTGAGCTATATCCAAAATATGATAAAGGTTCTTTATTTAAATTTTCAAAGTAACTGATAGTATCCTCAAATCTACCTGTCTTTGTTTGACCAACAATACAATTAACTTGCAATTTCATATTACTTTAAAATAGATTAAAAAAATATTTATTAAATAAATTTAAATTTTGCAATAAATAATGTATGTTTTAAATTTATTTATAGGCTTTATTTTATTTTTTATACTCACAAATGATACTCATAACTGGTTCCGCTGGATTAATAGGTTCTTCGTGTAGCGAACTTTTTTTAAAAAAAAAATTTGAAATCATTGGAATTGATAATAATTATAGAAAAAAATTTTTTGGAAAAATTGCTGATGTAAGTAAAAAAATTTTAGAATTAAAAAAAAACAAGCAATATAGACATTTAAATATTGATATATCAAATTACAATCAATTAAAAACAATTTTCAAATCTTATTCTAAAGATATTAGTTTAATAATTCATTGCGCTGCTCAACCCTCTCACGATTATGCTAAAAATAAATTATATCTTGATAATAAAATCAATTTATTAGGTACTCTAAATTTATTAGATCTTTACTCTAAATATTGTCCAAAAAGTAAATTTATTTTCTTATCTACAAATAAAGTTTATGGTGACGCTATTAACTCTGAAGTCTTTTATGAAAATAAAACAAGATATTATCCCAAAAATCTTAATATAAGAAAAAATGGAATTGGTGAAAATTATCCTATCGATCAATCAACACATAGTTATTTTGGCTGCTCCAAACTTTCAGCAGATATTTACGTCCAAGAATTTGGAAGAAATAATAGATTAGATACTACGGTGCTAAGGGGTGGATGTTTGACAGGACCTTCTCATCAAGGTGCACAATTACATGGATTTCTCTCATTTTTAGTGAAATGTCACGCGCAAAGTAAAAAATACACAATTTTTGGCCACCACGGTAAACAAGTAAGAGATAATATACATTCCCATGACATGGCAAATCTTGTTTATAAAATATACAAAGGTAAAAAAAATTATGGTGAAGTCTTTAATATAGGTGGGGGGAAAGAAAATAATTGCTCAGTTTTAGAGGCTATTAAAATTTTAGAGAAAATAAGTAAAAAAAAACTTGATTATTCAATTTCCAACAAGATTAGAACTGGTGATCATATTTGGTGGATTTCAAATTTAAATAAAATAAAACTTTATTATCCAACTTGGAGTCAAAAATACACGATAGAAGAAACACTTAAAGATATTTATTTAAATGAAAAAAAGTTTATATAAAAAAAAAATCCTTGTAACAGGAGGTTGTGGGTTTGTTGGTTCTAATTTAGTAAGCCAACTATCTAAAAAATATACTGTTCTATCAATTGATAACTTTTATAGGTATGGATCAAAATTCAATTACAAAAATCAAGACAAAGATTTTTTTTTTAAAAAAATTGATATTAATTCAAAAAAAGAATTAGAAAAAGTAAGTTTCAACCCAGACGTAATCATACATTTAGCCTCAGAAACAAGTGTAACTTATGGTTTAAAAAATAATCCTGAGTATCTTTTAAAGACAAACACTATTGGCACACTCAATATATTAGAAAGGTTTAAAAATAAGAATTTAAAGTTTATTTTTTTATCCACTAGTAGGGTCTATTCTATAGATGAATTAAACAAAATACCTCTTAAAAGTAATCTTACCAGATTTGCTTTAAAAGATAATCACCAATTTACAAGTATAAAAAATTATGGAATTTCTGAGGATTTTAATACAAGTGGAAGAAAATCTTTTTATGGTTTATCAAAATTATTTTCTGAGGATTTAATATTGGAATATGCTAAGTTATATGGCTTTGATGTAGTTATCAATAGATGTAGTTTACTCAGTGGTCAAAATCAATGGGGAAAGTCATCTCAGGGCTTAATGAGTTTCTTCATTTTAATGGCACTGAAAAAAAAGGTAATTCCAATTACTGGGTTTGAAGGCTCTGGTTTACAAGTCAGAGACTTTCTCAATATTAAAGATTTGGCTCAATTAATAAATTTGCAAATATCCAGCACAGTAAAAATTAAAAATCCTATTTATAATGTTGGTGGAGGCATAAAAAATTCTTTTTCAATCAATGAATTATTGAGAGCTATTGAAAAAACATTAAATACAAAGGTAGAATTCAAGAGATATAAGAAATCTCACCAAAATGATATTGGATATTATATAACAAATAACTCTAAAATAACTAAAAACTACAAATGGAAACCAAAAATTGGATTAGAAGAAACAATAAAAGATATTGAAATATTTACAAAAAAAAATATTAACTTAATGTAAAAAAATATGAATATACCTTTTTACGATTTAAAATTTCAACACCAAAATTTAAACAAGGCATTTATAAATTTTTTCAAAGAAACCTTATATAGAAAGGACTTTGTACTAGGTAATGCTGTCTTAAAATTTGAAAAGGAGTTTGCAAATTTTAATGATTCGAAATATTCAGTTGGCGTTTCTAATGGAACTGATGCCTTATTTCTTGCTTTGAAGGCCTTTAAAGTTACGAAAGGGGATGAGGTGATTGTCCCATCACATACTTTTATTGCATCTGCTCTTCCTATAATTAAATGTGGTGCAAAACCGGTATTTGTTGATTGTGAAAAAGACTCGTTTCTTGCATCTTTTGATCAAATCTTAAAAAGAATCAACGATAAGACAAAAGCGATTATTTTGGTCCATATTTATGGTGAAACAGTAGACATTCCTTATCTTAAAAAGATTATAAATAAAGTAACTCATAAGAAAATACCTATCATAGAAGATTGTAGTCAATCACATGGATCGAGAATAAATAATCTTAAATCTGGGAACCTAGGTGATATAGGTTGTTTTTCCCTCTATCCTTCAAAAAATTTGGGTGCGTTAGGTGATGCAGGAATTTTGACAACTAACAATAATTATATATATAAAAAAATATTGAGTTTAAGAAACTGGGGAAGTAAAAAAAAATATGTTCATGAAAACATAGGCTATAACCATAGATTAGATACTATCCAAGCAGGTTTTTTAAGTATCAAATTAAAGCAACTTCATAAATGGAATAATTTAAGAGTAAAGTTAGCAGCTATATATTATAATGAACTTAAAGATTTAAAAAAAATTAAAATTCCTAATTATAGTGCTGGCCATATGCATGTTTACCATCTCTTTGTTGTAAAGGTTAAAGAGAGAAATAAATTTCAAAAGTTTTTACTAAAAAATGGCATACAAACTATTATACATTATCCAACTCCATGTCATAAACATAAAGCTTTTGAAAATTATAGTTTTTATAAACAAAGACTTAAAAATGCTGAAGCAATTAGCAATGAGGTTATCTCCCTTCCCCTTTATCCTGGCTTAAGTTCAAAAAAAGTAATTTTCATATGTAAAATAATAAAAAAATTTTTTGTTAAAAATCAAACACACTAACCATATTATGAATTTAAAAAGTAAAAAATATAAATGTGCAATTATAGGAATTGGTCACTGGGGAAAAAACTACATTAGAGTATTAAATGAAATAGGAAATATTGAAATTAAATATTTGTGCGACAAAAATCCAAAATTATTTAAAAAATATATAAAAAAATATAATTGTACTGAAAATTTACAGACTGTACTTGATGATAGTGATATAGATTTTGTAGTCATTTCAACAATTGCATCGTCACATTTTAATATTTTAAAGAGTTTTATTAGTAATGGAATAGATGTACTTATTGAAAAACCAGTAGCTATTTCTCGAAGAGAGGTTTCATATTTAAAAAAAATTAAATCAGATAGTATTATTTTTACTGGTTTTACATTTATTTACAATCCAGCAATCATAAAAGTCAAAAAATTAATTGATGAAAATGTTATAGGTGATATTTATTATATCAATTTTTTTAGAACTCACTTAGGTTTAATAAGGAATGATGTTAGCGTAGTATGGGACCTTGCGCCTCATGATATATCAATTTTAATGTACTTACTCGACCACAAAAAACCTGACCGTGTTAAACTAAATGAGTCAAATCCTTTGAGATCTGATAAATCTGATTATGCATATTTATCTTTGGATTTTGGGAAAATAAAGTCTCTTATACACGTGAGTTGGATAGATTGCTCAAAAGAAAGAAAAGCTATTATTGTAGGTAGCCGAGGTAAGATCATTTTTGATGATATCAATAATTTTGAGAAAATAAAAATTATAAAGAAAGGTGTCTCTAGTTCAGTTAGTGAAGACAGTTATGGAGAGTTTCAATTAAATTTAAGAAATGGTGGTATTACTTCTCCAAAAATAAGTCCCAAAGAGCCATTAAAAGAAATGTGTAAAGAATTTATAAAATGTATAAATATAAGAAAACAGCCTTACACCGATTTAAATTTTGGTATAAAAGTATCGGAGGTAATTTTAAATGCAAAAAAAAATTAACGTTATTGGTTTAGGAAAACTAGGTGCTTGTACAGCAGTTTGCATGGCAAGCAAAGGTTTTAAAATAATGGGATATGATATTAGCAAGGAAACTATTTTCTCTTTAAAAAAAAATAAAGCCCATATAGTAGAAAAAGATTTTCAAAATTATTTAAATAGGTCTAAAAATAACTTAAGTTTCACAAATGAAATTGAAGATATTTTAAAGCACTCAGATACGTCATTTATCATAGTGCCTACTCCTAGTAAAAAAGATCACACTTTTGATAATTCTTTTATAATTAAAGTATTGACAGAAATGTCTTTGGCAATCAAAAAATTAAAAATTAAAAATCACCATTTTGTTATTAATTCAACAGTTATGCCTACAAGTTGTAATAAAGTTTTTATTCCACTAATTGAAAAAGAAAGTTCTTTAAAATACCTAAGAGATTTCTCAGTTTCATACAATCCTGAGTTTATTGCTCTAGGGTCAGTTATTAAAGATTTTTTAAATCCAGATATGATTCTTATAGGGGAAACGTCTAAAAATGATGGTAATAAACTTGAATATATTTATAAAAGGGCTTGCGAAAATAAACCTGTAATTAACAGAATGTCACTAGTGAGTGCTGAAATTACAAAAATATCACTTAATGCATTTGTTACAATGAAAATAAGTTTTGCTAATTCAATAAAAAATATTTGTCTTGATACCCCTGGATCAAATGCAAATGATATTACAAAGGCTCTTGGAACAGATAAGAGGATATCACCTTTCTATATAAAACCAGGACTACCTTTTGCGGGGCCTTGCTTCCCAAGAGATAATAAAGCATTGATAAGTTTTATTAAAAAAAAGAATAATTTTTTTTATTTAGCTGAATCTACTGACAATGTCAATGAGCTTCACAGAAAAAGAATATTAACTAATATCAAATCTTTAATTTCGAAAAATAATTATAAAAAGATAGGTATTCATGGAATTGCTTTTAAGGAAGGATCTAATGTGACTGAAAAAAGTATCACAATGGACATTTTAGAAAAATTTCCTAATACTAAATTTTATTTATTTGATCCTTATTTTAAAGAATTTAAATACTTCAAAAATTCAAGTTTATTAAATAATAGAAAAGATCTTTTAAAATGTGACTTAATTATTATTAATCATATGCTTAAATCAAATCAAAGAAAATTTTTTAAAGATAAAAATATACTTGATTTATGGAATTAAAAGATCATTTAATTTCAGTAATTATTGTTACTTGGAACGGTGAAAAGTTACTTAAATCTCACTTTGACTCTATTTGCAGACAGCAAAAAGTGAACTATGAGATAATAGTTGTAGATAATTGCAGTCAAGATAATACAAAATCTTTGATCGAAAAATATTCTTTAAAATATCCTAATATAACGATCAAGTATGTCTTTTCCTCTGAAAATACAGGTACCGCATTAGGAAGCAATTTGGGCATTGATCATGCAGAAGGAGAATATATTTTTTGGATAAGCAATGATATGGAGTTTGATGAATTATGTATTAAATATCTTTTTGAAAAAATTCATAATAATCCAAAATGTGGTATTTGTACGCCTAGAATGAATAAGTTTATAAATAATAACAAAACAAATATAGTTGATAGTATAGGTGGAGAGTTAGATTTTCTAGCTAACCCGATGTCAGTAGGAATAAATGAAATCTATGAAGAAAAAAATTTTAAAAAAGATAAAATATTCTTTTCTTATGGAGGTGCTTTATTTATTCGAACATCTCTTGCAAAATCTATTAAAGGGTATGATGAAAGATATTTTACATTAGGGGATGACATAGATTTATCTTGGAGAGCACAATTAAAAGGTTATGAAATATTATCCGAAAAAAAAGCACTTTTATACCACAGAGTTAGTGCAACTTTATCTCATTCAACAGATAGGGCAAAAAGAAGATATTTATCTGAAAGAAATAATTTCTGTTCAATATTAAAAAATTACAGTTTATCAACATTAATAGTTATTCTGCCTATTTATCTATTGATTATAATTTTAGAAATGATTTTTTACCTAATAAAATTTAGACCAAAGCTAACATACTCAATTTTAAAAGCATTAAAATGGAATTTTATCAATTTAAAAGAAACATTAAATAAAAGGACTTTCATACAAAAAAATAGAAAAAAAAATGATTTCGATATAATAAGGAATATGAAACTCTTTCCTATAAAGATTTATTACTTTTATGATTACATCAAAAACTTTAACAAAGAAAGATGGAAATATTTTTTTAATTAGCAGCATATTTTTATTATTAATAAATTTTATTTTACCAATTATTAAATATACGTCTCTAAATACGAGTGTTTACGACTTAGGTATATATTTAAATACCTTATATAACATTGGCTATAATAAAATTTATTCAATTGCATTTGAAGGTCATTACGAACCTATTTTAATTCCTATATCTTTTATTTATAAATTATTTGATTACGATAGTTTTGGGGTTTTAAGTATCTTAATAATACAAACTGCTTCTATATTCAGTATAGGTATCTACTTTTTAATTAAAAAAAAATATTTGATTTCAATACTATTTTTTATTTATTTTCCAATAACATATATAAATTTATTTGACTTTCATACAGACTCTTTTGCAATCATTTTTTATTTATTATTTTTAGTTAGTATTACGAAAAGGAATATCATAACTTCGGTAATTTTTTTATTCATACTTTGTTCAGTCAAAGAAATATATGCTTTAATTGCAGTAATATCTTCAATTTATTTTTATGAAAAACAATATTACACATTCAAATATTTTTTTATTATTAATATTTTTGTAATTTTGTATTTTATTTTTCAAATTTACATACTTAAATACAACAGTATTGAAATACCTATATATGGGAATATAACAGAAACAGCAAACAAACTAAATATTTTTGAGAAAATATTTAAAATATCTTTACTAGTTTTAATTACATCAATTCCTTTTATATTTTTTATTAAGTTAAAAGATATTAAATATTTATTTTTAATATTATTGCCCTATATGATTTATAATAATGAAAATATATACAAATTTAATTATCAATATTTCATTCCAATATTTTTAATATATATAATGTTAACTTTTGAAAAGATAAATACTTTAAAATTTAATATGATTAATCAAAAGTATTATTATTTATTAATATTATATAATCTTTTTTTAGGATCAACATTTCTAAGCCCAATTTTTTGGGTTAAAAATAACTCTATGTATTATTATGATAATTATGTAATAAATAATAAAATTAAAGAAAAAAAAAAATTCCTTGAAAATATTAACTTAAATAATTACAAGAGCGTAACTACTTCTAACTTTTTAAATTACCATGTATTATCTAATAATTTAATTTTAGATACCTTGGAAAACAATAATTTTAATAATAAATATATATCAAAAACAAAAAAAAGTTTTTTTGAAGAAGATTATATCTCAAGCGATATAATCTTTATTGATAAGTCTAAAACACAAATAGATAATGATAAAATGATTTTAATAAAAAAAGATTATGAAATTATTCATGAAATGCAGGATCTAATTGTATTTAAAAGAAAATAGTTTTTTTAATAATTTCCTTAAGATTAATTTCTTTTTATACTTAATAGTTATTGCTGGGGATGCAGCGAGTTACCTTTATCAAATTCTTAATGCTAAATTTTTCGAAGTTGAAGTATTTGGTTTATTCAATAAGTTTACTTACTCAACAATTTTTTTTACATCTCCAATTGCTAGTTTACAATTAATATTAGTCAGATACATATCAAGTAAAAAAAAAGTAGAAGAAAATGATATAAAGACAATAAATACTCTATTTATATATTCATTGCTGTTTGTAACATTATTTTTATTATTATTTTTTAATTATTTTAGGACTTACTTTAATGATCTACTTATTTGTTATATATTTATAATTTATGTCTATACAATATTAATAAATCAATACTTGATCTCTTTTTATCAAGGATTAAGAAATTATATAACTCATTCATTTATAGGAGCTTCAGGATTATTTTTAAAAGTATTTTTATTAGTTGTTTTATTATTCTCCCCATTAAAACAATTTTCTAATTTTATATCTTTAGTATTAGCCTTATTAATATCTAATGTTATTTGTATTTTTTTTATCTTAAAGCAAATACCAAATTATTTTTCATTTAAAATTATTAAAGTGAAAGAATTATTTGAAATTTTAAGAAAAATAAATATTAGTCATTTTTTTGCACCCTTTATTACTCTAATTTTTTTTAGTTCAGACATTTTTTTAATCAGTAATATTTCTAGTAATAAAGAAATTGGTTTAATAAGCTCAGCGTCTGTAATTGGCAAAATTGTATTTTTTTTATGTTCCATCAGTTTAATGTATTTATTGCCTGCATCTAGTTTTTCTAAATCAAATGAAGAATTATCTAAAAATAAAATGCAAAGAAATTTATCTATTGGGATTGTCTTATTAATATTTGTTACTTCAACTTTATTTATCTATTATTTCAGAGAAAGTATAATATTTGTTACATATAATTCTCAGTATATGGCTGCTTCCCAATATGTACTTGTTTACTGCATAGCTTTTGGTTTAATAGCACTTAATAACAATTTCTTAACCTATTTAATTTCAATCAATCATGAGAGGTTTACAACCAAACCAATATTATTATTATTAACGTATTTACTAGTTTCATATTTTTTAATAGATACACCAATTCAAATTATAAAGAGCCTTATTCTGGTTAATTTATTAATTTCTATTTATTTATCTTTTGTAATTTTTAAACAAAAATAATTTATTTATAGCTAGATATATCAAAGAGTTAATATATAAATAATTTTTTATGAAAAATATTCTCGTAGCAGGTGGTTTAGGATTTTTAGGTATTAACCTAACCCTTAAATTATTGAACTCGGGCCATAATATCACAATCATTGATAATTTATTAACAAGTAAAAAAGATAATATCAATCATCTCAAGGAAAAAAAAAATTTAGAAATTATAGATCATGATATAATTAACCCTATAAATCTTGAAGTTGATGAGATTTATAATCTTGCCTGTCCAGCTTCTCCACCATTTTATCAAAATGATCCTATACATACAACAAAGACGAGTGTTATTGGTTCTCTGAATTTATTAGAATTGGCTTGTACTAATAATGCAAAAATTCTACAAGCATCTACTAGTGAGGTATATGGGGATCCTATACAACACCCACAAGATGAAAATTATTGGGGTAACGTTAATCCTATTGGGATAAGATCTTGCTACGATGAGGGCAAAAGATGTGCTGAATCACTTTTTATGGACTACCACAGACAGAAAAAAATAATTATAAAAATTTGTAGAATATTTAATACATATGGTCCCTTTATGAGAAAAGATGATGGAAGAGTAGTTTCAAATTTTATAAATCAAGCATTAAAGGGTCATAATATTTCTATCTATGGAGATGGAGAGCAAACAAGATCATTTTGTTATGTATCAGATTTAATCGAGGGTTTGGTTGCAACTATGAATTCTACTGATGAGGTTACCGGTCCAATAAATTTAGGTAATGATAAGGAATATAAAATTATAGACTTAGCAAAAAAAATTATATCAAAAACAGAATCAAAATCAAAAATTATTAAAGAAAAACTCCCATCAGATGATCCAAAAGTAAGAAGGCCAAAAATAGAAAAAGCAAAAAACCTTTTAAACTGGGAACCTAATATACATTTAAATGAAGGTCTTGATTTAACAATAAATTATTTCAAAAAAACATTATAATAAATTATGAAATCTTTAGGCATAATTATACCAGCTCATAATGAAAAAAGTAATATTTTAAATCTGATTAAAAAAATAAATAACATAGAAATAAAAAACTATAATCTAAAAATTTTGATCATTGATGATGGGTCCGAGGATAATACTTTCAATGAAATTAAAAAAATTAAATCAATTAACTACATAAGATTTTCTAAAAACTTTGGAAAAGAATCTGCTATGCTAGCTGGGTTAGATTATTTCTACAATAAAAAAAAAGTTAATGGTGTTATCATTATTGATGCTGATGGTCAGCATCCTCCAAAATATATTTCTAGAATGGTTGAAAAATATGAGGAAGGCAATGACTTCATTCAAGCACAAAGAATAAAAGAAAAAGGCTTAAGAGATACAATGTCAATTATGTTTGGAAAATTAATCAAATATTTTTCTGGTTTAAACTATGAAAACTTGATTACAGATTTTATGCTCATAGATAAAAAAATAGTCAGAGTATTACTAGAAAATAAATCAAAAATTAATTTTTTAAAGTTAGACTTATTATGGCTTGGTTTTAAAAGTTATAAAATAAAAATTAAAGTTGAGTCGAGAAACTCTGGAAAATCTAGCTTTAATATTTTAAAACTTTTTGAACTTGCTTTATTCTCAATAATTTACTTTTCTAACAAGCCTATAAAATACATAGTTTATTTTGGATCACTTTATACTAGTTTTAACATCACTCTTTTATCTTTTATGGCTACTACTGAATACCTAGGATTATTATTTTTTAAGTCTATTTCTTATATCATAGTGCTTATTAGTTTATTTTTAGGAATAAATATTTTAATTAGCGGAGTTTTAGCTCTATATATTGGTATTATAAATAGACAAACATCTAATAAGAGATCATACAATATTATAGAAAATAATTGATACTTACGTTCATTATAGTAACCGTTTCAGATAATCAGTTTTTACAAAATTTATTAAAGTCTATTAATAATCAAAATATTAAAAATTATGAGATAATTATAGTATCAAATAATTCAGTACAGATAAAAAAAGAATTAAAATTTAATAATATTATTACATCAGAGGAGAACCCTGGAGAAAAGAGAAATATAGGAGCTAATAAAGCCAAAGGTCAATTTCTGATATTCGTAGATGATGACACAATATTACCTAAAAATTATACAAAAAATATAAAATTATTGATTGGTAAAAATAAAAAGGTATTTGGAGGTCCTGGTATAATACCTAAAAATGAAAATAATTTTAATAAAATGTTAAGTTTGTTTTTAATTAATAAAAAAATAAATCCTTTAGCATATAGATATAATTTTGATAAGAGGAAAAATGTCAATGAACTACCAACCTCAAATTTAATCATAGATAAAAAATTATTTTTTGATGTAAAAGGTTTTAACAAAGATATTTGGCCAGGCGAAGATACTGACTTTTGTTATCGTGTTAATAAAATTGAAAAAATATACTATAATCCAATCGTTTATAATTTTCATTTTAGAAGAAGTTCTATTGTCAAATTATTAAGACAATTTTTTAGGTATGGATTTTATAGATATAAAGTAGATAAATTAAAAATGGAATTAAAATATTTTTTTCCAGCGATTTTTTTTTTAGTAAGTAGTCTATTAGTAATTAGCTGTATATTATACAAGGATTTTAAAGCTTTGTTTTTGATGTTATTGATATTTTTATTTTTTATCAATTTATTACAAATTAAAAATATAAAGAAAAATAAATGCTATCTTCTTACACCAATATCAACATTTTTAATTTTAATTAGCTATGGATTAGGAATAATAATATCAATTTTTAAAAGCACAAATGTTAAATATTTTAGGTAAAGTTTTAGTATTTATATTTTGTATTGTTCTTAATTTAGAGTCTAAAAAATTAATATTAAATAAAATAAAATGTATATCTTATTGTTATGAAGAAATTTCTGAATTGGAAAAATTATTTGATCTGAAAATATACAGAAATAAAAGAGATCGATTTATAAACGTAGAAAATAATATTGAATTAAATTTTGCAATTTATGACTCAGGTATTGGGATTTGGAATATTAATAATAATAATAACAAATTTGTATTTCTTGATCAAACATACAGCAAAGAATTTAAAATAATTAAAGATATTGAAGTCAAAAATAAAATGGAGTTAATAAAATTAAAAGAAAACAATCTGAAATACAATCATTATGATTTAAATGGTAAAAATTTATTTATTATTAAAGATAAATTTAACAATTTAATAATATATCAAGAAAATCATTTAAAATATTTAATAGTGAAATATATAAATATTTTTTTTATTTTTATATTAATTATTTATTTTATATATATAAAACTGATCAAAAGAATAAGAAAGATTTAAATAATCACCATAGCAATTTATAAAAGAAGTATTATCAATATCGAATGTGTCTAAAAAAAAATATTCATATTTGTCTATCATAGACATACTTATAAGACTTAAATCACAAAATATTGATTTATTATAAGTAAATATTTTTGAATTTGTAAAAGTTCTAGACAAATTAAAGATGTTTAATTGATCATCAGAACTATTTATTCTACTAATATTATTTGAAATTAAGATCATTTTTTTATCATGGAGGTCATTTTCTATTAATTGTTGTTGTAATGAAAAATATGCTGGCTTTATATTATAAAATTGGTCATTAAGATTTAGTTTTGACAAAGTAAAAGATAAATAAATTAGAGATACTAAAAGTATATAAATAATTTTTTTTTTAAATATTTCAGTATTTAATAAGATAAATAAAAGGCAAATATCAGTTATAGTAAAATAGATATGTGGATTGTTAATAAAGATAATATTATTGTAAAATTTGTAATAATAAAAAAGTAAAAATTTTATCACAATAACAACTATTAAAAAAAATATATTTAAATTTAAATTTTTTTTATTTAGGAAATTCCTAATAAATAAGATTGTTATTATTACTAAAAAAATAAATATACTAATTATATCAAGATAAGTAAAAGAGAATGTATCTAAATAATTAATAAAATTATAATGATTAGAATTTTTAATATTAATAATACTAGGATTATAAAAACCATCATTCTTAAAAAAGAATTTATCTATGAAAGTGAAAATTGAAAAAATATTTAACAGAAAAAAAATTATTAATAGAAAAAAGATATTTTTAATTTTATGAAAAAAATAAGACTTATTTTTAAAAATATAAGCAAAAATAACCAAAATAAAAGGCACAATAAACCTTGGATATAGTAAGACAAGCTGGGTTGACAATATAATATTAATGCTAAATTTATAAAAATTATTTATAAAAAAATTATTGGAATATGAATAAATTAATAATAGTAAACCCATCAATCCTAAATTAAAAAAATGTTGATAATTATTAAATAATGGTAAAGAAATAATAAAGAAAATATAAATATATTTATTTTTTAAGTTATAATTTGAAATAATTTTACTTAGAATAATATAATTAGCTATCATAGGTATAACTAAAAATAATTTATTAAAAATATTTGCAATAATTGGATGTAATGATGTATATGAATAAATAAA
>MDTB01034393.1_pt1 | contig 21219 bp, 18 predicted proteins | sample 811161 | NCBI WGS metagenome assembly MDTB01 (sample SAMN05326650, study PRJNA326480) | marine metagenome | isolation source: seawater | place: Mediterranean Sea | collected 2009
CCAACCGAAAGACCAGGATCAAAACTGTCATCATCTACTGAAACAAACATATCACTCGTGAGGCTCTGAAAAACCGCACGCTTAATCTGCTCACCATAAAATAAAAACCCAACGCCAAAAGATATCGCGAGCGCACCCATCAGGGCGACAGTCCACCTCATCCAGCTCATTGATCATGCTCCTTTGATCGGCACTACCCCCGCTTCACTGCAGTGGCTGGTTCAACTCCAATAGATTGCCCGAAGGATCACTAAAAAAACATTGCAAGCAAACCCCCTCAATGGCCTGAGGTTCAGACACCTTGATTGAATGCTGGATCAGCAAATCGCGAGCTTGCTCAATATCGGACACGGTCAATGCAAAATGCTGTCCTTTGGGCGCCTTAAAATCAGCAACTTCGAGCAGGTGCAGTTGCTGTTGCCCCATTTTCAGCCAAGCGCCTTTAAAGGGTAATTCGGGCCTTGGGATCGTTTTAAACCCAAGGATATCCGTATAAAAAGCAGTGTCACGCTGGGCATCAGACACATTCAACGATATATGGTGAACATCAGAAAATTTCATTAAACTCCCTCGCGTTAATTAGCAGGACCTCTATGCCTGCTTTTAGCGGCCTGTTGATGTGCACAGCCTACAGTCTACGTCCTCGTTTAACGACTAACTTATCGCAGACATTAACTGTCAAGCCAGTGCCCTGCTACAAACGTCTCAGCACGACGGGTGCTCCCGTGCACTCGCTAGAAGGCGTCATCGAGAGCCATTCAATAACTTGATCAGCAAATCCGTACTTTTCCCGTCGCAGCTTATGATATAAGTCGTGTTGCTCAACGGCCAAAATCCCAGTGTAACTGACCAATTGCTCCCCTCGTCTTATTTGGATACTGGGGGAATGCTTTAAGAGTTTCAACCAACCCACACCCGCCTCGCCGTGTTCGATCATTTCAAAGTTGCCGGTATCGACGATCCAAACACGTGTCTCGCTGACCGAGGTATCTGCATTCGGCCTCAGGAGCGTTACAACCTCTCCGCCCAGTTCGGAAGCCGTAAGCGTCAACAAAACATAAGCCATAACAATCACGATGAACGCAACAATGATTCGCTTCACCCATGCCATACACGTTCCTTAACCGATCGTCTGTAGTTGCTTTTAGGGGTTCGCTGTTGAAGCGAGCTAGCCTAAAACATTACGCTAAATCAGAGCCAAAGCTAGTCTTATTTCGCTTGAGGGCTTACGGCAGGGCTTGGTTGCTCAAGCCTTATGGTCACACTCAATTCAGCAAAGATCGCCATTCACCGCCAACGGTTCGGGTTAAATCCTTAACCGGCATCGGTTAAGAAAATCGAATTGGACAAAGTGCCCTTGGAGGAAGATGTTTTGAAAAAAACTCTGTGTCAGCGAGCCTTCTAGGCTACAAGCGGGCAGCCTTTCAGGACTGAACCAAGAGCCAGCATAAGGTCTTCTATTGGTCTCTAACCATCATCAGCGCGAGTTTAGGTGAATCACTTGCCCGCCAATAGAAGAGCTGAATACAGCACGTATGAAGGCTGATTAAAAAACAGAGCGCTCTGCGCCTATGGGGCAGATGCGGGACTATTTGCCGGGTGGGTTCCGGCCTAATTATTAGCCCAAAAGGGCCTCCATCTTTTCAAGAAGACCCGACAGATTGACGGGTTTCGTATCAAAATCATCGGCCCCTGCCTCCAGAGCGCGGATTCGGTCAGCCTCAAGCGCGTGAGCAGTCAGTGCAATAATAGGAATTTGTTTCAAATTTTCATCGGCTTTCGCATTAGCTGTGGCGGTCCAACCATCCATTACCGGCAACCCCATGTCCATTAATACAAGATCGGGCTGTTCTGACGACATCATGTCCAATCCTGCCGCACCGTCCTCCGCCATCACGATTTCGTAGCCCTTGCGCGTCAATCGCCGCGACAACATATCTCGATTCATTTCATTGTCTTCTACAATGAGTATTTTTTTACTCATGGTGTACTCCTAACTCCAGACGTTTAACTAATCATTACGCATAGATTTGCTGAGCTAAGACGATCAGCAAATCCCCTTCCGAGAAGGTTCTAGTTGTATCTTTTTGTGGGTTAATGACAACACCTTCAGTTTGGCTACGATAGCCTAAGGCTACCTCATTGAATCGCAACGCTGATCTTGTCACATCCGCCATTGTGACAGATTCCGACACATTCACGTAATGATCAATTCGTCGCAATCCAATTTCGATGCCTCCAGCATTCAGCAATTCCTTGTAAAGCGTGTCCAAAAATGGATCTCGCACCAATTGCGCAAGCTGAATACTGAGAATCTCTGTGCTGACGATCGCATCGGTTAAGGGCGTACCTTCGCATAACAACTTTGATTCAGAATTTAACAGCTCAGCCACAACGGGCGGAAAAGCCAACTCCCCGGCTTTGCTTTTTATCTCACCCAGCAAGAGCAGCAGCATGATGGTTTTGCTGTCCGCGTCAATGGTCTTATCTGTCTCATCGGCCACAATAAAAATGACATCAAAAGAGCCAACATCGAAGGTTTCGAGTCGCCAAGCCTCTGCAAGGTCAAACTCGACAAAAGACAACGCCAATCGCTCGGTAAAGAGCTCACTGTAACGCGCTCGGACTTGCGCCTCCGCAGCCTCGGCCCGGGCACAGGCAACGACCACCTCAATGTCCGATGCTGCATGCTTAGCGAGCTCAGCGATGATCAGCCCAAGGTTTGCATTGTAGGCCAGTATTAACACCTTACGAACATTGGGTCTCAAGATATCGCGCTCTGGAGGTTCCTCCCAGGAAGAGAAGCTATCAAGGCTGACGCTCTTCAAATCCTCCTCAACATTTCTAAGCACAATCACCTGATCTTCGTCGGTCAAATCATAATCTGACTCAGGATTCAAAACCGAAACCCTGCGGACAGGTTGGTTTGGCCTTTCATCCAACCAACTCACACCCATGACCGCGCCATTGTTAAACACACTTGCGAGATTACCGAACAGCACATCTTCTAGGTTGGGAATTGTTCGGATTTCGATTAAAAAACGTCCTGAGGCAAACAATTCGCTATAGATTTCAGAATACCCAGGATACCGCGCGCATTGGACCATGGTTTTACTGATGAAGTCGCTGCTCGACACCAAGGGATGGTGACTTTTAGAGGCAATTCCTGCGATGACCGAATTTTCTTTATTGACGATTTCAGCGACGATATTTGGCCGCTGCACGTTCTCTTTCGCGTAGAGCTCGCTGTTGAGCAGCGTCAAGGTCTTAATCGTAGTGAGGTCACCGGAGGAACCCAGATCTGCTTCAGACAGCAAAACAATGTGCGACGCCCGGTGCGCTGCAACCCTGCGCAGCTCACTATTAACCGAGATCGAACCCTGCATCGGCAAAAGTTTGAGCGATCTTAATTCCCGCGAGCCCTGTCGAATTGCGGTCCTAACCTGCTCGATACCTGTGTCGGTTAAAATCACAACGCGTTGTGACTGACCGTACTTAGCCAGGAGCTCTAAGATCGCAGTTCCCTTGCGGTTCCATCCTAAAATCAAATAGTGGCCCGACTCCCGAATTGTAGCCGAGCCTCTACGCGCATCTTCCATTGCGGTTTGAATCGCGCTGACAATAAATCCAATCAGTGCGCCGGTAATAATCAAACCCATTATCGAATTAAATAAAGCGAAGACAATCACGCCAATGGGCGCACCATAATTTTCCGATAGCGCCCCGGGATCAAGAATATGCTTCATGGACCACCACAGTGTATCAATCACACCGCCGCCCAGGGCGTCGTCAATGCCTTCGGCCCGAAGCGCTTCTCCTGAAAATAATCCAAAGAAATACGCCGACATCCCAACGATGATTACAATCGATGCCAATCCCAAAATCAGTACATAAGGGAATACGCGACTCGTTGTTGAGAAAAGAAAGAGGTAGTAATTGAGCTGTCTTAACACGTTAGTTGAGCTTCTTAATCAATGCTGATTTAACCGTACTAGACAGCGCTGACTCCGACGAGGTATCGTTTTTATCAATGACCTCAAAACAGACCCCAGAAAGACGCGCGCGCATCGTCTCATCAAGATGCATCGCCGAATAAACAATAATGCGCGGCAATGCTTCAAGGTCGAGGTCATCCAACCGAGACAAAAACTCAAATCCGTCCATGACGGGCATGGACAGATCTAAAATCACAAGATCAAACCCTTCGCTCATGCGAGCAAAAGCGACTGCACCGTTTTCAGCGGTTGCGACCTCGAACCCTTGCGCGCCCAGCAACCGAGACGAGATGTCTCTGGCTTCGGCATCATCATCAACCACCAGTGCTTTTTTCCCTTCGGTTGCGTCACCAAAAATATCCTGGATATTATTGACAAGACGATCTCGATCAACGGGCTTCGTCATATAAGCAGAGGCCCCTAAGGCAGTCGCAGACTGATCGTCATCGAGCATACTGATCACGATAATCGGAATGTCACTTAAATCTGGGTCTGCGCGCAACTCTGCGAGCACTGTCCAGCCATCTTTGCCGGGCATCAAAATATCAAGCAGGATGAGATCGGGACGTTGATCTCTGGCTTTGATTAATCCGTCCGCTCCATCGAGCGCGGAAACGATGTTATAGGCATCGGCACGGAGTTTTCTTTTCACCAAGTCATGAGCAAGGGGATCATCATCAATGACGAGCAAGGTTAAGTTGGCGTGATTCATTTCATCATCGCCGGCGCTAAGCAAATCAGGCTCTGCCGAGACTGTCTCCTCAGGCTGTCGTACCTCTCTAGGAACTTTGATCGAAAAAGTCGACCCAACACCCTCTTCACTACCGACCGATAGCTCCCCCCCCATCATTTCGACCAATTGTTTCGTGATGGATAAGCCTAAGCCAGTGCCACCAAATTTCGCGGTTGTTTCTGCTTCGGCTTGGGTGAAGTCATCGAAAATTTTGTCCATTTGTTCTTGCGTCATCCCGATCCCAGTGTCAGAAACCGCAAACTCGACCCACTCTAGGCCTTCAGATTCCGAACTGGTTGCCGTCAGGGTCACCTCACCCTCCTCGGTGAACTTGCAAGCATTGCTGATTAAGTTCAACAGACTCTGCCGCATTCGAGTTTCATCTGACCGCATGACGCCAAGATCTTTGGGCACCACAAAGTTGACTTGATTCCGGTTCTTCTCGCCAAGCGGCTTAGCTACGCTCTGCAAGACCTCCAGCACAGTCTCAACCGAAAACTCAGAGACAAACAACTCTAACCGCCCTGCTTCGATTTTCGAGAGATCTAAAATATCATTAATGAGATTTAAAAGATGGGCGCCGGAATCGGTAATGCGCTTGAGGTCAACCGACATCGAATCCATACCCTCGTCTTCAGCCTCCTCGAGCAGCAACTCTCCATAACCGATGATCGCGTTTAACGGCGTTCGCAGTTCGTGACTCATATTGGCTAAAAATTTACTCTTGGCGAGATTCGCCTCTCTGGCCTCATCCCGGGCAGACTCCATTTCTGAGGTACGCGCCTCAATGAGCGCGGTCACCTGATCCGACATGCGCTCGAAAGCCACCGCAATCAATTGATTAGACTCTTCTTCAGCCTGTCGCCGCTCCTCTTGGTCGCCCTGAGCAATGCTTGTTTCGATCTCTCCGCCCATTTGCTCCATGCGCTCAATATCAGAGACTAGGAGTTCTTTAGCCTCGCCCTCAAGCTGGAAAGACAGGGTTTTCATTTTATCAATGATCAGCCGATCCCGATCAATCCTATTCTTTCGCTGAAGTGACCGTAATGTACTCAGCTCATCCAACTTAGTTTTATATTTTCCAAGTGCTCGAATGAGCTTTCCAACCTCATCTCTTGGACTCGAAAGCAACGCTCGAGGCCTTTTTATTTCATCAATAGACTGCGCGTCGGTCAGCTGCTGTAGGACTTCAATCGCATAGTTTAAACCTGAAAATATAGACCTTTGCAGTACTAAGAGAACTAAAACGATAATCAATACTGCTGCAAAAATGGAGTAGAGCATCGTCCGATTGTAGCTATCCTCAGTTCGTATCAATTCAGAGACATCGCGTTTCAATGCGACGACCATCTTGTGTTCGCGCCCACCGCCAGCATCAAGGGGTAAGGCCATCACGGAAATACCCTTATCTTTTAATCTGACCTGCTTGTTTTCAATCAGCACACCACCAAGTCCAACGATTTCTTGCAGATTTTCATCGCCATAGTTCTCTGGATCCCGCGCCAAGTTTACAATGGTGGCCTGGACACTCATCTCTTGCTGAAAATGATCAACAATCCTCGGTAGCGATTTTCCCAACATGACGATGAGTTTCGTTTCCTGATTGACGTTGACGGGAAACGCATAGACCAAATTCGTATGCTCCTCCTCCGACGTATGGTGAACCATGTAACCTGCCCAAGCTTCGTTTGTGGTCGCCAACGACTCATAAAGCTCGAACCTTGAACCTTTATCTAAAAAGACGGTTTCGTAGATCGAAGAACAAGGGTTGTAATTTCGGCTAAAGATTGATTTTCTGCAGGCAACTTGTTCTAGAGAGGCGGCATCAATAATCGAATAAAATAAAAGATTGCGGCGTTGCAAGGCGGGTCCAAAAAAGCTGCGCAAATAGGTATTGGCATTTTGATCGCTATCCATTCCCAGAAGCGCCGCTAACATCGGATTGACAACGTCCCCTTGCACAATGTCGCTGAGATCAGTGAAGTAGTTGCTGCGGTTTTGACTGACTTTGAAATTAAGGGGTTCTGCATTTTCCTGTAGCCAAAAGCCTCGCCGGGGACCCTCGTTACTGTATTCGGAAAAAGCGGCGGTTTCTTCCTCCCCAATGCGCTGCCAAGCATCTTGATAGATATTCCACCGAAGATCGGTTTCCGCTTTCTTCTGAGCATCTTCTTTGAGGGTACCGACATACCAAACTGAAAGCGCGCTACCCACTGCACCGGCAATCGATAGTAACAGCAGTAACGTTCTAATCTGCATAATAGGTCCGTTCCAATCGCTTAGTCAGAATAAAGTAGGCGCGCCGCCCCAACGAGTTCAGCAACCCGATCGTACTGCGTTGGCAGATGCTGGATCATAAGCACACCGATCAAGTTGTGTTCTGGATCAATCCAAAATCCAGTGTTGGCCGCGCCCGCCCAAAAATAATAGTCATGATCGGACTGATTTTCCGGATCACCTCCAGTCTTTAAGCTGATTCCTAACCCATAACCAAAACCTGTGCCACCGGCCATCGGGCCGAAATTATAGACGAGCCCATTACTACCGAGTGCCTGTGGTAATTGGTTAACAAACATTTGCCCAAGCATCTCTGCACTGAGCAAGCTCTGGCCCGAGCTCGTTGTCCCCTGGCTTAAAAAATTAAGGAATTTCGCATAATCTTGCGCAGAACTGATCAGCCCAGCACCACCGCTGAGATAGGTTTCGCTACTCTGACCAAAATTTTTCTGACCTTTGGGTAAATCGGCATACGGCTCGTAACGACGATAAACACCAGGAATCGGATAAGTGGCCACTCTGGGACTGTACATCTGCGAAAGTCGTCTCACATTCGCAGCAGGAACGCGAAAGCCTGTGTCTTTCATTCCCAAAGGCTTTAAAACAAGCTTATCAAGCAGCTGATCCAGCGGCTTGTCGGTCGCGATCTCCAAAACCCGGCCAAGCACATCGATAGAGACAGAATAGACGAACAAAGCACCTGGCTGCGCGACTAAAGGTAGCTGAACCAGTTCTTGAATGTGCGCATCCAAGTTGCCCAGACGACTTCTAAACATACCGTCTATCGATAGGATGTCGAGTTCCGCATACAGCTGAGCGATTTCTTCTCGTCCAGTAATATCTTGACTGTAGGTAAGACCCGATGTGTGGGTTAACAAATCATGAATGGTGATATCACGCGAGAGGGCCTTGGCTGGATTATCATAATCGCCGTCCTCGACCACCATCAAATCAGCAAACTCTGGAATGAATGTATGAACCGCATCGTCAAGATTGAGCACGCCGCGGTCAGCAAGAATCAATGTTGCAAGACTCACGATTGGCTTCGTCATAGAGGCGATCGCGTACAGCACGTCTTCGCTCGGTTCAATCTTCCTCGCATCATCTGCAAATCCTGCGTTCAAATTCAGAATCTGTTGATGATTTTTGTAGACACTGAGATGATAACCCGAAATAAGCTGATCACCCATCAGAGGTCCCAGTATTGCCTCAATCGGTTTTGGGGTTGGGTCCATCCCCGCCGAAGCGGCGCCTTCGTCAAGCGCAGAATCCGCGTAAAGGGCCGGTACAAATAAACCGATCAGAGCAAGTGCTCTCACTAAAAACGTCCGCTTTATCATTTCAATCTCGCTTCATCGACCAGTTGTTCAATCTGATCGCTAAGGTTATATCTTGGCGGCCAAATGTGAGTGAAGAACACCCCGACACTTTGATCGGTCGCATCAATCCAGAAGAACGTATTTGCAGCCCCACCCCAAAAATAATAATCGTGGGCACCAGAGCCATCCTCTTCAAGTTTGATCCCATACCCACCTCCGAACTTCATAAAACGTGCGGCCTCTCCAAAACCAGCGGCAAAGGCTTCAAGGCCTAAAGATGGCATCAAATCTGTAAAGTGAAGCTCGGCGGTTTCTGGACTCAAATAAACCTCTCCCTCAAAAACACCACTTCCTGCTACCATTTCGGCATACTTCAAAAAATCGTTTGCAGTCGAAAAAATACCCCCTCCACCCCCATCATAAAGCGGAGGCTTTCCCCAATCATCATAGGAAAGTCCAAATGGGGCGGTTTCAGCAAGCTGCCAATTCACATCCGACCCAGCGATGACGGGTGCTGGATTATTTATAGAAGCTGGCTGATAAAACCGGGCGAACCTAGCTCGGTCCTCTGGTTCGACCAAAAACGCCGTATCTTTCATGCCCATTGGCTTGAAAAACTGTTGATCTAAGTAGTCCCCGAGCCGCATGCCCGTGACTTTCTCAATGACAGCCCCGAGAACATCAACGCTAACCGAATAGTTGAAAGAGGTTCCGGGGTGAGCAACCAGGGGAATCTGGGCCAGCAACTGGAGGTTTTCCTCGAGCGAATATTGATTAAACATTACGCCAAGTTCAGCATACTGCTCAGCAACATCACCCACACCCAGCACGTCGGGCGAATAGGTAAATCCCGATGTGTGGGTCAACAAGTTGCGAATGGTGATCTTGGTCTTGGCCGTCTCGAAGGGAACATCAAGGTCGCCCAGCGGTGCCACCACCATATTTTCGAACTCTGGAAAATACTGGCTCAGCTCATCATCGAGCCCAATCTTTCCATCTTCTATCAGCTTTAAAATTGCCGTAGAAACAATGGGTTTACCCATTGAGGCGACCCAGAATATTGTGTTCTCGTCAACAGCGAGCGCCCCACCTAACTCCGTTTGACCCCGGTAAGCAGAGTAGATCTGTTCACCCTTTCGGCGAACCTCGACAGCGTAGTTCGGGATTTGTCCCTTATCATAAAGGTCGTCAAGAAGAACCTGGATTTTGTCCAACTTTACAGCATCGTATGCAACGTCAGTTTCGGCCGATACTGTTGAGGCCCAGGTAAAAGTGATTACAGAAGCAGCCAAAATAGCTTGCCTCAAGCCTGAACCCAGCATTCGTAGCGCCTCCATCCTTTTCATCTCCATAGCACTTATTCCCTGATTTTTGGTCAATTTTTCGTTTAGCAAAATGCGCCATCCGCCAAAATTGCGTGACCATTGTAAGGGTCAGGCATGACTTAGATAACGCCGCCTAGGCTTGAACAGAACTGATTTGCTAATCAATCCCATGTCCCGCAATTTTCTTACGTCTCAAAATTTTAGCACTAGTTCATAGTTAGGGATTGATTAGTTCGATTCTGGACGTCAATTGAAAAATCCTCCAACGATTCACCTCACACGGTCAATTAAACTGAAATCGAACATGGGTTAAAGCTTCGGAGACTTCCCACAATCGATCAGCGGCTTTCAGATTGTAGGCGTGTTTGGCCATCAATACTTTTTTAGCGGAACGTGAGAACTCACCAAATCCTGCTGGGCCATAATAGTCTCCACCATTCACCTCTGGATCAGTTGCCGCTCGAAGGGTCGGTAGTGCGCCCTCTGCCGACGAATTCATCAGGATTTCAAGCGGTAAAAACAAGTATCTAAGGGGACCAAGGTGTCGGCCAAGCTCTGTGTTTGATCCGCCAGGATGGCAAGCCACCGCGATGGCTGATGAACTGACCTCGCTCAGTCTGCGCTGTAGACCCAATGTGAACAACACATTTGCGAATTTGCTCATCTGGTAGCGTTTCATTCGGCTATAAGAGGTGTCGGCCTGCAGATCCGAATAATCGATCTCGCCACCTCTATGGGCCAAACTGCTGACCGTGACAATTCGCGGATTAGTATGTTTCAGTAGCAGAGGTAACACCTGCCCCGTCAACGCAAAATGTCCTAAATGATTCACCCCAAACTGTAACTCGAAGCCATCAAGGGTCTTCGTCTTTGGAGGGACCATGACACCCGCGTTGTTGATCAAAAGATCAAGCCGAGGCTCTTGCAGCACTTCCCGGCTAGCTCTGGCCACGGAATCGAGGGAAGCCAGATCCAAAGCAATCCAATGGACGTCCGCGTCTGGTTGGTCATCCCTGATTGCTTTGATCGCTGCCTCAGCGCGCGATTCATCTCGACAAGCAAGGAGAACTCGAGCGCCTTGAGCGGCTAAAACTCGGGCTGTGTCATAACCGATGCCAGTGTTGGCGCCGGTTATGAGCGCGGTTCTTCCTCTCTGGTCAGGTACATTATTTTCAGTATAAGAATCAGACATTATCTCGCCCTCATCAGACGCTAACACGTAATTCACGCTGAAGAGATGTTAGAAAGGCGACTGGATCGTATCCTCTCCATAAGGTACAGAGTTCCAGTAAAACCGACCCTTTAGGCAACATCATCCTGTAAGCGCTGCAGACCAACCAAATGAAACCGGTGGCGTGGTCTGCGAAGTACTGAAAACCTACCCCCGAGCAAACTCCCGGATGACACTTCCTGGCCGTTGGCCGGTATGAACACAGTTCTCAACGACAACCTCTCCAGCGACTAGTGTGGCCGTGTAGCCCGTACTCTTCACAATGAAACGACCCCCGCCATGCGGAAAATCATTAACATATTCAGGATGATGCGTCGATAATCGCTCGTAGTCTATCACATTAATGTCAGCGATATTGCCTTCTTTCAATACGCCCCGATCCTTCAGACCTAAAACGTCTGCCGACTGTTGGGTAATCTTATGAATCGCTTGCGGCAGTGTATAAACACCGTGCTTCCGAGTGAGCTCGCTGAGCAAAACGGTTGGCGAATCGGTATCGGTGAAAATACCAACGTGCGCGCCAGCATCACCCAACATCGGGATCACATGAGGCAACTGCATATACTGCCATTGGTTCTCAAGGGCGCCGCCAAAAGCCCAATAGTTGAACAACTCTCGACCCTCAGACACGAGCAGTCTTTCGACATAGACCTCAACTGGATCTCGGCCTTCGGCATCAGCCAATTGCTGTAAAGAGGACTTTCGATCAAAATCAAGATCCGGCGTCTCGCCCATTCCAAACGGGTGCAGCATTGATGCCATTTTAGAGAGATGCCCTATTTCCTTCCCTTCCTTGATCAATTTAGCTCGGGTGTTCGGGTCGCGCAGCGCATCGACACGGTCACTCAACGTTGGCAGCGCCATCAGCTGCCCCCAGGCCTCGGACTCTTTGGTAAACGGTGACAGTTGCGCTAAACCAAAGAAGGCGCCGCTCGGTCGCGTGTGACAAATACCCGAAACGCGCTTGCCGCCCTGATTGTGCTGATTAAAGAAATCACTCCAGCGGCTAACGCCCCCATCACCCTGAGCGCCCGTACCGCCAGAAAAAAGGATCTGGCAACCCAGTTCCGCGCCCTGTTCAAACATCTTAAGCTCGGTGTCCATTCGGGTCTGGAAATCATTTGCGGATTGAAACAAAGACCCAACGCCTCCCGCTTCTACCACCGCCTGCTGAATGGCGCCGGTCTCACGCAGGTCTGCCCATGTCCCCGGCGTGCAACGACCATCGGGGACAGTGTGCGGAATAAACCGTGATGTAGAGAAGCCAACCGCGCCTGCCTCTACCGACTCCTTAACCATCCGAACGATTTCAGCAAGCTCTCGATCATCCGCCTGAACATCTTTATCCATAGACTTATCGCCCATGGCCTCAAAACGAATCGCCGAATGTCCAGCAAGGCCAACCATGTTCAGCGCTGGCTTGAGCGCCTGAATCGAGTCCAGATAGCCCCCGTAATTCGTCCAATTCCAGGGCAAACCATCAAGAATCGCCTCAGCGGCGATGTCCTCAACCGATTCCATCAGCTTCGCCATGTATTGACGGTTCTCCTCAGAAACCGGCGCAAAACCGACGCCGCAGTTCCCGATCAGCGCGGTTGTAACTCCATGGTAAGAACTCGAAGTCAACTCAGGATCCCAGCCCACCTGTGCATCCAAATGCGTATGAAGGTCGACAAACCCGGGCGTCACCGTTTGACCTGTCGCGTCAATTGTTCTCCCTGCCGATGCCTCGCCGATATCACCCAACTTGGCGATCCTGCCATCTTTGATGGCCACATCACCTTTCACAGCATCACTGCCAGTCCCGTCGACCAGCGTCCCGCCTGTAATCACGACATCATAGTTCATGCTCTTTCCTCTTTATCATTGCCTGATTTTTCGTTGCCTGAATCTGGGGCCATCACAACCTTCATTGGCCCTAGCCACCTTTTTCATTCTCGAACTTGCCACAGTTGACGCCTAGGGTCTACCCATTGAGTCCTCCACTATTGATATGACTGATATACCTCGCTCGATAAGCCCACCCCCATTCTCGAAGGATTCAATGCGCCTCACCAACCCCGCCGATGACCCTTGCCATAAGGCTTCTCTCCAAAGCGGCCACTTTCAATTCTCGCGCCAACTTTGATAGTCTTCTCCTCAACCCAACACAAAGGACACTCATGGCAGCCATTGAATTTTCAACCCTTTCGTCCAATGGCATCGACATGCGCATTGCCAGCGCAGGCTCAGGTCCTCTGGTGCTTTTAATCCATGGCTGGCCAGAGTCTTGGTACTCTTGGCGCCACCAGCTCCTCGCGCTCGCCCAGGCTGGGTATCACGCCGTCGCGCCTGATATGCGAGGCTACGGAGACACCAGCGCGCCGAGCGACCCAGAGGCCTACCGAATCGACCACCTAGCTCTAGATGTAGTTGGTGTTATCGACCATTTCGGCCAGGAGACCGCCACCATTATAGGTCACGACTGGGGATCAATGGTTGTGTGGTATACAGCGTTGCTCCATCCGGACCGTATCAATGCCGTTGTCGGCATGAGCGTGCCCTATGGCGGACGCGCCAAGGCGCCACCGCTTGATAGCTTCAAAGCGATGCACGGCGACAACTTCTTTTACATTCTCTACCACAACGAAGCCGGCGGTGTGGCTGAAGCTGAGTACGACTCAGACCCTCGGGGACTCTTATCGAGATTATACGCTTCTCCAGACACGCCGCGGGGAGCAGCAATGATCACCGATCCAAAGCGCTCGGCTGGTGGTTTTATCGGACGCATCGGCGCACCACTTGAACAACCTGATTGGTTAACCTCAGAAGACCTTGACTATTTTGTAAGTGAATTCGAGCGCGCGGGCTTTCGGGGCGGCGTCAACTATTATCGAAACTTCGATACTAACTGGGCAATCACGGAGTCCCTCGATCCGATCGTCAGGATGCCCTCAGCATTTATCTCGGGCGCTCAGGACATGGTGATTCAGGGCGCAAACGAAACGGCCTTGCGAGCAATGATGACGCCGGTCACGAAAGATCTTAGAGACATAACACTGATCGATGGCATCGGGCACTGGGTTCAACAAGAAGCGCCGGAGGAGACAAACGCTGCGATTCTCGCTTTCTTGTCGTCGCTAAAATAGGTCTAACCAACAACGCCGAGGGCAACTCGCTTTATAGATTAGGCGACCTGCTACAAGTACGCCTCGGCCCTAGGAAGTTAGACCGTCATCGAGAAATTCAGGAGGTTGGGTCTGTTGCCAACGCGTTCTGCCACGGTTTTTAAATAGCGATCGAACGATTCAATCTAACCAAAAAACGCCTCTGCGTCTTTTGACTGGCAAAGGTACCGGACACCCAGGTTGTTCCATTAAAAAAGCGCGATTCTTGGACCCCGCGGCGCAGGTGTTTTGTAGGCTTCGGGTAGCGTGCAAATTCTGTCCATCCGAGTCACGGAGCCATCTACGTATTCCCAGACGAGCTGCTCGCCCTCAAGATATCGCCGCACGACGACCGGCCCCCATCCTAAAACGTGAAAATCAAGAACACCCTTATTCCATCGGACATCAGCAGATGTGCGCGGACAGTACTCGGTGTCGCCAAGGGTAAATACCACGCCACCTTCCGTATCGTTCGAGGTCGAGCCGCCCGTGCTATTCGGCCCTTTGTCGTGGATTACTCCAGAACTCGTAATCACCGTGCGGGCCCCACACTGCTCCACACGCTCAAGATGACCTACCTTGGCATCCTCACCATTGTCATCCGACGCCAGCCAAAGTCCGCGCATATCAACCGCACCGGCCACTAAAGGTTCGGTGCATTCAGCAAGAATCGGTAATGGAAAATGGGCATATCCACACCCTGGGGTATTCCCCTTGGGGATCTCCGCAGCTTTTTTGCCAGGGCCACCTAAGACCGGCAAAGCGCAGTAGTTTACAACGCTGCCATCACCGGCCAAGGTCGCTGGATCTGTGGCCAGCGGAGGCCTCGCTGAGAAAAAAATCAGCCACAATAAAGCCAACAACACGCCGAACAGCACTACAGGAATGCCAATAAAATACTTTTTCATCAAGGGATAATTCCTTTAATTGGGCCAGTAAATATACTCATCACCCGACTCAAAATGCTTTTCAAGCGACTTATCGATACCGACGGGCATCTCAACAATGTAAGGATAGAGAGGATCGATCCCAGCGGCTTTATGCGCGTCAAGCAGGGCTTGCAGTTCGGCCAACTTATCCGGCCTTGCCTCGACAAGATTGTTCTGCTCGGTCGGGTCAATCTCCAGATCATACAACCAAGCCTTTGAGGGTCTATCTGATATCTGCAACTTCCAATGACCATGACGCACAACGCGGTAATAACCACTCTGCCAGTACAAGGTCTCCCGCGACCAAGGCTCATTGTCTTGGCCAGTAGCCAGTGGTAAGAGATCAACCCCATCAATGATGACCCCCTCCGGCAGCGGCGCCCGGGCGGCGGACGCCAACGTCGGCATCACGTCAATGTGGGCTACTGGTTGATCGACTCTTGTACCAGGCAGAATTTTAGCGGGCCACTTCACAAACATAGGCACTCGCAAACCACCTTCAAAGTTGGTGAGTTTAAACCCGCGATAAGGCGTGTTGACGTCGGGTAGGCCAATGTAGCCTGCGCCACCGTTGTCACTTGAGAAGATGACCACCGTATTATCGGCGAGGCCTGATGCCTCAAGCGCCACATTAATTCGCCCCACACTGCGATCGAGCGCCCGCATCATCGCCGCGTAGACCCGTAAACGATGAGGCTTGATATCCCCAACCGCTTCATAGTCCTGTGCCGTTGCCTGCAAGGGGGTGTGGACGCCCCAATGCGCTAAATACAAGAAAAAGGGGCGGTTTTTATTGTTCTCAATGACTTTAACCGCTTCATCTGTCCAGTAATCAGTCAAATAGCCGCCCGGCTGAAAACGATCTTCGCCACCGTCGTTGAACGAGGCAGCAAAGCCTAATCGAGCCCACAAAAACTGATCAATGGGGTCAAAATCGAGCTTGGCGTTAACCACGCCTGGATCATTTTCAGGTAAAAACAAGCCGCTGGCCATCAACAGACTGTCATCGAAACCCTGGTCATTGGGTCTGAGACCTACTCCCCGGCCCAGATGCCATTTACCAATATGCGCAGTGTAGTACCCCTGCGCCTTGAGAACTTCAGCAATGGTGACTTCAGATGAGGGCAAGCCCTGGAGCTCGTAGGGCGGAACATCTTCTGCACCGGCAGCATGATATGCAGGTGGCGGCAATCCAGAATCTAAACTGCCTGAAATCATGTTAACGACGGGCCCCATACCCGAGGGCGTTGGTGTGAACTCAAACCCAGTCCGAGTGGGATAGCGCCCCGTCATAATCATCGCCCGGGACGGCGCGCAGGTTGCATTGCCTGCATAAGATTGCTCAAAGATCGCCCCTTCTGCCGCGAGCTGATCGATGCTTGGGGTCTGCAAAGCACCGCCTGCTACGCCACCGCCGAACGTTGAAATATCGTTGTAACCCATGTCGTCGGCTAGGATAAATATAATGTTCGGTGGCCGCTGGCTCAAAGGCACATCCGCAGACTCAGGACCGATCTGCCAGGGGACCTCTCGATGCGGGGCAACCGTGAACTCGGTGCTCGACTGATATTTTACTACCGCAAGCATCAAATCGATACGATTCAACCAGACTAGAGACCCGCCTAAAACAGCAACCAGCACAATGATGACTAAGGGTTTCTTCAACAAAATTTGGGCCCCTTGGACTATTGGTTACGCGATCGCAGACCGTCTTTTTTTAATCGCCAGAGCAACACGTCGAGACGATCCTGGCCAAAGAAAGGCTCGCCTAAATAAGAGCAGGTCGGCACGCCCCAATGCCCAGCTTCTTCATGATCCCGCTGATTGCTTTCGATTCCAGCCTCGAGCCGGTCAGCATCGCTCAGCACCAGAGCATCCATCGCAGCAAGGTCGAGTCCCGCCCGATCCACCGCCTTCGTCAAATGCGCGCCCTGATCCCAATTTTGCGTACCTCCCCAAATAAGCCTTGAAACTTCGTCGGCAAACTCAATACCCCGGCCCTGTTCAGCGGCAAGCACACCTAGACGGGTCAAACGATGAATATAGGGTTGCAAATCGCCGGTCTGCCGGGCGCCATTCTCATCGATGCTTTGATTCACCGGATCAGGATTTGGCCAAGCAAACGGCAGGTCAAGCATCTCAGCGACACGGAACACGTCGGTCATAAAATAAGAGAACCACTGCGGCTGCACCGAATGAAAAAACTCTGGGGTACGAACAGCAATCGGGTAAACCGGCCTAAAGTTAACAACGAGCGCGTACTCGTCTTGCCAGGATCGCAATCGCTGCGTGGCAAGGTATGACCAAGGGCTACGAAAGGACCAAAAGACATCAATTTCCATTAATCTGATCTCTGAGTTGCTGGGCGACTGGCGTTGCTCCTACCGAAAAGCGCGATGTCAATGAGTGCGGTCAGAAAGCCTAAGATCAAAAGCAGAACAAACCTTAGATCACTGAGATAAAGCTTCGGCTCAACCGCATACGCAATGGTCTTGGTCAGCGCTGCAATCTTGTAATCATGACGATCATCCATTGCTGGGTGGGTGATGATCTCAAGAAAACTGCGACGACTGCGATAACGAAACAGTGCCGCCGTGTCCCATCCCGAAGCGCTCTCGCGATCAATGCCTGTGATGTCTGCAACAAAATCCTGCCCGGTCGCCATAAATACGGGATGACTCGCTCGCTTTAGCAGCTGCGCGTACATATGCTCCATGTAATGATCTGTATAGTCTTCTGCGGTGCCGCCTTCAGAAAAACCCGGCATCGGCGGTGGATCAGGGTTCATTTGCAGGCTGTTGACCATAATGAACTGATTTCCCGTGTCATTTCTCAAAAAAGATAGAAGCTTTTCGGCGAGTTCCGGCGAGCCGTCTCGATCGCCCAAAGTTTGCAAGCCTCGACGAATCTCACCGTCAGTCAAGGGACCACCAAAGTCTGTGTACCAGAAAGTGAAGACCAGCCAGACCGAGAGGGACAGTCCCCAGATCCATTTTCTAAGACTCATCAATGCACTCCTTTGAGAAAATCATCACCAAGATTCAAGTAATTGCCTTTACGGTGCATCATGGCCGGGTCACGTTAATTTCATCACTGCCGACAGGCAGCTCAAACCACATTCCGTCCTCGGCGAGAAGGTAATGATCGGGGAAGTCCCGTTGAAATATTTCCTCGACCAACACATTGATAGGGGAAGGAACCAAGTGATAGAACGCGACCATACCGATATCAACCTCTTGACCTAGCTCGACCAAAGACGCAGCAGAGGCATGATAATCAAGCACATCCGACATGATTTTAGATAGGCGGGACAACCCTGCATCCCTGGCTGCATCCGACAGGCCTTTCACCACCGGGACAGAGAGCGCATCGTGCAACAGCAAGTCAGCGCCTTCGACAATCTTCCGGGTGTCAGCGGTGACATTACTGTCACCTGAAATCACAACGCTACGCCCCTGATAATCAATGCGATACCCGATCGCTGGGTCAATCGGTGGGTGTCCAGCAACATACGCAGTGACAGTCAGCCCGCGATCTTCCAATATTTTGCCCGGCGCAATGGTTTGGTGTTGTAAGACCCCAAGCGCTGGTGGTAGTAACGCCTCCCCGTGATGCTCGCTTCGATAGATTCTATCCAGACGATACCCAGCATTGACCGCATCAACGACCTCACTGACGCCCTCTGGCCCGAACACAGTGAGCGGCGCCGGTCGCCCCTGGACCCAAGAACCGAGATTCACCTCGTAAAGCTCAGCAATATGGTCTGAATGAAAGTGTGTCAGCAAAATACCTTGCATTCTTCGGGTCGGCAATCCGGCACCGGAGATATTGCGCGTCGAACCAGCACCGGAATCAATGACGTAAAAATGCTCTGGCGTCAGCACAGCGATGCAGGCCTGAGCCTGATCCGTTGCCCCCAAAGGAGAAGCACTGCCGCAAACGAAGACGCGCAACGATTGGGATTCGGGTAGCGGGCGGGCGGCCTGCTGAACAAACCCTTGCCCAATCACATCGAGCGCAAGGTTCTGCAGCGCGGGTAGTTTGAGCGACAGCCGCCCAACCCCTGCCAACACCAAAAGGCTGACGACAACGATGATGGTTCTTTTCATAGTGATGGTCCTCTTCATGGTGCTAACGAGATAACAGCTTCTCGCTGTTTTTCTCTACAATTAGTCGTTCTCAGGATGGGTTCGCCCGCATAAATGCCACGACGATTTCTGTCAGAGCGGCCGACGCATCGTCCTGCAGGAAGTGGCCCGCACCCTCAATCATGGCGTGGGCTTGACCTTTCGCGCCGGGCACTGCTGTGATCCAGCGCTTTTCCCCGCCTTTGGTCACTGGATCAGAGTCGCTGAACGCGGTGATAAACGGCTTATCAAAGCGCTCAAAGACCTGCCAAGCGGCTTTGTTGTCAGGAATTGCAGGATTGTCTGGAATAATAGGCACCAGAGATGGAAACTGCCTCGCCCCAGCCATGTATGCCTCAGAGGGGAACGGTGCAGCCCAAGCCTTATACTCATCTTCATCACAATGCTTCAGGTTCATTTTCATGACCACCGCTGGGTGAAAATCCGGGTGCGCATCGCAGTGCCGAACCCAATACATAAATGGAGGCCGGTCCTCCATCGGGGCAGACAACTTCGCAAACATCTCTTTAGCGGGTAGCGCCGGTGTTGATTCGAGCAACGCATTGAGTTGTGGCGTCATCGAATCTGGTATGCCAGCCCCATCCGGAAGGCCACCATTGCCGAGCAATACTCGGGAAAACAGCTCAGTGTTTTCAGCAACCAAGCGAAGGCCAATCAAACTGCCCCAGTCTTGGCAGACCAAAGTAATTTCAGCCAGATCCAAGGCTTTAACGAACCCGGTCATCCAGAGCACATGAGCCGCATAGGTGTATTCTGAGCGATGGACCGGCTTATCAGACTTCCCAAACCCCAACAAGTCCGGCGCAATCACTCTAAAACCTGCATCCACGAGTGGCGGGATCATCTTGCGATATAAATAAGACCAGCTGGGTTGACCATGCAGACAGAGAATAATCTCCCCCTCCCCTTCATCGAGATAATGCATTCGTAAAGAGGACCCATCGCCACCATCAACTTCAATGTAATTGGGGTCAAACGGGTAGTCTTTTAGGTTTTCAAATCGTGACTCTGGCGTTCGAAGTGTTTCCATCTTGGCACCCTTAAGTTGAGGTCCGAATTAAGGCGGCGCTGTCCGTGGCTGGTGGTTATTATCTGTCGAACGCGATCACCTTGGATGGAGCTTACCAGATCTATTAATGTTTAACATTGAATTGAAAAAACACTCAGCAAAAAATGCAGATCAATGCCCCTTTGTTGTTGCCCTGCGGTAGCAGGGCCGGATGAGGACTAACGATAGGAAAACCTAATCCGCCGTAAAAGCTGTTCGCTGTCCGCCAGCAGAGACTACATTGTTGCTTGCAAAACAGACCTCAACACATTGTGAATGACACAAGCCCACTGCTCTGAGACCACCAAAAGGAACGTCATGCACTGAAGCACGCTACCACGATAGCCTTCTGCTTCAGCAACGTTAGGAGAAATGGAAGATACCGCGATCGTGGGGATAAAGCATCGCAATGAAATTTTCTGTACCCACGGTTACAGCGTGCCGATCGCCCATCCAATAGAGATGACTTCCAAGGCCAATGCCATTAAGGTTTTAGATTGCTCCCGGGAGACGATGCACAACTCAAAGCCCTCGGCAATGAAGCCGCCACACCAACAGGAGAGCCCCATGCCCGACCTCCCTTTCGTTCTAACCGCCTCGGATCGCATCGAGATTCATGAACTGCCCGGCCGATATGGCGATGCCATCGATGATCGCAACTGGCCGGCGCTCGATGCCGTCTTCACAGAAGATGCGGTATTCGACCTTACAGGCGTCGGCTCGCGCATCTGCAATGGGCTTGAGGACATCAAGGCTTTTATGGAGTCTGAAGCTGCTCACCCACGAACACACATGATGACGAATATTTACGCGGATTCAGACGAAACCGGCGTTAGCTTGCGGTTTAGGATCGTCGCACTCATCGGCAAAGGCCGAACATCAACGGCCAGCTACTACGACAAGATTGTTAAAACAGACAAGGGGTGGCGAACCCAGCACCGTTTTGTCTCCAGCCGACGACGGGATAAGCGCGAGGCTGAGGTCGATCGAAAGGGTATCGCGCTCTAAAATGACCATCACGTTATCAAAAGTAACGATCGCGCTTAAAAAAATGGCAGAACAAACAGC
>MDTB01104143.1_pt1 | contig 21218 bp, 18 predicted proteins | sample 811161 | NCBI WGS metagenome assembly MDTB01 (sample SAMN05326650, study PRJNA326480) | marine metagenome | isolation source: seawater | place: Mediterranean Sea | collected 2009
CCTGCTTCAGTGGCCGATATGGCTTTTGAATGACTAGCAAAAGCAAAGGAATCTAAATCTTCTCTTGAGAAGTTCCATCTTTTTGCCATCATTTCAGCACCGGCAAATTGACTAAACTGAACCCCAGGATATCTTTCAGTCATTCCTTTGCCATTGAAAGGTTGTCCATGTCCCTCTTTAAAACTATCTATAATATTTGACCCAATTGGAACTTGACTCATAACTTCAACACCACCCGCAATCACAATATCCTGTGTTTCAGACATTACAGCTTGAGCAGCAAAATGAATGGCCTGTTGTGAAGATCCACATTGTCTATCAACCGAAGTGCCGGGAACAGATTCGGGTAATTTAGAACTCAAAACTGCATTCCTAGCAACATTACCTGCTTGAGCTCCTGATTGACTGACACAACCAAAAATTACGTCATCAATCATCTCGCCTTTAGCGCCGGTTCTCTCGACCAGTTCATCGAGAACTAAAGCACCAAGATCAGATGGATGCCAATTTTTTAATTTACCATCTTTTTTTCCACCTGGAGTTCTAACTGCTCCAACTATATATGCGTTACCCATTTTTTCTCCTTTTTAATTCAGAAAGTATTATAAATATTTTCTCTTCATTTGTATTGATAGTTATTTAAATAGAACTTTATATTTTTTTAAAGCTTAAAAACTATTTTTTATATTACTTTTAGTTAGAATAAAGATATGAAAAATTTTCTTAATTTATTCATTTTTTGTTTTCTCTCGAATTTAGTTTTATCTTCTGATTACGAAATTAAAATGCTTAACTCTGGTCCTGGTGGAATAATGGTTTTCGATCCACCTGTAATTAAAATAGAAAAAGGTGATACTGTTCATTTTAAATCAGTTGATATGGCTCATAATTCTCAATCAATAGAGCATATGATGCCTAATGGTGGTGACACTTGGATGGGAGGGATGAGTCAAGACGTAAGTGTTACTTTTAATACGGAAGGAGTTTATGTCTACCAATGTACGCCACATTTAATGATGGCGATGGTGGGTGTAATACAAGTTGGCAACAATAATAATTTAGAAGACGTGAAACAGAAAGCCGATCAGCTCAAAAATTCTTTTGTAACGAACAAGGAAAGATTGACTCAGTATCTATCTGAGCTCTAATTAATAGTTATTCTATGCAATAGTCTTTCGTAGCCGTCATAGCCTCCGTCAGCTTGATGTACGACTGTCCTGTTATCCCACATCAAAAGCATATTTTCCGACCACTTATGTCGATAAATATATTTTTCCTGTGTCATGTGCTCGTATAGATAGGACAATAGTAAAAAAGAGTCTTCATCTGAATACTCATTAATAGCAATAGTATAAACAGGATTAATAAACAAGCATTTCTTTTTAGTTTCAGAATGTGTCTTTACTAGAGGATGAAGTTGAGTTTCTTTAGCTTTTTTTGAAGGCAAAATTTTCATAGCTCTATTATCTTTTTCCGTTGCATAAAAACCATCGTCAGCATAAGGGAGACTAGCCGAGTGGATAACTTCAAGATTGTTGATTTTTTTCTTCGTCTCGTCGTCAAGATCTTCGTATGCTAATTGAGTGTTGGCAAAGAGAGTGTCACCTCCTACGGGAGGAATTATTTTAGAATGTAACAAAGTCGCAGAAGGAGGATTTTTTTGAAATGACCAATCAGAATGCCAAGATCCCCCGAAAGGCGGAGCTTTTTCTTTTGCCGAGCGCTTTACTTCAACAATGTTTGGTCTCTCGTCGAGAGATTTTAAATAAGGGTCATCGCCAAAGCTTCCAAATAGTAACGAAAATTTTTCAAACTGTTCATGGGATAATTTCTGATCCGGAAAAACTGCTACACCATAATCAAGCCACACTTGTCTGATTTTTTTTATTTCTTCAGATGAAAAGGTTTCAGATAAATTAAGTTCATTTATTTCTACTCCAAGTTGAGCAGAATTCTTTGGGGTTTCATATTTCATATATTTATTTTAATAATTTTCTATTATCTTCGCCAAGTTTAGGCGCTGGCTTATTATTTATAAATTTTTCTTCATCAAATAAGGCTGGATATCTTATCATTCTTACCATTCCTTGAGTTTCAGTATTTTGTTCTGTGACCAATTCATTATCTTTGACCTGTTGATTTGTTATAGCTTGTTCTAAAGTTAAATTTTTAGAACACGGCACATCGTTCTCAGTCAGTCTATTAAACATTTCATCAACTGTGTAATTTTTGAAAAGTGAAACTAGCTCTAATAATTGCATAAAATTTTTACTTCTTTCCGCGGCTGAACTGAAGCGTTCATCATCTATTAATTCTGGTTTATCAACTGCTTTAAAAATACCATGCCAATGTTTATCAAGCATTGCTGCAATTGAAATTGATCCATCTTTGCATTCATACATATTATAAGAAGCCGTTAAAGGAGGTAAATTTTGTACATCATCATCTAATAAAGTATTGTTCATCATTCCATCTGGCCATAAAAAAAACATCGAAGCATCAAGCATCGACAAATCTATAGAAGAAGCCTCTCCTGTTCTTTCCCTTTTAAATAAAGCTGAACAAATAGATTGGGTGGCTGTGTAAGCTGTAATTTTATCGCATAACAATGTTTTCATATATTGTGGTTTTTCTAAATCTGATTGAATTGCAGTTGCGCCTGACATTGCTTGAACCACATGATCATAAGCAGGATTACTTGAAAAAGAACCTTTTTTTCCAAAGCCTGTTATAGAAACATATATCAAATCTTCATTTAATTTTTTACATTCTTTTTTGCTGATGCCAAGAGACTCCATTACTCCTGGTCTAAAGTTATTCAAAAGCACATCAGCTTCACTGATTAATTTTTTGGCAAAATTTAAATCGGTTTCTTTTTTTAGATCTAGTTCTACAGAGCTCTTACCTCTATTAACGTTTGCAAAGATTGCAGATATGCCTCCTTTTTGCGTTCCTAAATACCGCAATGGGTCGCCAAAGCCAGTCTGTTCTATCTTAACTACTTCAGCGCCCTGATCTGCTAACATCATTGCCGATAATGAAGCCGTAATTATCGTTGATATTTCAATTATCTTGATGCCTTCTAGTGGTTTATTAGTTTTCATAATTCTCCCTTCTTTCTTTATTCTTATAAAATATCATTTAGAATTTAAAACATATTATAAAAGAGGAGAATATGAAAGATTTACTCGAGTTAGCTGAATTAGCATGGAATGGTAAGCTTGATTTGCAATTTGAACATCACCCAGTTCATATGTTTTATAGCGGCTCAACAGAAATTAAAAATAATTTGTTGGGTATAAAAGGAATTGCTGGTCACTACACTATTGATACAGGTGATGGTTTAGTGATGATCGATGCTGGTAGCCAGCTAGATATAGATACTAGTTATGAAGAAATTAGAAAATGGCGACCTGATACTCCCGTAAAAGCTGCAATTTTTACTCACCATCACGTAGATCATATTTTTGCTGTAAAGCATTTTGATGAAGAGAATGAAAAAAGAGGCATAACTCCTCCTGTGGTATATGGACACGAATTAATGCCAGAACATTTTGATAGGTACATAAAAACAAATGATTGGAATACAGCAATAAATAGGCGTCAGTTTGCTATTGATGTAGAACACTTTAAATGGCCTACAGAATATCGTTATCCTGATATTACATATAAAAAAGAGATATCTTTTCAGTGTGGGGATTTAACTTTTAATCTTCATCACGCTCGAGGGGAAACAGACGACCATACTTGGGTTCATATACCTGAAGAAAAAATAATTGCTCCTGGCGATTTGTTCATTTGGGCTGTGCCTAATGGGGGAAATCCTCAAAAAGTTCAAAGATATATTTCAGATTGGGCCGAATCATTAGACAAGATGGCTAAGTTGGAATGTGAAATTTTTATACCCGGTCATGGTTTTCCAATCCTAGGTAAAGATAGAATCCAGCTAGCATTAAAGACAACTTCTGAATTTTTAAGGTCTATAGAAGATCAAACTCTAAATTTAATGAATCAAGGCAAAAGTCTAAATCAGGTCTTGCATGAAGTCGAAATACCTAAAAAATTAATGAATAACCCTTGGCTTACTCCTATTTATGATGATCCTCAATTTCTCATAAGGATGATTTGGAGAAGATATGGGGGTTGGTGGGATGGAGAATATGACAGACTACTGCCCTCACCGAGAAAAGAAGAGGCAAATGCTTGGGTTGAGCTTTCTGGCGGAATAGAAAATATAATTTTAAAGGCTAAAGAACAATTAGATAATAAAAATTATTCAGTTGCTGCTCATTTAATTGAAACGGCATTTCATGCTAATAATACTCATGAAGAAATGCATAAAATAAGAGCAGAAATATACGAAAAGTTCTCTACTGTCCAATCATCTTCAATGGGAAGAAATATTCTTAATCATGCTAGTTTGGCAAGCAAAAAAGGGAAAAGAGATTTGGCACAAACAGAAGATTAAAGATTTTCTATTTCTTCGTCAGTTAATTTTCTTGCTTCGTTTTCGAGCATCACAGGTATTCCGTCTCTAATTGGATAGGCTAGCTTTCCTTGTTTTGAAATTAATTCATTATCTACAAGCACAAGAGTGTCATTTGTTAAAGGACAAACCAGAATATCAAGTAATTTTTTATCTATCATGGACTTATATAAAGAGCGCCAACCATCGAAGATGTTGTGTAATTAAGCATTTGAAAAGTTTGATTTAAGGGCGAAGTAGCTCGCGTAGTAATAATTGTTGGTACCGTTACAGGAAAATTCGTTGCACCTAAATTTTGTGTTGTCGCTGTAGGTATAATAATTTTTCTCACATTAGGGAGAACGTTAAAAACTGGTGAATATAAACTATTTCTAGCAATTAAAATTTTATTATCAAAATCAATATATACATATTGTCCGTCAAATCCAACCATACCTACAAATTTGGAAGTCTGAGGAACAAAGTTAACATTGGAAGCAAATTTCCAAAATTTATATTCATAAGTATTCGTACTTGTTATTAGTTGAATATATGAAGCAGATAATATTTGCTCTCCTTCCCAAGTACCGTCATTTAAAAGTAATTGGCCTATCTTAATAAAATCTCTTGCAGTCATATCTAATCCAGCATAGGTGACATAGTTTCCATTGTCCTGTCCACCAGTTGCATTATCCTTCCACCAATAAGCAGTTATACCTAATTTGTCGAATAGATTTACTTTTGCAAACTCAAAGATATTTCGATAGTCAGTTGAATAACCCTGAGTCAAAGCCCTATGAAGAATTTCGCCAAGAATCATAGTGTCGCAATTCGAATAAACGTTTGGTGGATTATTAGTTACTTGATCGTATGTGCCATTGAATAATTGATTAATACATCCTGTAAGTTGGTCATCTGCTTGGGCAATATTTCCTCCTCCTGATAAAGATAATGTTATTGCATCGCAGTTTCCTATGTTGTCCGCTTCTGTTGCATCAAAACAACCAGGAAACAAACCAGATCGCATGTCCAATAGGTTTTTAATAGTTATATATTGCCTTTGGTCTCCAATATTATTCCATTCGGTAATGAAATTTGAAGCTGGAGCATAAATTGAAATAAGTCCCTGATCTTGGGCAATTCCAAAAAGTATGCTTGTAAAGGACTTACCCATTGACCAACTGTGTACTAAATCTGCAGAAGTTTTTATGCCATGCGCTGAATCTAATTCTGCTTCTGTAAGACTAGGAAGTGCCCCCAAGATATTATTTTTTTCTGATTGTGAAATGCCTCTGTATTGTTCACCAATAATTTTCCCATCCTTAACAATAATCGCTGATTGGGTATAGAGCCCATCGGTCATGGCATAATTCATAGCAGCATTTACGGCACTATTAGTTAATCCTACGCTCACCGGAGTTGAGGTTTGCCAAGTATAAGGTTTAAATACTGAGTTTGTTACAAGTTCGCTAGCTAAACTGCCAGAACTGCTACCGTAGCCTCCTCCACCGCAACTAACTAAGATAAAAATTGAGGAGGTTAATAGATATTGATAAATTTTTGAATTCTTTCTAAACATGCATCCCTACCAATTAAGTATAACAAATCCGATATCGAGGGTGCGTCTGATTTGCCTGTCAAAATTATTCTTAGTGGCTTACCTAATTGAGGAAATTTTAAATTATTTAGTTCTAAAAAATTCTTTAAAAACGCATCAATTTTATTTTTTTCAGTAAAATCAAGATTTTCTAGGTCCTTATTTAACTTGATGAAAATTTCCTTTTCTAGCTCAATTCGATCAAATGATTGAGATGTTAAAATAGGATCTTGGTGAAAGAAATCTATATTTTCTTTAAGCTCATCAAGAGTGTTAGCTCCTTCGCGCATTAATTCAATGATTTCTTTTCTTCTTGGCAGATCTTTAAATTCTTCTGATAAATTAAAATCTTTATTTAAGAGTTCAAGTAGAAAATCAATCGAACAGGAATTTAAATAATGATTGTTATAAAAATCCAATAGCTCTTGTGAAAATTTTGCAGCCGAAGAATTGACGTCTGAAATACTAAAGAATTCAATGAGCTCTCTTAAAGAAAAAATTTCTTGCTCTTTGTAAGTCCAGCCTAATTTAATTAGATAATTGATCAAAGCCTCTTTCAAGTAACCTCTAGTTTTATAATCATTAATATCTACAGCGCCATCTCGTTTTGAAAGTCTCTTTCCATCAGATGACAACACCATTGGTAAGTGGGCATAATTTGGAATAGCTTCATTTAAAGCATTTAAGATATTTATTTGTTTAAGAGTGTTCGTAATATGATCATCTCCTCTTATAACAGTCGAAATGTTCATATCAATATCATCTATGGCTGCACAAAAATTATAAGTTGGAGAATCATCGGATCTTAAAATAATGAAATCATCTAATTCTTTGTTTTGCACTGAAATACTCCCCAAAATTTTATCTTCAAAAGAAGTTGTTCCAGTCTGCGACATTTTGAATCTAATCACATTGCCTTGTTTATGAGGCAAATTATTATTTCTGTTAAAGCCGTCATACTTAGGTTGAATTTGCTTTTTGATTTGCTCTTCTCTCATGCTTTTCAGCTGCTCAGGAGAGCAATCGCAAGAATAAGCTAGACCCGATTTAAGAAGTTGTAAAGCGGCTTTTTGATGAATAGTCTCCTTTTTGCTTTGAAATATGGGTGGTTCATCAGGTTCTATTCCCAACCATAACAAACTTGAAAGAATTGACTTAACATATTCGTCTTTAGATCTTTCTTTATCCGTATCTTCAAATCGAATTAAAAATTTTCCGTTTGAAGCTTTTGCATGAAGCCAAGCAAATAAGGCAGTTCGAGCTCCACCTAAGTGCAAATGTCCAGTTGGGCTTGGAGCAAATCTTGTAATTTCCTGTTTCAATTATTTTGTTTTATTTTATTTAAATATTCTTGATGACTTCTTTCTTCTTCTGTTGTGACAACTACTTTGGTAAGGGAAACAGAGTTTTTTATAAAATCTTCTTTTAAAGATAATTCCTTTTTTTCGATCGCTTCATTGAAGTCTAGTTTAGTTTGGCCTCCTGTCATCATTAAATAAACCTCTCCTAGAATTTTTGAATCTAATAATGCGCCATGATAGCTTCGATCATAACCTAAAATATTATATCTATCGGTCAAAACATCTAAACTGTTTCGCTGTCCAGGATGCAATTGTCTTGCCAAACTCAAAGTATCTACAATATTAGAAACGTGTTCGTCTAGGGTCGTTTGAATATTTGATAACTTTAATTCATTATTTAAAAAACTAACGTCAAAATCTGCATTATGAATAAGGATTTCAGCATCTTTGATAAACGCTAGAAAATCTTCGTATATGTCTTTAAAAACTGGTTTATCAGAAAGAGAATCAATTGAGACGCCATGGACTTTAAATGCCCCTGGTTCTATTGCTCTTTCTGGATTTAAAAAAGTGTGAAATTCGTTCCCGGTAAACTTTCTGTCAATTAATTCTACACAACCGATTTCTATGATTCTGTTACCCGATTGAAGATCAAGACCTGTTGTTTCTGTATCTAAAATTATTTGCCTCATATTACAAAGAATCTATACCCTGATTTGCTAAAGCATCTGCCATTTCATTTCCGGAATCACCACTGTGACCTTTAACCCAATACCAACTGACTTTATGAAAATTATTTAATTTATCCAATTCAATCCACAAATTAGATCTTTTGACTGGTTTTTTACTTGCGGTTTTCCAACCGTTAACCTTCCATTTATGTATCCAAGAATTAATACCGTCCATCACATACTTTGAATCTGTATAAACATTTAAATCTGTGGCTGAATCAAAGTATTCTAATCCTTTTATTGCTGCAGTTAATTCCATTTCGTTGTTTGTAGTTTCTAATTTTCCACCAAAAATTTTTTTATTCCCTTCTCGAGTAATGATAAATACGCCCCATCCACCTCTTCCAGGATTTCCTCTACATGCTCCATCGGTATATATTTTTATTTTTTCCATCAATTAAAAACTTATCTTAAAGAAATGCAAATGTTAATATTATTTGTGCTAAACGTTATTCCAATTCCTGCTTTCACTGATAATTATATATGGACAATTGTATATGGAAATTCATGTATTGTGGTTGATCCTGGAGAGTCAGCTTCCGTTTTCAGTTTTTTGGATGATCATAGCTTGAATTTGCATAGCATTTTAATTACTCATCATCATTTTGATCACACCGGAGGTCTAAAAGAATTAGTCAATACATATAATTGTCCTGTTTTTGGCCCAATGGGAGATCATATAGACGGGATTACTTCAAAAGTTGCCGAAGGAGATGAAATTCGCACATTGGATTTAGATTTTAAAATTTTTGAAACTCCAGGTCATACTTTAGACCATATAGCGTATTTTCATTCTGGATCTGAAGGATCCTTTTTATTTTGTGGCGATACCCTTTTTTCAGGAGGCTGTGGAAGACTATTCGAAGGAACACCTGACAACATGTTTGCTTCATTGAATAAATTTAAAAATTTGCCTGATGAAACATTAGTTTTTTGCGCTCATGAATATACTGAAAGTAATTTAAAATTTGCATTATCTATTAACCCAAATAATATGGATTTAATCGAGTACTCTAAAAGAGTTAATAAATTAAGATCTAATTCAGAAATAACTTTGCCATCATCGATAGGATTAGAAAAAAAAATAAACCCATTTTTCCTTTTAGATAACCATGAAATTAGAGAAAACTGCAAAAAATTTACCCATGAAAAAATTTCTACTCCCATTGAAATCCTTGCTACGGTTAGATCAATGAAAGACTCTTTTTAAAATGAGAAAAATAATATTTTGTACGTTTCTTATTTTTTTCACATTAAATTCCTTCGCTCAAAATGGAAGAAATGGTCCTAGTCTATGGGAGGAAATTAGAAATAATAGTTTTCTAGAATATGATAATAGTAAGCCTGAAATTATTGATGCTTTAAAGAAATATGATTCTCATCAGTACTTAATTAATCGCTTATCAAAAAATGGTCAAAGATATCTTTTTTATACTGTTTCGGAAGCTTTAAAACGAGATCTGCCGGTTGAATTAAGCTTAATCCCTTTTATTGAAAGTCAATTTGATCCTTATGCTCAATCTTCGACTGGGGCTTCAGGAATATGGCAATTTATCCCCTCAACAGCTTTAGAAAATGGCCTTAAAAAAAACTGGTGGTATGACGGGCGAAGGGACATTGTTGCTTCTACAAAAGCTGCTTATGATTTTTTAATAAAACTTAATGAAGAGCATGATGATTGGTTAATAGCTATTGCTGCTTATAATGCTGGCCCTTCAAGAGTTAGAAAAGAAATTAAAAAAAATAAAGCCAAAGGTCTTCCCGCTGATTTTTGGTCTCTTAATCTTCCCAAGGAAACTAAAGCATATGTTCCAAGAATTTTAGCGTTAACAGAAGTTATAAGAAATCCAAGATTATTTAACATAGAACTCCCTTATTTAGCTAATAGGCCTTATTTTAGAATTGTATCTCTTCCATCTCAGGTAGATTTGATGCAAATTGCCAATTTATCTGGATTAAAATTAGAAGTTATTTATGAATTAAATCCTGGTTTTAATCAATGGGCTACAGATCCAAGCGGGCCTTTTAGAATACTATTACCAGTTGGCATAGCGGATAGATTTCAAATTGTCTTAAAAGATATTGACCCATCAGAATTAGTTCAATGGGATAAGTATTTGGTGCAAAAAGGAGACACTCTTACATCAATATCAGATTTTTATATGATTGATTTTGAATTACTCAAAGAAATAAATGGCTTAGATGATAGTCTAATATATGAGAATGAAGAGTTATTTGTTCCTAGGGGACCAAGTTGGATAAAAGATTACTTAAATAGACCAGATATTTATTACGTAAAATCTGGAGATAGTCTTTGGTCTATATCAAAAAAGTTTAATGTAACTATAAGAGATCTTTCAATTTGGAATGGATTGAACCCATCTAATTTTCTTTTAACTGGAACGAAGATATTAATTTACCCTAAATACTTAAAACCTAAAAAAATAGTTAAAAGAAATTTTAATGATGTTTCTTATCCAGTTAAATCAGGAGATACAATTAGCAAAATTGCTATTAAATTTGGAATAGATAAAGATTGGATTCTAAAATGGAATAAAATCGAAAATGCAGGCTTAATCTATCCTGGAGATGTTCTCAATTTAAATCTTTCCGAGTTGAATTAAAGTATTCGATACTTCCATGAATAGGCAAATTTTCTTCACAAATTAAATTTATCTCAATTGATTCAAGAACTTGTTTATGCGGGTAATTTACTTGCTTTAAAAAATTCTCCGTAAACTTCTTTTTATCAATAAAAATTTCAAGTGACCTCATAAGACTTCCTGATAAAAAGATTCCATTACCTGGGAGATATATAAGAGCAATTTCCGCTAAAAGTTTTGCAAATATTTCTAAAAAAATTTCAATAACATATAAAGCTTTTGAATCTTTATGCAATGCATTTTTAATTATTTCAGTCGAAGAGATGTATGTTTTATAAATACTTTCATAAATATGTGACATCCCTGGGCCAGATATAAAATCCTCTATTTTTGAAAAAATTGAACTTTCAAAAATATCATTAGTACTCTTCAAATCAGACACCAAGATTTTAGAATTACCGATTTCTGAGGAGATAACTTTTTCATTTCCTAGAATTAACGCTAGCCCTAATCCAGTGCCAGGTATTATTAAAACTTTATTAGAATTAATTTTTTTTCCTTTTTTTATTATTTTTTTATTAGCTGGTATGATTTTTTTTAAATAATAACCTGCAGCTTCTAAGTCATTAAGCAAGAAACAATTTTTAAGTCCTAATTTTTTCTTTAAAGACTGAGGATCAATAATAAGATTTTGATTGGTCATTCTTATTAAATTTTCTAATTTTGGTCCCGCAGCAGAAATTACAAGATTCTCTATTGGTTTCTTACATGTCTTAATCAAGGAAATTAATATTTCATCAAAATTTTTTTTTGATTCTATTTTTATTTTGTTAATCTCTGGTTTTTTTGAATTTACTAATTCAGAATATCTTAAATTTGTTCCTCCAATGTCAATTACAAAAAGACCCATTTTTAATTAACTTTTTTTGAAATTTTTAAAAATAAATATCTGCCCAAGGGATCATAAAAGGATGGGAAAGTATTAGCATTTCCAGGTACATATCCTATATCTCCATTTATAGGTGGATCGTTATCTAAAAGATTATTCACTCCAAAGTAAATATCTAAATTATTTTCAAGAAAAACTGAAAAACTAAAATCAAAATATTCCATTTTTTTAAAGGGAAGGTTGTTATTAGTATTTTGATAGGAAAATCCCTTTAAAGAATCTATAAATCTATGAGTTAGGTTATATTCACTATCAAATCCAAATGTTGGTTTTTTCAAAGATATACTAAGTATGTTTTGAAATTTTGGAGAAGGTTGATAACAAAGCCCATCGCTATTGCCAAGCAAATATGTTCCTTTACAGTTTCTTTTCAGCTCTGAAGCTGATTCTTGATAATTTTTCTTCAACAATATATTAGTGAAGTTACTGAGACCAATTTCTCCAAGCATAGTGTTCATCGAGTAATTTAGATTAAAATCTATCCCCTCTGTTTTAAAAGAAGAAATATTATAAAAAGGAGATGAAATATATCCTCCACTAGATGAAAAACTGCCATCAAGCGCACGATTAACATAACCGCACCACTCGCTAGACGCATCGAGACTTTCTACACACCTAGTTAATATAGAATCAAATTCTATTTGAGATATTTGATTTGACATTTTAATTTCATAGAAAATCATTTCTGCATTTAGTCCATCATTTATATATTCAATGGATAATGAATTAGAATAGGCTTCTTCAGAATCTAGATTTAGATTTCCCTTATCTTTTATAAAGAGTTGAGCTTCGTTATCGACACTTCCATATAGTGATGGATCTAAACCTAACAGCTGACACTGAGACTGACTATATGAAGGTGTACTACCGTTACATGGGTCTCTGCCTGGAAGTAATCTAAGTCTTTTTTCATCTACAAGTAATTCGTGAAAATTTGGAGCTCTGGAGGATTTTTGGTGAGAACCCTTGATTGTAAAAGAATCCCCGAATGGAAAAACAAAACCAAAGTCGTAAGTAAGATCGTCTTTTGCAAAAGAATTATCTGAATATCTAAGACTTGTAATTAAGTCCAAATTACTGATTAATTCAAATTCTGTTTGTACAAAAAATTGATTTATCTTGTTTGTTGAATAACTTTGCGAATGAAAATATTGTTGACCTACTCCATCAGAAAAGTCTGAAATAGGATTTTTTATTGATTTTAATTCTCTTCTTTCGAACCCTAAAACAACTTTAGTACTCTCGAGAAAACTATCAGAATAAAGAAAGTTCCTAAAAAATGATAAATTTATTAAATTATTAGATTGATCGCCTTTTAAGGTCAGATCTTTTCTAATATATTCAAAGGCTTCTTTAGTAATTCCATCTAAGGGGTTGGTTTGAAGAGTTCTGCTATTAGTGAAAATATTCAATGCCCTGCAATTTCCTCCAACCAAACAGTCACCAGAAGAATTAATATTTAATGCGTTTATTATTTTTGATAACGATAGATCATTCAAATATTTATAATCTAATGATTTTTGATTGTTTTGTATTACTAGTTGATAAGAAGTATCTTCATTTAAATTTCCATCAAATTTTAGATTTGTTCTGAAAGATTTATTTTTAAATTCCTGAGTTCTAAAAATATTTGCTTCTGTAAATCTTCTAAAAATAGTAGCAGTTACTTTGTTAGTTACTGGATCGCATGTCAATGAAGCAGATTGAACAAAATAAGGATTTGAACATGGGACATCTAAAATTTTTCCTGAAATTAAAGGTGCTCCTATTTGAGCTAAGCTAGTTTTAGAAGTGTTAAATAAATTTAAGTTTATATTATGATTTTCATTAATCTCATATTTAAACAATATAGCGATGTCGCTTTTTCTCTCTGGCCTTTGTAAAAAATTATCAGGTCCGAAATTATATCTTTCAGATGATGAATCAAATCCATTTCCCAATATAAATCCTCCCGATCCATGAACAGAAAGAGGAAGAAATCTCGTTGCATATGTAGAACTACTTAACGAACAAACAGAATTATTATTTTTCCATCTGCAACTTCCTATATCTCTATCGCCCCATTTAATTGGTGAATTTCTCTTATAGGAGGCATGAAAAATTAAATTCGAACGATTTGTTTTTCTGCCTGTTGTAAACGAATATGATGAATTATCTCCATCAAAATTATTTTTTTTTGGATTATTTAGACTTTGAGATGAGATTAATGTTCTTATTTCAGAATTGTCATTTCTGTGTTGGTAAGCACCTTGATGCATTGAAAATTTAGTTCCTGTAAATTCATTATCTAAGATTAAGTTAACTACACCGCCAATCGCATCAGAGCCATATATTGTAGTCTTACCCCCTGTTAAGATTTCAATTTTTTTTACTAACTCTAAAGGGATGTCATTTAAATCTTGCTCATTTCTTCCATTAAACGAAGTACCAGGAGCGATTCTGGTTCCATCAACTAAAACTAATGATCTATCGCCTCCAAGGCCTCGTATGCTAATTGTTGATATGCCTATAGAATTATTTGACTGAAGAGACGAATTAGACGGATCAATAATAGTTAGATTATTAAGGAAATCTTCTATTCTAAAGGTCCCTCTATTTTTTAGGTCTGTATCAGTAAATTGGAAAACTGAACTAGAGACTTCTAAATTTGGGTTTAAAGATCCCGTTACTGTTATTTCTTCTTTTATATCTTGTGCATAAAATATTGATGAATTTAATAAAAAAAGTATTTTAAGAAACGTAAATTTTTTAAGAGGCATAACTAAGGAAATATTAGAAATTTTATCATGCTAAAATTAGTTATGGGATTCTTAGAAGGAAAAAAAATATTAATAGTTGGAGTGGCTAATAAATTTTCCATAGCTGCAGGAATTGCAGAATGCATGCATAAACAAGGAGCAGAATTAATTCTTTCTTACCAATCAGAAAGATTAAAAGAAAAGGTTATTAAACTTGGAGATACTTGGAATTGTAAAACTTATATTGAATGTGATGTATCAAGCGATGAATCTATATCAAATATGATGGATTCTATTGAAAATACTTGGGGATACCTTGATGGAATTGTCCATGCAGTAGGTTTTGCGCCCGCTAACGAATTAGACGGCGATTTTGTTGAGGTCGCAACTAGAGAAGGATTTTCAATAGCTCATGATATTAGTGTCTATAGCTTTACTGCATTAGCTAAAGCTGGCGCTCCTTTAATGAAAGGAAGAGATGCATCTTTGCTAACTTTATCCTATCTAGGCGCTGAAAGGACATTGCCAAATTATAATGTTATGGGAGTAGCAAAAGCTGGTCTTGAATCTACAACAAGATATTTGGCTAATAGTATGGGTAAAAACGGTATCAGAGTTAATGCTATTTCAGCAGGGCCAGTAAAAACACTTGCTGCTTCTGGAGTTAAAAGTTTTAAAAAAATGCTAACTTATAACGCATCTAGAGCTCCTTTGAAAAGAAACATTACCACTTCTGAAGTTGGAAATGCTGCGTCTTTTTTATGTTCAGATTTAGCAAGTGGAATTACAGGAGAAATATTATATGTTGATGCAGGATTTAATATAACTGCAATGGGCGATCTTGATGAGATCAGTTGATATTCGAATTTTCTCTTAACGAATTTATAAACGAATCTCTGATTATATTTTTATATGCAGAGGCTAAATAATTCTTTCCTTCTTCAAGATCTTTAGATGTTATTACTCCTTTATTTTCATTAATTTTATTCAATTTAACAACATACGCATCTCCATTTTCTAAATATACTGAAAAAATTTCGTTTTCTAATAGATCATAAGAAAAGAGTTTTTTTGTAACTTCATTAGGCAAAAGAAAGTTATCTCTTTTAACTTCGGAATAACTATTAAATTTTTTAGAGTTCAATGATAAATCTTCAATGTCGGATTCAACTAAAGAGCTAATTTTTTTAGAGGCTTTTGTTAATTTTAATTCTTCATTAATTTGACCTTCAACTTCCTCAAATGCTTTAAAATCTTGGTCAGTAATTTCGTCTATACCAATAAGAAAATATTTATCTTCTAGCTCATAAGGACCATATAGTTCGCCTTCTCTTAATTCATTCGAATCTAATTCTGTGAATTTCGATAAAAGTTTATTTTCATCTTCATTTAAAATATTTTTTAACTTTAAATTAAATTCATTTGAAATTTCTTCCAAACTTGAAATATAAATATTTTCTTCAATAAAATTTAAAGCCTCTTCAAGCTTATCCGAAGTTTTTGTAAAAAATATCTTTTCCTTAACTTCTTCTCTGGATAAATTTATATTTTTTTCTTCTGTATATTTAATAATATGAAAGGAAGTAGTTAAGTCTATAATTTTAGAGATCTCATTTGGGCCTATTATTTTTAATTCTTTTTCAAATTCATTTGGGAACATCGATCCATCCGTGTAACCTAAGTCACCACTATTGTTTTTTGTGCTCAAGTCAGTTGAATAGTTCGTAACCGCCTCATTGAAAGAAGTAACATTGTTGTTTAGCTCAAACAAAATATTTTCTGCTAAATTTAATTTTTCTTCTTTATTATTTTCATTATAAGAAATTTCAATATGACTAACTTTTTTTTGGGGTACATAATTTTTATCAAGCGCATCTTGTTCTTTAAGTATTTCCTCATCTGAAACAGAAACCGAACTAGCAAAAGACTCTCGATCAAACTCTAAAATTTTATATGTAAAGTTCAAAGGAGAAATATATAAGAATCTATTTTCTCTATAAAAATCTAAAGCTTCTTCCTCTTTTAAATCTTCTTTAAGAGACTCTTCAACAAGGCTAATTCTTGAAAAAGTTATGTCTCTCGTTTGGTTGTTTGAAGAAATAAATTTTCTTACGTCATCTAAATTAAAAATTACTGCTTCATCTATCACGTTTTGAATATTTAATGAGAGATATTTTGATTTTACATATTCTTTAAAGTTTTCAGGATTCATACCAAGCCTAGACAGGAAGCCTTTAAATAAATCTACATCGAAAGTTCCATCAGTATAAAAGGAAGGATCATTTATTATTATTTGATTTAACTTTTTATCATCTATATTTAATCCAATCTTTTTAGCAGATTGTGAGAAAAGTTCTTTTAAAATAATAGATTCTTTAACGATATTTTCTAGAATTTCATCGGGTATATCTTGATCGCTTTGAGATAACTGAGAATCCAATCTGCCATATTCTATAGCAAATTCTCCTGAGCTTATTTCCTTTCCATTAACTGATAAAATACTATCTCGAGAAGCAATATTTCCATCGCCTAAAAAACCTCCAAATGTAGCGACTAGTCCAAAGATTAATAATCCAACTATTATTGAAGACCCTGATGAGGAAAGACTATTTCTTATATTTGATAAAGCAGACATAATTTCTAAAAAAAACGCGCCTTAAAAGACGCGTTTTTATTTCTTTAAATATTTATAAACTTTCTTTTAAAGCTTTCCCAGGTTTAAATCCTACACCCTTTGATGCTGCAATTTGTATTGAAGCTCCTGTTTGTGGATTTCTTCCCATTCTAGCAGCTCTTTCGCGAACTAAAAATGTTCCAAATCCAACCAAAGCAACTTGGTCTCCACTACTTAGCGCTCCTGAAATTCCATCAAGAACTGCATCCAAAGCTCTACCAGCTTCGGCTTTTGACATGTCAGTTGAATCTGCTACTGAATCTATTAAATCTGCTTTATTCACTATCTCTCTCCAAAAAAAATTAAAAAAATTACATAAAATGTAAAAACTTAAATACCTTTATATATTAACTTTTGTTGATTGCAAAGAGAAATTTATTGCTACAAACACTATTGTTAATGCGTTTCAAGCTTATTTTTAGTATTTTTAGATTTCTTCGATGTTTTAGAATCTTTTGGTTTTTCTTCGCTCCAAGGTTTTGGAACTTCCGTTAAAACAATTTTAAAAACTTCATCAATCCATCTAACTGGTTTAATGTCTAGATTTTTTGTAATTTTATCTGGAATTTCTCTAAGATCGCCAACATTATCTTCGGGTATTAATACAGTCTTAATTCCTCCTCTTCTTGCCGCTAGTAACTTTTCTTTAAGGCCTCCAATCTTTAAGACTTCACCTCTTAATGTAATTTCTCCTGTCATAGCAACATCTGCTCTCACTGGGATATTCGAAAGAACAGATGCTACCGCTGTTGTCATTGCTGCTCCTGCGCTTGGACCATCTTTTGGTGTAGCTCCTTCTGGAACATGAATATGAATATCATTTAAATCTGAAAACTCTGGATTAATACCCAAACCTTCAGACCTAGATCTAATTACGGATACTGCAGCTTGGATTGACTCTTGCATTACATCTCCTAGCCTTCCAGTTTTAATAATTCGACCTTTACCTTTGAACGTTGCAGCTTCTATTGTTAATAACTCACCTCCAACTTGTGTCCACGCTAAGCCAGTGACCTGACCGATTCTGTCTTTTTCTTTAGCTTCTCCAAAATCAAACTTTTTAACACCCAGGTAATCCTCTATATTTTTTGAATTAACTTTTTGTAAAGTTTTCTTTTTCAAATCAGCTATTTTTTTTATGGTCTTTCTACAAATTTTAGCTATTTCTCTTTCTAGCGCTCTTACTCCAGCCTCTCGAGTAAAATACCTAATAGCATCTAATAATCCTGAATCTTCAAATTTGATTTCGTTCTCTTTTAATCCATTGTTTTTAAGTTGTTTAGGAACTAAGTAATTTTTTGCAATGCTTAACTTTTCATCTTCTGTGTAGCCTGGAAGTCTAATTATTTCCATCCTGTCTAAAAGCGGACCTGGAATGTCTAAAGAGTTTGCTGTGCAAACAAACATAACATCTGATAAGTCATAATCAACTTCAAGAAAATGATCGTTAAATGTATGATTTTGCTCTGGGTCTAAAACCTCCAATAGTGCTGATGAGGGGTCTCCTCTATAATCTGCGCCTAACTTATCAATTTCATCCAATAGAAAGAGTGGATTTTTAACTCCTATTTTAGACATTTTTTGTAGTATTTTTCCTGGCATAGAGCCAATGTAAGTTCTTCTATGCCCTCTAATTTCTGCTTCGTCTCTTACACCTCCTAAAGACACTCTCGTAAACTCTCTGCCTGTTGCTTTAGCAATAGATTCACCCAAAGAGGTTTTTCCAACGCCCGGAGGGCCTACAAGACATAAAACTGGTCCCTTTATTTTGGTAACTCTTTTTTGTACAGCTAAAAACTCTAAAATCCTTTCTTTTACTTCTTCTAACCCGTGATGGTCTTTTTCAAGAACCTCAGTTGCTTTTTGAATATTTTTTTGAATTTTTGATTTCTTTTTCCATGGAATGCTGACCATCCAATCAATATATCCTCGAACAACAGAGGCCTCGGCAGACATTGGAGGCATCATTTTAAATTTATTTAACTCTGCATTAACTTTTTCTGCCGCTTCTTTAGTCATTCCTGAATCAGCAATTTTTTTCTCTAGAATCTCAATTTCATCATCTGAGTCTTCTCCTTCGCCCATTTCTTTTTTTAAGGCTTTCATTTGTTCACTTAAATAATACTCTTTTTGGCTTTTTTCCATTTGCTTTTTAACTCTATCTCTAATTTTCTTTTCCATTTGAGTTAAATCAAGTTGATTTTCTAGCAAATTAACTAAAAGCTTAGAACGATCTTCTAAATCAGATTCTTCCAAAAGCTTTTGCCTGTCATCTATCGATAGAGATAAGTGTCCGACAAGTGTATCTATTAACTTGTCTAATTTTTCCATAGATCTAACCTGACTTATGATTTCAGGCCTAATTTTTGCAGAAGTTTTAGAGAGATCTTTGAATTGAGATTGCAAGGTATTTAAATAACTTCTTTGTAAATCAGCATCCATTTCAGAATTTTCCATTACATCCACCTCGGATTCTGTAAACTCTTTTTTGTTTTTTGCATTAATTATTCTTGCTCTTTTAATACCCTCAACAAGGACTTTGTATGTGCCATCTGGCAATTTGATTAGTTGTAAAATTGTGGAAACCGTTCCAATAGAATAGAGGTCTTTTAAAGAAGGATCTTCTTTGTTTGGGTCTTTTTGAGCCACCAACATAACAGATTTATCTTCTGACATTGCTTTTTGTAAAGCATTTATAGATTTATCTCTTCCAACGAAAAGAGGGGTAACTACTCCAGGGAAAATAACAACGTCTCTTAACGGTACTAATGGCAAAATCATAATTAACCTCTAAATCTTAACTGAGGTCGAAAATAAAAATTTCAAGTCTTAGTTAGATTCTTTCTTAGAATTTATATCAGTTCTGTAAACCATCAAAGGTTTTGAATCTTCTTTGATAGAAGAAGCTTCTACAACAATCTTCTCTAAATCGGTCTCTGAGGGTACATCATACATGGAATCTAAGAGTACATTTTCTAGAATAGATCTAAGCCCTCTTGCTCCTGTCTTCATTTCAATAGCTTTTCTTGCAATTTCAATAAGAGCTTCTTCTCTAAAATCTAACTCTACAGATTCCATTTCAAATAACTTTTTAAATTGCTTAACTAATGAATTCTTAGGTTGTGTCAAAATAGTAACAAGAGCATCTTCATCTAATTCGTCTAAAGATGCAGTGACTGGTAAACGCCCAATAAATTCTGGTATCAAACCATATTTAATCAAATCTTCAGGTTTAACTTTTTTAATTGTTTCAGCAATATTTTTTGATTCTAATTTTTTAACGACTGATGCCTCAAAACCCATACCCTTTTCTTCTGATCTATTTCTTATAATTTCATCAAGTCCCGAAAAAGCTCCTCCACAGATAAAAAGAATATTAGAAGTATCTACTTGCAGAAATTCTTGCTGAGGGTGTTTTCTACCTCCTTGAGGAGGAACAGAAGCTGTTGTTCCTTCAATAAGTTTAAGGAGTGCTTGCTGAACTCCCTCTCCGGAAACATCTCTGGTTATAGAAGGATTGTCAGATTTTCTTGCGATTTTATCTATTTCATCGACATAAACTATTCCTAATTGAGCTTTTTCGACATCGTAATCGCAATTTTGAAGAAGTTTTTGAATAATGTTCTCAACATCTTCACCTACATATCCGGCTTCAGTCAATGTAGTTGCGTCAGCAATTGTAAAAGGAACGTCAAGCAGCCTAGCTAAAGTTTGAGCTAGTAAAGTTTTTCCACTCCCGGTAGGCCCTAAAAGCAAGATATTACTTTTACCTAACTCAACCTCATCGTTTTTATTGGAATCTTTTAATCTTTTATAATGATTATATACAGCGACAGATAGAATTTTTTTAGCTTGCTCTTGTCCAATTACATATTCATCTAAAGTGGACTTAATTTCGGCAGGTATAGGAAGTTTTTTTTCTGTCTCTTCGCTGTCTTTTTCTGAAAGGTCTTCTTTGATAATGTCATTACACAATGAAACGCATTCATCGCAAATATAAACTGAAGGTCCAGCAATTAGCTTTTTAACTTCTGATTGATTTTTACCGCAGAAGGAACAAAAAAGCTGTTTGTCTTTACTTTCTATTTCGTCACTCATTATTTATCTCTTTTTGAAATAACTTTATCAATTAAACCATAATCACAGGCTTCTTCACCTGA